>Ga0315289_10006407_pt1 | contig 17304 bp, 17 predicted proteins | sample YL17G11_40_MG_FD_203452 | JGI IMG/M metagenome (GOLD analysis project Ga0315289, IMG submission 203452) | Sediment microbial communities from Yellowstone Lake, YNP, Wyoming, USA - YL17G11_40 | ecosystem: Environmental > Aquatic > Freshwater > Lake > Sediment | place: USA: Wyoming | collected... | reverse complement strand
CGAAAAAGCGCTTCCAGGGCGAGCGAGCCGTTATATTTAAACTTATGTATACACTCTCTCATCACGCCTTCATATGCGGCGACGGAGTGAGAACCCTCAAAGTAGCATCTGCCCTTTTCGAAACTTGCCGAGTGAGCGGGGGCACCATGTTTTATCTCTTTGCGGCATGCCTCGCACAAAGGAAGCTTATTGGATGATTCAATGCCGCTGCCGCATATCGGACAGAAGCGGGGATATATCAGCTCCAGCGTCGTGTTGTATATGGCTCTCGGTATCGCTGTTATTGAAAATTGCATAGGCAATATGATACCACTTGCCCTGCGCTTTGTCAACGTCACTCGTAGTACGATATTGATACTCTCCTCGCGCCTGACAAAATTTTTAACGCCTTTCGCCACGGTAAAAAGCGCCCCTCGACTTCGCTCGGGATGATTTGCAAACAGGCGAGCGAGGGGCAAATCTGGGGCGATATCACGGATTGCGACCGAGGACGAAATGTCCGAGGAAGCCCTGCAGAAATCCGCATCAAGAATATTATTGCGGATTTCTACAGGATTAGTCCTATACAATCTTTCAGATTGTGTAGGATGCCGAGCCCTCCGTGGCGAGGCCTCAAGGCTAAATTTTGTAGGTCGCTCGGAGGAGTATCAATATCGTATAATGCTTGACGAGCAGCGATAGTTGTGCTACATTTATGGACAATCGTAACACGGAGGGGGCATGCATAAACTTTCGCGGTTTGGTGTTTCAATAGAGCGGGACTTATTGAGGGCATTTGATAAACTGATAGGCGAGCATAAATATCCTACCCGCTCCAAGGCGATAGAGGATCTGGTAAGGCGGGAAGTTACTGCCAAAAAGAGCCGAAGCGCGAAAAAGATCGTCGGGACGATTATATTCGTGTACGACCATCACAGGCGTGATCTCATAAATAAGATTATAGATATACAGCATGATCTTCAGCACGCCATAATTTCGTCTCAACATGTGCATCTCGATCATTACAATTGCCTTGAAATAGTAGTTGTTAGCGGCAGACCCAAAGAGGTAGAGGCGCTTTTCAATAATTTAAAATCAACAAAAGGCATAAAAAATGCGGCGCTTAACATTGCCGCAACGGAAACGTAAGACTAAAAAAGAAGGGGGAAAAATGTGCTATCTTATACCTACCGGCGGTGCGATTATCAGTTCGCTTATTTGGCGAAAAAAAAGAGAAACAAAAATATGGTGGCTTAACCTTATGTTTTATGGCGGTGCTCTTTTTGGGATAGTGGATCATATCTGGAACGGCGAATTATTTGCTTCGCAAAATATAGTCAAGGATTTATCCTTGGGAGTGGTTATTTCTCTATCTATCCTTGTATCGTGGGTAATAGCGCTGGCTTTAAATAAACCTAAGTTAGTGTCAGCGTAATAGCGATACTTCTACGACGCGGCTCTGTCGTTGCTTTTGGTGGCGCCTTATGATATACTTAAGTCGATATGCCACTATTAGATAAGGTAAAGAGCCTTTTCAGGCAGAACTCCGGCGGCAAAACGGTTGCGCCTGTAAACGATGTTAAATTAGGCGTAATAATCGGCCTCATTATCGCCGCCCTATCCCTCTCCGGAATCCTCGAAAAATATGAACTCGTCCTCCTTGATGAAATGTTTAGAATCCGCGGCGAGCAAAAAGTCAAAGATAATATCGTTATCATCGAAATAGAGGATCAGAGCCTGAAAATGTTAGGCAAATGGCCGTGGCCCAGAATGCATCACGCCGATTTTTTAAAGATGCTCTCACTCGCCAGGCCCAAAGCCGTTGCTTTTGATATCCTCTTTCCCGAAGCTGATTTGGAAGGCGACGAAGCGCTTGCAATGGTCGCCAAAGAAATGGGCAGCGTCTCCTTTGCGGCGTATTTTACGCTGGAAAAAGAACCGAACACCACGCCTTTGGATAATATAACTCTTCAAAAGATGCCTTCCTTGGTATATACAATCAAGAGCAGCGACAGATTTTTACACGCCTCGTCAATCACGCCGCCCGTAACAACCTTAGCGAATACAGCAAAACGCATTTTAATAACAAACGTGCCTCAAGACCCTGATGGCTCAACCCGCCGCGTGCCCTTAGTAATAGAATTCAACGGAGCGCTTTATCCTACATTTAGCCTCCAGCTTGCATGTGACTGCCTGGGCGCTGATATAAAAGACATCAAAATCCAGCCGCACGCTATCATCTTACCCCTCAAAGAGGGCGCTATCAGTATTCCGATAGATAAATTCGGACAGATGCTCTTAAATTATAACGGTCCGATAGACGTATTCCAGCAGCATTCTTACCTTCAGATAATTCAAGATTACAATAGAGTTATGAAGGGAGAAGAGAGTGAAAGAATAAAACGTTTGAGCGATAAGATACTTTTTATCGGGCATGCCGCGACGGGGACTATCGATTCGCGTATTATGCCTTTTTCCAATGTGTATCCGGCGGTAGGGGTCCACGCCACGGCGTTAAGCAATATTTTAAATAGAAACCCGATAACGCCCGCATCTTTAGCTCTAAATATCTTTACAGTTCTATTTTTAGGCATCTTTCTCGGCGCGTTCTTGAAAAAGGGCAGAAAGGCGGTTACGAATCTTAGCATTATGGCAGCCATGTTTGCGGCTTACGGCGTGTTGTGTTATGCGTTATTCGCGTTTTTTAATTTCTGGCTGAATGCCTTTGCGCCGCTCCTTGTCATTACCATTACGTATGTCGGTGCAACCGTCAATCAGTATAGCGCCATAAGGTACGAAAAAAAGATAATGGAAAACGAACTGTCCATAGCCTGGACCATACAACAGAGTTTTTTACCGAAGAATTATCCGGCCGTTTCCTTTCTCGATTTTGCGGCTAGATGCTCCCCGACAAAGCATATAGGCGGCGACCTTTATGATTTTGTGACACTCCGAGAGGACAAGATAGGCATACTTATCGGCGATGTTTCGGGCAAGGGCGTTCCGGCGGCGCTTTATATGGCGCGCGTCATAAGCGAATTTCGCGCGATATCGCATCTGCATACGGATCCCGCGTCGACGTTAAAGGAGCTTAATGACCTTGTTTCGAGCGAAGGCATGGAGAAATCTTTCATAACCATGCAGTATATTATCGTAGATTTAAAATCGAAGCGGGTATTATTTTCTAACGGCGGGCACAATACAGTCCTCCATTTCTCGAAGAACAGCAGAAAAATAGAAGAGATCGACACTGCAGGCGGCATGCCGATAGGCGTAATGGAAGGAGTAAGTTTTGATAATAAGGAAATACTTGTCGAAAAAGGCGACATGTTATTCTTATATACCGACGGCATTTCGGAATCAATGAATAAGAACCACAAAGAATTCGGCCTTTCGAGGGTGAAGAATATCTTACTCGGTAATTGCGAATTAAAGGCCCAAGAGGTCATGCAGAAGGTGCTCGACGAAATAGCAAAGTTCTCTAAAGGCGCGCCTCAGCATGACGATATGACCCTTATAGTTATCAAAGCAGTTTGACCCCCGATTGTGATATAATTATCATTAACGAATACATGACCAAGACAATATTTAACCGGAGGTTCCACATGACCAATAAGATATGTAGTTTTACTTCAATAGCAGTTTTTATTTTGACATCAACTTTTCTGGTAAGCGGCTGCGCCGGGAAGAAGAGCGAGGAAAGGGTAATCGCGGCTATAAACGATTACAGGATGACGGTAGAAGATTTTAATTATGAATCAAATGAGATATTAAACGTAAGCAGGATGCTCGGCGAGATCCCGGTCACAAAAAAAGAGATGCTGGATGCGCTTATTACGAAAGAGGTCCTGATTCAAGAGGCCGCAAGGGAAAACCTTGACAAGGAAAAAAATTTTATGAGGTCGATAGAACTTTATTGGGAGCAGACACTGCTTAAGGACCTGTTGGCCGGAAAATCCGAAGAGATAGCCAAAAAGACCGTTGTTTACGAGGATGAAATAAACCGGTACTACAATAAGATGAAGAACAAAATAAGGGCGAAAATAATCGTATTTTCCGACGGAAAATATGCCGAGAAAGCCATAGGCGAAAAGGGCGATACGCTTGGGTTGTGGGAAAAAGAGCCGCAAAAGTTCGCGATCAGTTATGTAATACCTTCAAAATTGTATGTGCTGGGCGAAGGGCAGTCGCCGCTGGAATACTATGTTTTTAGCGTAAATACCGATAAAGGCAAAGATGTAATAAAGATAAACGGGAAATGGGCTCTTATAATCATAGAAGAAATCGCTCCGAATGAAGTAAAGCAGCTCGTGTCACTGAGAGACGAGATAGAACGGCGCATACGCGCCGTCAAGGGTAAAGAGGCAATGGATCAATGGATAGAAACGCTACACTCGAAAACTCGCATAAAAATCGACGAAAAAGTATTCAATTCGCTAAACTAAGATAGGCAAAGGTCCTTCCCCCGCCACGGCGGGGTCAGGACGATTTTTGCACGCAAAAATCGGGGGTACATATGGAAAACAGACGCAAAAACTATTTCATCAAGAAGGAGTTTCAGACTAAGTTTATTATGAAATTCTGCGCATTAGTAATGCTGACCGCGATCATCTCGGCCTTGCTGATACATCTATTTCTAAGCCATAGCGTTACTACGGTTTTTGAAAATTCGAGGATCAGTATAAAACCAAGCACAGAGTTTATAATGCCCGGGCTTATTCTAAGCAGCTTAGTATCGATAATCCTTGTAAGTATCGCGACTATCGCCGTAGTTTTGTTTATATCGCATCGCATAGCAGGCCCCCTTTATAAGCTGGAGAATTCGCTCGATAGGATGGGGGAAGGTGATGTCAGCTTCGATATCTATTTCAGAAGAGGGGACGAGGCCAGGGTATTCTCGGATGTCTTCAATAGGTCCCGCCAGCGGCTGAACGGCATGATAAGCGATATAAAAAAGGAATTCAAACGCCTAACCGCGGAGATAGGCGAGATCAAGAAAATAAGCGATAAATTGCCGTCTGAGTCTAAGGAAATCAAAAAAAATATAGATAACCTGGAAAATTCAAGCAACATTATCAACGGAAGGATAGATAAGTTTAGATTATAGGGCAGGATGAGAAATAGACCGTTATCTTTATTATTATACCTTACATTTTTTATGATCTTGGCCGGAGCCACTCCTCTATTTGCCGAGGAAGCAGGCGCTAAACCAAACGGTGAGGCCGCCGAAAAGGACTGGACTGTAATAACCAGCTCCTACGCGACTATATGTGTCCAAAGCGGCGTAGATTTAACGAACGCCATTAAAAAAATAGACGTCGATTTCGCCAAATATGACCTCGTAGAAAAGGAGATATTCCTTGAAAGGGGCATATCGGAGGAGGAAAAAGTAGCGAATAAGATCGACATCTTAATCAGGAAGACCAGAAGGGTCCTCGACATGTATCCCGCGGCCTTTAAAATAAACATCAAAATATATAATACCCAAGAAGGGCTTAACGGGAATTATAAGGAGATATTTGAAGAAGACGCGAATTACAAAGCTTTTTACGTCCACAAATTTAAGACAATATATACATCCGCTAACAACCTCTCCGAATCAGTGCTCGCCCACGAGATAGGCCACTCCGTTATCGATAGTTATTTTACAGTTCCGCCGCCCCCAAAGATACGTGAACTGTTGGCTTGCTATGTGGATTTGCATCTTAGAGATTGATGAAAAAAGTCACCACGACACAAAGTCACCACGTCACACGTTTACTGGTGACCTTGTGACCTTGTGACTTGGTAACCACTTATCTTTAACCTCTTATTTCGCATTGACATAAATATTGACATAATATATAATATGCTAATATAAATACGATAAAGTATATTTACTCCCCTTCGGGGAGGCTTCGCACTCCCCTTCGGGGAGGGAGCCCGAGGGGCTCCACTAACTTTCAACGCGGAAAGAATAGAAATGTCCGATATCATTAAAGATAGGTATGAAAAATTAAATTTATTAGTTAATAAAGGTATCGATCCTTTTGGCGGCAAATTTTCCGTATCCGCGCAGATAAAAGAGGTGATAGCGGATTTTAAAGCCGGCGGAAAGACAACTATCGCCGGCAGGATTATGGCTAAAAGAAAGCACGGTAAGAGCATATTCTGCGATCTTCGGGACGAGACAGAAAAGATGCAATTATATTTTAATAACGACATATTAGGCGGCGAAAAATTCGAGATCGTCGATTCAATGCTTGATATAGGGGATATAATCGGCGCAAGGGGCGAGCTTTTTAAGACAAGAACAGGCGAACCCACTTTGAAGGTAGAGGATTTCGCCGTGCTTTCCAAAAGCCTGAGGCCGCTTCCCGAAAAATGGCACGGATTGAAAGACGTGGAGACGAGATACAGGCAAAGGTATCTTGACTTGATCGCCAACCCGGCCGTAAAAGATATATTCAAAACAAGGTCAGAAATAATAAAAAGCATCCGTTCCATTCTTGATAGAAAAGGCTATCTGGAAGTAGAGACGCCTATGATGCAGCCTATCGCCGGCGGTGCTGCCGGTAAACCGTTCAAGACGCATCACGAGGCGCTGGATATGGACCTTTATCTTAGGGTAGCGCCCGAACTTTATCTTAAAAAACTGCTTGTGGGCGGGTTCGAAAAGGTTTACGAGATAAACAAGAGTTTTAGGAACGAGGGCATATCTATCAGGCATAATCCCGAATTTACGATGCTTGAGGCCTACACCGCTTATAGCGACTGTGAAGGCACGATGGAGCTGACAAGGGAGTTAATAACCGAGACGGCAAAAAAAGTTTTAGGGAAAGACAAGATAGAGTATCAGGACACGGTTATAGACCTTACTAAATGGGAGAAGGTCTCGTTCGCCGCGATAATGAAAGAATCCTACGGCATAAATCCGGACGATGATGAAAAAGAATGGGTGAAAAAACTCAAGGTCAAGGGCGTGGAGGTAGAAAATAAAAATATCGGCAGGACCCAGGTCGCAAATATAATAGCGGACCTTCTTACGCCGAAGTCAAATCACCCCGTCTTTGTTGTGGATATGTTTAAAGACCTTTGTCCGCTCGCTAAAGTCAAAAAAGACGACCCTCTTCTCACTGACAGATTTGAATTATTCATGGGCGGCATGGAAGTAGCCAACGCTTATTCGGAATTGAATAATCCTATCGAACAGAAAGAAAGGTTCCAAGAGCAGCGCGAAGACGGCGAGATAGACGAGGATTTCATAAGGGCGCTCGAATACGGAATGCCTCCGGCCGGCGGGCTCGGGATAGGCATAGACCGGCTGGTGATGCTGTTTACTAATTCTCCTTCAATACGCGATGTGATACTTTTCCCGCAACTGAGGAAAGAGGTTTAGGGTCAAGACAGGTGTAGGGTCAGACCCTAAACAGTGTGTTAGCACGGGCTAGCAAGACAGGTGTAGGGTCAGACCCTAAACAGTGTGTTAGCACGGGCTGGGGTCTGACCCTAACGAGCAGCTTAGAAAGGAAGTATGAACTGGCGCCTTTTTGTCGCACTAAGGTATTTTAAGACGAGAAGCAGGGAGAAAATCATATCGGCCATAAGCCTCATATCGATCTTCGGCGTAGCGGTGGGAGTGGCGGCGCTCATAATCGTCATTGCCGTCATGAGCGGTTTCAATAATGAGTTGAAGGAAAGAATAATCGGGACGACCCCGCACATATTTATAGAGCGCGAAGGCGGCATGAGTTCCGAGGACCCTCTGGTCAAAAAAGTTTTATCGGGCACAAAGGATGTGCTTAGTTTTTCGCCTTTTATTACGGGACAGGTTCTTTTAAAATACCGGGACGGGTTTACCGGCGCGATATTGAACGGCGTAGAAGAAGATACCGAGAAGTATGTAACGAATATAAAGAAATACGTCACCGGGCCCGCTCCCATATTGGGAGAAACGGGGCTTTTAATAGGGAACGAATTGGCGAAGGAAATGGGGCTTGAGGTAGGCGACGAAATTTCTCTGGTATCAGCAGCTTCGAGCAAGCCGCAGACTTTTAAAATAGTAGGCATTTTTCATGCGGGGTTATATAGTTTCGACGTTAACAATGTCTTTGTAAATTTGACGGCCGCGCAAAAATTATTCAACACAAACACCGTTACGGCTATCACGGCAAAGATAGGGGATGTGCTCAAGGCCGATGAAGTAAAAAAAGAATTAATCTCTAAGCTGCATTACCCGTATTTTGTGCGGAACTGGATGGACCTCAATAAGAACCTGTTTGGCGCGCTGCTTTTGGAAAAGATAGCGATGTTCGTACTCCTGACCCTTATCGTTCTGGTGGCATGTTTTAACATAGCAAGCATGCTCATCATGCGGGTTATGGAGAAGACCAAAGATATAGGCATACTTAAAGCAATAGGCGCGAAAAATAACGACGTAAGGGCGATATTTACGCTGGAAGGATTTTTTATAGGATTTATAGGCACTATATTGGGGTCGGGCGCAGGACTTTTGATTGTGTGGTTACAGCAGACATACAAGTTGATAAAATTGCCGAACGATATTTATTATATCGACGCGCTTCCGATGAGCATAAATTGGCACGACCCCGCTGTAATAGCCGTAGCCGCAATTCTTTTAAGCTTGCTCGCTACGGTTTATCCGTCGTCGCAGGCCGCGCGGTTAGACGTAGTTGAGGCCCTGAGGTATGAGTGATGTTTTGATTGCGGCGAAAAACTTGCGTAAAAGTTTTGCGAACGGCCGAGATAAAGTAGATGCCGTAAGAGGCATAGATATATCCGTTATCATAGGCGAGGTCCTTTTTATAGTAGGCCCTTCGGGCGCCGGGAAATCTACTTTATTGCATATTTTAGGCGGGCTTGAAAAACCGGATAGCGGCGAGGTCATGTTGGGCGGCGAGAGTATTTACGGGCTTGCGGATAAAAAGCAGGCCGTTATCAGAAACGAGAAGATAGGGTTCGTTTTCCAGTTTTATCATCTTTTGCCGGAATTCACGGCCGTAGAAAATGTCATGTTGCCGGCCATGATACGCCCCAGGTCCGACTTTAGGGAGTCCAGAAAAAGAGCGGAAAGCTTATTGTCAAAAGTGGGGCTTTCTAACAGATTAAATCACCGGCCGTCAGAGATGTCGGGCGGCGAGCAGCAGCGCGTCGCTATTGCGCGGGCTTTGATCAATTCGCCCATAGTGCTTCTTTGCGATGAGCCGACAGGGAACCTGGATTCTAAAAACGGCAAGGCCATATACGATCTTATATTCTCCATAAATAAAGGGGAAAATCTGACTCTTGCTATAGTGACCCACCAGAAGGAGTTTTCCGCGAATGGAGACCGGTGTCTTGGAATAAAAGATGGGTTATTGAGCAAAGATATGATATAATATTTCATTAAATACCCGGGAGGGGATAAATGGGCCTTAAAATCTATATCGACGGGAAGTTTTACGAAAAAGAGGATGCCAAGATATCGGTCTTTGACCACGGGCTTCTTTACGGCGACGGTGTGTTTGAGGGCATAAGGTCTTACGATCGCCTTATCTTTAAGCTCAGGGAGCATATTGACAGATTATACGCCTCAGCCAAAAGCATAATGCTGGATATCCCCGTTTCAAAAAAAGAGATCGAGCAGGCGGTAATATCGACTCTGAAAGAGAATAATCTCAGCGATGCGTACATAAGATTAGTAGTTACGCGCGGCTCAGGCGACCTAGGCCTTGACCCCAGAAAATGCAAGAAGCCGATTATTATCGTCATAACCGATAAGATCATGCTTTATCCCGAGAAATATTATGAAAAAGGGCTCGAAATTATTACAGTGCCGACAAGGCGCAATCTACCCGAGGCGCTGAATCCGCAGATAAAATCGCTGAACTATCTCAATAACATCCTCGCGAAGATAGAGGCGGTGAACTCCGGATTTGAAGAGGCGATCATGCTGAACGCTCAGGGTTACGTCTTGGAATGCACGGGCGATAATATCTTTATAATAAAGAAGGGTGAGCTTATTACGCCGCCGATCTATCTGGGGGCGCTTGAAGGCATCACGAGGGACTCCGTTATAGATATAGCGCGGGCGGAGGAGATAAAATTTTCCGAAAAAGTGCTCACGAGGCACGCGTTGTTTAATGCGGACGAATGCTTCCTTACCGGAACGGCAGCCGAGATAATCCCTGTTATAAAAATAGATAACAGGATTATCGGCAACGGCTCTCCCGGCAAAGTTACTATGAAATTGATGGAAGAATTCCGCAATCTGACGAAGAAAAGCGGCGTCAAGTACTGACGAAACTATAAAATAGCGGCACAAACATAAAAGGAGGGATGTCAAATGAAGCCAAAAGTTCACGCCCGTAGGCAGTATTTAGTCAATAGAGAATTGCAGATGTCGTATAGCTGGTTGCTCATTCTTTGCGTCAGTGTCGTAATACTGGTTTTTGGTTTGTCATTGTGGTATATCAACAAAATTCACCTGGACCTTTTCCATCAGATTGTAGGAGAGGCAGCACTGCCCAAAGCTTACATAAACTCCATACAAAACCAGTTTTTGGTGAACATACCCGTAATGATATTTTTAGTTTCGCTGCTTCTTTTTGCGTTGGGGATATATACTTCGCACAAAGTAGCCGGCCCGATGTATCGAATAGCGAAAAATATGAATTTGATAGGGGTTGAAAACCATCTCGATACTATTCAGATAAGGAAAAAAGACCAATTGCGCGAATTGGCAGACGCCTTTAACCACATGGTCCATGCGCTAAAAGACAGAATGTACCAGGATATGCGCCTTATAGACCAGATCAGGATGAAGATAGCCCAATTGCATAACAGCCTTAAGGGTGAGAGCCTTGACATAAACAAGCTTTCGGAACAGGTCAAAGAGATAGACAGGGTGGCGGTCGAGCTGAAGAATAGAAAACAGGAAGAATAATATGGTATGCGATATCTGCGGCAAGAACGAGGCGACGGTCCACCTTACGGAGATCATAAATGAGCAGATGACCAAACTTCATCTTTGCGAGGATTGCGCCAAGCAGAAGGGCGCGGAGATGGAAGAGCATTTCGGCCTGGCGGATCTGTTGGCAGGCCTGGCGAATTTAGATACTCCGGTTGAAACGGTGAAGGAAAAAAAAGTCAAATGCCCCGCCTGCGGCATGACCTACAGCGATTTTAAGAAAATAGGAAGATTGGGGTGCGGGCAGTGCTACGAGTCATTCAAGACCTATCTCGCACCGCTATTGAAAAGAATTCACGGTTCCGATATTCATGTGGGCAAATCCCCCGGCAAAAAAGGCAAAGCGGTCAAGACCAGAAAAGTGGATATCGAGCAACTCAAAAAGCGCCTAAGACGCGCGATAGAACTTGAGGAATTCGAAGAAGCGGCGCAATTAAGGGACGAGATAAAAAAATACGAACGCGAGGAACGAAAGTGAACATAAACGATATCGCTAAACAGACGGGAGAATGGCTGAAGGACGAAGGGCCCAATGCGGATATAGTCATATCGAGCCGAGTGCGCATCGCCAGGAATGTCAAAGACTACCCTTTTTATCACTGGGCCGGAAAAAAAGAAAAGGCAGAAGTCTTTTCTATCGTAAAAGAGGCAATAAATACTTCCAAATATATGAAGAACTCTATGTTTATCAAGATAACGGATCTCGACGAGGTTGACAGGCTGTTTCTCGTTGAAAGGCACCTTATGAGCCGCGAGCATGCCGTGACAGACGAAGCCAAGGCCCTCGCCGTAGATGATAGAGAGATCATATCAATAATGGTAAATGAGGAAGACCACATAAGGGCTCACGCCATACAATCCGGTTTCAACCTTGTGGACACGTGGCGCATAGTCGATACCCTTGATGATGAATTGTCCACAAAGATTGAATATTGGTATTCCGAAAGATGGGGATACCTTACCGCCTGTCCCACAAATATCGGCACCGGCGTAAGAGGTTCGGTCTTGATGCATCTCCCCGCTTTGGTAATAACCAATCAGATAGCGAGAGTGCTGCAGGCCATAACTAAGCTCGGCATCGCGGCGAGGGGGCTTTACGGCGAAGGCAGCGAGGCCAGCGGGAATTTCTTCCAGATATCGAATCAAGTAACTCTCGGACGATCCGAAGAGGACATAATAGATAATATTGAAAAGTTGATAAATCAGGTAATAAGAAGAGAGCGGAGCGCGCGAGAATACCTATTGACCAATAATAAAGCCTCCATTAGCGACAGGATATGGAGGGCTTACGGCACGTTGAAGAGCGCGAGAATAATTACCAGCGACGAGACAATACGGTTGCTTTCCTTGATAAGGCTCGGCGTGGATATAGGAATAATAACCGACATAAACAGAAAAACGCTTAACGAGCTTTTTATATTTACGCAACCGGCCCATCTCCAGAAGATAGAGGGTAAAAAACTTTCTTCTACGGATAGGGATATGAAGCGGGCGGATCTGATAAGAGAGAAATTAAAGGTTGCATAAAGTTGCGGAAGTTGCATTTATTGCAACATCTGCAACCTCAAGTAACATCAGCAACCTCTGCAACGGAGGTAAAATAGAGATGGCGATGTTTAATAGATTTACGGAAAGGGCCAGGAAAGTCATTCTTTTGGCCAAAGAGGAAGCCAAAAGGTTTAATCACGATTATATAGGTACGGAACATATATTATTAGGGCTCGTGAGAGAAGGGGAAGGCGTAGCCGCAGCGGTTTTGGAGAATCTTGGTTTGAGTTCCGAAAAGATACGGGTAGAGGTGGAAAAACTCGTTCAGACGGGCCCAAGCACCGTAATCTCCGGCGATATTCCGTTTACCCCTAAAGCGAAAAAAGTGATGGAACTCGCGATGGACGAGGCCGTTTCGCTCGGCCACAATTACGTGGGGACAGAGCATCTTCTTCTCGGCCTGTTGAGAGAAGGCGAGGGGGTGGCGTCACAGGTGTTGATCAATCTGGGGCTCGATCTGAATAAAGTCAGGAATGAGGTCATGAGGTTATTGGGTTCGGCCACGCCGGACTTCGGGATAGCCCCCAATAAATCCGCGATGCCCCGCGGCACCGGCATCGGCACGAAGAAGACGCCTGCCCTTGACGCTTTTGCGCGCGACCTGACAGAACTCGCCAAGCAAGGCAAGCTTGACCCGGTCATAGGCAGGAGGAATGAGATAGAAAGAGTAGTTCAGGTCTTAAGCAGAAGGACGAAGAATAACCCCGTCTTATTGGGCGAAGCCGGCGTCGGCAAAACGGCGATAGTCGAAGGGCTGGCGCAGCAGATCATAACCGGCGATGTGCCCGAGATACTGAGAAATAACCGTATTTTAATATTAGACCTCGCTCTTATGGTAGCCGGGACAAAATATAGAGGCCAATTCGAAGAGAGAATAAAAGCCGTTATGGATGAGATAAAGCGTTCCGAGGACCTCATCATATTCATCGACGAACTTCACACTCTTGTCGGCGCCGGCGCCGCGGAAGGCGCTATAGACGCGTCAAATATTTTGAAGCCCGCGCTTTCGCGGGGGGAAATACAGTGCATAGGCGCGACCACGCTTGACGAATATAGAAAGTACATAGAAAAAGATGCTGCGCTGGAACGCAGATTCCAGGTTATTATGGTGGAGCCGCCGAATGTTAATGAGACGATAGGGATACTGAAAGGATTGCGCGATAAGTACGAAGCGCATCATAAGGTAAAATTTACCGACGAAGCGCTTGAGGCGGCAGCAAGGCTTTCTGACAGGTACATAAGCGGAAGATTCCTTCCCGATAAGGCGATAGACGTAATAGATGAGGCCGGCTCACGCGCGCATCTTGCGGTAATGACTGCGCCGCCTGACATGAAGGAGCTGGAAGGGGAAGTAGGAAATCTGAAAAAAGAGAAAGAAGCCGCCGTTGACAGGCAGGATTTTGAAAAGGCCGCCGAGTTCAGGGACCTCGAAAGAAAAGCCAAAGACAAATTGGTGACCGTAAAAAGGGAATGGAGCCAGAAAAAGGGAGAGATGGAGACAAAGGTTACCGATGAGGACGTGGCGCTGATAGTATCAAAATGGACAGGCATACCGCTTGTGCGGCTGGAAGAGAAAGAGACCGAGAAGTTCCTAAAGATGGAAGATGGATTGCGCAAACGGGTCGTGGGGCAGGACGAGGCCATTTCGGCGATAGCCCACGCGGTCAGGCGTTCGCGGGCCGGGATAAAAGACCCAAAAAGACCGATAGGTTCGTTTATATTCATGGGGCCTACGGGAGTAGGAAAGACTTTATTGGCGCGCGCGCTTGCGGAATATATGTTCGGCGACGAAAACGCTATAATCCAGCTGGATATGTCGGAATATATGGAAAAATTCAACGTATCGAGGCTTGTCGGCGCTCCGCCCGGCTATGTCGGTTACGAGGAGGGCGGGCAGCTGACAGAAAGGGTGAGAAGAAGGCCGTATTCGGTAGTACTTCTTGATGAGATCGAAAAGGCACATCCCGACGTATTCAACATTCTGCTTCAGGTCCTGGAGGAAGGCCGCATGACCGATTCTTTCGGAAGGCGAGTGGATTTTAAAAACACGATAATAATCATGACTTCTAATATCGGCGCGGAACTTCTGAAGAAACAGACCTCGGTAGGTTTTATAACCGAGAACGCCGAAAGGGCCAGTTACGACGATATGAAAAGAATGCTTCTTGAGGAAGTGAAAAAGACGTTCAAACCCGAGTTTCTTAACAGGGTGGACGATATCGTAGTCTTCCATTCGCTTACCAAGGACGATCTTTACAAGATAATAGATATAGAAATCGACGAAGTCAAAAAACGCCTTAAAGAGCAGAATATAGATATGACCATGGATCCGGACGCCAAAGAACTCCTTGTAGAAAAAGGTTTTGATCCTATTTTCGGCGCAAGGCCGCTTAAAAGGACGATACAAAGATTATTGGAAGATCCTCTCGCCGAGGATATCATCGCCGGCAAGTTTAAACCCGGCAGTACAATCAAAGCCGTAAGAAAAGGAGATAGGTTTGCCTTCGAATAATAATCTGAAGAGTATTGAAAACTGGGCTAGTACCCTTGGAACGCGTTTTGTAGAGATTGCGGATTATGTAGGAGGCGCCTGCATATTACTGGCGCAGACGATATTCTGGCTGCTGATTCCGCCGCTTAAGAGAAAACAAGTATTTGACCAGATGGATAAGATAGGCGTCAAAAGCCTGCCGATAGTCCTGCTCACCAGCCTTTTTACCGGAATGGTGCTCGCGCTACAGAGCGCTTATCAGATGCAAAAGATGTCCGCCGAGATGTATATAGCGTCATTAGTCTCGCTTTCGATGGTGAGGGAGCTCGGGCCGGTGCTGACAGCTTTGGTGGTAGCGGGCCGCGTAGGCGCCTCCATCACCGCGGAACTCGGCACGATGAAGGTGACGGAACAGATAGACGCGCTTGAGACGCTGGCCACAAATCCCGTCAAATATCTTGTCGTCCCGAGGTTTTTAGCGCTTATAATAATGCTGCCGCTTTTGACGGTTTACGCAGATATGATCGGTATCATGGGCGGGTACATAATAGGAGTCTTCAAGCTTAACATCGGCGCCAACATGTATATGAGGATGACTTATCAGCCTCTAGTTTTTAAAGATGTATTCACCGGTTTAATAAAATCGTTCGCTTTTGGAATAATAATAGCGATAGTGGCCTGCTTCCAGGGCATGAAGACAGACGGAGGTGCCGAGGGAGTAGGAAAATCGACAACGCTCGCCGTAGTCATAAGTTTTATCATGATAATAGCGGCCGACTGTTTCTTCACGGCGTTGTTCTATTTCGCGTTCAAGGTGTAACTATGATAGAAATAATAAATTTATGCAAGGCATTCGGTAACCACGTCGTCTTAGATAACGCGAACATTAATATCAAAAAGGGCGAGACGATGGTCGTAATCGGGCGTTCGGGCACGGGCAAAAGCGTCCTCTTGAAACATATCATCGGCATCATGAAACCGGACGCGGGACAAGTGATAATAGACGGGGTAGATATCACGAGGCTTGACGAAAAAGAACTGAACGATTTCAGGATGAAATTCGGCATGCTCTTTCAGGGGGCGGCTCTCTTTGATTCATTGACGGTCGGCGAAAACGTAGGTTTCGCTTTGTACGAGCATACTAATTTAAGCGTCGCTCAGATAGAAAAGAGGATCAAGGAATGCTTGGGGCACGTAGGCCTTAGCGGGATAGAGGAGTTAAAACCGGCGGAACTCTCGGGCGGCATGAAAAAGCGCGTCGGCTTAGCCCGCGCCATATGCGTTAATCCGGAGATCATAATGTACGACGAGCCCACAACGGGAGTAGACCCGATAATGGGCGACGCCGTTAACGATCTGATAGTTACGCTGCACGATAAATTGAAGATAACATCCATCGCGGTGACGCACGACATGGTCAGCGCTTATAAGATAGCGGACAGGATAGCCATGCTTTACGGCGGCAAGATCATAGAAGTCGGCACGCCCGACGAGATAAAGAACACGAAGAATCCGGTAGTAAAACAGTTCATAACCGGCGCTGCGGTAGGCCCGATAACGGAAAAAGAGCCGGTGAGAGCGCAATTATAATTACAAATTATACAAGGAGTAATATATGAATAATAAAGGCATATCGTTGGAAGTGAAGGTCGGAATATTTATTTTAGTGGGGCTTGTAGTCCTTTTATCGATGCTTTTTTCCATACGCGACATTTATGTTATAAAGCCGGGGTATCACATCAAAGTGACATTCAACTTTGCGAACGGGATAGCAAAGAACGCCCCTGTCAGGCTTGCCGGCATCGAAGTGGGCGAGGTGGATGATTTAAAAGTATACTATGACAATAAGGAAAAGAAGACAAAGGTCGAACTTTCGGCGTGGATAAAGAGAGATGATATCATGATTGAATCCGACGCAAGAGCGGTAATAAATACGCTCGGCATACTTGGCGAGAAATATCTCGAGATATTTCCGGGAAAAAGTAAGGATTTTCTAAAGGCCGGAAGCGTATTGGCAGGTAAAGACCCCGTTTCCATGGAAGACATGACGGTCCAATTTAAGCAATTGGCAGATTCCTTTACAGTCGTAATGGAAAGGCTGAAGAACGGCGAAGGTACTATAGGTAAGTTTCTTACGGATGACAGCATATATAACAATTTGGAAGAATTTACCGCCGACATAAAAGCTAATCCGTGGAAGTTGATGAATAGGCCGAAATGATTTTTAGTATTGAGTATGGGGTATTGAGTATTGAGATTACATGATACTCACAACCCAATACTCACTACTCAATACAAGAACATGATATGACCAAACTTAAACAAAAAACAATATTCA
>Ga0315289_10006405_pt1 | contig 17305 bp, 10 predicted proteins | sample YL17G11_40_MG_FD_203452 | JGI IMG/M metagenome (GOLD analysis project Ga0315289, IMG submission 203452) | Sediment microbial communities from Yellowstone Lake, YNP, Wyoming, USA - YL17G11_40 | ecosystem: Environmental > Aquatic > Freshwater > Lake > Sediment | place: USA: Wyoming | collected... | reverse complement strand
GCTTCCCGCAGGTGACTGTGGCGGGTGCGTGACCAGTGCGATCCTGCCATCCACGAATGCTCGAATGGCACGGCCGTCATTCTTGTATTCGTGCTCTGACTCTACTGAAAGAACTCGGATCTCACCGCAGAGCACGCAGAGAACGCAGAGATTCCCGTATGAACTCCGCGCTCTCGGCGGCCTCTGCGGTAAAGAAGGGGCTTTTTGCAGTGGGGTCGTGCTCCCATTCGTGGATGGCATCCGGACTGCGACCTTGCGCTGAGGTGAGAGCATGATTCCCATATCCGTACCGCTGCTGGGCGAGGAAGAGAAGCGCGCGGTGCTGGAAGTGATCGATTCGGGCCAACTGGCCCAGGGCAAGCGCGTCGAAGCCTTCGAGCAAGCCTTTGCCGAGGTGTGCGGCGTCAAGCACGCCATCGCGACGTCCTCGGGCACCACTGCGCTACAGACGGCGGTCCTGGCGCATGGCATCGGACCCGGCGACGAAGTGATCACTACGCCATTCACCTTTATCGCTTCGGCCAACGCCGCGCTCTTTGCGAGCGCAAAACCTGTATTTGTGGATATCGATGCGCGCTCGTATAATATAGACCCACGTTGGATCGAGAAGGCGATCACGCCACGCACAAAGGCCATCCTGCCCGTGCACCTGTTTGGCAACCCCTGCGACATGGAAGCCATCCTGGGCATTGCCAGGCGGCATGGCCTGGTCGTGATCGAGGACGCCTGCCAGGCCCACGGGGCAATGGTGGGAGGTCGCAGCGTGGGTAGTTTCGGCACGGGGTGTTTCTCGTTCTACCCGACCAAGAACATCACCACCGCCGAAGGGGGCATCATCACCACAAATGACGACGCACTGGCAGACCGCGCGCGGCTGATCCGCAGCCACGGCCAGCGCCAGCGCTACTATCACGAAAGCATCGGCTACAACTTTCGCATGACCGAGATCCAGGCCGCCATTGGGCTGGTGCAGGTCGGCAAGTTGCAGCGCTTTGTGGAGGCGCGCCGCGCCAACGCGGCCTACCTCAGCGTCCACCTGCAGGGCGTGGTGACACCCGTGGAAAGCCCCGGCACCCGGCACGCGTATCACCAGTACACGATCCGCGTCGTGGCTGGCCGCGATGGCCTAGTCGAGCATCTGACCGCGCGCGGCATTGGCACGGGCATCTACTATCCGTTACCCGTGCACCAGCAGGTGGCCTACCAGAAGCTGGGCTACGGCGGTCACTTTCCGGTGGCAGAGCAGGCCTCTCAGGAAGTCCTATCTCTGCCAGTTCATCCCGCCCTGCGTCCGGAGGATCTGGACGCCATTGTCAAGGGAGTGAACAGTCGATGGTCCTGAAAACAGCCGTGATCGGCGTCGGCATGATGGGGCGCAACCACGTCCGCATCTACGGACTGATGGACAACACGCGCCTGGTGGCGGTGGCCGATCCCTCGCCCAAGGCGCTCGAATCGATCGGCCGCATCTACAACGCGCGTGTTTACACTGATTACCTGCACATGCTGGACCGGGAAAAACCGGACCTGGTCTCGATTGCCGTTCCCACGTGCCTGCACCGCGAGGTAGCCGTGGCAGCCATACAGCGCGGGGTACACGTCTTTCTGGAAAAGCCCATCTCGGGCGACGTCGACGAAGGGCAGCAGATTATCGACGCAGCTCAGCAGGCGGGCGTGAAGCTGGCGGTGGGCCACATCGAGCGCTTTAACCCGGCTGTGATCGAGCTCAAGAAGCAACTGGACGCCGGCCAACTGGGGCGCATCTTCCAGATCCATGCCCGGCGCGTGGGCCCCTTCCCGCCGCGTATCCAGGATGTGGGCGTGGTGATCGACCTGGCGACGCACGAGCTGAATCTGCTCGAGTACCTGACGGGCTCGCGCGTGGACACCGTTTATGCCGAAACCGAAAGCGAGATTCACGCCACGCACGAGGACCTGCTGACCGGGATACTAAAGTTCAAGGACGGTACCATTGGCATTCTGGACATCAACTGGCTGACTCCCACCAAGATTCGCGAGCTATCGCTGATCGGCGAAAAGGGCATGTTTCTGGTCAACTATTTGACGCAGGACCTCTACTTTTACGAGAACGAATCGGCCAATGGCAACTGGGAAGGCCTGGCCGTCATGGGCGTGAGCGAGGGCCGGCTGATCCGCTACAACATCAAGCGCAAGGAACCGTTGTTGGCCGAGCTCGAGTCCTTTGTGGACGCTATCTTGCACGATACGCCTCCGCTGATTGGCGGTGAGGAAGCCTTGCGCGCCGTGCTGCTGGCGCAAAAGCTGATCGAGTCGGGCCAGCAGCACAAGGTCATCGCGCTATGAGCCCCGAGACCCGCCCACCCACGGCCGACGCAGAGGCCATGCACGACGAGCGGGACAAATCGCAGCAGGAAGTGGCCATTGAGGCGCGCTGGCGCGAACGGCTGATGCATGCCGCGACCGCGGAAGAGTTCCAGCAGGCCTACGACGAGCTGCACGCCCTGTTCCTGCAGGAGCAGGGCGGCGCGGCGCACCTCTACGACAAGGTCAACCCGCGCGGCATGGACCGCGCCCGGCGCGCCATCCTGGTCAAAGTGGGCTATGGCCAACGCGTGCTGGAAGTGGGCTGCGGCGATGGCGAGACGTCGCGCCTGGTGGCGCGGCAGGGGAACGCGGTAGTCTCCATCGACGTCTCCCACGTGGCCCTGCAGGCCGCGCAAGAGCTGGCTGCAGGCGAGGCCCTAGACATGCACTACCAGTATGGCGACGCGCGCGCACTGGAATTCCCCGAAGCCAGTTTCGACTATGTGCTGAGCGAGCATTTCGTCGAACACCTCTCGACGCCAGACCTGCTCCAGCATCTGGCCGAGGTGCGACGCGTGCTCAAACCGCGTGGCGAGTACCTGATCGTGACGCCCACGCGGCTGTGGAATGGGCGGCGCTCGGTGGGTTTTCACCTGCACGTCTACACGCTGGAAGAGCTGTACCGCGTGGTCGAGCAGGCCGGGCTGCAAGCTGCGTGGGTCGAGCCACGCTTTCTGCGCCGTATGGGAATTCTGCTACAGGTGCGCAGGCCCTGGGTCTGGCTGGCCTTTGGCTGGGAACGACTATTGGACGCGGTGCGCATCTACCGCTGGCCGCAGAGCGTCCGCAGCCGGGTGCTGCCGTCCGTGATCGTGAGTGCAAGACGGGTAGTCGGTCGTGAGTAGTGGGTGATGGGTCGTGAGTAGTGGGTGCTTGGTCACATCTTACGCAGCTACCACCACAGAATACGCCATCCGCCACACGCAACACGCATCCACCCTCCGCGTATCCCAATCTGCTTTTGTGCGTCATGATAGATGAGCACCGCCGGCGGTTGAGGTGCTTTTGCCGTTTCACAGGTCGTAGATAGAATTGTACACACCTGTATCTTGAAACTTGGGAAGGTGAGAGTATCGATGAACAAGCGAATCCTGCTAAGCTTGCTGCTCAGTCTAAGTCTGTTGTTGATCGTGGCTGTGGCGGTGAGCGCCAAGTTGCCCGCCAGCTACAGCCGCGTGCGTGGGCTGTACATCATCTACGATGAGCCTGAGTACGAGCTGAATCCACCTGCACTTCCGGTGGTCGGCGGCTACAAACGCTTCAATTGGGCCGCGCTGGAGCCCAACAACGGTGTCTACAACTGGGCCAGCATCGATAGCTGGATTACGCGCGAGCAGGCCCGTGGCAAGCTGGTGGGAATTGGCTTCTCCTTCTTCAACGAGCACCGTGGGAGTGGCTCGGATATTGGAATCCAGATTCCATCCTGGGTATGGGGCATCGATTCGGACGTGCGCTGGCTCAACACGCGCCGCACTGGAGAGCAGTGGTACGTTCCCAACTACTGGAACTCGAACTTTCGCACCTACTATGCACGCTTCATCGCCGCTTTTGCCCAGCACCTGGCCGACAACTCCACCTTGCGCGACCGCGTTGCTTGGGTTTCGATGGGCGTGGGGCTAAGCGGCGAGACCCAGCCCAGCAGCAGATGGGTGGTGGAAGAGGCCCCCGATTGGTATTACTATCACGACAACCGCGGCATCACCCAGGATCAGTGGGTGGGCTACGTCAACTGGTGCTCGGACACCTACCGTGGGGCCTTTAACGCGCGCGGCATGAGTGAGCTGCCCATCTTTGTCGACATCGGACCGACCTACATAGGCGGCCCACCGGAGCGCGAGCAGTTCTCCAGCCACGCCCTGGCGGTGGGCGTGGGCCTGCGCCACAATGGCCTGATGGCAGACCGCGAGGGTTACATCTACGATCAGATGAAGAACCCCACCTACTATAACAGCGTGCCGACGGGTTGGGAGACCTACCAGGCCTTTTTACCCAGCAAAGGTGACGTTTTCTGGGGGCTGCTGTGCGGCCTGTCCAAGCATGCCGACCTGTACGCCTTTGACAAGCCGTTGTGGGAGACGGCCGAGTACCTGCCGCTCTTGCAGTTTACCAACCGCTACTGCGGCGTCACCGCCTCCACCAGCCCGGGCGCATGGGTGGGCCTGCGCGAGACACAGCAGGGCAACGGCGAACGCGGTGATTTTACCCTTTACATGACGCGCAAGGAGGTGAGCGCTGACAGCGTGCTGACGCCCACCTGGAACGTGGGCAGCAGCAGTGGCTACAAGTTCGACGTGCCCAACGGCACTTACACCGTCCTGATGCGCTTTGCCGAAGTGTACTATAGCGCGGCCAACGTGCGCGTGTTTGACATCAAGCTGGAAGGCCAGACTGTGGAATCCAACTTTGACATCTATGCGCGCGCCGGCGGCAAGAACAAGGCCTATGACCTGACCAAGACCGTGACGGTTAGCGATGGCCGGCTGGACATCGACTTTGTTAAGAAGGCCGGCTACGACGATGACCCAACCATCCATGCCATCCAGGTGACCGGACCTGGCTACGTGGCGCGCATCAACTGCGGTGGCACCGCCTACACCGACGGCGCACACAACGTCTGGACGGGCGATCAGGAGTACGCGAGCGGCAGCTTTGGCTACGTCGGGGGCGGCAAGTATTATGCCGGCGCCGACATCTTGAACACCACCGACGACTATCTGTACCAAACCATGCGCATCGTTAGCCCTGGCTCGCCCGCGGTGGGCCGCTTCGCACGCAAGACCCTCCAGGCCTCGGGCAACACGCGCATGCGCTTTGACATCGACAACACGTTCATGTACAATAGCACCTTTAGTGGGGCGACCATCACCGTGACCTATTACATGACCGGCACGGGGCGCTGGCAGCTCAAGTATGACTCGCTGAGCGGCGGTCTGGAAAGGGTGGCCACTCCTGTGGACTCCACGAACCCCTGGGTGGAGCAGAAGAACGCCGGCGTGTGGAAGCAGGCCGTCTTCTACCTGCCGGATGCACGCTTCGCCAACGGCCAGCAGCCGGGCAACTCGGACTTTTACCTCGACTGCATGAACGAAGGCGATCTGACCGTCAGCTTTGTCGAGGTGACCAAGGGCGGCGCTCCAGGTCCCAGTTGCTCGATTCAGGGCAGCGTGACGCTGCAGCGCCCCAACAAGCCTGCGCCCGACCCGAGCTGGCAGGTTCCCCTGACGGTGACCGTCGGCGCCAGCACGCAAGTGGTCAACACCGATCCGTCGGGCAACTTTAGCGTGGGCGGACTCTCACCGGGCACGTACGACATTACGGTCAAGAACGCGCACACGTTGAGCAACATCCGGCGGGGCTACACCCTGGTCGACGGTGTCAACACGATCAACATGGGTGAGTTGAAAGAAGGCGATGCCAACGGCGATGACCGCGTCAATTCCTCTGACTTTTTGCTGTTGCGCGGCTCCTACTTTAAGAGCACCGGTCAGCCGGGCTTCGTGGACGGTGCGGACTTTAACGAGGACGGCAGCGTCAATTCCTCCGACTTTTTGCTGCTGCGCCAGAACTACTTCCAGAATGGCCCGCTTCCGCTGAGTCTAGAACAAGCACAGGCCGCCTCGTCCGCTACGCCGTTTGCTGCGGTGGGGACTGCTGCGATTTCTCTTGATCCCCTCTCGGCCAGCGTCGCAGCGCACAACACCTTTGATTTGGCCGTGCGCATTGATGCTGGCGCCGCGGGCGCCGCGGCCGCCGACGTGTACCTGACGTTTGACCCGAACGAGCTGCAGGTGGTGGACGTGATCGATGGGGAGGCGCTCAAGGTCTTTGCCAAGCCCTTTGACAACCGCGCCGGCAGCGTCGACATTGGCGCGGGCACGCTGAGCGCACCCATCACCGGCACGTTCACTCTGGCCACGGTGCGTTTCCGGGCCAGCGGCCGATTCCTGCCGGGAGTGGCCCAGGTGGGCTTCTCTCTGACCGAGCCTCGCCACACGGTGGTCAAGGATGCCGACGACCATGACCTGCTGGGAGCCTACCACGGCGCGCAGGTGCAGGTGGGTGCTTCGCCCTACTCGACCTTTTTCGCCCGAGTGTGGCGGCCATAGCCCGCGCCTGGGATGAGGATGGTCAGGAAAGTCTCGTGAATGCAAGGAGTAGAGCATGACAACACTGGTGAGAGGTCCCAGAGCGGTGGCACGCCTGACGTGGGCGCTGCGTGTGCTGACCGTGGTTGCGTTGGGCGCGTTGTGTCTGTCTGGCTTTTCTGTATCTTCATCGCGCGTGGCAGCTGCGGGCCCGGCTATCATTTCCCTACTGCCGGCGTCACAGACGGTCGATTCGGGAGTGCCGTTCGAGTTGACGGTACACGTCGACCCGCAGGGTGCGCACGCGGCCGCGGCCGACGTGTACATCAACTTTGACCCGGCCTACCTGTCGGTGGTCGAAATCGTGGACGGCTCGGGGCTGAGCATCTTTGTCTCCAGTTTTGACAACACGCTTGGCACCATCGACGTCGGCGCCGGCACCCTGGGCACAGCTCCCACGACTCCCTTTACCTTGCTGACCCTGCGCATGCAGGGCAAGCAAGGCACTGGAGGCAACCCGACCCAGGTGTCCTTCTCGAGCAGCGGCGACCGCGTGACCACGGTCAAGAACGAGGGCGACCAGGACGTGCTGGGCACGCGCAACAATTCCCAGGTGACCATCAGCGGACCAACGGCCACGCCGACCACGGGCATTCCCACCGCCACCCCCACCCCCACGCGCACGGCCACGGCGACTGCCACGCCCACCGTGACGGCCACCCAGCCGGCCAACCGGCCGGCGCGCATCGCGGTCAACCCAAGTTCGAGCCTAGTCGATGCGGGCAGCGGCTTTGACGTGAGCGTGCAGGTAGACCCGCAGGGAGCGGGCGTGGCTGCGGCGGACGTCTACCTCAACTTCAACCCGGTCTACCTGGCTGTGGATGGCATCGACGACGGCAGCGGCCTCAGCGTCTTCGCCAAGACTTGGAGCAACAGCGCCGGCACAATTGACATCGGCGCAGGGACCCTCGGCAGCTCGTTGACCACCCCGTTCACCCTGGTGACGCTGCACATGCGCGCCCTGCTGGGCACGGGCAGCACACCCACGGAGCTGGCCTTTTCGTTTGCGCCCGGCAGGGCCACGGTGGTCAAGGATGATGCAGACCAGGACCGCCTGGGCCAGCATACCAACGGCCAGGTCAGCGTCACGGGGCCCACGCCCACCGGCAGTCCGGGCACACCGACCCGCACACCAACCCCCACGCGCACCTCGACCCCTACGGCCAGCCCCACGCCAACGGAGACGGCCACGCCCACCATGACCCCGATCCCGGTAGGGACACCGGTGACGCGCCTGTTTCAGAAAGGCGTGTCCCCACAGTCTTCGTACGTGGATGTGTGGGATACATGGATCAGCGATTGGACAGGAGAAAAGGGCAACCACGGCACAGAGACGGAGCTGAGGGTGCGCACCAGCCGCGACAAGCGCCTTCTGATCAAGTACAAGCTCTCTGACTACATCCCGCCCAGTTCCACCATCGTGGAGGCGCGTCTTTCCATGTGGATGTTCTATCGACTGCGAGCGGGTTCTTTCCCCTGGGCGTATTTCTACCCTGTCGCGCGGCCGTGGTCCGAGCTGCAGGTCACGTGGAACGATGCTGCGGTAGGCGCGCCTTGGGTCAACAAAGGCTGCAACGCTGTCCCTGCCGACCGACTGGGTAGGGACTCGAGGGTCTGGAACAAGCTACGCTGGTTGGATTCCTGGGTCGACTGGGACGTTACCGCGATCGTGCAACGCTGGGTGTCAGGTGAGGTGCCCAATGAGGGCCTGATACTGATTTTGGAACCGCTGGACCAAATCACAGGTGACGAGATCACCACGAACGAGTTCAAGTTCACGTCCTCTAACAATACAGTCAAACGGGCGCGCCCGATGCTCTCCGTCACGTACTATCCGGCGGTGCCTACTCCCACTCCGACTGCCACGCCCACTGCCACCAACACGCCCACCGCCACGCCGACGGCGACCGCCACGCCGCTGCCGGGCGGCATCAGTGGGCACGTTTGGAACGATCTGAACGGCAACGGCAGTCTCGACCCGGGTGAGCCCGGACTGGCCGGTGCCACGCTGCGCCTGTACGAGTACCAGCACCCGGCGCCGGAGCCGCCCGTCCGCCCGGACGTGGTCACGGGCGCAGACGGGGCCTTTGCCTTTGACGATTTGCCTTCCGCGATGTACAGTCTGGTGGAGCTCAATCCACCCGGCTACGTCTCCACTTCGCCGGATGCCCTGATGGTACTGGTGGTGAGCGGCGCCACCACGCAGGCGGACTTCTGGGATTGGCAGCCGCCCACAGCGACGGCTACAGCCACAATCACAGCGACGCCCAGCACGACGCTGACGCCCACGCGCTCGCCGACGCCGACGGCCACCTGGACGCTGACGCCCACCCCGACGGGCACGCGCACGGCCACGCACACTCCGACGGCGACGCCCACCGGCTCGCGGACTGTGACGCCTGAGCAACCGTTCCACGTCTACATCCCGGTCATCTGGCGCGGAGTTGGGCACGAGGCGCCCTGAGGTAGGTGTACAATGCGCAAACTGACACTGTGGATGGCGGCGGCCTTGGCCTGCGCTCTGCCGGCGCTGCTGGGACTGCCGCGTGCGGAGCTTCCGTCGCTGCAGGCTGATGCGGGAGCGCTGCCCGACACGCAGCTCGCGGCTGCGGCAGGCGAGGTGACGGTCGTCTTCCAGCAGGGCGTCTCTCCTACGAGCGCGTATACGGGAACGATGGACAGTTACATCTTCAATGAGGGCCCCACCGATAGACATGGCGGGGAGGCCTACTTGAAGCTCTTCTACGACGCCAGGCAGAAGGCGCTGCTGCGCTTTGACCTCAGCGGACAGATCCCCAGCCATGCGCAGGTAACTTCTGCCAAGCTAGAGCTCTACGTGAACAACTATACCAGCAGTAGAGCGACGGAGGTCGGGCTATACCCTGTCCTGCGGCCCTGGTCCGAGAATGAGGTGACTTGGAACAGCCCCTGGCAGGTTCCGGGCTGCGAGGGACCCGGCGTGGACCGGACGGCGGATTCCGTGCGCACTATCTCGCTCAAAGCCATGAAGGACGTACCACAGGCATGGGATGGCGCATTCTTCACTGACCTCGTGCAAGGCTGGGTCCAGAACCCTTCGACCAACTATGGTCTGATCCTGATCGGCCTCTCGGTCAATGACCCACAGCGGTGGACGCTCTACTCGTCGGGGTGGGGCACCACCGACTCTCAGAAAGCCATCCGCCCCAAGCTCACTGTGACCTACCGCACGGCGACGCCGACTCCATCGTCCACACCGACGCGCACGCCGACCGCCACGCCCACCGCGAGCCCCCCCCCCACCCAAACTCCTATCCCCACGTCGGGCACTGTGGCGGGCCTGGCCTGGCTGGACGAGAACCGCAACGGCCGGCGCGACGAGGGCGAAGCGCTCCTACCGGGCGTGACCATCGTGCTTAGGGACGCGGCTCGCGTGGAGCTGCGGCGCACCGTGACCGGCCAGGACGGCGGCTATGAATTCGCGGGCGTGGACCCAGGCTCTTACCGCCTGGGCAAGGAGGACCCGCCTGGGTTGCTCTGCACGTTCCCTCCGGGGGGCGAGTACGGCTTTCCGCTGCTGAGTGGGCAACGGCTGCCCGGTCTCGACTTTGGCTTTGCCGGGATGCCGACCGAGACCCCCACCCCCACCGCGACGGCCACCGCCACGCGCACGGCCACGCCGACCGCCTCGCCGACCAACACACCGTCGCCGACGGCATCCGCGACGCCGACCGCCTCAGCCACCGCCACAGCGACCGGCCAACCGACCTGGACGCCCACACGCACGGCCACCGCCACGGCCACTCCGACGGCCACCATTGGACCCTCACCCACCCCGACGGCGACCGCCTCCCCGACGCCCACGCCGGCGGCCAACTTTGCGGACCCGATTGTGGCGGAATGTGGGCACGAGTACGAGGACAACACCGAGGGCCATGACGCCGCGTTCAGCAGCTATGGCTCGTGTGGCGGGGGCTGGTCGGCGCACGAAGTGGTCTACGTGCTGCGCACCAACTTCACGCTCAACCGGCTCACTATCACCTTCCTGGACAACCCGCACGACCTGGCAGTCTTCCTACTGAACGGACCCGACCCGAGTGCCTGCCTGCAGGGCGGCGGCACGGTCTCGGCGCCCGATCTCGTTCCGGGGGCGTACTACATCGTGGTGGACGGCACCGAATCCGGTTCCTACCGCATGGAAATCCAGTGCGACCCGCCGCCACAGGCCACGGCCACCCCCACGGCCACGCCGTCCAAGACGCCCACGGGAGGGCCGGAACTCACGCCGACTGCCACGCCAACCCGCCCACCGTCGGGCAACTCCATGGCGCTGCTGCCCATCGTCAGAAAACCGCCCATCGCGTACCTGGTGGACTGCGGCTCGGCGCAGGACTATCAGGATGCCAGAGGCACGCTCTGGCTGGCGGACCGGGCCTACACTGCCGACGGCTGGGGCTACGTAGGTGAGACTCTGACCTGGTCCACCGTGCGCTACGTGACGGGCGCCGAAGACGACCACATCTACCGCACGCTGCGCTTTGGGGCGGGGGGCTCCTTCGGCTATCGCTTTGACGTGCCGAACGGAGAGTACGAGATCGAGCTGCACTTTGCCGAGATCTATGCGCAGTTCACGAAACCCAAGGAGCGCGTTTTCGACGTCATGGTGGAGATGCAACTAGTGCCGGAGCTGAACGACCTGGACGTGATTGCCCAGGCCGGCGGCCCGTTCCGTGTGCTGGTCAAGACCGTTCGCGCTGATGTCAGCGACGGGCAGTTGAACGTCACCTTTGCTCGCGACTGGGCGCAGGGGGCCGACAACCCCATGGTCAACGCCATTCGCGTGACCAAAGTCGATTAGTGAACATACCAAGACGCGGACACAGTCTGGTCATTCGTCACTGGTCATTGTGCGCTTGACTCCCAGCAGCGTATAGTCGTCGAACAGCGGCTGGTCGCCGGTAAAGTCCAGGACCGCGGCATGAATGCGCTTGACGATCTTGTCGCAGGGCTCGTCGTGGCTGCGGGCGATGACCTGCTTCAAGCGCTCCTCGCCGAACTCTTCTTCCTGGGCGTTGATGGGCTCAGTGACGCCATCGGTGTAGAGCACCAGGATGTCGCCCGGCTCGATCGCGATCTTTCGTTCCTCGAGCGTGATGTCATCGATTACGCCCAGGGCGATGCCTTTGGCGGTCAATGAGGTGGCCTGTGGCGCGTTGTGCCGCCACAACACGGGCGGGTTGTGGCCAGCGCTGGCGTAGGTCAGGGCTCCGCTGCGCCAGTGGAGGACTCCGTAGAAGACAGTAACGAACATGCCACTGCGCGTGTCGGTCATGATCAGCTCGTTCACGCGCTGCAGCGTCCTGGCCGGTGAGCGGGTCGTGGCGGCGGCGCGCACCAGCGTCCTGGACATGCTCATGAACATGGCAGCAGCCATGCCCTTGTCGGAGACGTCAGCGATTACCAACCCCAGGTGCTCGCGACCCAACGGGATAAAGTCGTAAAAATCCCCGCCCACACCACGCGCCGCGTGCCAATCAGCGGCAATCTCCCAGTGAGCGTGATACGGGCAGCGCTCTGGAAGGAAGCTGATCTGGATCTCGCGCGCCACGCGCAGCTCTTCCGCCGAACGTTCTTGCTCCAGTGAGGCCTGGTACAAGCGCGCGTTCTCGATGGCGATGGCGGTCTGGTAGGCAATGCCCTCGATGATGCTGATCCTGCGCACGGGAAAGTGGCGTGGGCCCTGGGCATAGTCCACCAGCAAGGCACCCTGCATCTCGCCCTTGCTGAGGAGTGGCACAGCGAGCACCGACCCGATGTGAAAATCGTTGCGCAGCCCCTGCGGGATCAGCGTGCTGCCCTGGGTGTCTTCGACGGCCACGTAGCCCTTGCGGCGCTGCACCTCGTCGAGCAATGGCAACTCGCCCGGCTTGAAGTGCAGGGATCGGAACGCCTGCTCGTCATCAACGCTCATGCCTTGCGCCTCGTACGCCACGAACTCGCCTCGCTCCTTGTCCCACAGGAAGACCATGCAGCGATCGACGCCTACCAGCAGCGAAGTGAGCCGTGCGATGCGCGAAACGTTGTCGTGCAGGTCCTCGGAAGAGACAAAGGCCTGGGCCACCTGCAGCAGGGCTGTGGAGACCCACGCCTCTTCACGCTGGGCCACGTGCAGTCGGGCATTGGCGATGGCCATGGCAGCCTGGTCGGCAATCCCCGCCAGGATGGTCTTCTTGCGTTCTGAGAAGCGCAGCTTGGGATTTACGTAATCGACCAGCATCGCCCCGTGGAGCTCGGCTTGCTCGCGCAGCGGGAGCGCCAGCCAGCTCCCCACCTGCCACTTTTCGGCCAGGGTGTGTGTTTCATCGTCCATGCCCACCATGCTCTTGGTCGCGCGCAAGTCGTCCAGAAGCGGAACTTCGCCCGGGTGAAAGTGAGCCGAATCCAGCAGCGGCACGATATTCTTGTCGATGCTGTAGGCCTGGGCCGTGGCGAACTCCTGGAGTTCCTCGTCCCACAGCAGGATGCTGCAGCGATCCACACCCACCAGCATGGACGTAATGCGCGCCACCGTTTCCAGGATCTCGTCTAGGCTGTCCAGGCTGCCCACGGCCTCGGCCACCTGCAGCAGGGCTGTCGAGCTCCAGGCTTCCTCTTGCCGCGCCGCGTACAGCCGCGCATCCTCCACGGCAATGGCCACCTGGTCGGCCAACGTCTGCAGCACAAACAGGTCCTCCTGGCCAAAGACGTCGCTGGTATTGCTCTGAACGTCCAGGACGCCAACGATGCGCTTCTCTACGAGCAGCGGCACGGCCAGCTCAGCGCGCGTGTCGGCCAGCACGTCGGTGTAGCAGAAGCGCGCCTCGCGCTTGACGTCGTTGGCCAGGATCGGTTCGCCGTGTTCGGCCACCCAGGCGATGATGCCCTCGCCGCGGCGGATTTCCATACCCTGTTCCTGGATCACGGGGTTGGTGCTGGCGCGAAAAGTGGCTTCACCCGAGTCTGCGTCGACGGTGAAGATGCCCACGTGGTAGTAGTGGAACGTCTCCTGAACGGTCTTGACGACATAGGCGAAGAGGCGGTCCAGCTCCAGAATGGAGGCCACGCGCTGGCTGACGCCGTGGATGGCGGCCAGTTGCCTGGATCGGCGCTGCTCCGTTTCGTACACGCGGGCCTTGGAGATGGCCATGGCGGCTTGATTGGCCATGGCCGAGAGCACGTGCAGCTCGTCCTGGTCAAAGGCGTACAGTGCGTAGCTCTGCACAGAGAGCACTCCGATCAACTGCGGCCCGGCCAGGAGCGGGATCATGGCCAGCGATTGCGGCATCTCTCCTGCCACCAGGGGCTCGAAGGGCAGCCCGTCGCGCCGCACATTGCCGCTCAGAAACGGCTCGCGCTTGTTCCCCATCCACTGCATGGTGCCGGTCATGGGCAGGGTGCGCCGCGGGTAACGCTGGCCGTGCTCTGTGTGGATCACCACGTCGACCAGATTGCGCTCTGCGTCCACCAGCTCAAGAGCGAACATCGGCGCTTCCACGGCCTGTGTACTGTACTCGTACAGCAGCTCGCACAACTGATTCACGTCCAACTGCGCTTCAACCAGGCGGCGGCCAAACTCGTTGAGCACGGCCAGCTCCGCCACGCGTTCCTTCAAGCGCTCTCCAACCTCGGTTACACGCTGCAGCAGGGCACCGGAGGCCAGCAGCGCCAGCGCCAGCAGGAAGAAGGCCGGCTCACCCATGCCCACGTAGGCCAGTGCAATCACGATGGCGAACGGCAGAGGCACTAGCTCGACCAGGACCGAGTAGGTGAGGATGCGGCTGAGGAATTCGAGCAGCCCTGGCAGGCCCGCTCGCAGCAAGGCGCGCAAGGCCCAGCCCACGTGGTCCGCTACGAACCACACCAACAAAGTCGTCACCAGCGGCAGGAGCATTGGCCAGGTCACGACTGTGGGCGGGATGGTGCCCCCGAGGCGGGCATAGAGCGCGCCGCAGCCCAGGGCCATGAAGGCCTTGAGCCCGCTGCTGAACAAGGGGTGCTCGCCCATAAAGCGCCACGAGAACAGGCGGTGACGCACCGCGCGCAGCTCCAGATAGACGAACCCGCTCAGCACGCCGGCCCAGGCCCCGACGACGGGTCCCAGGGCCAGCACGGCTGCCAGGTCAACCACTCCCACCAGGCTGTGTGTGACGTCGCGCGCGACGTGCACGCCAAAGCGCTTGATGATGAGCGACAGCACAGCGAACAGCAGGAGCGGGTAGAGGTTGGCGCGCAGGGTCTCCCAGCGTGTCAGGTGAAACAATAGGGCCCATCCGGCGACTCCGATGGTCAGGCTGTAGACTGCGATGAGCCGCGCGCGCGTGTCGGTGCTGCTCATGACCTCTGCTCTCGGGGTTTCGTCGGGGAGGACAAAAAGGCCTGCACGGCAAGCTCTTCGCTGGGAAAGACGCCGAACACGGCGTCAAAGCCGACGATGTGCAGCACCTTGATTACCTTGTCTGGCACACAACACAGCTTGAGGCTTCCACCGGACTGGCCCAGCTTGCGGGCGTGCATGAGCATGACGCGCAGAGAGCTGCTGCTGATGTAGCTGGACTGGCAGAAACTGAGTACGATCTGCGTGGAGCCCTGCGCCTCCAGGTCCGCAAGGGTGCGTTCCAGGTCTGGGGCGGCCAGGGCATCGAGGCGTCCCGCGGGGACAACCACAGTCACACTGGGGTCATGCGCCGACGGGCGGTGCTCCACTGTGCCTCCTTTTGGTCATGGTCAGCAGATTGCCGTGCGCAGCGTCGAACTGAAAGTCCACCGAATCCATCAGTTTGCCCATCAAGAAAAGGCCCAGACAGCGGTCCTCCTGCTCTTCGATGGGGGCGCACACATCGGGAGGCAGCACGGCTGTGGGGTCAAACGGCTGGCCATGGTCGTGGATCGTGACTACAACCTGGTCGTTCACCAACTCGGTGCGGATTTGGATGTTGCCGTCTGTGCGGCCAGCATAGGCGTGCTCGATGACGTTGGCGCAGGCTTCGTCCACGGCCATCTGCACGGCAAACGCCTGATCTTCGTCCAATCCGAACTGGCTGGCGGCAGAGGTGATGAAATCGCTGATGACGCCCAGATTCTCTATCTGGCTGCTTACGTTGAGCTCAAATCCCAATGTGACTGTCCTTGCTAGGTAGAGTTTGAAAAAGGGCCGCCACGGCAAACGGATTTGCGCGGCGGCCCACTGAGGGTCAGAACACGCTGGTCTGCACGACGGGCCGGCTAAAAGCTGCCGACGGCATCCACGGCATTGTCAAAGGTCCTGAAGAGGGGCGTGAAACCGGCCAGGTCGAGCACGCCTTGGATGCGAGGAGGCACGTTGCAGAGGCGTAGCTCGCCGCGGTTCCAGCGTCGCGTTTCCTTCAGAGTGGTGATCAGGGCGCGCAGCCCGCGGCTGCTGATGTACTCCAGGCCCTGCATGTCGACGACAATGCGGTAGCGCCCGGCTGTGGTGATGGCCTTGAATGCGTCCTCGAGCTGCGCAGCAACATTGCTATCGATGCGCCCGCTGACTTGAACGAGATCGACACGCTTGAGTTGCTTGCTGACGATTTCCATGCAGACCTCCTCTGATGTCCTTTTCTGTTTTCCCGCGGCCAATTATAGCACAACGTGTGCCAAACGGGAATCAGCGCTATGGGCTGATTACCACACAGGTAGTGGCGATCCTTGTGATCGCCTCTACGTTGTCCCTGGCAGCAAGGTGATGGAGATGCCCAGGCCCAAACAGAGCCAGAACAAGGCCACGGCGTGCTGAAAGTTGATGTTGAAGAAATAGTGGTCGAGTGTGCCGCTGAACAACGCGCCTGCCAGTGCGATCAGCAGGCCCCACAAGATGGCCTCCAGGCGTGGGTTGCCCTGCAGGGCAAGGCGTCGTGCGCCGCGCAGCATGCGCGTCATGCCCAGCACCACGATCCAGAGAAACGTCCCCAGCCCCACCAGACCAGTCTCCTCCGCCATCAGCAGGTAGACGCTCGAGACCCCGATGTACGTGTCGATGTCGGGCGCGCCCGCAAAACCCACGCCGAACCAGGGGTGACGCGAGATCAGGATGAAGGCGTCCTTGTACTCGCCAAAGCGCATCTGCGTGGCCAGGTCCTCGCCGCGCACGCCCTCGATAAAGTGTTGCACGTAGGCCTGCGTCTGCGGCAGCAGGAGGATGACCAGCCCGGCTAGCAGAATGATTGGCAGCAGCTTGCGGTAGCGCAGGAGGGCCAGCAGTGCGACAGCCACGCCCAGTCCCGCCAGCGCGCTACGCGAAAATGTGAGCAGCAGGCATGCCAGCATCACGCCCAACGCGGGCACTGCCAGCCAGTTGAAACCCCGCCAGCGCCACACGCGGCCAAACAGGGGCAGTGGGTCCTGCGTCAGGAATTGCGGCACAGTCATCCCGATCAGCACCACGAGCAAGCCGCCCAGCACGTTGGGGTCAATCGAGGTGGATGTGGCACGCAGGGGGTTCTCAGGGTTGTCCTCAATGAAGCGCAGCACGCTGCTGCCGCTGGGATAGCGAAAGACGCGCAGCGCAGAGAGCAGGCGGATGGTCAGCTCTTGCGGCAGAAAGTAGAGCACAATGCCCAGCAGCGACGTGAACAGGCCTGCCAGGATCAACACACTGACAATCTGTTCCACTGCCCTGGAGCTGCGCACGTTGTTGATGACCAGGAAGAAGAGCACAATGTTCAGCAGCAGCTCGGCAAAGTGGCGCACCAATTTCGTGGTCGCCGGAGCGTAGGAGAGGCCGATCACAAAGGAGGCGCAGACCAGCACAGCAAAGATGACGATGGGCAGGCCCA
>Ga0315289_10006404_pt1 | contig 17307 bp, 18 predicted proteins | sample YL17G11_40_MG_FD_203452 | JGI IMG/M metagenome (GOLD analysis project Ga0315289, IMG submission 203452) | Sediment microbial communities from Yellowstone Lake, YNP, Wyoming, USA - YL17G11_40 | ecosystem: Environmental > Aquatic > Freshwater > Lake > Sediment | place: USA: Wyoming | collected... | reverse complement strand
GACACTTTCCGTGTCTAATCAAACTGTTTCTACAGGATGGACTTTTACAACCTCTGCAGATACACTTATGGGAGTTTCTATATCTGCAATAACATTTGCAAATAATACTTATGTATCTTTTAATCCGTTTAGCGGTCAAATTTCTACACTAGATTGGTATAACTCTATAAACTTAACATCATTTAGTGGGTTTGGCATATCTGTAACTGGATATAGCTCTACAACTTATATTAACTCTGCTGGAACTTCAATATTTACATTATCTGCTAATACAATTAGTAATCCAATATCAACTCAGTCGTGGGTAAACTCTATTAACAACACATCTTTTAGTGGTTTTGGAATTACAATTACAGGAAATAGTTTAACTAACTATATTGGCTCTGGTTCTTTTGTTTTATCTGCAGACACAATAACTTTTAATCCAATTTATTATGCTCAGCAACATTTTGATTTAGGCAATGAAGATATTGACATGGACATTACACCAATCGTTAACGATTGGCTTAGTGGCGGATCCCAAAACAACGGATTAGGTATTGCCTACAGTAGATATTTTGAACTCTTAAGTACAGACACTAGGTATATTGCCTCGTTCTTTACAGAAAATACAAATACAGCTTATAAACCATACATAGAAGTTACTTACAATCAAGCTTTCATTGATGATAGATTGAATGTAAACAATAACAGATTTTGTAAATTATTCTTATACACATTTAGCGGAAATGATGCTGCTAATTATTATTCAGCAGGAACAGTAACAATAAGAAATTCAAGCAATGCAATCGTGTATTCAGGACTTACACCTATACAAATTGACAAAGGAGTTTATTATGTAGATGTTTGGATGAGTGGCGCTAGCAAAGGCCAACAATATAAAGATGTTTGGGAAGGAGTTACTTTTAATCCTGGAATAGATAAGCAAGATTATACTCAATTCTTTGTTGTACAAGATAATTATTATTTTAGAAATGCTCCTCAGGTTAATGCATATTCATTAGTAACCTATGGAATTGATAATGATTCCATAATAAGTTCGGATGAAAATATAAGAATTTATTGCGACCTTAGAGTTAATTTCTCTACAAATGCACCGAAGACAAATTATGATCTTCAATATAGAATGATAATGAATCTTCAAGACGAAGTTGTTCCTTGGACATCTATTAATCAAGCTATCATAGACAAGTGCCCGTCAAATTATTTTGACTTACAAACAAATTGGTTATTAAGTAATCAAACTTATGAAATCCAATTTAGAGTAAAAGAGTTGGGTACTGCTAGAATACAGAATGAGAAAATTAAATTTAAAGTTATTAATAAATTTTAATTTACTCTAACGTGATTTGATATCAAGTCTTGTAATTGTCCGCTTATACTGTACATTTGTAATGTAGCTATATCTGGAGTTGGCGTTGGCGGACTTTGAGGGGTATGTATGTGAGTCATTATAACTCTAATTATAACATCTAATAATTTTATTAATTCGTCACCAAAAACAACAGGATGTAATTTGCTTGCAGTCTCTCCAAATGATTTTAAATTTGGATTTGTTTCAAATCTTTCTAAATCCTTAGCTCTAAATTTACCTAGAGGAGAATATATGTTTATATTCGTAGATTGAATATTTGCTTGAGAAAAAGTTTTTAGTGGTCCTACTTTATTTTCATCAAATTGTTTAAGTTGAATATTTGATGGTGATTCTGTATTTATTTCTAATGTTCCATTTTTAAATTTACCTGCAATTAAAAAAGCTTCTCTTGGTCTTAATATAAGATCAGCATCGTCTCTACCTTGTATAGCTACGTCAGAATGTTCTGGAAGTGCAGCTGAAGCTTTGAACTTATCCTTCATTGCAGGATTAACGTTAAAGCTAGAGTATTCAAAAATCTTTACAGCCTCTTTATAAGATTGATATTTTAATTTTAATTGAGAAGTTATTATTGGTCCTATCCAAAATCTAGGCGCTGAGATATCTGTAGGATTTTCTAACATAACAAACACCATTTCATCAACCAATGGTCTTACGTGAAAAAATTCAGGCATTAATGGCATGCAATAAACCAAATTACTATCTGGAACATCTCTGTCTTTACCGCCGACAATATCTCCATTTGCATCTAAACTAACTATTCTGGCTTTAATTCTGTTTTGACTCAATGGGTCATCTATACTTACCACAATAGCTGGGTAAATACTTCTAGTGGATTTATTGCCTTCTGAATAGAAGTTGCCTTGTCCATTAGACTGTAATATAGAACTTGCTAAATCGTCAATTCCTGCCATTGTTAATTACCTCTTATTTCTTTTTTTAATTCTTCGTATTTAGACCATATTTCATCCATCTCTCTCATTATGTCTTCTATAACTGACATTCCTTCTGAATGTGCTTCTGTAAATTCTTTTTTTTGATCTAAATCATTTAACATCTTCTCTACAACACTTTTTTTAAATGCATGTTCTTGAGCTAATTTATTTACTTCTTCTATTAATTCTTTTTTATTTTTCATAACATCTTTTATCTAGCTATACCTATTCCTGTATATGGTGCCACCGTAGCTCCAACAGCAACAACAGGACCACCAGCATTACCACCGTTTGCAACAACTGTTGCTCCTGGGTCAGTAACTACATCAATTCTCATCTCATTTTGAATAGCGTCAACAATTTCTTCAGAAATTACTTTAATTAAATTTTCCATTACATTCGGTGCGCCTCCAACAAGTGGTCCTGTCGGAATACCAACTTCAGGAAATCTAGCTATTATAGATGCAGATAATATTTCAGAACTTAATCCTGGTCTAGCTTTAGCTGCCAATATTTTCGGTAAAGATAATTTAGGAACTGTTATCCTGTCTTCGTTTAATAAAAACAAGAAAAAATCAGCTATCTCTTCTGATATATTTAATTTTGGGTCTACTGGAATTACTGATGCCATATTAAAGTCCTCCTAAAATATCTGTTAATACTGATAAAGCCGCTTGAAACTTTTCTGCTTTTGTTGCAGCATCTGAAAGTTTTGAAAATATCTGGTCAAATTTTAAAGTTGCTTTGGCTAATTTTCTTTTTTGTTTTTCTAAGGCCTTCTTAGCAAAATAATTTCTTACAAATCTTTTGAAGAATTTTATTGCATAAACCAATAACATCTTTAATAAATCTTTTAATAAAGCATTCATTAAGCTTCTTGCAAATTCTTGCTTATCTACATTATCAGGATCGTTATTTATATCACAATTGCTAAAAATAAAAGATTGTTGTTGAAATGGTGTTGGAGGATTTACTGCAGAATTCATAACAGTAAATACATTTGTTAAATAAGGTTGAACTAATATAGAAATATAGCTTAGCAATGACTCAATCATTATTTGAGAAAATGCTTTACCACCTTTTTCAGCACTCTTTTCATTATTTATTCTTTGTACCTGATTAGATACATATTGATTTATGAATGTAATGCTTTGAGCTGGTGTAGGCGGAAGTGTGGAGGCAACTGTATTTGGTCCACCACCCTGAAATATAAATCCTGGATTATCAGGTAGTTTTATTTTAACTTCTTGACAAGATATTTCAAATATAACTTCACCCTTTTCTAATTCTTTTCTTTTTTTAGCTCTGTTATATTCTAGATCTGCATCCTTAGCTTCTGGTTCATTTGAAATAGTGAATATTCCAAGTCCGCAGACAGCGTTGTTTAATAAATAAGATTGGGTATTGCTAGAACTATTTGAAACTAATGAAGTTGATGCTGGTCCGCCAAAAAGCATAACCATAAAATCTTTTACAATTTGCTGTTTAACTGTTTGTAAAAAAGTTGCAGGTATAATTGTTTTTAAATAATTCTTATTATTTTGCTTAAATTGTTTTTTTGTAGATGTCGATGCTAATGGATTATTTATATAAGGAGATAGTTGAATACCTTTTTGGCCCATAGAATCTCCTAGAGCCCCCAAAACCTTATCTTCTAAATACCCAGTTGTAGTGTCGAATACTAAACCAAAAAAAGCATTTAAAACAACTTCAGGATTTAAACCTAAAGCAGCAAACATTCTCATAAGATAATCGTATGAAGAAATTTGTTTGTCTTTTGGAATGTTATTTTTCTTTACGCTTGGTAAAGCCAAAATAGTTTTCATTGAACCTATTTTTGAAACAAGTTCATTTTGGGACTCCGTAAGAGCAGGCCCAAGAAAGCTATTTGGGTTTATAGCCATTTTTAGTTATCGTCTAATGATTCAGACTGATCTTCTGTATCTAACAAGCTTGTCTTGTCTTCTGTGCTTAAATTAACTTCATCAGAAATTACTTCAGACTCTTTTATCTTGTCAATAACCATTTTCATTGTAGCGTCGTTTATTGGCATGCCTGGAGTGGATTGAGTGTCTTCTTTGAAGATTATACTCTTAATTTCTTTAGCTAAATTAGCTAAGTCATTTGTTGTGTCTGAGGCTAGTCTAAGATAAGAAACAGCATTTTTACCCATGACAACAAAGTGGTCATTGGTTTCCATTTTTTCATCTACTTTTCTGTATCTATCAAGAGCTAATTCTCTTTCTTCTTCTTTGTTGGTTAAAATTCTGTTTAACAACATTAGGTATGAAGATTCGTCTACTTTGATTTCTTTACTCATATGTTTTTATTTATAAATAGTGTACTCAAAAAAATTATTCAAAAAAATCGTATTTTATTGAATTATAGCTAATTTCTAGGCGTTTATTGTGGGTATCTAACGATTTTTCGTCACATTGTAAAAATACAAAAAGCAGTCTTTTCATCTTGTTTTCACAAAAAAAGACTGCTTCTAAATCTGGCTTTACCTGTAGAAAGCTATCAAAACATGTAATAATTTCTATTATTTGACTCAAAAAAACGTAATATTCCCTATCTCTCTGATCAAGATTGTGGGCCTCATTTTCTAAATAATCTAGCAAAAAATGATAAAATTTTATACAATTTTCTTCATTTAATGCATTAGACTCTTCTTTAAAAATAGATTTTAATAGGCCTAAAAAAACGGTTTTTTTTCTAGTCTTTGTCAACATTTTGTCTTATGAAATCTTGTTTAAGAAGTCGATAAAACACCCTGAATCTAGCTAGCGAATAAGTTATATCTTTTGTTTGTAGTCCTGTGTATTCTTTTATCAAATGATATACATGGTTCTTATTATAAGCACCTAGCAATTCATGAGTTTTAAATATATGCACTATAGCATCAGCAACTTTAAGATCATTGTCGGATAAGCTCTTTTTTTCTTCTGGGTTGTTTAGCTTCTTTTGTATTTCTTTTTCTATACTATCTACAACGTGAGTAAATAAAGTAAAAGAGTTGTCAAGGTCAGACTTTTTACCTATTTCCATAGTGTCTTTACTGTCTGCCTCTTCTTTGTGGTCATCATAATCTAAATTGACTTGATGGCTCTTATCTGTTTCTTTTTTCTCACCCATTAAATAGTGTTTGGCGATGGTTCCAAAAAAAGAGAAAGATTTTGTATTTTGGCTAGGATTAAAATTTGCAAACTTACTATATACAAAAGATAAACAATCAGCTTGTAAGGTCTTTATATCAATACCTGGTCTAAAGAGTTTAAAATTAAATATAATATTTTCAACCAACCTATTAAGTGGTTTGTGAATATGATCTTTGTAAATTCTTTCTTTCTTTGCCATTATAGAAGAACTGTTAGCCCACTCAAACTTCTCTTGTAGGTTATTAACATGGTCCATGTTAATTTCTTCTTTAGTTTTTTTACAATTTTCAAAATATTTTTCCAATTGCATATGGAAAAAATTGCAATCATTGTTCAAAAAATCGACAACAGCTTTTTCGGTATCATCAGACCAGTAAGTTTTCTTTTTCTTTTCTAGTTCTAATATAGCCACATCTACAACAACAGCTTCTGAATCAACTTTGTCTTCGGCCTTAACGGTTTCACCCGTCATTCCGCTAAGAGTTAATTCGTTTTCAAAATCTACTAATTTTTTTAAGTCTTTAATATTTACAATCTCTTCCTTTTTTGGTTTTTTCTCTTTTTTAGAAACAACCTTTTTTGGTGGAAGTTTTTTAGAAACAGGCTTTTTAACAACCTGTTTCTTTACAACTTCTTTTTTAGAGACTGTTTTTTTTACAGCCTTTTTTATTTTTTTAGTAGGTTCTGATTTTTTAACTTTTGCTTTTGATGTTTTTTTAGCTAATTTCTTAGGTGTTTTTTTAGCTGGCTTGCTCATAAATTTTCTTTCTATCTTCATCATGGAAATATTCCTTTTTAGCAAGCTCAAACCAGAATCTTCCTTCATCAGGAGTTAAACCCCCTCTATCTGGAGGAAGAGCTGCAAGATCTTGAGGAATTTTACAAGTTGAATCTTGGAAAGATTGTTTTCTAGAAGTTTTTAATTCATAACCCATTCTAGGAATTGTCATAGCTTCTACTGCATCATAAATCATTCTTAAAAAGAATTCATAATAATGACTTAATTTCATGCTTTCTTTCATAGGTACAACCGTACCATCTTCAAGCTTCTCGGCATGCTCAAGAATTTGTTTAATTCTATATACAGACCCAAGAGGATTAAGACAGTTGTATCTTTGAAGCATGTTCAGATCAAATCTACCTGCTTGTTCTGCCATATTTTCAACCCAAGGAGATTCATTCATAATTCCAGCGAATATACCGCCTGACATATTTCTGATTAAAGGTGCAAATATTCCAATGTTTGGATTTTCTCCAGAATAAACATCAGCGATTTCAAACCAAGTTACAGAATATCCATCTTCAGGCTCAACCAATGATATACCTTCGTAACCATTATCTTTTGCCATGTTGAATGTTGTGTTGAAAATCTTTGGCAAGTTCATAGGAGCTTCTACTTCTATGATTTCACAGTTAATTCCAACTGTAGAATCTATTTTATTTTCAACAGCTTGACCTTTTTCGTCTCTGCTTATTGTAATAAGATAAGGATGCTCAGCTAAATTTTTAACTGTATTAATTTCTTCAACCGTTAAACCTTGTGTAAAAATCACTAAGTCCACAGGAAGAGTTTGATTAGCTATGCTGTGTAGACAAGCTGCTAAATTATTATCTTTGGCAAGTTCATTAATGTACATGCCTACTAGATATTTACTTTGTTTTGATAGCTTCAAGTTCATTGATTCTTTGGGTTTTATATTCGTTAATAATATTTATAAATTGTTCTTTTTCACCTTCAACAGTATAATTAGAAACAGTTTTTTCATAAGATTCTGTAACTTCATTATTGTCTAATTCTCCGTTTAACCATTTGTCTACAGCAATACCTAATATTTCTACAGCAATACCTAATATTTCTGCAGTCTGGAAAATCTCTCCATTGTTGGTCCAAAATCCATTAGTTTCATTCATGTATTCTTTACCACCAAAAGAAGCCCAACCTACAACGTGCGTACCAGAAGCCATAGCTTCTAAAGGCATTGTTCCGAAACCTGCAATATCATCTGTGTATAAACAAAATGCGCATGATCCTAATTTTTCAGCAAAATCTTCTTTGCTCAAATTAGCAAGCTCGATAAATCTAATCCATCTTAAGTGAGGATAGAAAGCGTAGAATGTTTTAATAATATTATAAGTCTTTAACTTATTTTCTTGGCCTCTATTAGCGCTAAAAGCAACCATAGGGAATTTATCAGACTTTTTAGCAGGTACTTTAAATACCTTTCTATCGATACCTTGTTTTAGGCTTTTTATTTTCAATCCTGGGAAAATAGAATTTAAATATTCAGTAATTGCATCAGATACAGAGATAACATCTTGTATTCCGAAATGTTGCCATGTTTGACCTGCTTGCATAGCATTTAAAACATAAAACCAACTCTGAGCAAGAACAATTCTCTTACAAGGAACTTGAACTGTTTTTGACATTACGTCAGGGAAACCTTCTGGGATTAATAAAAAATCTTCAGGAGAAACAGCTAAAGGCTGTGCTTGTACTACTGTTCTGTTTGGGTATTGTGTAACACCATCATTGAACGTTAGTTCTTTATCTCCAAGAGGAATGATTTCTATACCATCTAAAGAGAAGTCAATCCAAGTTGGCTTGAATTGTTCGAAAACTTGTAATTCTACTTGTTTCTTTTGTTTTTGAGACTCTTTCATAGAATCTTCATAAGAAGCTCTTTGATCTAGTCTTGGTTCATAAACTAACTTAACATTAAAACCATTATCTTTTAATGATTTTGCAAGTCTTAATAAAGTCCCCATTCCTCCACTAGAGAAATTTACTGGCGGACAGTAAAAATAAATGTTAAATTGATTGTTTTGTAGTTTAGAAATAGCCGAATCCACTAATTCGTTATGTGTCGGCTTGTTTTCTTCAACTGTAGCTACAGGAGCTGTTGTTTCGTTTTCCATATTTAATATCAGTTAAATTTGAATTAAATATAAGAGGGCGGAAAACTAAAGTAAATAGTTTTTTGTAAAAAAATAAAAAAGGCCGAAAAAAAATCGGCCTTTAATTTATTGGGAGGTTATTGTCTTTAGAAGTTCTTTGTTAAAAACCTTCTCTATGTGGTCAAAAGAATAGTCTGCTTGATCATATTGATTAAATGGTTGGTTTATTTTAATAGATATTTTTCCAGCAGGTTTTGTCTGTAAAGCTGATGGATTTACATCAATTAAAATATCACAATGGTCCCATTTTTGATAATCTTCATCAACAAACATAAGCCCTTTTATTTTACATCCTTTGAGAGCTAAAAAAGAATATGTAGCAGGTACAGCCTTCTTTTTACAAGTAGATAAAAGAATAACTTTGAAGGCTTTATTATCACTTCCGATTGCTTGTATTTTACTAGAATATTCCATTGCATTTTGAAATTCGTCTGCTTGTCCAAATATTTGCAAAGCATAATCTTCGAACATAAAATTATTAAGACAATCTTCTGGAGATAAATTAATATCATTCTGAACAGCGTCTATTAATTTTCCATCCTCTCCGATCATAAAATTATCAGCAGTCATTTCAATGGTCTTGCCCTCAAATTTATAGTGATTCAACAAGTCTGGAGAGTCAATAGGCATTGTTATTAACTCTGCCGTTTTTTCTATTACCTTTTGGTCAATTTGAGCAAGTTCTTCTTCTGTAAATTCTTTTACAGTCATATCTGCTTCATTCATTGCAATTATGCTAGGATTATGAATGAATACTTTTCTATATTGGATATCGAATTTATCCATAGAGTTTCTTAAAACTCCGTCAATGTTTATTCCTATTGTTTTCATTTTAATTTATGTTTTTTATTATAAATACTTCATTTTCATCAACCACATCAATATTGTTTATAAAAAAAGCAACGTGACTTGGTAAGTATGGATCAATCATTGCAGCATCTATTTTTACTAAAGAATTTATTTCAGCAGATAAAATAACAGTTGTTTCTACTGTTAAAAACTTGAGAAAGTTTAATAATTCATTTGAATTATTTAAAACATGTTTCTTATTTGTATTGTTTAATATGTTTATTAATTTTTTTGTTGTCTCTGTATTAAATTCAACTGTAGTTTGACCTTTAAGATGATCCACATATTCATTAGTTGTCATTTTTTTTACTTCACTAGTTTGTGGACATGCTTTTTTTGGTTGGTCTGCGTAGTTTTCTGTAACCCTAAATATGTTGCACATTGGATATTTATATACAATTGAACCTGTCTCAAAATATACACAATACATACCATCTTTGGTATAAGCATTCTTAACACCAATATGTTCTATGGGTTGAGATTGACTATTTAAATGAATTTTAATTTCCATTATTATAATTTAAATGTTGTATATTCTCCTCCAATAAAATTGATGTGTTGTGCTTTTCCATCTTCATGTATAATAACATGAGATTGTAACCAAGTACTAGATCCGCTATTATTATATCCAACTCTTAATCTAGTTGATGTTCCTACAGAGATAGCTCCATCTTTTCTCCCTGGAGAGTGATAGTGGCCAACAATTACTTTAGTATTTAATCTTCTAAACTGCATTAAAGAACCACGACTTCCATTTGAACCTACGTCTCCATGTTGTCCTAATTCCCATTTATTTACCTTGTATGTAGCACTCCTTGTAAGTGTTATAAACTTAGGATATCTTTCATTTATTAAAGCAGGTATAACACCTTTAACATCATGAGGATTGGCTGCATATTGCTCAAGCAACATTCCGCTATATCTCATATATTCAGGCGAGTTTTTAGAAGTTGGCTGTTTTTTCCAATCTTCATTCATTAGCCATCTATCAACGAAGTCGTCATGATTACTTCTTACAATAACAACTTTTGGGAACTTTTCAAAAACTTTTAATCCATCCAACATATTACCCACTTCTTTCTTTAGAGAGTTAGTCCCATGAACTTCTTTTGCATATTGCATAAAGGGGTTTTTCATTTCATGGTGATTGATTGAGCTGCCATCAAAAACATCATGTAATACAACATGTTGTGGCTTTATTTTGTCAAGCATTTTTACGGTTTGATTTACGACAACATCATCATGATGCCCATAATGTAAATCTCCTAAAACGATTGCAGATATTTTATCTATCTTTTGAACTTTGCCTTTTGATACTCTGTGACATAAATCTGAAAAATCTCCTGTTTTATCATCTGCAGTTACTTGTCTTACGAAGAATTTTTCATTATCCTTTATTTCAACAACTACAAAACCATATACATGGTGGAATTCACCCTTTTTTCCTGATTTAGAGTCGCTGTAGTTGTTCTTTGTTACAGAACCTGTAGTCAACATCATTTTTGGGATTTTAGAGTCTAAAACAGGAATCATTTCAAGCTGAACTTTTGGAGATCCGAAGATACAAGAGTTTATTCCACTCATGCCCTGTAGTCCACTCATTGGATTCGTTGCTGTTGGCTGTATTTTAACGTCAGATACAATGGATAAATATTTATGAACATTGTGTCTGTTTGCGTCTGCATATTTTTCAATTTCAGGAACCCAGAATGTATCATTTTCTCTATTGGTTGCCTCGCCAACATTTGTTGGGTTCTTGTATCTTCCTAGAATTATATGAATATCTGCATTGATATACTTTGCATAGGCCTGTATGTTTTGATAGAATCCATCATGAACATCTGTGTTGTTTTGGCCCCAAGTTATAATAAAACGTTTTTTTGTTTTATCTAGTTTTCTTTTCTTTGCTACTGTGTATTGCTCAGGCTCTACATCTTCTTTCTCTTTAAATCCTAGATCAACACACCATTTCCTAACGGTTCTTTCTGAAACGCCGAATAGAGCTATAAGCTCTGCCATTCTTTCGTCCCAACTAATGTCTTTGTTTTTGTATACGCCTCTAGCGTGATTTATTTGTTCTTTGGTTAGTTCGGATATCTTCATTTTGCCAAATCGTTTATTTGTCTTGCAATAATAATAAAATTTAATAAACAAAGCAAAAAAAAAGAAATTAAGTTTTCAAGAATTGTTTATTTCTTTATTGAGGAGGGAAATTTAATAGTTTTATTATAGCATACGGATCGTCCATATTTGTACAATACAGAGTAATTTTATCTATATCTTGAGACATGCTCTGTTCCACATGCCATCTGCCATTTGCTATACTATTTGTGTCTTTATCGTAATATTCTAAATGCTCTATAATGTCCTTTAAAACTAAAGGATGAACCTCTATAGCATTTAAATAGATATTTTGCTTTCTTACATTTGCATAACACTGATTCATCACTGTTATCAATGTTTGATCCCATGCAGATTGTGAGTAAAATCCTGTATTATTTTCTGGAAATTTATAGTTCCATTCTAATTCTATTATTGGAGTTTCCATGTCTTAGATTTTTATAATATATCCGTGTAGTAATCCCCTAATTCTTTATTTTTTATGTTTTCATGAAAATCTCTTGTTTCTTGAATTTGTTTGTATAAACTAGGTATGTGAAATTCTTCATTATTTTTTATACTTAATAAACTTCTATTTACTGGAATATCTGTATTTAATGGATTTATTTTTATATGTAAATCATATATCTCATTTATCATACAGGCAAGGTCAAACTTATTAACTTCGTTAGAATGTAAATGCCTAACGCCTTCCCAAAATAAATTTTCTTTAATTATTTTCTCTATAATTTTAGCCATTTGCAAGCATGTTACTCCGCTCCACATATGATTTTTATAACCATTTATTTCACCACCCTTGTTGGATCGTATCCATTCAAGAAGAGAAAGTTTATTTGCTTTTTCTTCTCCGATTATTGATGTTCTTATTAAAGTGCAATCCTCTGGTTCTCCAAGAGACTTTGTCAAACCATATGAATCTCTTGCATTGTGAGAATCTAATTCTGTATAATTACCTTTAACTCCATCATAAACACAATCAGTCATAAAGTGAATAAATTTTACAGAATTTTTTTTAGATATTTTACTAAGCCAATGTGGTATTATAGAGTTAATTTTAATCATGTCTGTAACATCAAATTCTTTTCTTTGTTTTATAGCTCCAGAACAATTTATAATCAATTGAATATTTGATTCATTTATTGTTGTTTCTAATCTTGTTTGTAGCTCTTCAAAAGAACATTTAGACAAGTCTAGGCTAGCCCTGTTAAATTCCTTAACATTGTATTTTATTGAATTAAAATACTGTTTTAGTGTACTCCCCAACATTCCTGTTGATCCTATTATTAATATGTTCATAATAATTTTTTATAAATTTCTATTAAAGGATATTTTTGAAAAATAGTCATTTTTACAACATTGGTCTATGGCTACATTATAATTACCCAAACCTATTTCTAGAGCACTTACCACTCTTTTATTTCTAGGTTCATTTATTCCATCATAATACATTCCATCATACGCTTTTTCAAAAACATCGTCTCCTAAAATAAACAAACAAGCTAATGCAAAAACGCTTTCCGCAGCTCTCCTAAGCCTATTGTTATTCATGTTAGACAATATATCTATTATTCCTGTCTTATCGTTTAACTCTTCTAAAAAAGAATAGCTAACAACACTTAAACAACCAAAACAGCCAGACCACTTATCTTTTTTGTGATATAAATCTTTTGCAAAGTTTTTAAAATCTTCTTTTTGAACTAAAGTATCAATGCAGTGTAAAACTAAATCATCATGATTATGAATATTGTTAGACACGTTATATTCATTTTGTGGTTCTTCTATACCAGTCCAATGAACTCTATGGTTTATAAAATACCACAAATATTGTATTTTGTCTACAGTTTCAAGTTTATCTATTTTCTTTTCAAGCGCCATACTATCTTGAATAATGACTGCTTTTTTAAAATATGGATGATCTCTATAAACCATGTATGTAACCATATCTCCAGCACCCTTAAAAGGAGAAATAACAATTTCTACATTATTATATTGATTTGTGATAGAACTTATATCAACTTTTGAGTAGTCATTTATTATTATAATTTTTTCATTAGGGTGGTGTCTTCTTATTGATTGGACACACCTGTTTAATTGTGCGAGATGTAAATCGCTATCACAATAAGATGGTATTATAAACCCAAGCTCATTTTCCATTTGATTATATAGATTTAAAGTCAAGTTCTTTAACATCTTCTCTTTTAAAATATTTTATACTTGGGAATGCAATCATATAATTAAATTCCTTGAAGCCTGTTTTTTCGACTATCATTTTAGAATAATTCCAGGCAAATATAATAAGAATATCAACATCCTTTTCTTTCAATGTTTCTATTCCAACTATTGGTATATCTGTATTGGCTATATATCTACCACATCTTTCTGGAGATTCATCTACTATAAATTCTATAAAACTACTATCCAATCCTGTTATATTACAAAACATATTAGCACGTCCAGAAGCTCCATATCCAGCAATTGTAAGACCTGAATCTTTTGCTTTTTTTATTTCTTCTTTAAAATCGGATATATGTTTTAAAACATTGTTTTGGAATTGGTCTAAAAAGTTTAAATCACAAATAGTTGCTGACTCTTCTTTAATGATATCAATAACTTTTTCAGGCATAGCTGCATTTGTTTTTTCAGCAGTTATTCTTATTGAGCCACTATGTATATCTCTTTTTTCAACATCTACTATTGTCATTCCATATTTTTCTAACATGTTTTTTAACGCAGTAACAGAATAGTAATATATGTGTTCATGATATATGTTATCCCATTGTAGCTCGTCAATTAGATTTTTCAAATAATGAACTTCAAATATAAATCTACCACCGTCTTTTAAGCAATAACCAACAGCTTTGGCTGTATTTGTTATATCTATAATGTGAGCAAAAGTGTTATTTGATATTATTATATCAAATCTGTTTTCCCAACCTTCTTTTCCAAAAGTTTCAAAATTAAAATAGTCTGTTATTACGTTTAAGCCCTTACCTCTAGCTATTTGAGACACATTAATAGAAGGATCTATCCCTATAGCGTTTGCGCCTAAATCAGATAATGGCTTTAATAAAACCCCATCATTGCAACCAAATTCAAGAATATCTTTTCCTTTGATGTCGTATTTTTCGTTCAATTCGTTTGCAACTCCAGAAAAATATTTTGATAGTCCTACAGAAGATAAATATCTATAGTCCCTAAACAGAACATCTGGATCTATTACAGAGTCAGTTTGAACTAACTTACAGTCTTCACAAATTTGCAATTCTAAAGGAAATGTAACTACGTTATTAATTTCTTCTTTTTTTGGAAAAAAACCAGCCAAAGGAACATTGTTTAGGTTGAGTATAGTTTTTAGTTTCTCAGAACTACAACTTGCACAACAACTTCTTTTTTTATATATATCTGTCATATTAATTTGTTATAATATTTCTCATTATTTCGTCTCTTATTATGTAGTAATATTCATTGTCTATATGTATCTCACCATCTTTTTTAATTAAAAATTCTTCTCTAACTGTTTTATCTTCACCCACTACTTTATCGTATATGTTAACTACTTTTATACCCTCAGATTCACACTTTTCATATAATACTTTAGTAAATTTTTCATACACCTCTATTCTTTGTTCTAAAGATCCAGTATATAAATTTGGAACCTGTGGATTTTTTGCTGGAGGAGTTATGCTAGAAATAAGACTTTTACATCCAAAACTTTCCTCATTAATTTTCACTTGTTTTACAAAATTATTCACCAATGTATTGATAACATCATCCACATTGTTTTTCTTATCTACTTTATCAATCCAACTTTTGTCAGGCTCTCCAGGTCGGTTCGTTTCTAAAACGCCAAGATGATCTACTTGTTTTAAAATTAAATATCTAGCATCTATTTCTCCATAAAAATACATGGCCCAATCATTTGGTTTTATTGGATACTTTTCATGCCCATTACCAACTTTTGCAACACATTCATGTAAATGCAAACCCTCTACTCCAATCCTATGCATTGTTAATGGGTAATTAGTATTGAATCCTAGCCAATTCTCTCTACATACAGGTATTTTGTGGGTAATAATAGAATGTGAATCTCCAAAAGTATGAACAGCTTTAAAATCTCTTATTATTTCACAGATTTTATCTATAATTTCGTTGTCTGATTGTGATCTCTTTATTGTAAAAACATTTTTAAGCAACGGGTCAATCACATCATCAGTAATAATTATTTGCTTATATTTTGTGTCTAAAAAAGAATCAGTTACTATAAATGTCAAATCATTAGAATCGTTTATTGATTCTAAACTCTCAATTACATTACCAAAAGGTAGGTTAATATTTTTTACAAAAAACAGTCTCATTATATTTTTTCGCCAACGTATACACACATTATTTGATTGTTAACTCCTAAAGGAATTTCTTCGTAGTTTATTTGTTTAAACCCAAGACTCTCATATATTTTAGGATAATTAACCGTACAATTTCTATTTGATTCGTGTGTTGTATATCCTGGAACAACGATATTTAAAATAGAATTTTTTTGTTCTACATGAACTATATATTTTGATGTTACTCTAGACAGTTCTTTAATATCGCATATTGCAGGTATGTATGGTATATGCGACATTACTGCATGGCTAAATACTAAATCTACAAAATTATCTTCCAATGGTATATTGTGAAGTGATGCATTTATAACTTCAGCATTAGAAACTCTAACATATGGCTTGTTAACAGTACATTGTTCTCCTAAATTTGCTTTGATTATTTCACAATGATTTTTATGATTTTCAACGCAATAAAATTTAACATCTTTATTTCCAAATTTAGTAGATAATATTTTGGTATTCATACCTCCTCCAGCACCTGCATCTAAGACAGATTTTACATCTAATTTTGATATAGTTTCAAATATGTATTTATTTAATACTAAAAAACCATTTCTATCTATATTTTCAAAGCGATCACCAACATCTTCTCCGTCAACTACAAATCCCCAATCTTTTAGAGTCATAGTGCTCAAATAGTTTTGTTGTTCTATCGTGCTTTTATTAAATAAATTTAATTCGTTTTTAACACTTTCTTCTGTAAGAACATTATTAAAATCTATACCTTCATTATTTGTATTAAACAATTTAATGTATTCTGAAGTGTTTATTTGATCTGCGTTGAAATCTTTCATTTTATATTTATATTACGTTACTTTTTTGTAAAAATTCATAAACTTGTTCGTCTGGCATTAGCGCATCAAAAGAGTTATAAGACTTGGATTCGGAAGTAATAAAACTATCTGTAATTAAATAATTGTCTCCCACTTCTATTGTTCTCATCCATTCAATGTCTGATATCATTTCTTCGTCTAATTTTTCACCTGGCCTAATTCCAACAACGTGAAGTTGAGGGTTCTCAATTTTTTTCCACTTCATAAGAGCATTACCTATTGATGGTATAGAAAAAGATTGAACTTTTGGAATAGCTATACATCCGTGAGATTTTGGATGATGGTAAGACCAATCAATAAGCTCAGTGGCCCTATCTAGTGTTAATAAAAATCTTGTCATTCTCATGTCTGTAACTGGAAGAGATGTACATCCTTCATCTAATAGTTTTTTGAAATATGGTATAACAGATCCTGTAGATTCTAATACGTTTCCATATCTAACTAGACATACTTTTATTTCCTTTTGTTGATTTGCGAATTCTATATACAATCTCTCTGAAATAGCTTTGCTCATCCCATAAACATTTATAGGCTTACAAGCTTTATCTGTACTAACAAAAATTAAAGTTTCAATTTTATGATTAGACCATTTAATTGCCTGTATTAAATTTTGATGTCCTATTATATTTACATTAACAGATTCATAAGGATTAGACTCGCAAATAGGAACGTGTTTTAAAGCTGCTGTATTTATTACTA
>Ga0315289_10006403_pt1 | contig 17309 bp, 40 predicted proteins | sample YL17G11_40_MG_FD_203452 | JGI IMG/M metagenome (GOLD analysis project Ga0315289, IMG submission 203452) | Sediment microbial communities from Yellowstone Lake, YNP, Wyoming, USA - YL17G11_40 | ecosystem: Environmental > Aquatic > Freshwater > Lake > Sediment | place: USA: Wyoming | collected... | reverse complement strand
GTCTTGGAGTTTTTTTAGTACAGGTGTAGATAAAAATGGTCATAGTAAATTTTATTTTAATTGTAAACTTAGCAATCCTTTTAAGATTTTGTATTTATATTTTCCTGAATGGGTTAATATAAAAATATGTACAAAGCAGGGCTATGCAATAAAAACATTTTATAGAACGGATATAGAGAAAGGAGTTAAAAAATGAACTATAGAATAACAAAAGGAGATTTAGAAATTACAAAAAATGTTTTAATGCAGTTGTCTTTGGATACTTATAAAAAATTAGATAGAGAAAAGAAAACTATAAAGTATGATACAGATTGCCCCAGCTATGACACATATCAAGCTTTAGTAGATTCTCTTTGCTTTGTAGATAATTATAAGAAGGCCTTGACAAAGTAGGGTTTTATATGTTATACTTAATATAGGAGATGAGTTATGTCTAATAAGGATAAAGTTTATTTTGACCAACTTTTAGATGATATAAAAATAGTATCAAAGGCTATTAAAATTGCTAAAGATGAACATAATCCATTTAATAGGGTTTATGCTTGTAATTTAGTTAATGATTTATTATTGAGATTATCTAGGGATGTTACGGAGAGTCTTCCATCTTTAATTCAACAGGATTATGAAAGATTATTATTTGATATAGATATTATAAAAGATGGAGTACAAATAATGCGAGATGAAAATAATATTAACAATCGCAACTTTGCCTGTTCTTTAATAGAAAAATTAGTTAATAAATTATATAATGATATACAAGAAATGACGGAAATTAGAAAGGATTCTTAATGACTAATCAAGATTTTATATATAATGCTTTCTTCAGAAAAAATCCACCATCCATATTGAGGCTCGCCTGTATACAATTAATGAGAGAAGGTGTAGATTTTACTAAAGATGAAACATGGGGCTTAATTTGGGATAGGGCAGAGTATATAGTTAAGCATCTTTCTAAAACAAAAGAATCTAGGGATTTGCATACAAGACTTTTAAATGAAAGAACGTATGAATAAATATATTTATAAGTATTTTAATATTGGTATTTTTTATTTAACTTTTTATAAATTAGGGAATAGATGGGCTATGCTTTTTGAAATTCATACGAAAAATTGGAGATAGGTTATGAAAAGCCTTTGGTCAATAACATTTGATGATTACTTTGAAATAGTAAGACGAGCAAAAGAAGCAGGAATCAAAGAAGGAGAGTCTATGGAAGAGGTGTTTATTAAATATATGGAAGAGCAAAATAAAAAGCCAATCGGGGCAACGGAACTTTCAATGGATGAGATGTTAAAGGAACAGGCTTCGCATGGGAAAAGTGTTTTAGGAATTGAAACTGATAAGGAAGGAAAAACTAAGTATAAAATTGTAAAAAAGAAAGAGGAGGAACTCTAAATGTATAAAGGACAAAAAGTTATAGTAAGTGCTATAAGTAATATGGATAAGGTTGCTCTTTTAAGGGCGGTAAATGAAATCATTTCTAAGATGGAAGTTATTGATGTTGCTTATGTTACAGTGCAAAAAGAGCCGTGTGTAGTGGAGTATACAGCAATTATTACAGTCAAAGGGTAGGGGTTACTTTAATCGTTCAACCTATCTAATCCCAGCGTTAAATGGGCGTATTGTGGGGAGGTCTCTCTGGAAATGAACAAACTTAAACAATTACTATCCAATTTTTTAAAATCCTTTAAAATAAGTGGACTTCCTGCCATTATAGGCCTTCTTGGAAGTTGGGGCGGGCAGAATAACAAATGGGTAAGGAGAATAGGCATCCCTCTAATCTTTACAACTTGTGCTTTGATTGAGTTAAGGAGTTTATGGGTTCTTTTCTTGATGAGCATAGCAGGTTGGCTAAGTTGCGGATATGGCCTACCAGATAATTTTGAGGGAGGAGATAAAGGTTCTTTCTTGGGGAAATTCTGGTTCAATATTTTGAATGTTTGGAATAAGTCAAAGAGAAGAACCTATGCTGATATGCTAACAAGGGCTACAATAGGTCTGGGGATTGCTTTATCCTTTTTAGTTATCCCAATTCTGAAATGTAATTGGTTTGTTTATTTCTGTGGAAGTATTGGAATTATTTTAGTCTGGGGAATTTTAAGTTGGCAGGGTTTTGGCGAGTTTAAAGTCAAACTCTTTAATAAAGAATATAAATTTTTGAAAGTGGATTTTGTAACTTATTCTTTAACTGCCGTATGTGGATTACTTATAATTTATAAAGGTTAAAAATGGATTTAAAAAGAGAACAATTAAAAAATAAAATATCATTACTCCTAAAAGATTTTTTAAGAGAAGTTTATAATAAACCAAGAAGTAGTCATTATAGTTTACCTTATAAATATAGCGAAGATATTATGAAGGAAATAGCTAAAGGATTTTAAATGTCTAATAATAGAGAAAAAAGAATTTATCAAGAAATAGTTCATCTTTATTTAGCATTACAAAGGGATGGAACAGCTAAAGATAAGAAGTGTATACGGCATGTTATTAAAGATGAAAATTTAGATTTACAAATGCTAGAAGTTAAATGTAAAGTTTTAGGCGGGGAGTGGAGAATTCATCGTACAGTAAATGCTAGAGATTGTGAAAAAGCACGAAAAATATTATTAAAGATGTTAATTGACCATCCAGAAAAGGCATCAGTAATAGATTCGGAGTGGCGAACAGCTTTAATGCAAAAAGAATGTAGAGTAACAAATTATTTTATGTTGGATGTTGATACAAAAGAAGCAGATAAATTAATTCAACTAAAAGATATTTTTGAAAAATCAAACGGAAAATTATTAGAACGAACCGAAACACCTAAAGGATGGCATTTTATTACAAAACAGTTTGATACTAGAGAAGTTTGTAAATTAGATTATGTTACATTACTGCGTGACGGTTATTATTATATTAAAACAGTAGGAAATAGGGCGTTATGAAAACCAAAGTTATTTGTCCTATATGTAATAAAAAATTTAAATCTTTAATGTCGCATATAGTACTAGGGCACAAAGTACCCATGTCTAAGTTTAGGAAAAAATACCCAAAAATTTTATTAGTTTCTGAAACTACTATAAAAAAGATTCGTAAAATTTGTAAACGTAGTTGTGTTTGTGCGTGGTGGATAAAGCTAAATGTTGAAAATCCAGCTAAAAATATTAAAACTAAGCAGAAAATTAGTAAAGTATTAAAACAAATGTATGTTAATAATGAAATAAAATCTTGGAATAAGGGTTTAACAAAAGAAACTGATTACAGAGTTAAACAATTATCGAAATTTTTAAAAGGCAAGTCTAAAAGTAAGGAGCATAGATTAAAAATTTCTTTAAGTAAAACTGGAAAACCATTAAATAAGAAGCAATTAAGAAGTATTTTAAAAGCTGGAAAAATTGGTAGAGAGAAAATAAATAAAGAAAGAACTGGTAAAACTTGGGAAGAATACTATGGTATAGGAAAAGCTAGAAAATTAAAAAAATTTTGGGGCAAACTTAATAAAACAAAGGGTATGCACTTTTGGAAAAATAAGCCTCACCCAAGAGGTATGAAAGGTAAAAAACATAGTGAAAAGACTAGGCAACTTCTTAGAGAAATTACAATTAATTATTTAAGTAAGCAAAAAAAGGATGGTTTACCATTTTTTCCTATGGTTGGTAGAAATGAAACCGAAATATTAGACCAATTGGAATTTGAACTTAATACTAAAATAGAAAGACAATACAAAGTATGCGGTTATTTTTTAGACGGCTATTCTAAAAAGTTTAACATTGCTTTTATGGTAAACGAACCTCGGCATTACTCTAAAAAACAAATTATTAAAGATGCCCATAGAACTAAGAATATAAAAAATTACTTAAATTGTGAAATAATTATTATTAAGGATGTTTAGTATTAAGTTAAAGATGAAAGCCCATTAAAAGAAGCGGATATGAAAGGAAAGAAAGAAAAAGATGAAAATTAATTTAACTAACGAAGACAGGCAAGCATTAAATAAAGTATTTGAAAACTTTGGTCGTAAAAAGACTGAGGAAGAAATATTTTATGATTTATGTTTTGCAATTATGGCTCCTCAGACCAAGTTTGCAAATAATATAAAAGTAATACAGAAATTAAAAGAGTTAGATTTTTATTATTTTGGCGAGGCTTATGAAGGATATTGTGGCATAGAACAGATAGAAGAAATTTTAAAGCCCGTTAGATTTTATAAAAATAAAACTAAGTATCTTTTAGAAGCTAAAAAGAAATTTACTGAAATACTTCAGGTAATATCTTCTTTAGATACTTGGGATAATAAACAAAGTATTCATGTGGTAGATGTTTATAAAATAAGAGAATGGCTTGTAGATAATGTTAAAGGATTGGGTTATAAGACTGCTTCTCATTTTCTTAGAAATTTAGGGTATGGGGATAATATTGCTATAATAGATACTCATATTATTAAGTTTTTGGCAGAGGAACTTGATGTTGTTTTTGGTTTTACTTATGAAGAAGCTATGCAAGAATTTAGAAAACAAGCGAGTAAGAAAGAAGGATACTTAAGTTTAGAAAAAATATTTCAAAACATAGCAAAAGAAAACAAAGTATCTTGTGCCGAGTTAGATAGTTGGTTGTGGAAAAATTATTCAGGAATAAGTTGGGAAGATTTTAAATATTAATATTTGAATAAAAAGACAAATAGGGGATATGGAATGCAAAGAGGAGTGAAAGGAATATCCAATAAGTTTAAGCCACTACTATCTTCTTTAGAATTATTGTCTTTAAATAATATAAAAGAATATTTTAAAGAAGAGTATCCTAGTTGTATTTATTTTCTTGTTAAAGATAAAGAAATTGTTTATATAGGAAAGAGCTGTAATTTATTATCTCGAATTAATAATCATTGTAAAAATAAAGAATTTGATAAAATATTTTATCGCCCCTTAGAGAATTATAAAGGAATAGAATTAACAAAATTAGAAAAAGCCTTAATAAGAGCTGTAAGACCCAAATATAATAAAGAAAATTTATTAAATAGTCCATTTAATTTTCAGGATAATGCTCAAATTAATAAGGCTTTTGGAATAACTGTATTGGAAGATTATAAACGAGGAGAAACAGAATTTTTTTAAAAAGGAAGAACATATGAAACAACTTACTAATAAAGACCAAATAACATTACTAAAAATTCAAGTTATATTAAAGGATTTATATAGTCTTATTCCAATGAAGGAAGAAGAAAAACCATTATTGGAAGAGTTTCATAATCTTTGTAGAAAGTATTGTTCATTTGGAGAACAAGATGAAGAATCTTAAACATATTAAAGAAGATTGCTTTTTATGTCAAGGCTATGGAGAAGTAAAAGTATCCCCAAATGATTTAGTGGTTTGCTTATCTGGGGAAGTAAAAATTTGTCCCATTTGTTTAGGTAATGGAAATCTTATTATTTTAAATACGGAGGTAATAAAGGATGGGTAATATTCAATTTATTATTGGGCTAATCATAAGTTTAATGGCAATAATCTTTATTGCTTTTTTAAAGGAGAGATAAGATGAATAGTTGTGAACAGTATTTAAAATCTTTTGGACAATTAACTAAAGAACAAGAAAAAATAGTCAAAACTACCCTAGTATATCAAGCGTGCTTAGTTGGTGATACGATAAAGGAATTAGGAAGGGTTATTATAACGTCTTTAAAATTGAGGAGGAATAAATGTTAATAGGAATAGGGTTGATTTGTTTTTTAATCTTATGGATTTATATTTCTTTTAATTGGTATGCTTGGAAAACTAATATAGAGTTATGGCAATTAAGAATAAATAAAAACAAAGAAAAAATTAATAGGACAGCTTATAAAACTTTTGATGAAATGATGGTTGATTTAAATAAAAAGGATGTATGGTATAAGGATTTATATTTAACTATTCGAGTAAAGATTGAACAATTTTTTGATATACCCAGAGATGTTTATAGATTTTTTAAAAGAGGACTACAAAGATGGGCTAGGGGTTGGGCAGACGAAGATTGCTGGTCTATAGATGGATTTTTAACTTCTATAATACCTCCGATGTTAAAAAGGTTAAAAGAAACTAAACATGGATTACCGACTTGGGCAGAAGATAAAACTGAAGAACAAGCTCAAAAAGAATGGGACGATATTTTAGATAGTATTATATACACTTTTGAAGTAAGTAAAAATATTTCAGATAGTAATTTATTTTATCAGCCTTCAGAAGAATGGTCTAGGAAGGAAGCTAATAAATACAATAAAATATGGGTAGACGGTAAATATGAACCTAAACCAAGAGCTATGACGTTAGAGGAGTGCAAGCGGTATGAACTGGGGTGGTCTAACTTGAAGCGGTATTTTTTCAGCCTTTGGGATTAATTTACTAAATAATAATTTATATTTGAAAGGAGAAGGATTGAAATGCCGTTAATAGAGCATACTCAATGTAAGAATCAGGGATTAATTTTTAGAGGTAAATCTTCTTTATTTTTTAATTCAAGGACTAAGTCTTTAGGAATAGTTAGTAACCTTAGATTAATTAAAAGAAAGTCTTGTTCTTGTAGGAACTGCCTACGTTTACTAGAATGTTTACAAGAAAAAGTAGACGAAGGAGACATAAGAATACCCGATATTGAAGAAAAAGCATTATATGGACTTAAAGTAACTAACGAGAAAATAGATAAAGAACTTTGGATTGCAGAAGATTACGAAATTGAATTTTATAAATTAGCCGTTAATTCATAATGAAAAAGCTAAATTGTCTTGATATGGAAATTGCAGTTGCCCAATCCTTTGGTTACAGACAAAATACCATTGTTCCTAATATTTCTTATGGTTTATGGATACATGAAGTAGATGTTCTAATTATTTCTAAAAGTGGTTATGCAACCGAGGTAGAAATAAAAACTTCTATTTCAGATTTGAAAGCGGATTTAAATAAAAAACATGGGCATAGCAGTAATAAAATTAAATATTTATATTTTGTCATTCCTGAAGAATTAAAAGAAAAAGCTTTACCTTTAATTCCAGAAAGAGCAGGATTAATAATTGTCAAACAAGACCAATATAAATATCTATGGTGTGAAGTTATTAAATCGCCAAGGGTTAATAAAGAAGCGAGGGCTTTAACACAGGAAGAGCTAACTAAATTAGGTTATTTAGCTTCTTTAAGAATATGGAATTTAAAAAGAATAATAAGAGGCCTTAAAAATGAAAATTGCAATCTTAGAAACAACACAGGGAATAATAAAACTCAAACTTCTTCCCCAAATAGCTCCCAAGACTTGCTTTAATTTTATGGAGCTTATAAGAAGGGGAGCTTATGATGGGGCATTGTTTCATCGTGTTGTTCCTAATTTTATGATTCAGGGTGGCCAAATAGAAGGAGTTACTTCTGTATATGGTAAAAGTTTTGAGGACGAGATAAGCGAAGAAGTCAATTTTGGAAGACCTGGAGTTTTAGCTATGGCTAATCAAGGAAAGGGAACAAATACCAATGGTAGTCAATTCTTTCTTACAATGATTCCTACAGAATGGCTTAACGGGTGTCATACTATATTTGGAGAAGTTTGGGAAGGTTATAATATTATATGGAAAATATGTAGAGACCCAAGAGATAAGCAGGATAAACCTATAGTAGACCAAAAAATTATTAAAGCATACATGGAGGTGACTAAATGAAATTTACATTAACTAGTTTATTTTTTATACTTTTACTTATTATGGTTATTCAACCTTGTGAAGCAGTTACAAAATGTTATAAAGATGTTTGTATTGGGCAAGTTGTTATTGTAAATAGTGGATTATATAAAGGCAATAAAGTTAGAATTTTAGATATAATAAAAGAAAGAACTCCAGACGAAGACGAAGAACAGATTAGAGATTATTTTAAATACTTTGTTAGTTTTGAAGACGGAACAACTACCGAGTTATATAAGGAGGAATTGAAATGAAAAAAGAAATTAAAGTAACACCAAAGTTATTAAAACAATTGCACATGTTTTGGCCCAAAGTTCAACTAATAGAAGAAATGTATTGGAAAGAAATTAATAAAGCAGAAAAAGAACTAGAGGAACTCACTGGAATTACGGATATTTTAATTTTTCATTCAGATGGAGAAATAGTAGGAATAGGAAATGCAGAAAAAACAATACGATTAATCCATAGGCACGAGATTGAAGAAAATAAAATTGATAAAGAATATGACAAATAAAAAGAAAAAACTTAAACTATGTGCAATAGGCGATACCCACCGCCAGCATTGGTCTATTAAGATTCCTAAATGTGATATATTCATTTTTGCTGGAGACGGCGAAATAGATTCTTTATTGGCTTTGCATGATTTCAATGATTGGTTAGGGACTATTAAAGCAAAATATGGGCGTGTGGTCATTGGAGGTAATCATGATAAATATTTGGAATTTATTGGAAAAGGGGAGTGTAAAAGACTCTTAACTAACTGTATTTATTTGGAAAATGAAAGTATTAATATTAAGGGACTAAAAATATTTGGTAGCCCCCTTAGCCCACTATTTCTTGATTGGTCATTTATGAAGCATGATAATGATTTGAAAGAGATTTGGGCTACTATTCCAGATGATACTAATATTATCGTAATACATACTATGCCATTTGGAATACTCGATACCGTTCTTCCAAGAGAGGAGCATGTTGGCAGTATGACATTGCGAGATAGGGTAAAGGAAATACAACCTAAAATTTTTATTGGCGGTCATTTACATTTATGTGGTGGTCAGAAATATACAGATTATAAAACAGATTATTTTAATGTTTCGGTTTTAGATGATGCGTATCAATTAGTAAATAAACCTACAATAATTAAGGTATAAAAGAGGATAAATAAAATGTCCTATGAATTAGATAATTTAAAAAGAGAAGTTGATTCTCTTAAATGGCAGAAAGCTGATAATTATAAATTGGAAAGTTTAGAACAAACTATACAAACTTTAAAAGAACGAATTATGAATTTGGCAAATGAGAATGGTTGGCTTAATGCACGTATATTGAAACTTGAACAAAAAGAATTGGAAAGGGAAAATGAAAAAATTTAAAAAACTTTACAAACTAACAACTAAAAATGAAATCCAAGAGTGGGAAATCTGGGTAGAAGGAAATACAATACATGAACAATACGGATTACAAAAAGGCAAGAAACAACACATAACAGATACCATAAAAGAGGGTAAGAATATTGGCAGGGCGAATGAGACTACTCCAGAAGAACAAGCAGAGTTAGAAGCACAAGCAAAGTGGACAAAGAAGAAAGAGAAAGACTACAGAGAAAGTATTGAGGAGCTTTCTGATAAAGAAAAGACTAGTAGTTTTGGTGGTTTTTTGCCTATGTTAGCACATGGCTATAAAGATAATAGTCATAAGATTAAGTGGCCGTGTTATTTACAAACTAAATTAGACGGTCTAAGAAGTATCAGTGTAAAAGAAAATGGTAGGGTAACTTTATGGTTTAGGTCAGGCAAGCAAGTAAAAACAATGCAACATATAGAAGAAGCCCTAAATAAAGTTATGCAGGATAGCGAGATTTGGGACGGGGAACTATATGTCCATAATGAAGACTTTAATAAGTTAGGAGGGAGTATTAGGAAGGATGTTAATTTAGATTTAGAAACTGCAAAAAAAGTAGAGTACCATATTTATGATTTTCCTAGAATTCACACAGTAGATACTTTATTAGTTGAGCATATTCCTTATCAATGGAGATTAAAAGCCTTTAATTATAGAAAAATAAACCACCCTTTAGTGGCTGTCAGGACTGTTATTATTAATAATGAAGATGAGATGAAACAATATTTTTCTGAATTTATAGAGCAAGGTTATGAAGGGGCTATGCTAAGAAACATCGGCATGGCCTATGAACAGCGTAGAAGTTATGATTTGTTAAAATACAAAGAGTTCGATGATTCCGAGTTCAAAGTAGTTGGCTACGAAGAAGGTAGGGGACAATTAGCAGGTGCAGTTGGTTCTTTTATTTGTGAATTGCCCAATGGTCAAACATTTAAAGCAAAACTTAAGGGCAAGGATGTTACAAATTTATTGGTTCAATATTTTAAAAATCCTAAACTTTTCATGGGGAAGCAATTAACTGTTCAATATCAAGGATTGTCAAAGGATAGGGTTCCAAGATTTCCCGTAGGCAAAAGTTTACGAATGGATAAATAAAAAATGAAAGAGCCAAAACGCTATATAACATTTAAAATAGAAACAGCAGAGAACATGACTAAGGATAAAGTAATTTTGCTGGCTCATCCTGATAATAAGGAAATGTTAGCTATGCTTTTATCTAGATTACAGAATGAACTAGGGTATGAAGAGGAGGATTAAATATGATTTATATCGTATGCGATATGGAATGCAATAATTTTGGGAATTACTTTAAAATTATCGGCCATGAACGAGAAGTAGACCAAGATGAAAACTCTTATATTATAAAGGAAAAAAGTGGTTGTATAGCATATTATCCAAAGGGTCATTGTTATCGAGCTAAAGGCGTTGAATTTATTCGTAGCGAGTATAATATGGATACCTTTGTTTATTCTTCAGCGATTGACCACCTAATTCCAGAAGATTATGTTAGATGGCAAAAAACCAGATTTATAGGATTATAATGAATTATCCCAAACTCCAAATAGAAAATGAATTACAATCTAAAGGATATAAATATATCTGTGGTGTAGATGAATCTGGAGTTGGGGCATTTGCTGGCGGCTTTACTGTCGGAGCTTTAATTTTAGATTTAAGCAAGCCCTACATAGTTGGCATAGACGATTCAAAAAAATTAACTAAGAAAAAGAAAAGAGAACTAGAACCATTAATAAAAAATAATCTAATTGACTATAATATTGTATATGTTTCTGCGGAAGATATTAATTATGCTTATGAAGTAGCAGAAAGAAAACCAGGCAGTTTTCGTAGCTTACATTTAAATGCAATGAGGCAAGCTATTTTTAATTTAGGAATGAGGCCAGATTATATTATAGTAGATGGAACATATAAAGTTCCAAATATTGACATACCGCAAAGAGCAGTTATTAAAGGAGACCAGAAATCTGCAACAGTGGCTGGGGCTTCTATTCTTGCCAGAGTTTATAGAGAAAGAGCAATGGAAGAACTTGCAACTAAATATAAAGGATATGCACATTGGAAGGATACATATGGTTATTGTAGTATTCAAGAAATTGTATCTTTAAATAAATTAGGAGCAACTCCTGAGCATAGGATTTGTTTTATTGAGAATACTTTGAATTACAAAACTGGAAAAATAATTAAGATTGATGGAAAATTAAAAATGAAGGAATGCCCAAATGGAAAATGTCCTTGCGAGTATATTAAATATGCAAAAGAATACAATTTAGAAGTGGGGTGTCCAAATGGAAAACAAAACACCAGGATTTGAGATTTTAGAAGCACTATTAGATGAGATGGAACGTGTCGGGTCACATAGTTTGCCCAGTTTGAATCAATTTTTAAATGATAAACAATTATATCTAACTAGGGAAGATGTAAAAGAATTACGGAAATTTTTAAAAGACAAGAAGTATAAGTTGGTACGGGTGGTTGATTACTCAATAATTAAACGAGGTCATAAACGATGATTAGAGAACTATTTTTATTATCTATATTCTTTATTGGCATAATTGAAGAGACTCTAAACCAGATTTATTATAAGGCGGGTCAAAAACGATATAAATATCTATTAGCAATTGGTATTGTCTGTCGTGGTTATATTTGGTATTATATTTTACGAAGCGTATTTACAAATTTAGAAGAAAGTTTTGTTTTAGCAAGTATTTATATTTTTGGTAATGTTTTAGGTGGTTGGTTAAGTATGTTTTTAGAAACCCCTATAGATAAGTTTGTAATTAAAATTAGACATAAGGGCAGACGTAAAAAAAGATGGTATTTATTTTATGAGAAAAAAATATAAAGGAACTTATGAAATTCCATTACTTTGTTTTAATTATCTTAGTTAAAATTTGGCCTTCTTTATTTAAAAGATACTATCAAGAATACAAACAAGTAGCTAAACAATGGAGGATTAAGTAATGAGTAGTATTTATAACATACATGATATGAAACTTCATGCGGAATTAAATTTTAATACTTTCAAGATTTTTCGTGTCCCAGGTGGTTGGATTTACATACTTACAGATATTTATGGAGATAATCCTACATCAGTATTTGTTCCTTTTAATATGGAATTTCAGGATACGGTGAATTAATGAAGGACTTTCAAAGAATAATAATAGATAAAGACAATTATAATTATCTGGTAAGAAAAGAACTTGTTGATTATTCTATTTGGCTTAATTATGGAATTCCTAGAAAAAGTTCAAAAGACTATTTAGGTTGTAAACATAAAGGAACTAGGATAAGAATTAAAAATAAAGAAGGAGCACAACAATTATTTGAAAACTGGAAAGAGGAATGGATTACAAAATTCTATAGAAAAGAAATAATTAGTCTCTATTTAAATTATACTCCTGTATATTTTTATTATGTTACCTGTCCTTTATGTGGAAAAGATGCAGAGATTCAAGATTTTATTACAATACTCGGCACAGATATGGAAGAGCATTTTCCAATTATTTGTAGACATTGTAATGAAACCCCAGAAGAAATTTATTCTTGGACTACTGTTGGGGAGTGTCAGATGACTTTATTAAATAAAACCAATGAGGAACAAGAAATTACTATTAACTTATCTTATCAAACAGGGCAAATAAGATATGAGGATTTTATAAAAAATCCTGAAATACTGCAAAGGGCATAATGAAGAAATCGTTATTTTGGATATATGCACTATCAGCCAGTATATATTTTTTGCAAGGTGGAGAGAATCTTCCTTATTTGCCATTCTTTTTTTATTTAAAAGAGAATCTCCATCTTACCGAATCCAGAATTATGTTTCTATTGGCCTGGATTACAGTGGCATGGTTAGTAAAACCTTTACTTGGTTATTTGATTGATTCAAGTAAATACCCAAAGAAGATTTGGATTATAGGTTCATTGTTAGGAAGTCTAATTTTTGCAACGCTTCTTGGAATAATAAATTATCTTCCTTTAGTATGGCTTATTATTTTTATGGCTGTTGCTAGTTCAAATACCGCTGTTCGTGACGTTGCCTGTGATGGGTTGATGGTGGCGGAGGGCAAGCGGGCCAAAATAACAGGACGTATTCAAAGCCTACAATGGGGTTTCTTAACAGTAGCGAGCGTTATGACAGGATTTTTAGGAGGATATTTGGCAGAGCATTGGAGCTATCAGATTGGTTACTTAATCTTGATTCCCATTTATCTTCTTATAATTGGCGTAGTTATGCAATATAAATCGCCCAAAGTTGTAATAAAAAGTAATAGAAATTTGTTACAAACATTAAAAGAATTATTGACAGATAAACGTCTTATGTTAGTTTGCCTATTTTTATTTCTTTATAAATTTTCTCCCGCAATTGGAACACCTATAACATTTATTTTAAAAGATAAATTTCATTGGTCAAAACAATTTATTGGAATAACTGAAACTCTTTATGCGGGTTTTGGAATTTTAGGAGCATGGCTTTATTTTCATTATAGTAAAAAACTTAATTTAATAAAGTGGCTAACTGCTTCTGTTTTTATTAGTGCCATATTAATATTATGTTATTTAATATTTACCCCTGTCACGGCCATAATTTATAGAACAATATTTAGCATCATAGAAATGTTTATTTATCTATTGGTACTTGACTTCATGGCCCAAAATAGTAAGAAAGGATTAGAATCCACGTCTTTTGCTCTCTTATGTAGTGTAAGTAATTTAGCCGTAACTTGTAATGGTTTTGCTGGCTCATTTTTATTTCCAATTATTGGACTCCAATGGCTGGTTGTTATTAGCGCATTGACTTCCTTTGCTTGTTTACCTATAATACCACATTTAAAACTAAATAAAAATTAGGAGCATCTATGGGATTATTAATTTTTTGGGCTATCGTTTTTGTAATAGTAGTCCTGCACGAATTGGGCCATCTTTTAATGGCGAAAAAATATGGGGTAAGGGTAAACACGTATTCAATAGGGTTCGGCCCAAGAATTATAGGAATTAAATTTTATAATGGAAAATGTTCATGGCGTTTTGGTAATAAACTTCCAACAAATACTAAAGTATGGTTTAGAAAAGATAATACTGAATATAGAATTGCTCCTATTTTGTTCGGAGGTTTTTGTGCCTTGGAAGGGGAAATGGTAAGCACAGGTAAACCCTATGAACTTTCATCAAAACCCTTTGGGCAAAAATTGCAAATAGTTTTAGCTGGCGTAGTAATGAATTTTATTAGTGGTATGTTAGTTTTATTTGGAATAGCAATTAAAAATCTTGGATTTATAGAAGGAATAAAAGCTACAATAATTATGGTATATCAAGCTATTGTTAGTTTCTGGGTTGGAATTTATCTACTTTGTATAGGCCAAACAGGAATTACTAAAGCAGGAGAAGTAAATCAAATAATGTCTAACCTTAGTATGGAGTATATTTTAGCTTATTTTGGGGTGTTCTCAATTTTAATGGGAGTAATTAATATTTTTCCTTTCCCCGCTCTTGATGGAAGTTTGCCATTTCTTTGGGTTATTGAAAAATTAACAGGTGGAAAAGCTTCTAAAGTATTACAATATGTGTGGTTTATTGGATTTATTTTATTAATGATTTTGCAAGTTGCCATATTCTATTTTTGGATTTTTTAATAAGAGGACTTGACAAACCCTAGTTCAATATGTTATACTTGATGTAGGAGATAAAATGGATGATATTTTAATTTCTTTGCTTTTGTTAGATATTACAAAGCGGGATTTGAAATTAATTAGTGTTTTATACCTATTATATATGAAATCTAAGGAAAATAAGGGTAGAACTATAAAAATACGTGACATAGCCACTCTAACAGGGCTTACAGCCACCGCTGTAGTGGCTTCCTTGAACGATTTAGTCAACTATAATGTGGTGGGGCGTTTAATCTTAGAAAGCGGCTTAGAACGCAAAATACAGCGAAATTTCGATGATTCATTTTTACAGACCTTGAAATCTATAAATAAGAAGGAAAAGACCCACGAAGCTATAAATAGAGTAGGTTATTATATTACTGATGATACAAGCATTTATGTGTTTAATCCTATTATATCTTCCTGGAAATTTTTGAAATGGGGGCAAGTAGAAAAAGCTTTAAACTCACTAAAGTCTATATGCGACAATGAGTTAATAGAAAAGCTATTAAAAAACAAGAATACCAACAGAAATAAACAAGACCAAAGTGTGCGGGGAATTAGTATTAAGGCTTGTTTGAAGGCGTTTTGCGACAAGTTTCAGGATACTTATGGAACTGTTTATACTTTAAATTACCAGATAGAATACTCCTTAATGAAACAAGCATTGAAACAAATAACTGTTAATGGTTTGTTACAGATGAAGGATTACTTAAAGTTTTTAGATTGGGCATTTTTGCAATCAAAAGAAAAAGAGAAGGTACTACATATACAAGGGTTAAAATATATGTTGAATGAGTATCTAGTTAATATTAAACCAAACACAAATTATTATTACAATGATGAGGGGATTTTAGTGAGGAAAAAGAATGAATAATAAAATTATACTATCTACTGGAAAGAGGTGTCCTAAATGCGGATGTGATTCTTTAGAAGAAACATACACCAAAAATACGGCAGGTTATGATAATAATTATTCTTGTATTCTTAATTGTGGCATGATGTTTGCTTTTAATAAACGTAAAGATGGAAAATATAATCTTTTTTATAATAAAGAAAATGAAAAATATCTTGCTACAAGATTCGAGTTTAGAGAGATTAAAAATGATTTGTAAAAAATGCAAGTGCGACATTTCTGGGGATTGCGTATTAACAGGAAGACCAGATGTAGAAGGGGTCTGTGTTTTCTGCTATTACCAAATTGATAGTTGGGATAGTAATGGGCAATTGGTTACTAAAGAGGATGCGACACGATTTCGAGGTTGGTGGACAAGTACAGATTTAAATTTATATGATGATATTGCTGAGGTAATTTCAAAATTTTATCCTTATTCAAGTTTAGATGTTTATAAAATATTAAAACAATCTAGAAGTATAGATTTCTGTATAAAAGTTTTAGAATATTCAATGTCATATAATGTAAGTATAGAACAAAGTTTAAAAGATTTGGAGAAAATCGAATGAAAAAGTGTCCATATTGCGGAAGCGAAGATTTATTTTTTGACCCAATCATGAGAAATTATATTTGTGAGGATTGTGATAAACTTTTTGAACCCGACGAATTAGAGGAGTAATAACAAATGAAAAATATTAATTGTATTAGTATAATGTTCTATAGTTATAAAAATATATTTGTATTTTTACATTTAAAGAACGGCAAAATATTAGACACCACTAGTATAAATATTTGGCAAACATTTAAATTTATAATTAAAAATATGAGGAAAGAACTGAATGAAACTTAAAACCTATATGTTATTTTCTCCAGAAAGAAAAGAAATAGTTTGGCAAGACGATGCTCCCTTATTGCATGAAGGAATTAAAATTGGCAAAGTTGAAAAAGTAAATTGGAATAAACAGACTGGCGAATTTGAGATAATTTTTAAAGTATTTGATAAAAATATCAAAAGAGTTAAGAAACTTATTAAAGGAACTAAAAATGGCCTATAAAAAATGTGATATATGTAAAGAATGGGATTTTTTACCACATGCCTGTAAGCCTATTTTCTTTTTTAAACATGAAAATTGGGGAGAAGAACTACAAGAAATAAGAGCAGACAGCTTTGAAGATGCGGCTGAAAACTTTGCCAAGTTATATAATGAAGATGGGGATTATGCTTTAATGAATAGTTCAGAAGAAGTAATAATTTCAGATGGTAAAGTAGAAAAGAAATTTAGAGTATCGGCTGAACAATATATTTCTTATGGGGTGGAGGAAATTAAAAATGAAAATAAAAATTAAAAAAGTATACTATTGCGAGTTTTGCAATAAGCATTCTCTAAGAACCTTGGTCGAACACGAAAAGCATTGTACTGCCAATCCTAGTAGGGTATGCAAATTGTGTGAAATTTTTGAAATATCAAATAATATTTTAGAACTTATTGAAAAATATAAAAAGATAGCTGAGGAGTATCTTGGTCGAGCAACCGAATTAAATCAAGAGGTTGTATTAAATGAATTAAAGAAGGATACGGACTACTGCCCAAATTGTATATTAACTATTATTCGTTGTTCTGGATTAAATAATATATTAACCTACGATGGTTATAATTATAAAGAGGAATTAAGAAAAGT
>Ga0315289_10006402_pt1 | contig 17311 bp, 13 predicted proteins | sample YL17G11_40_MG_FD_203452 | JGI IMG/M metagenome (GOLD analysis project Ga0315289, IMG submission 203452) | Sediment microbial communities from Yellowstone Lake, YNP, Wyoming, USA - YL17G11_40 | ecosystem: Environmental > Aquatic > Freshwater > Lake > Sediment | place: USA: Wyoming | collected... | reverse complement strand
AGCCGGTCCGGATAGGAGTTGCACAAGGGACACATACCCAAGGAGTGATTGATCGCCGGAATCCAGGAGCGCCAATTGATCCAGAAGTCGGGGTCATCTACATTTGCGATCCCGAACGCAATCCTGTCGCAGTTATGGTTAACTACGCATGCCACCCGGTCGTATTGACTGCTGATAATTTGCTGATTTCTGCAGATTACCCAGGTTCGGTTAAAAACGCAATTCAGCAAAAGCTTGGATCACCAGTCCTGTTTTTGACTGGCGCGGCTGGTAACACAGATCCGATCCAGCGTAGAAATTTTCAGTTTGCCAGGGAATTGGGTGAAGCGTTGGCCACAGAAGCTCTGCAGCTCCTGGACAGTATCACCCCCTCATTAGAAATCCCCTGGAACGTTCAGAGCCAATTAATCAATCTTCCGCTTTACCACGCTCCTACAATTTCGGATCTCAATAGACTGGTTGCCTTGTATAATAAAAACCGGATTGAGGCCGAGCAAGAAGGACAGCAGCTTAAAGCCAAGATGGAGCAAGCGATGTCAGGCTGGGCTGACCGGATCCTCGATCAGCTTCAACGCGGGATGATAATGGATTATGTTCCTGCTGAAATTCAGGTTTTTTGCCTGGGGAATGCTGTCATATCAGGTATACCAGGAGAACTGTTCTCTACCCTTGGCCGGGCGATAAAAAGTGGTGCAGGAAAAAAGCAAGTATTTATCAGCAGTTGTACCAATGGAAACGTTGGTTATATTCCAGCCCGAGATGCCTATGCCCAGGGCGGTTACGAGATTGACGAGGCGTATAAATACTACGGATATCCTGCTGCTATAACGCCCGAGGCGGGTGAGCAGATTGTTAATTCGGCCTTAAGCCTTATTAAAAGCTGCTGATGCTCTAAAAGACCGGTCATTTTAAAACCAAGGAGTATAACCCATGGAGAAACTGGCAATTCAGGGCGGTAATCCTGTCCGTGTAAAACCATTCCAGAATTGGCCGGTATGGGATGAGCGTGAAGAGCAGGCTCTGATAAATGTGCTTCACTCAGGAATTTGGGGGGTGTCCGCTGAAGAGGGCTTGATTGATTGCTTCGAGCGTGAATATGCCTTGGTTCACCAGGCAAAATACGGGCGCTGCGTCTTTAATGGGACAGCCGCGCTCGAGGTTTCTTTAAGAGCAATTAACATCGATTATGGTGATGAGGTGATCGTTCCTGCCTATACATTTATGGCCACGGCAACTGCCTGCTTGATGGTCGGAGCTATTCCTGTATTCGTCGATATCGACCCCAATACCTATAATCTCGATCCGGACAAGGTAGAAGCGGCGATATCGCCGCGCACACGGGCCATCATCCCTGTTCACATTGGCGGTAATCCAGCCGATATGGACAGGATGACCGAGATCGCTAAAAAATATCATCTTTGGGTCATTGAAGATGCCTGTCAGGCACATGGAGCGGCATGGAAGGGCCAGCGGGTGGGTGCTATTGGCGATTTGGGCTGTTTCAGTTTTCAATCTTCAAAAAATATTAATGCTGGAGAAGGGGGCATTATCCTGACCGATAACGAAGAGCTGGCCGAACTGTGCTGGTCTATACTCAATTGCGGACGAGTACGTGAGGGAGAGTGGTATCAACATGAAGTACTCGGCGGTAACTTTCGGATGACTGGATGGCAGGCCGCCATCTTGCTGGCCCAGCTTACCCGGTTTGATGAACTTGCAAGGCGACGAGAAGAAAATGGCCTCTACCTGGCGGAGTGCCTGGCGCAGGTAGATGGCTTTCAACCCCTTACCAGGGATCCGCGTGTGACCCAGCATGGGTATCACCTGTTCATCTGCCGCTACGACAGCTCAGCCTTCAACGGCTTACCCCGCCATGCATTCATGGAGGCTTTACAGGCAGAAGGCATTCCATGCAGTGAGGGGTATGTGCCTTTATACCGGATGAAGGCAATCCAGGATGGTACCCGTCGGTTAAAACGTTTCTTGACCGGAAAGGAGTCCACAGAACCTTACCCTGACTGCCCCGTCACCGAGAAAGCATGCTACTCCGAAGGGATATGGTTCGCTCAGACAATACTGCTGGGCACACGTTCAGATGTCGACGACATTGTAAGCGCCGTCATGAAGATTATGAGGAATATTTGTTCGTGATGATCCCAGGTCGTTCACGGCGCACGGCTTCAGCCAGAACACCCAGATGGCCGCGCCGGTCCAGGTATTCGATCAGCTTCAACACTTTAGCAGGTTTTTCACTGCCACCGGCCATTTCCAGGCTCACAGGCAGATCAATGCCGTCATCTGCCAGGATCTGCTGGATATCTGCACAAAGCACCTCCAGCTCTTCAAGGCTGAAGGATTGAACCAGAGCCTGGCGCAGGATACGCTTATCCACAGTTGCCTGTACAGGTTGGTTCTCTGCAGGGGAAGCTGCGGCTTTCCCTCCCAGGTGGAGTGCGATCGGAAAATTGTTCTCCAGGTCAGCTGCCTTAAAGATCGGGTGCTGGTTCCCCCGCGCCGGAACAGTTTCAGAGACATATTCGAAAACATCGAACACACGCACCAGACCATCGTTCCGGGTTCTGGCACTGCCTTGCAGAGCTTCCATCAAGGAATGGGTGAACAGGCTGTTCTTCATCCGGGGCAGGATCAGAGAGACCTCATCACTACGCGAGGATGCCATAATTACCCGCCCGCTGCCCTGGGCTAACCGCTCGTAATAGCTGTCCGCGATACCATCTTTGAAAACCTCTGCTTCCAGGTCTTTAACCTCCCCTGTCCCACCGGCATAACAGCAGTCGAAGAATGCCAGCAGGCGCCTTGCCTGGATATCTGCCAGCCGCGCAGTTAACTCATCTCCAGAGATAGCCGTTTGATTCAGGTCAGCCAGGTCGCAATCGTAAGGGAGAAGGTAATGACCTGCCTGGGAGCCATCTGCCAACCTTCCCCCGTGACCCGAGAAGAAAAACAGTACGGTATCCTCGGGTCCGGCTGAAGCAGTCAGCCACTCCAGCCCGGCACGCATCCCGGCCGCGTTAGCCTGCTGGTCCAGCAGCAGCCGAATCTGACCGGCCGGATAGCCGCAGTACTGCGAAGAAGTGAGAAGCTGGTAAAAATCGCGCGCATCATTCAACACCGTAGCTGGCAGCGGGCGCACCCGGCTGTAGCCGGCGACTCCAACTACCAATGCAAACCCTTGCGAGAATCCAATGGTCATGGAATTTTATTTTATCGGGATACCGCGGCACCAACACCGATTATCGGTGCAAACTTGTAATTTAAGGCCATAATCCCACGCGGTGTCATACCGATCATAAACGGGTTACCACGCTCATCCAGATAGTAGAAAAGTGAAAATCCGCCCTGGTAGAAGACAACATCCCCGGGTTGGGGATCACCATTGCGTTTCTGCATCGCCTGCATGAGCTGAAATTGGTTGATGATGGGTCCTGAGTCTGCAGGCAAGAGGCCGGCTTTTGTAAGTATATAGGCTGCAAAGCTGGGAGAATTAAATCCCTCTTTTGGAGACATTCCATTCGGGTTCCAGGGAATATGCTGACGGAGGTTATCATCGACCAGCATGATCACGTCGTAGGCTGCCGTACCATAAAGGCGATACATCTCTTTGAGGGTTACATCCCATTCGTATGGGAATTTGTATTCCTCAAGAGCGTTCGCGATTTTCAGATCAGCTACCTGGGTCTGGAGATTAACCACCTGTTTCTGAAAACCACCCAAAGCAACTGTTTGAGTCGCCAGCAATTTAGTTTGCTTGTCCAGATCCGCTTGTGCAATTTTTAAATCCTTTACGGTCTCGGTAAGACGCTGCCCGGTCGTATTTAACATGATATTTTGCTGGTTGAGATTCGATTGGGCGGTAGCCAGATCTTTACGTGTGCCTGCCAGTGTGCTGGTAGCCTGGGCAATCTCCTGGTTTCTCGACGCCAGAACCTGGTTCTTTTGATTTAATTCCTGGCTGGCTTGCAGGACTTGCCAGAATGTAAACGCCAGAAGCAGGGCAGCAAAAAGGATCGGCACCAGCGTGAGCAGGAGGGCTCTCCTTCGGGCGCTGCGTTCCACCTGTTCGGCATGCTCCAGCAACGACTTTAATTGGGCTTCAGTTTCAATCATAATCTTTTACCTTCAGGTTTATTCGCTGGGCTAACCTCCTGGGATAAAATCCCACGCAATTCAGCCTTCTGAGATTTTGCCCATTACCTGCTGTAAAATCTGTTCTAATCGAGATCCGGCACTCACATCACCCGACTGGTATGCTTCCCCGATGGTCACTAACATCAAGCGCGCATTTTCGCAAAGCTCTACTTTACGCTGGTGACGGTTCACATCGATCCATTGGAAAGCGCTCAAAGAGCACACGAAAAACCCGGCAATCACCAAGGCCGTCCGGAGTGTCTGCAGAACTGGCAGGTCGTACGGTACCTGTGAGAAAGCCGCCACTGACAAACCAAGAGCTGCAACGATGATCATATTTCGTCGACGGCTGCGGATGGCCTGAGAATGCATGTTCTCCACGCGCTCTGTATAGGCAGCATAAGTCTGTAGCGAACGAGCCGGACTCTCACCTTGCTCAACAGTCATGAAGAGCTGTTCGAGATTTTCCGGAAGTGTATCACCGAAGCGCGTATTAAACTGGTCGGGGCGCTCTACCTGTAAGGCTGTGAATAACTTGCGGATCAGGCCGCGCTGCTGGATATATTCAAGCATGTGTGCGACTTTTTCCCCCTTGGACATGCTGGCTGATAATTCCTGCCGCGCCTCGGAGAAGTGATCAAAGCAAAAAACTTCGATCTCTTCGTCGCTGAAGGATTCCAGCAGGAATCTACGGACTTCAGCAGATGAATAACCCATGAAGCGTTCCTGGAGATATCATCACACGTCAGACGGGCTATGATTAATTCTAAGACTTCATTGCTTGCCAACTTAATTATACAGCATTGGGCGTCCGTACGTTCATTTATCAGTCATGTAACCACAAGTTCACGGCGCGTCGAAACACAGTGTCATACCGCTTGAAGTCACCCTCCCAGACCGTTGGGTTGGTGCTGTGGCTGCTAGCGCTGGAAGAGGCCTGCTACATTGGAAAGGGGACGATCCGCACTTGGCTCTCGCGGAGCGGAGAGTATGGGAAGACGCTCCATGAACGGTTTATGGTAGAACTGGAGCTGGTGCATGTCCAGTTGGATGAGGTGTGGGGGGGGGATAGAAGTATACTGGACAGGATGTATGGGTGTGGATCGCCAGTGATGTCCAGACCAAGCTCATCCCGGTCATGCGGGTGGGTGGGCGGAGGTAGGAAGCAGCCTACGAGGTGGTTCATGAATTGAAAGGGAGACTGCAGGAAGGATGTGTGCCGGTGTTCAGCACGGACGGGTTAAAGCATTATTTCTACTCGCTGACCGCCCACCTTGGCTACTGGGAGCCCATCGAAGGGAGTAAGAAAACGATCTGGGTAGTACTGAGCACCTTTGTTAACGGGTGGGTGATGATGTTCCAGCGTAAGCGGAAGCTAATCGAGGTGGAGAGGCAGGTGATTTAGGGGGAGAAGGAGACCTACCAGGAGCAACTGAAGGAAGCGGGTCTGGGTGGACAGGTCAACACTTTGATTGTGTAGCGGGTAAATCTAAGCGCCCGTCACGAAGTATCGAAGCTGACGCGGCGGACGTGGGGACTGGCCCAGTACGCGCAAGAATTGATGGAACATCTGGAATGTTGGCGAACGTACTATCACTTTCCCTGGTTTCACGAAAGTTTAGAAGTGGAATTGGCATTCACTATCCCGCAGAAAGGGAAGCAGCAGCCGCAGCGGTATCGATGGAGAACGCCAGCGATGGCGGTTGGACTCACTTTTGGCTTACTTTGAAATGGCAAAGCAGGCCATAGACCGGCGTTATGGCCCCAAGATATCCCAATTAGTTGAACTGAATACAAACGTAAACAGTTCCTGTTTACAAATGTTTACAGGCCGGGAAAAAGGAGAGCAATTATGAGTGTCCTAGTTCTTGATGCTGGGAATAGCATCATTAAGGGGAAAATCCCACGACGCGAACAGGGTGAATTGGCATTCCCCCATGCGCTTAAACTTCTGACAGAGACGGAATACACCAATATCCTGGCTCGGGCAGGAGCAGCTAACAGCCAGCAATTTACCAACACCCATTTGCGCAATCAAAGCGCCGCTCAAAAAACTGGAGGTCATGTAGCCAGTAACAGCAGCAAACAATAATATTCCTAGAGAATCGAGTGGAATGGAAAAGTCCGCTCGCATGGAGGGCCAGGCGACCCCCAATAAGCCATCTGGCATCCCCAGGGCAATAAAAGCTACATAGGCCAGGAGAAGCAGGCTTAATTTAGAATAACCTTTCGCAGTACGCAGTATACTCAAAGGTGTGTCCAGTGTAGTATTCAGAGCATTACGTTATTTCGCTTGAATCTAAACTCAAATGGAATACGTAACAGTTGAGAGATCCCAAGCTTCATGGATCTTAGGAACATCATTGATCAAGCGTTGGGTGTAAGCCTCTTTCGGATGCAATATCACCGAATCGGCAGATCCGCTTTCAACAAATTTTCCATGTTCCATAATAAATACACTGTCAGAAACATAATACGCCAGGCCAATATCATGGGTGATGAAAATAACCGTCATCCCGATATCGTTACGCAATTGCATCAGCATATCCAGGATGGTCGCGCGTGAACAGGCATCGATCATCGAGGTTGGCTCATCAGCCAGTAGTATCTTAGGCTTCAGCAGGAAGATACGGGCAATCATTAAACGCTGCATCTGTCCGCCGGAAAGCTCAAAAGGATACTTGTTGGTCAATTCCTCGAACTTCAAGTTGACAAAGCTACACGCCTCTGCCATCAACTCTACTTTTTTCGCACGCGGAAGCTTTCGACCGCCACGCATGTGAATACAATCTAAGAGTACAGCATCGATCTTGTTGAATATATTGTATGAACTGTACGGATCCTGAAAGATCGCCTGAATATTTTTCCAGTATTCCCTTTTCTTCTTTTGAGTTCTGATATCACGCTTTTTCCCCTGGAAGTAAATCTCCCCCTCAGTAATATTAATTAATCCCAAAAGCATCTTCGCTAAAGTGGTCTTGCCGCTACCCGATTCCCCAACGATCGAGGCGACTTCGCCCTCGTAGAGATCGATATCCACATGATCAACTGCGACCGTTTTCTGGCGGCCAAACCCAAATACCTTGGTAAGGCCTGATGCTCTCAGGCATAAATTTTTTTCATCGGGCATTTTGATAAGCCTCCTTTAAATAGGCCTCCCTCAGTTCTCTTTCCGGTATGATACAGCGGTAAGCGCGGCCGCCTTCAATATCACGAAGATTCACAGAAGCCATGCATTCTGGCCGAGTGTATTTGCAGCGAGGTGCAAACCGGCATCCAGCAGGTGGATTTTTAAGATTAGGCGGTACCCCAGGAATGGCAGTCAGTTTAACATCCCGCAAACCTTGTTCAGGCACGATGATCGAGCCCATGAGACCTTTGGCATATGGATGGAGTGGATCTAACACGGCTTCCTTTGCGGTGCCTTTCTCCACAATCTGCCCTGCGTACATGACCATAATATCATCGGTCACGTTGTAAAGCAGCGGAAGCTCATGCGTGATGAAGATCATCGATTTGATGAAACCATCTTCCATCAAGTTCTTCAGCATCTTGATGACCATCTTCTGTGAAGTGACGTCGAGTGCAGAGGAAGGCTCATCCGCGATCAGCACCTTTGGAAAAAGAAGCACAGATACCGCGATCACTGTGCGCTGTTTCATGCCACCCGAAAGTTCAACGGGGTATTTTTGCAATACTTCTGCTGGAAGCCCCAAGGTCTCAAAGGCTTCTCTGGCAAATTCACTAATCTCTTTCTTGGTTTTGTATGGATCATGGGCTTGAAATACATCCTCAATAAAGTGGATGATCTTCTGGGTGGGGTTGAGCGCGTTCATCGCGGATTGGGGGATATAGGCAATTTCCGTCCCCAATATCGATGTACGAATATCATCGGGGTCCATCCCGGAAATATTACGCCCGTCGATGATGATCTCTCCACTCGTATAGTGCAGCGGAGCGAAGTAATAACCCATCAGGCTGAGCGCCAGCGTCGATTTTCCGCAGCCGGATTCTCCTGCTATTCCCAGCGATTTCCCTTCTTCGACCTTCAGAGAAACGTGGTCAACCGCGTAAATATTTTCCTGAAACCGGGTGATGTATTTTGTGGTTAATTCCTTAACCTCTAACATTACTCTATTCATATCAATCACCTAGTCTCTTAATGCCGGGTTGAATACCTGGTCGAGACCTGTATTCATCAAATTCATCGAGAATGTAATCAGAGCTATGGTTACGAGCACGGGGAAGTACGCCCACCATTTTCCTAGTATTTCCGCCTGGTAGATCATCGCCCAGTTCATCATCAAACCCAAAGTTGGCACTTCAGTAGTTCTAGGTCCCAACCCAAGGATCGATAACCCGGCTTCCGACAGGATACCCGAAGAAATCTGCAGAATCAGCGCCATAACGACATAAGAAGCGATATAAGGCAGTATATCTGAGAGGATGATATGAAAAATTGAGTGCCCTGATAGTTTCGACAGATTGACATGGTCGCGATTGCGCAGAGAAATCACTTGCGCCCGTACAGCCCGGGCAGTCCATACCCAGGAAGTAAACCCAATCACCACGGCGATGGTCACAGCGCCGCGCTTTTCCTGCCCGATACTGAATGAAATCAAGATCAATAACACAAAGGTGGGGATTACGGTAAAGATATTGGTGAAGAACATAATGATGTCATCCACCAGGCCGCCGATATACCCCCCCAGCAATCCCAAGGTCAAACCGATCAAGGTTGCGACTGTCCCCGCCACAAAACCAATCTTCAGGGATGTGGCCAACGCTGATACCAGCTCAGTCAGCACATCCCTGCCAAAGTTATCGGTTCCAAGCGGTAACACCCGCACGTTCGGAACCTGGCTGATATTCACGTAATCAGATTGTGCGACTGTATCTGTCTGCTCCAAGGCACCCGTTTCCGCGCTTTTTGCTGCAATGGTCACCCCCTCGGTTGACAAAATTCCTTTGAGTGAGGCATCGAGCCTTTGATAGTATCTTAGCTTAGCTAAGGTCATCCCCGGAACCGTCTTTGTGGGGTCAAAATGGTTCGCCCACAGATCCAGGAGGCTTTTGGTATCCGTGATATCGATCTGATTTTCAGGAATCCCATCCGCCACCAGCCATTCCTTTATGGCGGTGCGGTCCGCGTCGCTCATTTTGTCGGCAATTCGCTTGGCAGCGGCATCATCCAGGTTAAGTGTATACGGGGTGGAACCGATGCTGTCATAAACGTTCACGTAGATCCCGGGTGGGAAGAAAGTACCTTGACCGATGATTTGTAATGGAGCATTTCTGATTATCAGCGGATAAACGATCGTGATTAGCAGCAATGTCATAAAAACGATAAACCCAAATAAAAATTTACCAGAGCGAAAAACTTGTTGAATCGTGTGTTTCATGACAACCTCTCTCCCTAATCCGACTGCGCCGCTTTAATACGCGGGTCAATAAAGCCATAAAGGATTTCGATGAGAAAGGTCGCACTCAGCACCATCAGCGTGACGATCAATGTGGCTGCCGAGATCAGCGGATAATCCTGGCCCATCACACCATTCAGAAGAGTAAAACCAAGCCCCGGATAGCTAAAAATGATCTCCGCCACGAGAGCCCCTCCGACCATGGTGCCGACCGATAGCGCCAGACCGGTCACCTGTGGAAGCATGGCATTTCTAAATACATAGAAGATAATCTTTCGGTCTTTGATGCCCATGAAACGGCTGTATTTTACATAATCTGCATTCAGCTCATAGATGGACATGGAGCGCATGCCAATCGCCTGACCGCCGATAGCGATCAACACGATTGACCAGAACGGCAATTGGTAATGGATGATCACAGACCAGATAAATGCCCAGCTAAAGTTGGGGATCATGTCGAACCCATATCCGCCCGAGGTTGGGAACCATTTTAATCCGACTCCAAAAATGACCAGCAAAATGACTGCCATGCCAAATGCCGGGAAATTGCTCACAAAAATACTGACGGGCATGAGGACTGCATCAAAGCCTTTTCTAAGATAAGCTGCCAATGCGCCGAGTGTGTTCCCGATCAGCCAGCCGACGATGATCGCCGGGAACTGCAGACACACCGTCCACCAGATGGAAGATTTGATAACGTCTGCCACCGTTCTGGGATATTGGCTGAACGAGAAACCAAAATTGCCGTGGGCCACATTTTTCACGTAAAGGAAGAACTGTTCGAGCATGGGTTTGTTGGTGCCAAACAGGTCCGTGTATTGCTGATAAATCGCTTGGACTCCGGTCGTATTGGTCATGCCTTGGGCAAGCCTTGATACGATGGCTGCCACAGGATCTCCCGGCATTAAGCGGGGCAGGAAGAAATTTAATAAGAACGCGCAAACAAAGGTGATTAAAAACCAATACGTCTTGTTAATAAAATACTTTCGGTATCCTTTCAACTCAACCTCCTCGTAAATCTAATCAACAGCCATGTTCCGCTGTCCGCGGAACATGGCTGTTGTGTTGCATTATTGGTTATGGGTTAACAAGCGTGAGGTTATACAGACCTGCGATACTCCAACCGTCAGTCAGGACGAGCGGTGGGACGGGTGGGTTGGTACCATCACCCTGGTGAGGGAAGCCTGTCCAAACACTCTCGTTCACAGCATGGAACAATTGGGGACGGTACATGAGTGTGAAGGAGGGAACATCGGTCAGGTAGATCTTGACCAATTCCGTGTAGTCTGCCTTCACCTTGGCGGGGTCGGTTTCACCGGGGATCGCTTTGATCAATGCGTCGACGGCAGGATTGCTATATTGGCCCCAGTTGCCATTCCAGTTGTTCGCCACTCCAACGAATTCAGAGCTCAACAAATGGCGGATACGGCCCCAAGGCTGGGTCGGGCCAGCGCTGTCACTCCACATCATGAAGATGTCATAGCCGGCGGGGAGAGGTGCATCCGATTTGGTGACGACGGTCTGATAAACGGCCCATTCTGGGTAGTTGGTTGTGATATCAATACCGATCTTTTTTCCGGCGGCAGCAACCACTTCAATCGCAGCCTGCCAATCAGACCAGCCATTGGGGCAGGTTGCTACATAGTGAAGGTCCTGCCCATTGAGCTCGCGCCAGCCATCGCCATTGGTATCCTTGATCCCGGCATCATCCAGCAGTTTCTTGGCGCCTTCGATGTCGTTGCCAGCCCACTGCAGGTCCTTGACGGCAGCGTGGTCATACAGGGCCTGCTCACCAGGAGTCGGGTTCATGAGTGAGCGCGGAACCTGATCGAAGGTAGCCGATTGGTTGGTCATGGCGTTGGCAATGATGGTGGGATAGTCAACCGCAATGGCAATGGCCTTGCGGACCGCAAGCTGGTCCAAACCATAGGACTTCAGGTTGTAGAATGCAGTTGGGAGGCTGGCGCCAATGCCATAAGGAGCATCGGGAAGGTAGGTGGAGATGGGCAGCCCATAGCTGAGCCACAAAACCTGAATATTGGAATTAAACTGCTGGCTGACATCCACTTCACCTTGTGCCAAAGCAACAGAACCGGCCGCGTTATCCTTGTAGATCGCATGCGTCAGGTACTTCGGAACAGGCAGCTTGCCCCACATGGAAGCATCCTTACCCCAGTAGTTGTCATCACGAATGAGGATAACCTTCGTATCGTCAGTGAAGAACTTGTGGTAAGGACCGGACCAAACGACGTCTTCAGCAGTATCGGCTAAAAATTTAGTCGCATCGCCACCGGCGCGTGCTTCCAGTGTTTGGGTCCAGGCTTTCTGGATGACATAGGCGCCGCTCAGATAAGAAGAGACTAGCAGAGGATTGACCGCTTTGCCGTCTGCACCCAGTTTGGCCTTGATCAAAACCGTCTGTGCATCAACTGCTGTGATGGAGTCGATGTAATCTTTATAGTTAGTGCCAGCATTGGTTTTGTACTTGATATAAGAAGCCCAGGTATAGGCTACGTCATCCACGGTCACCGGGGTGCCATCGCTCCACTTTGCGGCAGCTTTGATCTTGAAGGTGATCTCGGTATGCGCATCGTTCCACGCATAAGGACCATCAGCCAGCAGAGGATACTGCTTGCCATCGAGCATGTCGTACAGGTACGGGGTTTCGAACATGGTGACGCGGGAACTGTCCCCCGCGCCGATAGCCATCGCATTGTTGCAGCTGGTAGAGTATGGATTCCAACATACAACCGCACCCCACTGTAGGCCATTGAAGTACAGCGTTTCATTGCGGGGAAGCTGTGCACCCGGTGCCGATGTTGGGGTCACTTCGACCACCTGGGTTTGTTTGACCACCTGGGTCTCTTTGACCACCTGGGTCTCTTTGACAACCTGGGTCTCCTTGACGACCTTTTCGACCTCCACAGTCTGGATGATTGTCTCAGGTGTGGGGGTGGCGCAGGCACCGAGCACCAGGCCCATCACCATCACCATAGAGATTACGACATATAAGCGTTTCATTTTTATTCTCCTTAAAATTTTGTTTGATTGGTATAACGGTTGGTTAGTTGGGTCTGATATATTTTATGGATATTTTTCCACCTCCTTTTGGTAGTAGGGCGATCATAATCGTTTGGGTTTGAGAGTGAGTATATAAGAATGATCATTTCAGTACCTTGCCATATGACCATTCTTTTTGGATGCACCACAGCTATCACGAATGATCAGCTCGGTTTCCATGATGATTCGTCGAGAAGGTTTGATTCCATTTTCGATCAGGTCAATCAAAGTGTCAACTGCTTTTGCACCAAATTGAATAATTGGCTGTCGGACGGTTGTGAGCCTGATATCGGATTGAGAAGCTATCGGGAGATCATCAAAGCCGACAAAAGCAATATCAGTTGGTATGCGCAATCCCGCTTCCCTAGCAGCTCGGATAGCGCCGATTGCCATGGTATCAGACGCTGCAAAGATCGCATCAGGCTTGGCGGGCAACAGCTTTTGCATCGCAATATATCCACTTGCCTCTGTAAAGTCACCCTCGACGATCAGGGATTCATCCACGTTCAGACCTCGCTCGATCAAGGCTTTTAAATAACCCTCCTTGCGGTCGAGACTCACGGTGCTGTTGACCAGGCCGGCGATCGTCCCGATGCGTTTGTACCCCAACCGAATTAGATGGTTGACCGCGTGATAAGATGCATTGATGTTATCTACGTCTATATAGGTGACATCGTTAGAATGGAACGGACGGCCGATAATGACAAGCGGTAAGTTCGTATTGACCAGGCGATTGATCAATTGGTCGCCAATCTGGCCAGACTGTACCAGGATCCCATCGAGTGAGCCTTTACGTGATACCCGAGGAAAGATCTTCTCCTCGTCCTCTTTGGTGCTGACGAGGAATAGTGCTAATGTATAATCATACTGGTTGCATGCCTGGGCAATACCCTGTGAGAAGCGGGGGAAGTAAGGATCAGTGAAGAAGGAGCTGACACTGCGAGGCAGAACCAGGCCAATCATCCGGGAACGCTGCGAGGCGAGTGTGCGAGCGGCTGCGTTGGGATGGTAGCCAGTGCTTTGAATGAGTTTCAGCACGCGCTTTCTCACATTGTCGCTTACGTTGGGATGATTATTAACCACACGTGAGACGGTTGAACGAGATACCCCCGCCAGTCTCGCGATGTCCTCCAGTGTTAGATCCGACATGCGGCCACTCCCACTAGAAATACTAGAGCTCTTTTTACGTTATCACATATTTTAATAAATTGGAAGCGCTCCCAGGATTAAAAATATTATATAAAATATTTATGTAAAAGTCAAGTACTTTAAATGAGAGTTAAGTTTAATTAATGGCTTGATGGGGGACCATTTAGATCCATAATAAATATCAATTTTTAATATGTCGAACTATCACCCAATGAATTTATAGAGAGAGTAATCGTTTTTTATATTTAGATTTAACCGTGCTTCAGGGGATTGAAACGAAAGATGCTTGACAAAATCAATAACGATGTTAAAATATCGAAATATTAATAAAATATTCGATTAAAATTTTCTAAAACGGGGAGTAAGTCATGAAAACGAAGGTAAAGATAACCGATATTGCTCAGCAAAGTGGGGTCTCGATGTCCACGGTTTCGCTTGTATTAAACAATAAACCGGGTGTCTCTGAAGAAACCCGTTCGCGTGTCCTTGAAGTTTTAGGTAAACTCGGATACCCACTCAAACACACTACCTCACCAGGTAAAAGCAATCACCTGACCACAGTTGGGATGGTTGTTAAAATCGATCCGGATATTCCCCCGCAGGCGAATCCCTTTTACTCAAAAGTCATCGTGGGTATTGAAGATGCCTGCCGTCGGAATGGGATTGATCTTCTATTTGCCACCCTTCCAGTCGATGAAAATAACTGCCCGGTGGAAGTTCCCCAACTGCTTTATAACGACATCGTGGATGGCTTGCTGATGGTGGGGACATTTGTGGACGAAACTGTCACGTCCGTATCCGGTAAGCGTACCCCTCCCATCGTCCTTGTGGATGGCTACTCCAACACGGAAAGTTATGACACGGTGATCTCGGATAATTTTCGTGCTGCTTATCAAGCGGTCGAGTATCTGATTGAAAAAGGACACCGGTACATCGGTCTAGTGGGCAGTGACACGAGTTGTTACCCTAGCCTGAAAGAAAGGCGTAACGGATACCTCCGCGCTATGAAAGAAAACGATCTAACCGAAATATTCATCTCCAATTTCAACATCAACAAATCAAAGGGATATCAGGAGACTATTAGCTTGTTAAAGGAATACCCACATATCACCGCTCTATTTTGTGTGAACGACGACGTTGGGAGCGCTGCTATCCGTGCCTCCCAATACCTGGGAAAGCGGGTGCCTGAAGATATCTCGATCATCGGTTACGACGACACCTACATTGCTGCAAATACCCATCCTGCATTAACGACGATGCATGTGGACACCGTTGCGATGGGGCGTGCTGCGGTACACCTCCTCTCTCTCCGCCTCGAAAATCCCGAATCAGCGCGCATGACCTTGACTATCCATCCGGTATTGGTGGAACGTGAATCCGTTGGCATTGCCCAATCCCAGATATGACCTAATATCGGTCATCACGGTCCGACCATTGGGATTGGATAACCCTTTGATATAACAAGTTTGTCTTCCTCGAAAATACGCTATTGCCGTTCAATAGCGATGGTGTTCTCTTCCCTCTAAAAATCAACAGCAAATTCTTCATGCTTAGTCACCCTAGCGACAACGACGACACACCTATCGGTGACATTTATATCAGCCAGAGTCCAGATCCGATCCCCGGGGCCTGTTCTGGCTATTTACCCCATCTGTACGGATACATCAAGCGATATTTTTGGATATAGGCTGTCTTTAGATTTCGTGTGGTGATAGGTCAGCCATCTCGAAACAAAATCTAGACCGGTTGAGTCATCCAAGGTGTTTTAAATTAGGAAACAAGTCTTGCACAGATAGGGGTGACGCTGTTGGTGAAGCGCAGACAGTCATCACAAAAGTTACGAGATTCGCCTTCAATGAAAGCAAGACACGAAAGACTTGTAAAGGCTTCTCGGTCCACTCAGGTCTACACGCCGTCCATATCGTTGACTAGGATGAGTCGGTAGCGTGCTTTGTTCTCCTTCACCTTCCGAATCGCTTCATTTACCTGCGCCATGGGCATCAACTCGACCAGAGGGGCTCCTCTCCCTGCAAGCACCACTCGCATCGCATGCATGAACGGCCCTGCCACCCGATGCCAACCCGGTCTCCTTCCTTCAGGCCGGATGCCGCGCTGCCCACAGCCGACACGTACCCAACGGTCTCATGACCGGGCACAAAGGGATAGGTAGTTATTCCGTAGTAGTCGTCGATGCCGTGGATATCAATGTTCTGGTATTGGTGTGGCTATGGCTTTTGCTGTTTCCGTTTCTGTTGCTGATCCTGTTGTTGTTGCTCCTGTTGTTGCTGCTCCTGTTGCCGCAGTTTTCGTTTCTGTTCCTGTTGTCGCTCCAGTTGCTGCCGCTCCTGTTGTTGCAGTTTTTGTTTCTGTTCCTGTTGTCGCTCCAGTTGCTGCCGCTCCTCTAGATGCAGTTTTTGTTTCTGTTCCTGTTGTGGCTCCAGTTGCTGCCGCTCCTCTAGATGTAGTTTTTGTTTCTGTTCCTGTTGCTGCTCCAGTTGTTGGCGCTCCTCTTGATGCTGTTTTTGTTTCTGTTCCTGTTGTGGCTCCAGTTGCTGCCGCTCCTCTTGATGCAGTTTTTGTTTCTGTTCCTGTTGTCGCTCCAGTTGTTGACGCTCCTCTTGTTGCAGTTTTTGTTTCTCTTCCTGTTGTTGTTCCAGTTGCTGCCGCTCCTGTTGCTGCTGCTCCAGTTTCTTTTGCTGCTTCTGCTGTTGTTTCTGTCTCATCTTGTTTTCCTCCTTGAACACGAGTGTTGTATACATTCCACACCAGCTCTCAGATCGTGTGGCGGGACCGGCCCTCTTTCTTCGAGTCTCTCATAGGGTTATCTAACAATTTGGCACTGGGATTCGTTTTTGTTGCCTAAAACTGATTATACGGTCAAATATCGGCATAATACCTGGAATTGTAGCATTTAATTGATTCATTAGGATCATCGTTAGAGCGGTTTTTCATAACTAAACGGCTACGTGCTCTATTTCTGTTGGGTAATAAACATAATAATATTATGCCAGATATTCACATTCCCAGAATGATAGCAATAATGGCAAAGTCACCCGCATCGAGCTATGCCTAAATTTTAACACTTTAAGAACCGAATAATGCTTGAAAAATGGGCACTCTCCGGGTAAGAAGAGTTTCGCAAACGAACATCTCCAGGAGAATGCCTGATGATGATTGTATCATCTTCTTCCCATCGTGACTTTGCTTTTTGGCTGGTTTGGCTCATCGTAGTATTGAGCATAGTTCTCACCCCGAAGGGTGCATGAACTCCATCTGTTCAAAAGCCATTCCCAATAACCCCTTTGGGTTATTGGAAGACTCCTTGGATGAGATAAGCAGCTGGCACAATCGGTGTGGGGCTCGTAAAAGCTGACGACCTTCTCTTGAGCGATCTTTCCAGCATATTGATGAAGCTGCTCCAAGTGTTGCATTTCCCTCATGTTTCTCGTTTTCGTTTAACAGTACTCGATTAAAAATCACCCAGTTACTGCTGAGCGATTTTCACTTGCAAAAATTTACAAAAGGATGTTTCT
>Ga0315289_10006401_pt1 | contig 17311 bp, 16 predicted proteins | sample YL17G11_40_MG_FD_203452 | JGI IMG/M metagenome (GOLD analysis project Ga0315289, IMG submission 203452) | Sediment microbial communities from Yellowstone Lake, YNP, Wyoming, USA - YL17G11_40 | ecosystem: Environmental > Aquatic > Freshwater > Lake > Sediment | place: USA: Wyoming | collected... | reverse complement strand
GCTTGAACTCCACACTAAAACTTCTCTGATTTCTCATAACAGGGTCCTTTCTCCTCTCGGGATTATACTCCGACCCTGCCTAAACCTTCCTAACCCATTGTGTCCAGTTTCAGGGGTTCACTCCAAACATCTGTAACCAGGAATAGGGTATAATGATTGCCTGAGATCTTTTGATTAACCAAGATGGAAAGGTGGTTACATGAGTCCAAATAGTGCGACGTCCCAACCCGACAGCGTTAGTACCCCGACTGGTGCCAAGGCCCAGACTGTCCAGAGGGCTAGAACCCGCAGAGTCAGTATGTCAGCCCAGGGAGTGCTTCGCTGGAGGGCTATCGAATCGCTGAGGCCGGATGATAACCGAATTTGTTACGATCCAGTGGCAAGCAAGCTGATGGGACCCTTTTGGGGCTGGCTGAGTCGAATCAACTTCATCAAGAAACGTCTGATTCGGCAAATGGACAATGAAGTTACGGGCGTAGCCAACTGGATAGTGGCGCGGACTAAGTACATAGATGACTTGGTTAAGGCCGAGATTGGAGAGGGAATTAGACAGCTGGTGATCCTCGGCGCGGGCTATGATACCAGAGCGTACAGGCTTCACGAGCTGGGAGAGCAGGTAAGGGTCCTTGAAATAGACCATTTGACCACACTGAAGTTTAAGGTAGCCAAGGTTCGGATAGCATTGAAGTCGTTTCCCAAGAACCTTGTCTATGTCCCCATAGATTTCACTGTTGATAGTTTGGAAGCCAAGCTCGTTCCAAAGATTTACGACAGAAATCTCAGGACCCTCTTCATTTGGGAAGGAGTAACTATGTACCTTACGGCGGAGGCAGTCGATCAAACTTTGGCTTTCATAGCGAATAATTCGGGGAAGGGTTCTGCTGTTGTCTTCGACTACTACTTTAAATCGGTTGTTGATGGCGCTACTGATTTGACGGAAGTCAAAATACTTCGACGGACCGCTGCCCACTTACACGAACCGCTGCTCTTTGGGATAAGGGAGGATGGCATAGGGGAATTTCTTTCCGGTGCAGGCTTCGAACTGGTGCAAAACCTTAGCGGAAAGTCTGTCAAGGACGCCTATTTCAAGGGCAAAGGGCAGCAGAGAAAAGTCTTTCCTTTGATAGCGATCGTCAGTGCTAGAGTGCGACATCAGTGATTCACTCGTGGAATGCGGCGTACGAAAATCAGATCGGGTAGCTGCGAGGGGGATAAAGAGGTACCGTGGCTGCTGTTCGTAGCTGTGCGACCCGGCCAGACAGGCTGCTTCTGCTTGCCCGTCGATAGGTGCTGAAAGCATCCTTAAGGTATCGCCAATTTCTACAGGTTCAGTCGCGTTTTCCTCCGGGGTAAGGCAGTCAAACCGTATACGCGCATATGCGAATCTGGGATAATAGACCAGGGCTTTGAAGACGAAATAGATCAGTGAACTGGATGGAATAGGAACGGCTTTTTGGTCGCTACTATCTTTTGTTTTGTCCCATATGGCCATCGAGCAAGGTCCTAGGTGGTTCGGCATGAGGCTGCTGAGGCAGGGAACTAAGGCACGGTGAAGGAAATAGACTTGGTAGGTAATCAGGGAGTCTGATTTAGAGTCGGTATGTGCGTTGACAATCAAAACAGGGTGATAAGTTGAGCCAGGAAGTGCACTGTATTTACCGCCGTTTGTGCCAGAGCACCTACTAGATAGGAGCCCTGTGTGGTTAAGTCGTTCCCCTGTACCCAATAGCCGAGCAGTGCGTCCACCAAATTGCCGGATTTTACGGTTATAACAGCGACTTGGTTCACGAATCCATCGAAACTCTGCGCTCGTGCCTGGCTTGCCGCCAATAGTGATATAAGCAAGGGAAGCACTATCGCGGCTGTGACCTGCCAACGTTTCATTTTCGACGATCCTGTTCAGTTGCTGAACATCCCATGCGAATGATCACTAGTCGAAAAGACCATAATAATTGCTATTTGACTATTGCGTATGCTGGATGCGTAAACGCACCACTGGAACAGAATGGGATCTAACAAATCTCTTTCGCTTTCTATTTTGGAAGCCCCTGACCCCAAACAAATACCAGGCATAGGAACTTCTCAAAGCAAAATGCTACTCTGCCAAAAAAGCTTAGTGACGAGATGCCTTAACTCAATAAGGCAGATTCCACTGCACAATGCTACCAGTTTTATACGTCCAAAGCTGGAGTTGTGTAACTACATCCGGCACAATAAAATAGATTTTGCCGCCCGTAGTTTGTCCCGGAGCGAGTAACTTCCCTTCCCAGCTATATGCATCATAGTAAAAGACAGTTGTCTGGATAGGCACGAAAGCGAGCCCGGACTCGGAGACAATTCTGAAGTCATTAGCTGAAGTGGTAATGTTTTTAGTACCAGCATTAAACATCGTAACGTTGACGATTACGAAACTGGTGCCGGCGGGCGCATCGTGAGGCCCAGGCGCGGTGTACTGCTTTACCTTCTGTGCAGACTGGGCAATCATCAACAGCGGCGGCGCAGTAACCCACTCGCCCAAATTGTACGTAAATACGGGAATTGGGGTTGGAGTGGGAGTCGGTGTCTGGGCCCCCGTTGGAGTCGGCGCTGTCGTTGGTGTTGGTGTTGGTGTTGGTGTCGGCGTGGGCGTGCCGCGACCCTTATAGCAAGTGTAAGCTCCGAAAGCGATCAGTAAGATAATGATAATGATTGCCGCCAGCATGATTATTCTTCCCCACGGGCACAGCCTACCAGGTGGTGGCTCAGATCTCTTGGCTGCTGGTGTCTTTGGTTGAGCCGTTGCTGCAGGCTTGGGCGGCTGGCCTAGCGGTGAGAAGGCTTCACAAGATCTGGTGTCGGCTCGAACTTGCATTGCATATTTGACGCCACCTTGTTTGGCGTAGGTGCAATTGAAGAACTTATCCCCCTGCTTTGGCTTAAAATTAGCGCAATTCCCGCAGACATTAGCACTCGCGCTCATAATACTAGACTCCTCAAAACTCCTAATCTAAGTATTCTTCTCCATGGCTGGCATTGGGTGAACACTATAGGTGATTGCCCAACAGAACGTCCAGGTGAGTTGAAAACTCGGCGATGCTCTGCACAATATCCGTTAGCGATCCTGCGATGAAATTGCCTCTTTCAGTCAACTGGTTGCCTGCTACGAAATAGTCCAGAACATATGAAATTATGGCCAGAATAGGAGTCAGAGTATCAGACAGGATAGACATTTAATTCCCCATCTTGTTACCACTGTATTATAAATCCTCCGGCTTTGTCAAGCGTCGCTAATCATCTGTTGTCTCTGACACTGCCTAGCCATCACAAATCGCCACTGTGCAGATTCGACAATATGAACTTGATCAAATTCCGCTGAAGATGGGACGGGGGTGAAGTGGCTTCACCCCCGTAGGACAATGAACTTTCCCAACCTACTAAACCGAATATTCTTCACGCTTCAAACTACCAGAGCCCAAGTCGATAGCTTGTTTCAGCTTTCAGCGATTTATCAATAAATTAGGTTGCTACTTCGTTGACGTTCGTGCCAGTGCCGAGAAGGGCCTGAACCACCCAGTCCACTAGAATCGCCCCGTAAGTCGTGATATCGGCAACTGCACCGACCAAATAGTCACCCTTCGTTGTCAGGGTATAATTCGCCGGTCCCAGGGCCCACTCATAGTCAGAGCTTAGCGATACGGTGGGCGGCCCGCCGGTGACGAAATGGGCCAGCAGTCCGTTCAAGATACCTAGGATTTCCTCAATTAAGCCAACAACTATCATTCTTAATCACCTCCTTTCGACTTCGCTCTAGTTCCCACTTGGGCTGGGAGCCGAGCTTAATCTTTAGTACTCTAGTACTATGGGTAATAGTACTAGAGTACTATCGATTTGTAGTGTAAAGAGTTTAGTACTGTTTGTCAATACCTTGTGCGTTTGTTCTACACGCTTTGCTGGTTCTTGAAATTAACTTTTCCTCCCAACTTCTATCTCCTTCTCCTTTGGAACCGTTTGTCATTACCTTGTGTGTTTGTTCTACCCGCTTTGCTGGTTCCTGAAGTTAACTTTTCCTCCCAACTTCTATCTCAAGTGTGTGATGTGCCCATTATCTACAAGAGTTCTTGACTCTACGGAGTGGTTAGATGCCTTCTTGCAGGTAGTGTCAAGATATACGTGTAAATTCACAGAGGAGTTTCTCCTTCCAGGTCCGGGTTAGGTGGGTAATCGCTCCATAGATAATTCTTTCTACACTGGCTGGGTTTAGGTCTGGTTATACGTCTTACATCTCGTAAGGGAGGCTCTGTAACGTTGGTGGCGCGTATCTTCTTCCAATGTTCCTGAGGACAATCAAGAAAGCTTAAGAGTTCCTCTAAGTCGTTCTCCAGGCACGTGCCACAGCCCTTGAGGCTACAACACGCCACTTGGAAGATTACTCACGAAAGAGGTCTTGAACTTCCCGCCTCGTTTGAGGCCGGTAAATCCCTTTGGCTTCTTTTGGACAGGCATACTGGTATTTTCGCGGGAGCTTGCTAGCGTCATTACGTAGCTATGAGCTCAGCACCTCTGCCTAGGTACATAGGGATTAACTGTGCCCGGAGCCCCATGGCGACCAAGACAACCGTCTGTAACCACCGGACACGGCTTTGCCTTCTAGGCCTCTGGGCTAAAGGGCTTGGAGAAAGTCCTCCCACTGAGCTTCACTATCTGCTAGCGCTTGACGAAGAGTAATGAGCTCTCGTCATCCCTCAGGGTTGATGCCGTAGGCGCATAACACCAATGTTTCTTTACTCCTGTCATGCTATTTACCTTCAGAGTTATGCCATCGGAGAATAGGTAATGATAATAGTCTTGCCAGCGGCGGGTATGATATTGACTACCTCAGCATCCAATGGACGGGCTACTCCAGGCACTGTTTCAGGGCTGGGAGCCTCACCGAGACTGGTGCTAACATAGCACCAACCCGACAGGCGCTCACACTAGCCAGTAACACTTCCCGGATCAACTCATTGACTCTGACTTTCCGGTGCTGATACCTCCCCAATACCGAAGGCTGATAGACTCCCTCGCTATCCCGAGGCACCTGCGGATAGTCTACTAGCCCTAGCGCAGTGAGCATGTTGCAATGACGATAGCCATTGCGATAACCTGACTCGGGCCCCATGCGCAGATAACGCCCCACCTGCGGGCATTCCAGAAGATCTTCCTCCATCGCTCTCTCCATTAGCCTATTCACCATTCGCAGTGTTTCCTGTTTCAGATCCCCCCACCGCTCCTCGGCATCTCCCTTGACCTCCTGCCATAAATCATCTACCTTAAGTTCGGTCAGGGCTCTGACCTTTACCATGGGGCGTGTCCTCCTTTCCAGATCATTCCTAATCTCCTAGAAGGACACGCATTCTCACTTTTTACACGCAATAGGTTATACTGTCCCTCTCACGGCCCAATTTGACATAGCTTGAAGTCCAAGATACAATTTCTTATATGTCGTCCGAGGGAGCGCGTTTACCTCTGCAATCTCTGCTGGGGAGAATAAAGAATCGGTGGGGTGTCCTAGCGGTCTGTGGACTGGTGGCATTTGCAGTCCTTCTGCGTTGTCTGCGGTTGTTCGATTCCAGCACCCACTACATATATAATCCTGACTCGTATTTCTTTCACTGGGTCGGACAAAGGGTTATGGCGGGTGAAGGCCCTCCTTCGGGTACGTTAGGCCAGAATTATACGCTCCACAGTGGTTTGGCTTATCCTGCGGTGTACATAGCCAAGGTCATCGGATTTGTGTTTCATTTATCCTCGGCTGACTCCTTGGCATGTGTATTCAAATTCCTTCCAGCTGCTGTTGGTGTGATAAGTATCGTGTTACTCTATCTGTTCCTTGCTAGGATTTTGAATAATAGAGTTGCCTTTTTTGCGGCCCTAACCTGGGCTCTACTCTCGGCTAGCGTGTTTTTGGGGGCCGCAGGTAACCTCGATCGCGATGGGTTCAGCGTACTGCTGCTGATGGTGGGAGCAATGTTATTCTATCTTTCCAGGTCTTGGAAGTTCAACATAGGCAAAAGAGACGTGGGATGGATAATCTCAGGGTTATCGGTGTTACTGGTACAGGTATTGCTCTATCTGGAGTGGGGACTCCAAGGATCTGCGGTCCTGCTCGCTATAATCCTCGTGTGTTCCTTGCTCGGACTAGTGTTGGAATACTCTTCTCTGCTGAAAAAAGAGCCAAATGTGAGGCGGCGTATAGTTATAGTATCGAGAAGGTCGGACTTGCGGGCTTTTCTCTTGGTCGCTGCAGTTAATCTGATAGCGGTGGGGCTGTCCCATCATCAACCCGCGCAAATGGTCTACACCGTCGTGTTGCTTTTGCGGGGGTACGCCGGTGCCACCGAGGAGCAGGGTTTGTCCTTCCGCAATTTGCTCGGTTTTCAGTTTTTCCTACTGCCGATAGGCCTAGGTATTTATCTGGCTTGGAAACAAAGAAATGACGCAATGGTGTTTTTCGCAGGTTGGTTTGTGTCCTTTCTGATCATGAGTCTTTTCGTTTCTCGAATGATTACATACGCCTTGCCTGCCGCTTGCGTAGTTTCTGGGATTGGGCTGGCGTCCTTGTGGGGCATTATGCCTAGTAAAGAATACCGGAACCTATGGAAGCAACTTGGTGTTCTAGTCCTACTAGTTCTACTGGTTGTGTTCTCATCAGTAAGCGCCACATATGTAAATCGCACCGACTATATACTGGCTGCAGATAAAGACTGGCAAGAGGCCCTAGCTTACCTCAGGGCGAACACGCCTGAGGATGCTGTCATAATGAGCCAGTGGAGCTATGGCTACTGGATTCTCGACGTTGCCCAGAGAGAGCCGTTTGTGGATAACGGCTACTACGGCTACACTCACGATAAGCTGCAGGATGTGGGGATCGCCTACTCTACCACGGATCCCTCGGAGGCGGCGGCGATTATGGCAAATCGTGGAACTAAGTACTTGGTTTTTGGGAAGCAAGACCTGGATTTGGCAAGTAAGATTTTGAGTTGGGCGGGATCCAACAGTGAGGAGAGCACCTTCTCTAAGAACTCTCTTGTTGTGCGTAGCCTAAATGGAGACTTCTTGTCCGGAGACGGTTTGGAGCTAGTCTTCAAGAACAATGAGGTAGTTATTCTGGCAGCTGCTCAACTTGGGCAAACCTAGAGTTGGCGCAGATTGATTTTGCTTTGTTGGGGTCATATCAATTATAATGTTCATGCTATAATCGAATTCTGGTTCTGCGAAAGGGGATAAGATGCCAGAGGACGGAGAAAAAGCTTCGGTCAAGCGGGGGGGTGGATACGTCTGGGACCCGCAGAAGCTAGCCTGGGTCGAGTCAGCCGAAAGACCTCCCGAAGAAAGGGGGGGCGAGCCTCAGAAGGAAGCTGAAGTGACAGAGGTCACCGAGGAGGAGGTTCCCGCGGAAGATGTCCAGGCGGAGGCGTTAGCGGGAGGATGGGTACCGGAGTACAAAGGAACGTTGCTCAGAGCGGGCGGGGCCATCGTCGATTTCATAATCCTTCTAGTAGTGGGCATGATCATTGGCGCAATAGCAAAAGAGTTCATGGATGAGCTTCCTTTCTGGATAACACTTGTCTACAGTCTGTTGTATTTTGTTGGATTCTGGTCTTGGCGTGGGCAGACGCCTGGAAAGATGCTTATAGGTGCTAGGATCGTCAGGCGCGATGGTTCGCCTGTCGGGCTGGGATGGTCTTTACTGCGCTATCTATTATATTTTATGCCGTTCTTTGGGCCGATAGTACTGCTGGGCTCCCTTGTCAGCGGCTGGTTTGATATTCTTCTGCCGCTAATCACTCTGGTGGTCATGGTGTTAACTCGGGAGAAGCGGGGGATACACGACCTTGTCGCCGGCACCGTTGTCATCAATACTCGGGGTAAGGTGGCGGAACCGGTGAGTGCGCGAAGTGCTGAATTCGACGAACCGGACGAGTACAAGCCCGACACGCCGGAGCGGAGTTAGACTGCTCGGATCACCTGCTTATGGCCATTTCCCTAATTCCCTGAGGTGAAGATAGTATGCGTGTGGCGATGTACTATAGCAACAAGGATGTGAGACTAGAAGAGATGCCGATTCCTGAGATCGGCCCCGGCGAGCTGCTGATGCAAGTGGAGGCGAGCGGCATCTGCGGCAGCGATGTCATGGAGTGGTATCGCATCCATAAGGTACCCTTGGTGCTGGGGCACGAGGTCGCTGGCGTGGTGGTGGAGGTGGGGCAGGGAGTGAACCGCTTTAAGGTGGGAGATCGTATCATTGCAGCTCATCACGTTCCCTGCAACACGTGTCATTACTGCTTGAGCGGGAGTGACACGGTCTGCGACACTCTGCGCAAGACGAATTTCTATCCCGGTGGTTTCGCTGAATATATTCGCTTGCCTGCCATAAATGTGGATCGCGGGACCTTTAGGCTGGCTGATGAACTGTCTTTTGAAGAAGCTACTTTCGTGGAGCCGGTGGCCTGTGTGCTGCGCGGCCTAAGAAAAGTTGGCTTGAAGCCAGGCTGCAGCGTGCTCGTTATAGGCAGTGGCATCGCTGGGTTGCTGTACGTGCAGATGGCACGTGCTTTTGGAGCAGGGCGTCTAGTAGCAACAGACGTGGTCGATCATAGGATGGAAGCGGCGCGAAAGCTTGGAGCCGATGCGGCTCTGCACGCTGAGGACGATGTGCCGGCTTATCTCAGAAAGGTAAACTATGGCCGCCTAGCAGACATAGTAATAGTGTGCACCGGAGCTGAAGGTGCTATTGCACAGTCTCTCAAATCTGCGGAGCGCCACGGAACCATCCTTTTTTTTGCGCCCACAGGCCCAGGGGTGACCGTTCCCTTATCGATAAATGAGGTCTTCTGGCGCAACGATGTGACTCTGACAACCTCTTATGCTGGCAACCCGGCAGACCACGCGGTAGCGCTGGAATTGATACGCGCTGGCACGCTGCGCGTGAAAAGTATGATCACACATAGGTTGAGCCTGGCGGAGACGGGCCTGGGCTTCCGTATGGTCGCAGACCCCCAGCAGTACAATTCTATCAAGGTCATCATTCAGCCACAAAGGTAGATATTGATCTGTCGGAAATAAATAAAGCCAGAAGTAGACAAGTGCCTCTGGCTCTTGTTCCGTGTTCAAACGTGAAGCTAGTCGGATGAAGGTAATGGCCTGGGCTGCTGGGCAGTCATGGGTTTACCGCAGCACTCAACAGACCCTTCACCTGCCTTTGTGATAAGGACCTCTGTATTGCAGACCTCGCACCGGAACCTTCTACCTAGTAGATTGGGCATTTTACTTAGGACTCCCTTCTTGTTTCTATGTTCGCTCGAACGTTGCGCTAGGTCTTCTTCTCCATAGGCTGCTTGCAGCAGACAAGCTTGCCAGTACCAGCTCTGGTGACGATGAGCTCGGTGCCGCATTTGGCGCAGCGATATCTCTTGCCCATCTCGTTAGCCATGTGTGCACCGCCTTTCGAGATACGATTTTTAAGGGTATTATAGTTTTGTTCTGCTGGGTTGTCAACTTGCGGGAAGCTTGCCGCTATGGCTGACTCCGCTGACTCCTCAGTCTTTGTTCTCACATTCAAAGTTCTCAGGGCTTTCCTTTTTTTGCTGAGGGGTCATATTACCTGCAGCAGCGCCCTCTTCATGACTCGAGCGGTCGGCATGGGCAGCGCTTTCTTGCTCGACCACAGTCCTGCCGCCCTTCTTCCCTTTACCTCCTGCTCCACCAGTTTTCGCGGGGGGCCTGTTGACTGGTCGAGAGACATTTCTGTTCTGGAATGACATAGAAGGCATCTTCAAACTACCCCAGCCAGTCACACTATATTGTAGTATTATGCCGATGATATTGGAGGTTACCCAGTAAAGAGAAAGCACACTGGGAAGTGTAAACGCGAAGAAGCCAAAAAATAGGGGCAGCACCCACAGCATCACACGGTTCATGAACCCCTTATGAGCGGCGGCAGCGGGCGTCTGAGCCATCCTCCCCAGCATCCATACGCTTCCGGCGACCAGCAACGCCATGACGAGATTACCTTGTGTCAAATCCAGCCACAAGAAATGGTGGTTTATGGGCACCGCCTGTTGAAAAACCATTGGGGAATAGAGTTGTTTGGCTAAACCAAAGAGGTTTTCAGGAGTATAAGCTAGAGCCTGCACACCAGACTGATAAAGAGCGACCCAGATGGGCATCTGCATCAATATAGAAGAAGCACAGCCAACTGGCTTGATGCCAGCTTCCCTGTAGAGCTTCATTGTCTCTCGGCCGAGCCCGGCTCGGTCCTCAGCATACCTCTGTTGGAGCTGCTTCAACTCGGGCTGTATTAGCTGCATCGCCTTGCTGGAACGCAACTGCCTCATGGAGAGAGGAAACATGAGAAGTCGAATAATGATGGTCAAGACTATTATAGCGATGCCGAAACTACCCAGAAGGTAATGGGACACAAGCACCAAGAAGTTTAACATGGGCCGCAAGAGAATCGTATTCCAGATGCTGGTTATGGAAATGACATGGGCAATGAGGAGGGAGATCAGCGTCACTACAAGCAGGAAGATGACCAACCTGCTTACATTCAAATTACTCGCGGGCCTTGCTCCAGCCATAACGTCTATCTCATTTATCCAGTGTTACGCCCCAGATTTCGCGGCCGGACTGGCTATCAAACGCATACAGTCTGTCATCCTGACTGTTTATGTAAACTATGCCTCCCGCAGCACAGAGAGAAGAGAGAACCTTAGCCTTAATCCTGGCGGATTCCCAATTCTGTTCCCCGGTTTTCAAGTCAAGGCTGTAAATCTTGCCATCATCTGAGGCCACTATTAGCACCCCGCCAGTGATCACGGGTGATGACTTCACCGCAGCGCTCGCCTTAAACGGCTGGGGCCATGCGGGCGAGCCGCTCAAAGCGTCTAGAGCATACAAATTATAGTCTAAGGAGCCCGCATAAATGATGCCACCATCATAGGCAGCTTCGGACCAAAACCAGCCGCCGGACCCCGTAAATATCCACTTCAGTGTGCCGGTGTCCGCATCTATAGCGTAGAATTTCCTGTCGAATGAGCCAACGTAAACCACGCTTTGGATAACCAGTGGCGTACATACGATAGCTCCACCAGCCTCAAACGCCCATCTCTTCGTTCCATCAGCGGCATTCAGAGCATAAAGGTTGTGGTCGAGAGAGCCGAAGTAGACCACTCCATCGACAACGGTGGGCGTGGACCAGACCTCATTCTCGGAGTAAAACTCCCACTTGAGAGATCCATTGCCAGCATAGAGCGCACTCAGCCTTCCGTCGGAGGAGCCGACAAAAACTGTGTCATCGACAACAGTCAACCCGCTGGCGACAACGCTCCTAATGTCGTGCCTCCAGACTTCCTTCCCCTCTGCGGCATCAATAGCATACACCATCCCTGCGTAATAGCCGATGTAAATCGTACCGTTAGCCACCGCAGGGGCACCGTAGAAATATCCTGACCTGAACTGTCCCGTCGTCGCTCCACTACAACCTAAAAACGACCTCGTTGCATTCCCTGTCGATATGTTCCCCGGTCCTGACCTCGCGCCTGGTGTTTTCCCTGTCTCAGTCTCGGGCGGCCACTCCCATTTGGTAGTGCCACGGTCAGCGTTTAGAGCGAGAACCCTACCAGCCATAGTGCCTACATAAAGCGTGTCCCCATCTATCTGAGTAGCAGGCCAGCCTCGGGGACCAATACATCCTCCGAGGGCGAGAGTCACCAGGAGGACAATGCCGAGAAGGGTTTTTGTGAGGCTAGTTCGTCTGTCGTGAAACATCGAAACAAACCGTTAGCAGATCGGCAGCAGTGAGGTCAAGGCACAGGGTCTCAATGACCATTGGCCAGAGGATGAGGGCGGCAAACGTGCTTCGCAATTGCGCAACTTCCGGTCTCCCTGTAGCCATATGGGGAACAAGACAGCCTGTAGAAGCATGAATGCGGCCTAATAGGAGATATAGCAATCTGACAAGAACGTACTAATCCTAAGGCAAACCCTGTCATAGCCCCGTGCTTCCTGTTCCCTTTGCTCAATCCTTTCTGCCAAAATTCTTGTTGGGCGCGCTACCCATAACCTAATGCTTTTGATTCGCGACAGTCCTACTGTGGCTGCCTAACTGTGTTCAATGAACATCCCATACCGTAACGTTTTCGTCGACATCGCCGTCGTCACCTTGCACGACAACCTCTTCACGCGTTTATGCGCTGCTGCCCTGCCCAGGCGTCTACCAGCAACAAAGCAGTACCGGTTCTCACCTACAGCGTAGGGCAGCGTCCTAATCACGGCGAAATCGTTTGCCCGAGTCCCGGCACGCTCATAAACGGCGGATCACCGAGGACTGTTTCCAAGACGCTCCATTTCACCCGTTGCGCCACCACAGCAGGCTGATACAGCAAGCTTATAGCGACCCTTAAACAGTCTTCGTCTCAAAACTGTCAGCGCCGCGAGCTGCCGCACGCGAAAGAAAACGATGTTTGCCTTCTCTGTGCAACTTCTTCGGTTGATAAGTTCGTTCTGGCAGCGCACTTCTACAATACTCGAAGAGCTTTATTGTACTCTATGCCTTTCTCCGTTGTCAATTTGCACTGGACCTAATAGTGATACAAGTGGTTGACTTAGCAGCTTGAACGATGCCTACTTGTTCATCTAAAAGGTGTTAGGATCAGCCCAGCCCGATGGCTCTAATATGCATTCACTAGATAGTAATGAGAATTTTAGCGCAGTTTGGTCAGAGTTAAAGATAAGGAGGTCAATCTAGATTGACCTCCTTATCTAATTCGGTATAGTAGGTTGGGAATGTTATCTAATTTTATAGACTTATGGAGAGACTCGCCAGGACCTCCCCAATCTAATCTAACATTTGGGATCCTTAAAGTATGATGTGCCCCAGGCTTGATAGCTACCTTGCGGCTTGATTACGCTGCGCATGTTACAAGGCCGCTCCTTTAACCCGGTAAAGGCACCGAATTAGTAACTGACGTTAGGTTAAGCATCGCCTGGATTATCCAGTCGAGGGCGATCACCCCGTACAATGTCACATCAGCCAAATGACCGGATAGATAGAGGCCCTTGGTGGTCAATGCGAGTGAACCCTGAGTCAAAGTTGATTCGTAGTCTGATGTGATGGTAATCGTGCTAGCGGTGCCGGTTACGAAATGAGACAGGATCCCTTGCAAAATGGCCAGGAATTCCTGAGTCAGCTGGACTATAGTCATCTTATGTCACCTCCTTTCTATCTGCGGCTCATTTCCCCCTTGGGGTGGGAAATTAGAGTCGTTGTTCATGGTTACAGCAGCGTAATATCACCACGATTATGCCTTGAGCGGATGTGACACAACAATCCCATATACGTACCTGCTCAGGAGGTACTTTATTACTACCCTGAACGTGGTGTGCGGATAGAGGTGAGGTCGCCAGAGGTGTCTTAAACGATGGGGTATCTTCGACTCAAGATAGGAATGAGGTGCCTCAGGCCAGCATAGAAATGGAGGTTCAGTTCTTTAAGGTGCTGGGCTGTTGGCACTGTTAGATATCGGTGTGAAAATATGCCGCCGAAGCTAGAATAGGTCTCTATGGTAAACATAATTCAGGCCCATTCGCTGTCTGATCACTGAACGCTTGGCGCCATTGTGGAAGGTAAGTTCCGGCAAACGGCTTGTAACGTAAGTAAGAGGCAAATTAATTGACAACTAACTGACATATTAGGCAAATTGCGGATGCACTTGTCTCCTGATCAACTGTCTCAAGTAGTAGATCAGTGCTTTGAGCTTAGAACTTGCCCGCTCAAATTTGCTGCATAAGCTAAATCCTTCATGGCATGTCGTGTCTCCTAAAGCTGAATCTGGGGCATATTCCGGGTATTCGTTCGGCTATTAAGGTTGATGGCAGTATAGCCAATAGCCATAGCAGGTCGAGATACGTAGGTGACTCAATTACGCAGTTCCAGGCGAAGGCAATTGTCCTAAATCGCGGTTCGCCCTCTCGCCATAGGCTTGTATACCCGGTTGCTAATGTCTGCGCAGCACCAAGAATTGGTCTGCCACAGCTGGGAATGCAGCTACAGCGAAAGTCTTCCCAACAACCAAAGACAAATGTACTTGACAGGCGTAGTCGGGGGGGCCGGCAATGGCATGGGTGTCGAAGTAGGTATAGTCGTAGGCAAGTGTGTTGGAACTGGCTTGGCTATATCACCCGGTGTCGAGGTGACGCTGGACACAGGTGTTGGTGTTGGCGTAGTCTGCGGCGCAGGTGTAGCTGTCAAAGTGGGCGTTAGTGTAGGTAGCGGTGACACATTGCCGACCCCTCTCGATGGCACAAATGTAGGGGCCGCCTTCGGGCGGCTTGTGGGTGCAGGGGTTGGTGTTGAGGTAGCTGTAGGGATGGGCATTGGTATTACGGTCGGCTCTATTGTCTAGGTTGTGGCAGATGTTGGCTCGGTCATCGGCTTGTTCGGACGTATGACACAGATGCAATTCACCAGCATAATAGCACTGACACCAGATAGTGACTGCTTTCGCAGTCACTATCTGGTGCCTCTCTTAGGTTATGACATATTATGGATGATTGATAAACCAACACCCATTTGCCGTAACCTGGGCCGGAGGTGACCAGCCAGCCGCGTTACCGGCACTTACCCACCAGTAGTAGGTGGTGCCATTGTTGGGGTAGCCTGTGTTGGTGTACTGAAGGACGTTGCCCACCGTGCCGCTGAACTTTCTCTTTGTTGCATCTGCCCCGGTGGGGTCGGTGCTCACCGTGAGCCAGTAGTTGGTGGCAGTAGCAGAGGCGTTCCACCGGTAGGTTATCGAGGTGCCGGACACCGTGGCCCCATTTGCGGGCGACAACAGAGTGGGCGCTGCGGGAGGAGGTGTGTAGTTAACGAAGCTGAAGCGATTTGCACTAACCTCGGACTGAGGTGACCAGCCAGCCGCGTTACCGGCACTTACCCACCAGTAGTAGGTGGTGCCATTGTTGGGATAGCCTGTGTTCGTGTATTGAAGGACATTGCCCACCGTGCCGCTAAACTTTATCTTTGTTGCATCTGCCCCGGTGGGGTCGGTGCTCACCGTGAGCCAGTAGTTGGTGGCAGTGGCAGAGGCGTTCCAGACATAGGTTATCGAGGTGCCGGACACCGTGGCCCCATTTGCGGGCGACAACAGAGTGGGCGCTGCGGGAGGAGGTGTGTAGTTAACGAAGCTGAAGCGATTTGCACTAACCTCGGACTGAGGTGACCATCCCCCGCCGCTATTGTAAGCACTTACCCACCAGTAGTAGGTGGTGCCATTGTTGGGATAGCCTGTGTTCGTGTATTGAAGGACATTGCCCACCGTGCCGCTAAACTTTATCTTTGTTGCATCTGCCCCGGTGGGGTCGGTGCTCACCGTGAGCCAGTAGTTGGTGGCAGTGGCAGAGGCGTTCCAGACATAGGTTATCGAGGTGCCAGAAACCGTGGCCCCATTCGCGGGCGACACCAGGGTGGGCGCTGCGGGAGGAGGTGTGTAGTTAACGAAGCGGAAGCCATTTGCACTAACCTGGGACGGAGGTGCCCAGCCCCCGTTGTTGCCGGCACTTACCCACCAGTAATAGGTGGTACCATTGCTGGGATAGCCAGTATCAGTGTATTGGGTGACATTGCCTATTATTTCGCTGAACTTTCTCTTCGAGGCGTCTGCCCCGGTGGGGTCGGTGCTCACTGTAAGCCAGTAGCTCGTTGCCCTGTCAGAAGCATTCCACTGGTAGGTTATCGTGGTGCCGGATACCGTGGTCCCATTACCAGGGGACACCAGCGTCGGTGCTGCGGGCAGTTGGAGTCCGTTGATGAAGCTAAGGCCGTTGTCCATAACTTGAGATTGTGGTGCCCAGCCGGCGACGTTGCCGGCACTTACCCACCAGTAGTAGATGGTGCGATTGTTGGGATAGCCTGTGTCTGTGTACTGGGTGACATTGCCTATTATGTCGCTGAACTTTCTCTTCGAGGCGTCTGACCCGGTAGGGTCGGTGCTCACCGTGAGCCAGTAGTTGGTTGCATAGGGTACAGCACTCCACATATAGGTTATCGAGGTACCTGGCACATAGTTCTCATTCCCAGGTGACTGACCACCTGCCGGAGGATTCCCTGGGCCTAGAAGCGCTGGAGCTGCGGGAGGTGGTGGCCAGTTAATGAAACTGAAGCCATTCGCGTTAACCTGTGATTGGGGCGCACACCCAGAGCTGTTGCAAGCCGTTACCCACCAGTAATACGTGCTGCCATTATTGGGATAACCCGTGTCGGTATACTGATTGACGTTGCCCAGCGGTATATTGATCTTGAACTTTGATGTGTCTGACGGATTGGAACTGGTACTCACTGTGAGCCGATAATTGGTTGCCCATTCAGAGGCGTTCCACCGGTATGTTATCGAGGTACCTTCTGAGTAAGTGGGATTGCCGGGACCTAGCAGTATTGGCGCTGAAGGAATGGGAACCTGCAGTACAGTCACATTGGCAACAGCCGTGCCTGTGCAGCCGCTGGTGCTTGTCACAGTCAGAGTGTAAGTGCCTGCCATAGCCAGTGTAGCGTTGGATATGGTGGGGTTCTGCAGGCTGCTGGTGAAGCCGTTGGGCCCGGTCCAGGAGTAGATGACCATGCCGTCAGGCCCGCCGCTCAGGTATATGGTGGTTGTTTCATATACCGGAGAGTTGCTCTGGGCAGTGGCCACGGGTTTAGCGTTGACCACGACATCGGTGCTGGCTGCAGTACCTGTGCAGCCGCTGGTGTTGGTCACAGTCAAGGTATAAGTGCCTGCCATATCCAGGGTGGCATTGGTTATGGTGGGGTTCTGCAGGCTGCTGGTGAAGCCGTTGGGCCCAGTCCAGGAGTAGATGGCCATGCCATCAGGGCCGCCGAACAGAGATATGGTGCTGCCCTCGCATACCTCGGAGTTGCTGGACGCAGTGGCCACAGGCTTGGCGTTAACCACGACATCGGTGCTGGCTGCAGTACCTGTGCAGCCGCTGGTGTTGGTCACGGTCAAGGTATAAGTGCCTGCCATATCCAGGGTGGCATTGGGTATGCTGGGGTTCTGCAGGCTGCTGGTGAAGCCGTTGGGCCCAGTCCAGGAGTAGATGGCCATGCCATCAGGGCCGCCGAACAGAGATATGGTGCTGCCCTCGCATACCGGGGAGTTGCTATCGGCGGTGGCCACAGGCTTAGCGTTAACCACTACATCGGAGGTGCTGGTAACTGTGTAACCAAGAGTGTAAGTCACAGTCAAGGTATAGGTTCCCGCCATATCCAGAGTGGCACTGGGTATGCTGGGGTTCT
>Ga0315289_10006399_pt1 | contig 17321 bp, 8 predicted proteins | sample YL17G11_40_MG_FD_203452 | JGI IMG/M metagenome (GOLD analysis project Ga0315289, IMG submission 203452) | Sediment microbial communities from Yellowstone Lake, YNP, Wyoming, USA - YL17G11_40 | ecosystem: Environmental > Aquatic > Freshwater > Lake > Sediment | place: USA: Wyoming | collected... | reverse complement strand
CTCGTGCTCCCGGCAGAACGCCCGGACCGTGAGGCCGCTCTGCCCCTGCCGGCGGACCGTCCGCCGCCAGAACGCTTCTTTGCCCTCGTCCCGAACCTTGCCCATCGCCATGCGCTCGCTCCTTACTCGTGCATGGCCCGATCATCGTGGATTCGCGGCGGGATCACAAGATGGGGTTCACCGGACGCTTACAAAAAACCAAAGAAACGGCCCCCAACAGCCACAACAAGACCAACACGCCCCCTGTGGGAGCGTCAGCCCTTGCCTGCCCGCCTGCCTCTGTGGCGGGCCTGCCCGTCCGTAGTCCGAAGCCAGAAGGCGGGCCTACCCGCCCGGCCTCTCTGGCGGGCCTGCCCGTCCGTCCTCCGAAGGCGGGACCGGCACGGTATCTCCGGAACTGCATCCATCACGACCACACGCCGCCATTGGTGTATGTCTCCGGAACCGATGACCCAGCATACTCGTGCCGCGACGGTTCAAAACTTATCGGCCGAGATGTCGGTCCACACCACGATACGCCCGGACTTGTCGATGTAGGTGGTCTTCTCGCCGATGACCACTTCGGCGATCCCATCCTTGAACTCTTCCGCCCATACGAATCCCGCGCCGATGACCATCCGCCCCTGGCGGTCGATGTAGCCCCACTTGCCGCCCTGCTTCACCGGCGCCAGGCCCTCGCGGAAATGGAGCGCCTTCTCGTACACCATCGGGATGACCACCTCGCCCTTCTTGTTGATAAAGCCCCACGCCGGCGGCGGCTCCGGAAAATCCGGATCAAAACTCCAACAGTAGATCAGTTCGCCGCCGGAGACCACGGGACTATCCTTTGACATCGTCACGGGCGCCAGGCCCTCCGAGAAATCTCCTGCCGTGCCAAAGCGCGGCTCGATGGCCATGCGGCCGTCCTTCGCGATGTAGCCGTAAAGGTTGGCCCGCGGAATCCTGAGCCAATCCAGGGGGCCGCCTTCCTCCACCGGCAAGTATCTGGTTACCCGTGCCAGGCCCTCTTGGAAATTGCAGCCTTTCCACTCTGCGTCCGGCAGCCTTATGCAAACGCGGCCGTTGCGGTCGATGTAAACCGTCGCGCCCGACTCTTCCTTGACCCAGGAGAGTCCTTCGCAGAAGCCCGCCACTTCCTTGTAGATGGGGCGTATCACGACCCTGCCCTCGGCGTCCAAGAAGCCCCAACGATTTTGCTCTTTGAAAGCGCACCGCCCCTCGCGGAAGCCGTCCAGGGCATCGTACCTTCCCGGCTCGACGAACCAGCGACCGCGCTTGTCGATCAGGCCCCTGGCTTTCCCGACGGTCGCTACTGCATAGCCCTCGTGGAAGTTGTTGGCATAGTCGTACTGAAACGGGATGACCAGCCGGCCGGCCCTGTCGATGTACCCCTCCTTGCCTTTGTCGTACCAATGCTTGTTTTCCAGGCGTTCCTTGACGGCGCATAAGCCTTCGGAGAACCCGTTATCTCCCCAGCGCGGCAGGAAGAACTCCCGGCACTCGAAATTCCGCCCGGTTTGGCGGTCGAGGTAGATGCCCTCATCCTGGTTCACCGTGATGACCTTCGCCCAGTCATGGCCGCCAGGGAGGACCCCCTCGGGCCGCAGTTCCGCGCAGGACGCCGCCAGCAGGAGGCACAGGGCGCCCGCGTACGTCACCGCGCAAAGAGACCTGAGGTTCATCGCTTCTATTCCTCCTTGCTCAACGCGGTAGATTTGTTCTCCACAATCTCGACTTGGCGGGATCGGCGTCCCACGGCAGCACCTTTCCCTTCGACGTGATATCCGATCCAGGCTCAGGATCGTACGGCGTCTCCTCTTTCGGCCAGCCGATGTTTTCGTCTCTGCCGCTCCCCTTACCCTTATCCTTGGGGTCTGCATGTTGCAGCGCGGCCTCCGCCACAGGTCCGACTTGGGACTGAACGTCCCCACGCATCTTCAACTTGGCGTTCTCGCATATATCCTTAGACTCGTAGTCTAGACGCTCTGCGGCCTCCAAAATGGCCATTATCTCCGGCTTCAGTTGATTCACCATCTCTTCCACCTTCCTGACGTGCTTCTGCTCGTGTCCGTAGATGCCTTCTATCTTGTTCTGCCTGTCCTTTACGTCCTTGCCGCGGATTCTCTCAATATCGAGTGTAATGGCAATCTGTATGTCAGCCTTGGTCTTTTCCAGTTTCACCTTCTTCTTCTCCTTATTACAATTGCATTCCCCGTCGGGGGAATTCGCGGGACACAATACCGATTTTCCATTGACCTTTCCTTGGTCGACCTAGGCGGCGCGGCAAGAGACGGCGCGACAGATGCTTCTGGAGCCGCGCCACGAACTGCGAATGGTCCCACAGCCGGCCCGTCCGCCCCCGCGCCTCGACAACCCCAAGATATGCTGGGTGGCCCATGGTGTCAAGTAAGAACGGCAACTCCAAGTTTTAGGTTCCAAGTGCCGTCGGATTTTGCCTGTTGCCCCGGCCTGCCCGCCTCTAGCGGGCACCCGCCGCGAGAGAAATGCGGCTACGGGTGCGGACAACGGCGTACGCGCGGCGGGTCAGGAGAACCGCCGCGCTTGATTCTCCGGCTCCGCAGGGGCGGCCGATCGTAGCACGCGGCGCAGGGCGAAGAGCCGCCCGCAGTCTCGGCGAACCCGGGCATCCTCCCGCCGCCCCGCGCCGCACTTCATGATTCATTATTCGGCGTTTCTTGTTCGATATTCTCCTTGCCGTTGCCGTCGCCGCGCCGAACCAGGGCCGGCGCGCGCTTTTTTTCGCCCTCTCCTGCTCCCTTGCGACCCCCCCTTCCGGGGCCCGGCGGATCGGCGGAATATGGGCGAGACATTCCCCCCGCAGGGGTGGTTAGACCCTGTATCAAGGGACCTCGGGGACCGTGGGCGCCCGGGTTGTCTTGCGCGCCGGTAGCGCGCACGTTCCAGGGCAGCGGCGTACCGATTGGAGACCGATTCATGACAGCGATTCCCCCCGGCGGTCCGGAGAAGATCAAGATTGCCCCCAAGATCTCCCAGGCCGACGACCTCGAGGCCGTCAAGGCGTTGACCGTGGCCTACAAACGGATGACCGACCAGTTGGCCCGCGTGATCGTCGGCCAGAACGAGGTCATCGAGCAGGTGCTGGTGGCCGTCTTCTGCCGCGGCCACGCGCTGCTGGTGGGCGTGCCGGGCCTCGCCAAGACGCTCCTGGTGAGCACCACGTCGAGGCTGCTGCACCTGTCGTTCAAGCGCATCCAGTTCACGCCGGACCTCATGCCCTCCGACATCACCGGGACGGACGTGCTGGAAGAGGACCGCACGACGGGCAAGCGCATCTTCCGGTTCCTGCACGGGCCGATCTTCTCGAACATGATCCTGGCGGACGAGATCAACCGCACGCCCCCCAAGACCCAGGCGGCCCTGCTGGAGGCCATGCAGGAGCACAGGGTGACGGCCGGCGAGACCACCTATACCCTGCCGGAGCCGTTCTTCGTCCTGGCCACGCAGAACCCCATCGAGCAGGAAGGCACGTACCCCCTGCCCGAGGCGCAACTGGACCGCTTCATGTTCAACATCACGGTGGACTACCCGTCGTCGGCCGAGGAACTCCAGATCATCAAGCAGGTGACGGGCACCTACGCGGCCGACCTGGACGTGACGCTGACGGGCGAGGACATCCTGCGCCTCCAGGAGATCGTCCGCCGCGTGCCGGCGGCCGAGCACGTCCTGCAGTACGCGCGGGACCTGGCCCGGGCGTCGCGCCCGGCGACGCCCGAGGCCCCGGGCTTCATCAGCGAACTGGTCCAGTGGGGCGCGGGGCCCCGCGCGGGCATCTACATGATCCTGGCGGCCAAGGCGCGGGCCATCCTGCACGGCCGCTACCATGCCACGACCGAGGACGTCCGGGCGATGGCGCTGCCGGTGATGCGGCACCGCGTCATCACGACGTTCAACGCCGAGGCCGCAGGCATCTCGGCCGACGAGGTCGTCCGGCGCCTCCTGGCGGAGATCAAGCCCGCCGTTGAAGCCTCCATGGCGTAATACGACAGCGCTAGATTGATATTTGCGCGGCGGGTCTCCGCACCCGCCGCGCCGGAATGCCAAAACCGCATGCATGCAACCGGCAATTCCCGCGGCGGGTGCGGAGACCCGCCGCGCAAAAACTCGAAAATGGCGCTGTCGTACTAAGAGGGCCGCGGGCGGCGGGCCGGGAGGCGCAGGGCGCGGGCGAATCCTGGTTAGCCGCCCATCCCTTCGGCTTCGCTCAGGGCAGGCTTGATGGGCGCGTTGCCGTTGATGGAGTGCACCGAATGCTGGAACGCGGAACAAGACCCGGGTACATGCGGCTGCTGGACCCAGACGCCCTGGCGAAGATCCACCGGCTGGAACTGCTGGCGCGCGGCGTGGTGGAGGGGTTCGTCTCGGGGCGGCACAAGAGCCCCTACAAGGGATTCTCGGTGGAGTTTGCCGAGCACCGCCAGTACGTGCCCGGCGACGACACGCGGGACCTGGACTGGCGCGTCTTCGGCAAGTCCGACCGCTATTACATCAAGCAGTACATCGAGGAGACCAACCTGCGGTCGGTCATCCTGCTGGACGCCAGCGGCTCCATGCGCTACGTGGGCCAGCAGGCCGCGCGGCACAACGGCCAGAGGCTCTCGAAGTTCCAGTACGCGCAGTTCCTGGCGGCGTCGCTGGCGCACCTGATGATCCACCAGCAGGACGCCGTGGGCTGCGTGACGTTCGACACGCGCATCCGCCGGTACATCCCGTCGCGGGCCCGCGTGAGCCACCTGCGCGTCATCCTCCAGGAACTGGCCGGGACGAGCCCCGGCGGCGAGACGGCCCTGGCCCCCATTTTCCACGACATCGCCGAGCGGGCCCACCGCCGGGGCCTCATCGTCATCCTCTCCGACCTCTTCGACGACCCGGAGGAAATCCTGAACGCCCTGCACCATTTCCGGTACCGCAAGCACGAGGTCCTCCTGCTGCACGTCATGGCCGAGGAGGAACTGACGTTTCCCTTCGACCGGTGGAGCCTGTTCCGGGACCTGGAGTTCGACGGACGCCGGGTCCAGTTGGACCCGCGGAGCGTCCGGGCGGAGTACCTGGAGCGCGTCCGCCGGTTCGTCCAGCGCCTCGAGACCGGCTGCGGCGAGATGGACATCGATTACGTTCCGCTCTCGACCAAGCGGAGTTTCGACGTGGCCCTGGCGCATTACCTGGCCAACCGCAGGGGGCGGACAAAAGGATAAACGGCGGGAACAGGGAACGGGGAACGGGGAACGGGAAAAGAGGATAACGGCGGGAATGGGGAACGGGGAACGGGGAACGGGAAAAGAGGATAACGGCGGGAACAGGGAACGGGAAAAAAGATAACGGCGGGAACAGACAACTGGAAACGGAACGTGGCACGGCGCGAAGGTAACATCCGGGATTACCGTGACTTGCGAGCATGGCAACAGGCGCGGGCACTGGTCAAGAGCGTTTACGCGGTCGCCCGAAGGTTTCCGAAAGAGGAGTTGTTCGGGCTCGCGCAGCAAATGAGAAAGGCCGCAGTTTCCGTACCGTCGAACGTCGCCGAAGGATATGGCCGCGGGTCACGAAAGGACTACGTACGGTTCTTGCAGATAGCACGGGGCAGTCTTTATGAAGTACAGACGCAACTGCTCCTGGCGCAAGACCTGGGGTATCTGACCGTCGAGCAGGCCGAGCCGGTCGAGCATGAGGTTATTCAGTGCCGCCAACTTTTTCACGGCTTGCTGAGAAGCCTGGGAGAGAAATAACGTGGGCAACCAGATGGCGCGCGGACCCGGCGGCCGGTGGCCTCGTATTCGCCCTTCCGGTTTCGCTTTCCCCGTTCCCTGTTCCCTCTTTTTGGGTTTGCCGTTCCCGGTTCCCGGTTCCCCGTTCCCGGTTCCCTCTTTGGGGGGTTTGCCGTTCCCGGTTCCCCGTTTCCGTCGTCCGGTTCCCCGTTCCCTGTTCCCCGTTCCCGCTGTTGAGGACGTAATGTAATGTACCCACTCGAGCAAATCTTCCTCTGGGGCCTGGTGGCGGTGGCCATCCCGATCCTCATCCACCTGCTGAACCGCCGGAAAGCGACGCTGGTGGACTGGGGGGCCATGCGGTTCCTGCTGGAATCGCTCACGTCGCGCAGCCGCCGCATCCTCATCGAGGAAATCATCCTCATGGCGCTGCGGTGCCTGATTATCGCGCTGCTGGTCCTGGCGATGGCGCGGCTGTTCGTGCCGACGCGGTCGATCATCCCGTGGTCGGCGGTGCTGCCGGCGGTCCTGGCGGCGGCCGTGTGCGCGGGCATCGCCGCCGCCGTCTGGTCCAGCCGCAGGGCACGCTGGATCCTCCTGGCTGCGGCGGCGGCGCTTTTTGCCGGCTCGGTGGCCGCCACCGTGGTGGAGAACCACCTCCAAAGCCGGCGGTGGAGCCTGAGCGGCGGCCAGCGCGACGTGGCCATCCTGATTGACGGCTCGACCTCGATGAACATCGCGGCCGACGGCCAGACCAACTTCAAGCGCGCCCTCTCGGAGGCCCGGGCCGTGGTCCAGGCCTGCGGCCCCGCCGACGCCGTCAGCCTCTTTGTCGCCGGGCCGGTCCCGCGGCCGGTGGTCCCCAACCCGACGGCCGACCGCAAGGAACTCCAGGACGCCTTCAAGAAAATGGCGCCCACCGGCGGGCCGATGCGGACCGTCGATTCGCTCATCGCTGCCGCAGCGTCGCTCGGCCAGGGCCGCAACCCGGCCAAGAAGATCGTCCTCATTACCGATGGCCAGAGCGTGGGATGGGACCTCCGCAACGAGGCCCGATGGCAGTTCCTCTCGACGGCCCTCCAGGAGTTCCCCGTCCCCCCGCAGGTGGTCTGCCGCACGCTGCCGCTGCCTGCGCCGCCCTCGCGCAACGTGGCGGTGGGCGACATCAGGTTCTCGCGCAAGGTGGTGGGCACCGACCGGCCCGTGCGCATCGACGTGGCGGTCATCAACTCCGGCACCACCGTCGTCGAGCCGCTCGGCGTGGAACTCTCGGTCGACGGCGCCAAAGTGGATCGCCAGGAGGCGGCCGAACTGCTGCCCGGCGCCGCCGAGACGGTCCGGTTCGACCACCTCTTTGGCCGGCCGGGCCTGCACGTCGTCTCGGCCACCGTCCTGAGCATCGACGAGATACCCACCGACAACGCGGCCTTCCGCGTGGTCGAGGCGATCGACAAGATGCCGGTCCTGGTGGTCGAGGGCGACCCGTCCACCCGGCCGCTGGACAGCGCGGCGGCGTTCCTCTCGATCGCGCTCATGCCGGCGGACGATGAGCATGTAGGCCGGGATGAAATCCCGGCATTGCCGGCCGACACGGCAACAGCGGTCGCCAAGGCGACCCTACCGCTCGTCGTCCTGACCACCGTGGCCGCGCCCGACATCCAGGTCGCCGCGGCGACCTTCCACAAGTACAACCTGGTCATCCTGGCCAACGTGCCGCAACTGCCGGCCGCGACCGCCGCCAACCTCAAGACGTTCGTCCAGGACGGCGGCGGCCTCCTCATCGTCCCGGGCGACTCGTGTCTCCCCGCCTTCTACAACGCGTGGATGAGCGATGCGGGCGAGCCGTTCGTCCCGGCGGCCCTCGGCAGGCGGCGCTCCATGGCCGACGCGCCGGCCCACCTGGGCCTGAAGACCTTCAGCCACCCCGCCCTGGCGCTGCTGGCCGATGCCGCGCAGTCCGACGCCCAGCGCGCCCTCATCACCTCCTACTGGACGCTCGACGTGGACCCGAAGGACCAGAACGTGGGCGTCGGGGCTCGCCTCGACACGGGCGACCCCTTCGTGGTCGAGCGCAAGGTGGGCAAGGGCTACGTCGCTGTGACGGCCGTGGCGCTGGACCGGCGGGAATCCAACCTGCCGTCGCTGAAGTGCTTCGTGCCGCTGGTCCACGAACTGGCGTATTACCTGGCCGCGCCGACGCTCATCCAGACGAACGTGCGGCCGGGGTCGGAGTTCATCATCGAACTGCCGTGGAAATCGCAGGAGATCGCCAGGCGAGAGGGCCAGCGCGCCACGCACCTGCCGCTAGACGGCCAGGCGGTCGAGGTCCTCACGCCCTCCGACCAGCGGGCCGCAGCCTCCGTGGCGGCGGCCGGCGGCGGGCTGCGCATTGCCTTCTCGGGCACGTACGAGCCGGGCCTCTACCACCTGGTGCTCCCCCCGAAGGCCGCCGAGCGCTACACCGTGCCGCCGGCCGGCAAGAAGGGCCTGCCCTTCGTCGTGCTGGACGACGCCGAGGAAAGCCGCCTCGTGGCGCTCTCAGACGCCGACCTCGAAACGGCCGGGAAGTACGTGCCCATCTTCCGGGCCGGGAACACGGGCCAACTGGTCTCGGCCGTCACCGGCCAGGTGCCCGGCGAGGAAATGTGGAAGGTCCTGGCGGTGGCGCTGCTGGCGGCCCTGCTGGCCGAGATCGGCCTGACGCGGTGGATCGCCATGCAGCGACGCATGCACATGATTGAAACCGTTTCATTCGGGCCCTCCACCGTGGACGTGCAGACGTTCCGCCAGCGCGCCCGGAGCCTGCTGGCCGTACCGAACCAGGAGCCGCCGTCCAGTACGGACGGGCGTACTGGCCCCCCGGCAACCAAGGCATGATGCCAGCCACCGACCCACACTACGTGCTGCCGCCGTCGGTCCCCACGGCGCTGGTGTTTTGTCTGGCCGTTGCGGCGATCGCCGCCTGGGTGCTGGCGCACCGGCTGTCGCGCGGCGCCGCCGGCCGTGTCAGAAAAGGCGTCAGGAACCCTACGACCTTTCAGAAAAGGTTCCTGACGCCTTTTCTGACCGCGGGGCGCGTGGCCGTTGGCTTCGTGGCCATGCTGGCCGTGGCGCAGGCCCTCCAGCGGCCGCTGACGCTGGCGACGAACTGGCCCCTGTGGCCGATCGCCCTCGGGGGCGCTGCGGCCGTCGAGGCCGTCCTGGCGCTCTACGCCATGGAGCGGCGGACGGTCTCGCCGAGCGCGGGCCTCGCGCTGGCGGCCCTGCGGGTGGCCCTGGTGGCCCTGGTGGTCCTGATGCTCGCCCAGCCGGTCCGGCCGTGGACGCTCGACAAGACCCTCCAGCGTTTCGTGGCGGTCCTGCTGGACAACTCGGCGTCGATGTACGTGCCGGACTCGCAGTTGACGCCGTCGGAGAAGATGCGCCTGGCCGAGAAGTTCGGCGTCGAGGGCGTCCGCCGGCCGTTCGCGCTCGACCTCGCCTCCGACGCCCTGGACAAGGTCCGGGCCGACCTGGCGGCCCAGGGCGAGTGGCTGGCCTCCATCACCTCCGCCCCGGCCGACGAGCGCCAAAAGCAACTCCAGGGGCGGCGGGAGGCCCTCTCGCGCGCCCTGGAGGCCGCCGACAAGAAGGTCGCCGACCAGGCGGCCGCCCTGGCCAGGCCGCTCGAGGGCAAACTGCCCGCCGACGCCGTCCTGCGCCTGGAAGACCTCCGCAAGCGCCTGAACTCGCAGGTCCGCGACCGCCTTCGCGAAGCCGTCACCCTGACGGCCAAGGAGAACGCCAGGAACCTTGAGCGGGAGCACACGCGGCTCCTGGCCGCCGTGCGCCAGGCGGCCACGGACCTGGCCGACCTTTCGGCCAAGACCGCCGCCATGGCCCAGACGCTCGACGAACTGGCGTACGCCGGCCTGGCGCCCGAGGCCAAGGCCCGGGCCGACGCCGCCGCCGCCCGCAAGCGCATCGCCGTCGCCCGCGACGTCCTCCTCGCGCGCCCCGTCCTGGAACCCGAAAAGGGCGACAAGGGCGAGCGCGGGCCGAGCCTCCTGGGGCAACTCCAGGAACGCTACACCGTGAAACTCTATACGTTTGCCGCGGCCCCGGCCGAGGCCGATGCACGCCGGTGGGCCGAGCAGTACGCCGGCGACGAAGTTCCAAGTTCCAGGTTTCAAGTTCCAAGTTCAAAAACGGCAACGCAAACGGGCCTTTCACTTGGAACTTGGAACTTGAAACTTGGAACTCTTACCGATGCCGCCGCCCTGCCCCCCGAGCAGCAGCAGACCGACCTGGCCACCGCCATCGAGAAGGTCATGGGCGAGATGGCCGACAAGCAGGTGTCGGGCATCCTTCTGCTGACCGACGGGCGGCACAACGCCGCCAAGGCGGTCGAACCGCTGGTCAAGCGGCTGGGCATGAACCAGGTTCCCGTGTCGTCGATCGTCCTGGGCGGCGAGCGCCCGCCCACCGACGCCGGCATCCTCTCGGTCGAGGCGCCCGAGACCGCCGCCACGCGAGACCGCATCCTCTTCAGCGTGCAACTGAAACTCGACGGCCTCGCCGGACGCGAGGCCAAGGTCTCGCTCCTCGACGGCGACAAGGTAGTCGATACTTTAGACCTCCGCATCCCGAGCGACACGTACCGCCACCGCGTGGAACTGGCCGACGAACCCGCCGCCGCCGGCATCCACCGCTACCGCGTGGACCTCCAGAGGTTCGAGGGCGAGGTCCTGACGTCCAACAACCAGTACCCGGTGGCCGTCAGCGTGACGGACGACCGGACCCGGCTGCTCCTCATCGACGGCCGCCCGCGCTGGGAATTCCGGTACCTGAGGAACCTCTTCGCCGGCCGCGACAAGACCGTGCGGCTCCAGCACGTCCTGCTGGAACCGGACCGGATCGAGGGCGTGCCGCCCGCGCCGAAGGTCGAGGCCTCCGCCGGCCGCCCGCTCGACGAGACCGAGGCCAACCTCCTGCCGAAGGACGAGACCGAGTGGATGAAGTTCGACGTCATCGTCCTCGGCGACGTGGCCCCGAAGCACCTCAAGGACGAGGTCCAGCAAATCCTGCGGCGGTTCGTGGCGGACCGCGGCGGGGCGCTCATCGTCATCTCCGGGCCCCTCTTCATGCCGCACGCCTACGCCGCCGCGCCGCTGGCCGAAATCCTGCCGGTCGTCTTCAAGGGGGAAGACAAGGCCGTCATGGCCGGGCCGGAAAAAAGTTTCCGCGTGGCCCTGACGGCCGAAGGACGCGAAAGCGTCATCATGCGCCAGAAGGTCCTCCCCGAGGAGAACCAGGAGGTCTGGGATTCCTTCCCGGAGATCTTCTGGCGTCACCCCATCCTGCGCACGAAGGAGGGCGCCACGGTGCTGGCGTACGCGGTGCCGCCGTCGCCGCCCGATTTCCTGCCGAAGAAAGCGGCCGCCCTGGGGTCAGAAAAGGTGTCAGGAACCCTACGACTTTCCAGAAAGGTTCCTGACGCCTTTTCTGACCCCGGCGACGACATCCTGCGCAAACGCCGCGAATTCGAACGCGAAAACGCCCTCATCACCTACCACACCGTCGCCATGGGCCAGGTCATGTTCCTCGGCTTCGACCACACGTGGCGGCTGCGGTACCGCGTCGGCGACACGTACCACCACCGCTTCTGGGGCCAGGTGCTCCGCTGGGCCACGGCCAACAAGTTGCCGGCCGGCACCGAGACAGTCAAACTGGGCACCGACCGGTCGCGGTACGCGCCCCAGGCGCCGGTCCGCGTCCGGGCCAAACTGGCCAGGAAGGATTACACGCCCATCACCAGCGACGACGTCTCGGTCAACGTCTTCGCCCAGTACGGGCCCGTACGGGCGGGCGGCCAGCCGGTCCTCCGCAAAAAACTCCAGTACATCCAGCACTCGCCCGGCATGTACGAGGCCGAACTCGGGGAACTCCCCGGCGGCACGTACCGGGTCGAACTCGACGCCCCGGCCGCCAAGCCGGTCCTGGCCGAGGAAAACGTGGCCAAGGTAGCCACCGAGTTCTCGGTCGAATCGAGCACGCCGGCCGAACAGGCGGAACTGGCGCCCGACCGCGGCCTCCTGACCCGACTGGCCGCCCTGACGGGCGGCGCCGTCGCCGACGTCACGCACGCCGACCGCATCCTGGCGTCCCTCGGCAAACCCACCGAGGTCCAGATTGAGCGCCGCGAGTACGTGCTCTGGGATTCCTGGCCGCTGCTTATCCTGATGGTCCTGGCAGCCACCGCCGAGTGGCTCCTGCGAAAAAAAGTGGGGTTGGCATGATCCGGATCCCATCCGACGTGACGGCTGCGTCGCTGCCCCAGCCGATCGCCCGTGCGTTGCGGCGACTCATCCGCCGCATCCGCGAGGTGATTCTCGTGCGCGGCATCTCGGCCGTCATCGCGACGGCGGCTGCGAGCCTCCTGCTGATCATGGCCATCGACGCCAGCGTGGTCCTTTTCTCGGATATCACGCGGTGGCTGCTGACCCTTTCGGCGTTCGCGCTGACGATTGCCTCGGTCGTATGGTTCCTCCTGCTGCCGCTGGCCCGGACGATTACGCTGACGGGGACCGCGCGGGCCATCGAAGATCGCCACCCGGAACTCCAGGAGCGGATCAGTTCGGCGGTGGAACTGCTGACGAGCCGCGACATGCCCGAGATCCGCGGCTCCCAGGTGCTGATTGATGCGCTCGCCGAAGAGGCGAGCCGCGACGCCGCTCACGTCCGCCCTCGGGCCGAGATCCCCCTGAAGTCCGCCCGGCCGTTCCTCCTGGCCGCCGTCGGGGCCCTCGCCGTCTTCGCGGCCCTGCTGGCCCTGTACCCGAGCGTGCGGCGGCTCACGCTGCGTGCGGCGGCCCCGTGGATAAACCTGCCGAACATCTCGGCCGACATGCTGCGCGTCAGCCCCGGCAGCGTCAGGATCCTGGAGGGCCAGCGGCTCCAGGTCGAGGTGGCGGTGGCCAACCCGGCCGTGCGGAAGGCCCAGTTCCGCCGACTCATGCCGGACGGCTTGGAAGTGGCCGAGGCCATGACCGCGCTGCCCCCCCCGTACGGGCCCGTACTGGGCGGCGACAACGACGAGCCGCGATTCGCCATCCAGTGCCCTGGGGCCTCCCAGAGTTTCCGCTACCGCGTCCACGCCGGCGATGCGCTGAGCCGGTACTTCGACGTCACGGTCGTCCCGCCGCCCGTCGTCAAGCGCCTCGAGGTCCGCTACGACTACCCGGCGTACACTCAAGCGCCGCCGCTGGTCGAACCCGACAGCCAGGGCGAAATCAAGGCCGTCGCCGGCACCCTCGTCACCGTGTCGGCCGTGACGAACAAGCCCGTCAAGGCCGCCGAGTTGCAGATCACCGGCCAGGCGGTCAAGGGGTCGCCGGTCCAGATCGCCGCCGGCCCGGACGGCGCGGCGGTCTGCAAGTTCCAGGTCAAGTTGGCGCCGCGGCTGCGCGGCCGGTGGGCCCTGGCCCTGAAGGACGAGGACGGCTTCAGCAACACCACCGGCGACCGCCTCATCGAGGCCGTGCCCGACGCGCCGCCGGTCGTCAAGATCCTCGCGCCGGAAACCAAGAAACTGCGCCTGAAGCCGACCGACCGCCTGCCCATTGCCTACACCATGACCGACGACTTCGGCCTCAGTGCCGCCGACTTCGCCATCGAGACCGATTCGCGCAAGCGGCAGAACGTCCCGGTCACGCTCACCCCGCCCAAGGCCGAGGTCCTGCGCGCGGCGGCCGGCGAGGCGGCCCTCGACCTGGCGTCGCTGCCCCTCGCCCAGGCGAGGCAGTTCACCTTCCGCCTGCGGGCCGCCGACAACCTGCCCAACGACCTCCGCGGGCCCCAGCAGGGTTACTCCGAGACCGTGACGGTGGACCTGGACCTCTCGGCGGCTTCGTACGCCATGCAGGCCCTGGCCGCCGAGGAAGAGGCCATCCGCAAGGCCCTCGAAAAAATCCTGAAGGAACTGAAAAAGTCCAAGGAGGATTCCGTACCCCTGAAGGAACTCCTGCCCAGGATTCAGGCCATCACCGAAGACGCCGCCAACCGCATCGACCGCATGCGCGGGCACCTGGGCGCGGCCAAGGGCACCGTGGCCGAACTCCTGCCGCGCGTCCAGGAGGGGACCTTTGCCGGCATGGCCCCCAAGATGGGCGGTTTGGCCGCCGAGGTGGACGGCGCCAACGACAAGTCCGGCCAGGTCAAACTGGTCGAGGCGACCCACGAGCGCGGCACGCTGGCCGCGCAGACCGACGTCCACATCGACCGCGCCATCGAGATCGTCCTGGAACTCCCGAAGCAGTTGGGCGAGATGGGCGAGATCGCGCGGCTGGCCCAGTCGCTCCAGGACCTGGCCGAGCGCCAGGAGGACCTGGCCGCCGCCAAGGCCGAGCCCGTACGGGCCGCCTCACCCGCCGACTGGCAGAAGAACGAATCGCAGGTCTCCAAGGAGGTCGGCAACCTCGTCAAGGAGATGGCCGCCGCGCGCCTGGCCCAGTTGGCCCAGGACCAGGGGCGGGCGAAAGACCTCGCCGCCGAGGCCCGCAAACTCCAGGCCGAGCAGACCGCCCTGGCCGAGGATACCGGCAAACTCGCCCCGATTCAGCAGGCGGACAACGCCCTGAAAGACCTCGCCGCCGAGCAGGCCGCCCTGGCACGCGAGGCGTCACGCGAAAAGGTCGCGGCCGACCAGGCCAAGCCGATGGCCGCCGCCGCCGAAAACATCAAGGCCGGGGCGCTGCCCCAGGCCGTCGCCCAGCAGAAGGCCGCCGAAAACGCCCTCGCCCAGCGCGCCCAGGCCGGGGCGCAGCAAGCCGCCGGCCAGCAGCCCAGCGGGCAGCAGCAGGCGGGCGGGCAGCAGCCGGCCGCTCAGCAACAGGCGGGCGGACAGCAACCGGCCGGGCAACAGCAGGCGGGCGGGCAGCAACCGGCCGGGCAGCAGCAGGCGGGCGGGCAGCAGCCGGCCGGGCAGCAACCGGCGGGCGGGCAGCAGCCGGCCGGGCAACAGCAGGCGGGCGGGCAGCAGCCGGCCGGGCAGCAACAGGCGGGCGGACAGCAACCGGCCGGGCAGCAGCAGGCAGGCGCACAGCAGCCGGCCGGTCAGCAGCAGGCCGGTGGGCAGCAGGCGAGCAAGCCGCCGACGCCGCAGGAGGCGGCGCGCGCGGGGCAACTGGCCGCCAAGCAGGAGGACATCCGCCGGCGAACCGAGGCCCTCTTGGCGCAGCGTGACCAGGCGGCCGCCGAGATCGCCCAGTCGCAGATGAGCCGCCTCAAGCAGGAGCAGACGCAGGTGGCCAAAGAGGCGGCCCAGTTGGCGCAGGCCGCCGCGCCGGCCGGGCAGGAACAGGCCCAGTTGGGCCAGCAGGCCGCCGGCGACGCCCAGGATGCCGCAGACGCACTCCCCGCGAACATCGGCGAGGCCGCCCAGCACGCAACCCAGGCCGGACAGGAACTCGGGGCACTCGCGCAGGACCTCAATAAGCAGGTCGCCCAGCAGGCCGCCGCCCAGCGACAAAAGCCGTCCGGCCAAGAGGCCGGCGCGCAGCAAAGCGGGCAGGAAGCAGGACAGCAAGCCGGGCAGCAGGCCGGTCAGGAAGCGGGTCAGCAGGCGGGCCAGCAGAGCGGTCAGCAGCCCGGACAGCAAGGCGGCCAGCAGCCCGGACAGCAAGGCGGTCAACAAGGGGGTCAGCAGGCCGGCCTCGCGCAGCAGGCCTCTACGCTGGCCGAGCGCCAGCAGGAACTGGCGCGAGAGATGCAGGCCCTTGCGGCGAACCAGCCGCAGCAGGCCCTCCTGGCGGAGCAGCAGGCCATCCAGGCCCAGACGCAGGACCTCGCGCAGGAAGCCGCCGCCCTGGCCGAGCGCACCCAGCAGATGGCCCCTCAACTGGGTCGCCGCGGCGACCAGGCAACGGGCGCCCTCGCCAGGGGCGAGCAGGCCGAGGGACAGGCCGTGCGGGCCCTCCAGTCCAGCGCGCCGCAAAGCGCCACGGGGCCGCAGCAAGCGGCGGCGTCGGCCCTCGGCCAGGCCGCTGGCGCCCTGTCGAGCCTCGGCCAGGCGCTCGCGCAGGCGGCGAGCGCCGACACAGAAAAGGTGTCAGGAACCTTAAGTCGTAGGGTTCCTGACACCTTTTCTGTGTCGATGGGCACCCCGATGGCCAACGCCTTCTCCGCCGCAAGCCAGGCGGCCCAGAGCCAGACGGCCGCATCCGCCGCATCGGCCTCGCAGGCCATGTCGGCCGCCGCAAGCCAGGCCATGGGCATGGCCCAGGGCATGGGCGTCCATCCCGGGATGGGCATGATGGGCATGCAGCCCGGCCTGATGCCGTCGCAGAGCGCGAACTCCAAGAAAGGCATCGGCGCGGTCGGCATCAACCTGACTGCCGCCAAACTGGAGAGCCTGGGCATCAAACTTTCGGACTGGGCGCGGCTGCCGGGCGAACTCAGGAACCAGATCCTCCAGGCCGCCGAGGAAGCCGGCCCGGAAGAGTACCGGACGCTCATCAAGCGCTACTTCCAGCAGATTGCCAAGCGCGGCGGCGCGGAAAGCGAGGGCGGCACACCATGACGATGCGGCTGACCGATACGTGGCGGGCCGGAAGGTTGGCGCGCTTCCCGGCGGCGCTGCTTGCGGGCCAGTACGCCCGCCCGTACTGGGCGGCGGCGATCGTGCTGGCAGTCCTGGCGGCCGGGGCATCGGCCGACGAGGCGTCGCCCGCCCTGGCCAAGTACCAGGAGGCGCTCGACACGTCGCTCGACCGGGCCCTGGCCTACCTGGCCAAGGAACAGCAGGCCGACGGCTCCTGGTCGCGCGACGGCGGACAGGGCGGGCAGCGGAACGCCACCGGCATCACCTCGCTGGCGCTCATGGCGTTCCTGGCCAAAGGCCACACGCCGGGCGTCGGCCCGTACGGCGAGGTCCTGAACAAGGGCATCGACTTCATCCTCCAGTCGCAGCAGTCCAACAGCATGCTCGTCCGCGGCGACAGCGGCCACGGCCCGATGTACAGCCACAACATCTCTACGCTCATGCTTTCGGAAGTCTCGGGCATGGTGGACCCGCAGCGGCAGGCCAAGATCGACGTCGTGCTGCCAAAGGCCCTCATGGCCATCCTCGCAGCCCAGCGGGTGAGCAAGGACGAGCGGAGCGCCGGCGGCTGGCGATACCAGATTGACAGCCGCGACAGCGACATCTCGTGCACCGGCTGGGCCATCATGGCCCTGAGGTCGGCCCGCAACAACGGGGCCACCGTGCCGAAGGACGCCATCGACCGAGGCCTCGCGTACATCATGAAGTGCAACGACCGCGGCGGGGCCGGCGGCTTTGCCTACCAGCCCGGCGGCGCGCCCGGCTGGGGCCGCACGGGCACCGCCCTCTTGTGCCTGGAACTCTGCGGCCGCCATCGCGACCGATACGCCGTCATGGCGGGCGATTGGATCGTCCAGCACCTGCCCCGCCGCGTCGGCGACGGCGAGCACTTCTCGTACGCCCTGTACTACTGCGCCCAGGGCACCTTCCAGTTGGGCGACGATTACTGGGACCGCTTTGCCGCCCAGATGTACGACCTCATGCTCAAGGCCCAGGAC
>Ga0315289_10006397_pt1 | contig 17322 bp, 13 predicted proteins | sample YL17G11_40_MG_FD_203452 | JGI IMG/M metagenome (GOLD analysis project Ga0315289, IMG submission 203452) | Sediment microbial communities from Yellowstone Lake, YNP, Wyoming, USA - YL17G11_40 | ecosystem: Environmental > Aquatic > Freshwater > Lake > Sediment | place: USA: Wyoming | collected... | reverse complement strand
AGGCGACCTTCATAATATTGGAAAGAATATGGTTAATCTCATGTTGCGTGTGAATGGTTTCGAAGTGATCGATTTGGGAACAGATGTCCCCCCGTCAGAGATTGTTGAGAAGGCCGTTCAGGAAGATGTGGATATTATTGGACTGTCCTCGTTATTAACTAGCTGCCTTCCTTTTATGAAAGATGTTGTTGAACTACTTAAGTTGAAGGGTCTCAGGGATAAGTATAAGCTGATCATTGGCGGAGCTGCACCTACCCTTGAATTTGCCCAAAAAATCGGTGTAGACGCGCAAGGACATACAGCCGCAGAAGCAGTCACAATTTGCAGGGAAATCATAAGATCTAAGAAATTATCGAGCTAAAGGACACGAAAGATATGGAGAAAAAGCATAAGGCAGATTTTGATTATTTTCTTTCTGTGCTGGATAAGGCTGATACTGGTCCTTATGTTGAAGAGAAGGATTGGGACCGCCAGTACATAACGAACACAATAAAAGGCCTGATCAAAAAATATGATATCTCTTGGGACAAAGCTAATACAGCTGTTCCTTATGATGATAGTCTATCAGACAGGTTATTTGAGGCTGGTATGGAATTAGCGGTTGTGAGTGGCGTTTATTGCATCGATACTCATCGCAGAATGGTATGGACGAGGGAGGAACTTGATAAAGTACTGGCCAATGCTCCCACAAGCGTCGTTGTTGGGACTGGAAAAGATGCAGTGACAATTCAAAAACGCTCGCCCGACGAGCATAAACGTGTTGGTGTTATTGGAGGTCCTTACGGAATCCCTATTTCCGAAGAGTTGTTTTTTCCCTTGACATTAAGTTACGCAAAAGAACGATCGTTGGATTTTATTGAGAATGCATCGTTATTAACCACCTATGGACGCGATATTCGCGCCAAATCTCCATGGGATTCTGTAGCGTGTTGGCAAGAAGTAGATCTAATATTCAAAGCGATTAAAGAGGCTGGACGACCTGGGATGGGGGTAGGTGGTCCCAATAGCACAGCTAGTGCGATTGGTGTGCTAACCACCGTATCCCATAATGGTTTTCGACCGTCTGATTGGAACCATAATTCATTTATGAGTGAGCTAAAGGTCTCGTATGAAGATCTTATTCGCTCAGCACATTTCTATTATACAGATTCATATTGCCATAATTTTTATAATCCCATTTTTGGTGGTTTTGCTGGCGGTGGAGAAGGTATTGCTATTGCTATGGTAACGGGGATGGTGTTAATGAAAGCCTGCCTCCACGGAGATTCGGTAAACCCAGGTCCAAGTCACGCCCATCTTAGTTGTGACACATATCCAGAGATTATCACTTCAAAAGCGCTGGCTATGCAAGCGCTTAATCGCAATACGCATTTATTAACCTCGAGCTTCGCTCGACCAGCTGCCGGACCCGGTGTAATAGATATTTTCTACGAAGTTGCTGCGATGCATATAGCAGGAGTAACTTCTGGAGTTGCATTTGTAAAGGGAGTTCAATCTGCTTCAGGGAGATTCGCCGGGCACTGTTCTGCCCTCGAGTGCAGGTTTATGGCGAAGGTAGCCCATGCAGCTGAGAAGCTAAGCCGGAAAGAGGCTAATCCCATCGTCAGGAAGTTGATGGATAAATACCGCGATGTGCAAAAAGATATGAGGATTGGTAAACCCTTTAATGAGGTATATGACTTGAACACTTTGGAACCCACCTCAGAGTGGATGAATCTTTACGCCCAGGCATGTAAGGAAATGAAGTTGTTAGGATTGCCACTCGAGGGTGAAGACTAAGGAAATCCCAATGACAATTATCAATAATACACCGGTAACAGAGCAAATATTTTCGATACTGTATGAGCGGATTCGAAGCGGTGTTTATTCTCCAGGGGAACAGTTGCCATCGGAGTATGATATTGCCACCGATTTAAAAGTCAGTCGAGCGTCGGTAAGGACTGCCCTGGCAAGGCTGGAGGCAGCAGGCCAGATATCACGCCGGCACGGAGAGGGGACTTTTGTAAACAAACGACTCCCAAGCCAAAATGTGGCAATCAGTATCGTATGGGAGTTCTCAAACCTAATTAAAGAAAATGGGCATGTACCGCGGATCGAGGTAGCCTCCACTGAAACAAGAATGACTTCTCAAACCGAGAGGGAGAAATTAGATTTAACTGACCCCCTTGAAAAAGTATTGGGTATTGTCCGTATATTTTATGGTGATGATGAGCCAATGATCTACACAGAGAATATCATCCCACTGAGGTTGATCAATACTGATTCGCATAAAATTGACGGTACTAGACAAATCGACCATATCTTGCGAGAGTATTGCGGGATGGAAATTGGTTACATTGATTCGTATATTAGTGCAAATACTGGTAATGAAACGGTTGCCGGTTTATTAAGGCTAAAGGATTGTAATTGCCTCCTGCGATTGGAGGAGGTATTTTTTAGCACTCCAAATGAGATACCAATTCTTCTATCAGATAGCTATTTGAATACAATGAAAATACGGTTGCACAGAGTTCGGCCGAGGGGATCGATAGACTAATATATCTTAACCAGAGTGAGGAGAGCGAAATCATGCGACATCGTGGGCGACTCATAGAAGTCCTTAAGCGTGCTGAAGAAGGACCAATTATTGACGAGAAAGAATTCGAAACAAAATTGATCCGATCGACAATCCAACGTTTAGTTGAGAAATACAAGATTAAATTTGACAATAATATTATTGTCCCGTCCGACGATGAGCTAGCAGATCGGATATACGAAGCAGCACTTGAATTCGCAGTTGATGTAGGCATGTATTGCCAGAGTACTAGCCGACGAATTACCTGGACGCGAAAAGAGTATGAGGAGGGTTTAAAGAATTGTGTGGGGCAAGCTGTCATTGGTGCAGGGAATGATGCAGTGACGGTGAAGGCGCGTAGACCGGAAGATCTACATCATCCGGCTTTTGTGGGAGGCGCATTCGGTATACCAATACCAGAAAATATGGTTGTCCCCATTATGTTGAGTTATGTCCAGGAGCCGATCATAGATTTTTTTGAAAACCCAACCATAGAAAAAGTTTATGGAAATCCAATTAAAGCTGGTTCTCCCTGGGAGGTCTTAGCTGGGTGGCGTGAAGTGGAATTGGCTAAAGAAGTGATAAATCGGGCAGGCAGACCTGGAATGGCGATTGGTGGTATTGAGATATCCCCCACGGCATTGGCACAGATATCGGCTGCTTCCTGGGGAGGATTACGTCCTACAGATTGGCATCATGTTTCTGCCCCGAGTGAGTTTAAAACGAATTACGATTTGTTAGCCAAAGTGGCACATATTACACGCATTGACGCTGCTATGGAAGCATATCTGAATATTATCTATGGTGGCTTTTTGGGTGGTGCTGAGGGAGTTGTGATTGGTTTGGCAGCAGGTTTGATTGTTATCAATCAAAATTACATGGGGACCACCCTTAGTGTCAGTTCAGCCCACCCGTTTTTACACAGTAACGCTACTGCGGAATCTTTATGGGCTCAAAGCCTCGCCTTCCAGGCAATTTCGAGAAATACCAATCTAATCACTGCCTCTCTATGCAAGCCCGCAGCTGGTCCGGGAACCAAAACGTTACTTTACGAATGTGCTGCTTTCACGATTGCGGGAGTTGTATCAGGATTGGCAGTTCCTCAAGCTTGTATGACGGCTACCGGAACACATTCAAGGCATTGCAGTGGCCTTGAATCTAAATTCAGTGGTGAAGTTGCCCGAGCAGCGAGCATGATGACAAGAGAGCAGGCCAATGAGGTGGCAATTAGGTTGCTAAAAAAATACGAGCCTTTGTTAAGTGAAAAACCGGTTGGTAAACCCTTTGAAGAAGTTTATTATTTAGACACTATTCGACCAAGAGAAGATTGGCAGGGCATGTACGAGGAGGTGAAGATTGAATTAATCGATCTCGGGGTACCTATTGTCTAATCAGGATATCAAAACAAAACAAGGAGAATGAAATGGCTTCAAAAAATTTAATGAAATATATAAGCATTATTATCCTCGCCACGATCATATTGACAGCGTGCACGACCCCAGTAGCCACTACAGCACCAGCTGTTATAGAACCAACCACAGCGCCTGCAGTTATAGAACCAACAACTCCGCCTGTTGTAGAACCCACAGCTGTGCCTACGATTGCACCTACTACCGCTCCTGTTGTCGAAGCTCCAAAAGAACTGAGAGTTGCCGCCCTATTATCCAGCACAGCTGATAATCCTTGGGATAAATCATTTATGCTTTCATTCGAACGAGTTCAGAAAGCGGCTCCACATGGGCTCGTTATCCAAAACCTGGATTATTCCGATGGAGTGTGGGGGGATGAAGCAGAAGTTGTGCTTCGTGAATATGCTGCCTCGGGGAAATACGATATCATCTGGGGAAACAGTGCATATTCAGATCAAATTAAAAACTTAAAGGATGAATTTCCAGAAATTCTTTGGGTCATTGCCGGGTCAGGTAACGAAGGACTGGGAGGCAATGTCTACTATGTCTTTATGCATTTGCATGAAGTCGCATATCTAATGGGTAGGTTGGCAGGCGCATTGACCGAATCAAATATCATCGGGAATATTGCCGGATTTCCAACCGATGATGCCAATGATGTCATTAATGGTTACGCGGAAGGTGCCAAAGCTGTAAATCCTAACATTCAGGTAAAGGTTACCTTCATAGAAAGTTGGTATGACCCAGCAAAAGCCGCAGATGCTGCTGCGGCACAGATTGCAACTGGTGCGGATCAACTATACATGAATAGCTTCGGCTTTGAACCTTGTGTAGAAGCGAAGGTTTATTGTTATGCGACTTATGAAGATCTTAATTATCTCGCACCAAGTGCAGTATTGACTAGCGCGCTAGCATACTGGGACCCACACATTAATTATGTTATCGATGAGTGGTGGAAGCATAAGACAGAGGGCACTCCATATAATGGAACCATAGAACCAGTATGGTTTTCAATGGCTCAAGGCACAGGAGATTTAGCTCCATTCCATGATTTGGAATCAAAAATACCTGAAGCAGTGAAAGCAGATGTGATGCAGGCTAGAGAAGATATTTTAAGTGGCAAACTAGTTGTCCCACTAAATTTAAACCCGATCACGCCTTAAAGGATTTCGCGGGTTCACCAACCGCGGCGGTCTTGTGCCCAGGTATAAAACTGAATTGATTTAACCTGGGCACATTCCCTTCGCTGTTTACTAAGAAAAGGAGCTGGAATATTGGCAACCCCTGATCTACCCACCATTACCCAAGAAGATAGGCAGGATATATTTCTCAAAGTTCGGGATTTAACGAAGAAGTTCCCATTAGTATTGGCGAATGATCATATTTCGTTCGATGTCCGAAAAGGGGAAATCCATTGCTTCCTTGGTGAAAATGGAGCAGGGAAATCGACTTTAGCTGAGTGTCTTTATGGTTTTTATTCACCAGATAGTGGCGAGATCTTAATCAATGGGCAAAGAGTAAGATTAAATTCTCCACTAGACGCCATAAATGATGGAATAGGGATGGTCCACCAGCATTTTATGTTGGTCGATGTCCTCACCGTGGTGGAAAATGTAATGCTCAGCATTCATAGCGGCAAGATTTTTCTAGACTACTCAGAAGCGGAATCAAAGCTTGAAGGTTTATGTAAAGCCTATGGGGTAGATTTGGATCTGCATGCCAAGATTTGGCAGCTTTCTGTTGGAGAGCAACAATGGGTTGAGATCTTAAAAGCCCTTTATGTGGGAGTTAATTTGCTTATCCTTGATGAACCAACAGCCTCATTAACACCTCAAGAAAGTGAGCGCTTATTCTCAGTTCTTCAAAAAATGAAAGTGCAAGGATTATCAATTATATTTATCACTCATAAATTAAAAGAAGTCATGGCTGTTTCAGATCGGGTAACCGTGCTTTGTAAAGGTAAGAAAGTAGCCACAGTCGATACTTCCAAAGTGACGCTTGAAGAATTAGCCACCATGATGGTTGGTAGAGAAGTCCTTTTTAGGGTGAAAAAAACAGACACAACTCGTGGAGAGCCGATCCTTATAGTTGAGCAGCTGCGTGCAAATAATGATATGGGGCGATTGGCAGTTGATGGGATCAATCTCACGCTGCATCATGGTGAAATATTGGGGTTGGCAGGTGTTGCCGGGAATGGCTTGAAGGAATTATTCGAGGTTCTGTTCGGGTTAAGAAAAGCAACTGGAGGGAAAATATTTTTAGCAGGTAAAGACGTCACAAATTTAAGCCCTGGTGCAATTAAAAGAAAAGGTATCGGGAATATCCCAGAAGATCGATTCAAAATGGGGGTGATACCAGATTTTTCGGTTAGTGAAAATTTAATTTTAGGTCAGCACCGTCATACTGAATACTTAAGGCTTGGGTTCCTAAACGAAAAGCAGATTCGCCACGATGCAGAAAAGAGTATTTCGGAATTCGATATTATGACCCCTTCAATAGATCATCCGATCAAATTTCTTTCAGGAGGCAATGTTCAAAAGGTAATCCTGGCGCGTGAATTACGATTAGACCCTTCTGTCTTGCTGGCAAATCAACCGACCCGTGGACTAGATGTTGGTGTCATCGAATTTTTCCATCAGAGGCTGTTGGAAAAAAGGAGTATGGGAGTTGGAATCTTGTTGGCCTCTGAAGACTTGGATGAGCTACTCGAACTCTCCGACCGAATTGCAGTGGTCTTTAGAGGGCAGATAACAGGTTTGTTTGATATACAGGACGCCCACCGTGATGAGATTGGATTGTTGATGGCAGGAATCGGAGGCGTATGATTGCGGATATTTTCAAGAATTATAAAATTGAAGAACGGCAAAATGCTTCCATATATACAAAGGTTGGTTTTTTTATTCTTGCAATCGTCATGTCATTGATAATTAGTTTTATCTTGATCAGATATGCAGGTGCTGATGTTAAGGACGCAGCGAAAAGTTTATTTACTGGTGCTTTTGGTGGAAAACGCGAGCTAATTGAATCGTTGATAAAAGCTACCCCATTAATATTAACTGGCTTGGCTACCGTGGTGGCATTCAAAGCCAGAATTTGGAACATTGGGCAAGAAGGACAGTTGTTTGCGGGGGCGATGATGGGTTACTGGATTTACCTGATTGCCGATACGCAGTTTGTATGGCTGAATATAATCTTGGCAATAATAGGAGGATTTATAGGGGGCGCATTATGCGGTTGGATTCCTGCATTACTAAAGGTGTATTTTAAGGTCGATGAAGTATTATCAACTGTGATCATCAACTATATTATGGCATATTTTCTGTCCTTTATGCTGTCTGCCACCGGACCCTGGAGACAAGCGGATTCCTTTTATCAACAAACACCCCTGATTGCTGACAATGCTCATTGGCCATTATTGTTTGAGGGGTACCGTTTACATTTTGGATTTGTGGTTGCTTTGATTGCTGCCTTCATCATGTATTTGATTATGAGTAAGACACCCCTTGGATATGAAATACGTGCCTTTGGTTCTAATCCATCAGCTGCAGAAGCTCAAGGTATTAGCAGTTCTAAACTTTTTATGATTATTATGATAATCAGTGGTGGCTTATCAGGCTTGGCTGGTGCTGGCGAGCTATTTGGTGCTGAGTTACGCTTGAGTTCGAGGATATCTCCGGGCTATGGGTTTACGGGAATCATCATAGCCATGGTGGCAGGTTTGAATCCAATCGGTGTTATCGTTGCAGCGATTTTATTTGGTGGGCTGTTGAACGGAGCTGTTCGCTTGCAGGTGGTCACTGGAGTTCCGAGCGCATTGATCAGTGTGATCCAGGCGATGGTGTTGGTATTTGTGCTTATTTCTCGCGTTTTGACGAGTTATCGGATACGGAGAATTAAGAATGTTGCATGATTTACTTACTGTAACTATCATCGTTAGTGTACTCGCCTCTACACTTAAAATAGCCACGCCTCTATTGTTGGCCGCTCTTGGTGAGCTTGTAACAGAGCGGGCAGGTGTGATGAACCTTGGCGTTGAAGGCACGATGCTAATAGGTGCCTATGCGGGGTTTATTGTGGTATTTCGAACTGAATCTTTAGCATTAGGTTATTTAGCAGCTGTTCTGGCAGGAGGGATAATGGGTCTGTTCATGGTGTTTATGGCTTCCTCCTTGAAAGTTGACCAGACAGTTACAGGATTATCAATAAACTTATTTGCTACAGGCTTCACGTTGTTTTTATATCGGGTAGCCTTCGGAGATATCAGTGATCTTCCTATCATTGTGCCATCCGGAAAGATATCAATTCCAGTATTGTCAGAAATTCCAATTCTTGGAGACATTTTATTCAAACAAAGTTGGTTGACTTATTTTGCTCTTCTGATGGTACCAATAATCGCCATATTTCTGTATAAAACAAAATATGGATTAGCGATCCGAGCAATAGGGGAAAACCCACGCGCAGTCGATACTGTGGGTTTGAATGTAACAAAGTATCAATACCTTTGTGTCATATTTGGTGGCATGATGGATGGATTGGGAGGCGCTTTTATTACCATTGGTACGCTTTCCAATTTCTTACCTGGCATTACTGCTGGACGAGGATGGTTGGCGGTTATTCTGGTGATAGCGGGAAACTGGCAACCCTTGTGGATATTCTTTGCAACACTGGTGTTTGCTTTCCTTGATGCTACACAATTACAACTTCAGGGTTTTGGCGTGCCCGTGCCCTACCAGTTATTATTATCTTTACCATTTATAATCGCCCTTTTAGTTTTAATGGGTAGTCGAGCTCGTTCATTAGCTCCTAAGTTTCTGAGCAAACCTTATATTCGTGAAGTTACAAAGTAATCTTCCGGTAAATTTCCAATGAGTGCAATTTGTAATTATATTAAACCCCAAACGCTTGTAGAGACACTGTTACTTCTGTCGGATAATGATGATGCGCATATTATTTCCGGGGGGACAGATTTGTTACTTCAAATTCAAAGGGAAAGATATCAGAATTGCCTCCTTATCGATATAAACGGAATTACTGAACTGATAGGAATTTCTCTTACCAAGTCTGGGTTATGGATAGGGGCTGCGACGAAACTATCAGAAATTGTAAGCTCTGAACAACTCATTGGTGCTTTCAAGGTGATCGGGTATGCAGCATCTTTGATTGGCTCTCCTCAAATACGGAATATGGCGTCCATTGGCGGGAATTTATGCAATGCTTCACCATCTGCAGACTTAAGCGCCCCCTTGCTGGTTTTAGATACACAAGCTGAAATCACGTCTGCCAAGGAAAAGCGGATTGTTCCATTATCTGAATTTTTCATTGGACCTTCAAAAACCATTATTCAGGCAGGAGAAATGTTGACCGCACTACATATTCCATCGCCTGAACATAAGGCTGTCGCCACATATTACAAGCACAGTACACGAAGAGCAATGGATCTGGCTATTGTGGGTGTAAGTGCGCTGCTATGGCGTATTGAAGATAAGCATTATGCGAGAATTGGTTTATCTGCAGTGGCTCCTACCCCCATTCGGGTATACCAGGCCGAACAATTGATTTCAGGAGTTAAGTGCATAGACGACAAATTGATTTCAGAGATTGCAAAACTTGCTTCAGAAGCCTGCTGTCCGATCAACGATGTGCGGGCTTCTATTGAATATCGTCAAACCATGGTTCAAGCCTTGATAAAAAAGGCGCTTATCGATGTTTGCACGCAATTAGGTTTAGATTGGGAATTGGATAAATGGCAAAATCAATCCTTTTGATTGTAAATAAGAGAGAATATCAACTGGATATCGAACCAGACGAATTGTTGGTAGATATTTTACGCGATCGCCTCAATTTAACTGGTACAAAGAAGGGCTGCGGATCAGGAGATTGTGGTGCTTGTACAGTTTTGGTAGAGGGAATACCAGTAGTATCTTGTCTCACTTTGGGTGTTGCCGTTGAGCACAAAGAGATCACAACAGTTGAAGGATTATCTCTGAAAGGTGATTTGACTCCACTTCAGCAGGCTTTTATCAAACTTGGTGCAGTTCAATGCGGATATTGCACACCTGGAATTCTAATGGTGTCTAAAGCTCTTCTCGATGAGAACTCCCATCCCTCCGATGAGGAAATTAGGACTGCGCTCTCAGGAAATTTATGCCGATGCACTGGCTATAAAAAGATTTTTACCGCCATAAAGGAGGTAAGTAAATTGAACCTTGGAGGCGGAAAATGAAGATTTCTACTCGGAATAAGGACGGAATCTTACCTATCTCGGAATTAGTGGAAGAAAATAAATACGACGTGATTGGAACCTCTCCTATTCGTGAAGATGGCTTTTCGAAAGTTTCGGGGAAAGCCAAATACAGCACAGATATTTCCCAAGCCAATATGCTCTTTGGAAAGATCCTTTATAGCAATCAGCCGCACGCACGGATTGTTGACATTGATATTTCCAAGGCTCTTGTTTTTCCAGGTGTAAAAGCGGTCATAACTGCGAGGGATGTACCCAATACTCGTTATGGGCAATTTCTATTCGACCGACCCATTTTAGCGCGCGACTATGTTTTATATATTGGTGATCCGGTGGCGGCGGTCGCTGCTATATCGGAAAAGATTGCTGAGGAAGCGCTAAAGCTAATCATAGTAAATTATGAAGAATTACCCGCGGTATTTATAGTTGAAGAAGCAATAATGGAAGATGCACCAATATTGCATCCAAACTTATGTGATTATGGAGCGACAAATCCTTATATCCGATATGGCAATGTTTGCATGGATGCATGTGTTTCCCAGGGTGATCCTGAAGCTGCTTTCGCAAATGCAGATTACGTGATTGAGCAAACATATAAAACCCAGGGAACGCACCAAGGGTATTTGGAACCGCATGCTTGCGTTGCAGAGTATGACTACACAGGGAGATACACAGTGTGGATGAGCACTCAACAGCTTAGCTGGGATCATGCCAGCCTGGCAAAAGTGCTTGATGTGCCGATGACCCACATAAGGGTGATTCCAACCTATGTGGGTGGGGGATTTGGCGGCAAACTGAATATTTCGATCGAACCTATATGTTGTATCCTAACTAAAACAACTTCTCATCCAGTCAAGATCACACTGACACGTGAAGAGGAATTTTTCACTCAACACCCACGAGCTCCATTCCAAATTAAATTGAAGACTGGCGTAATGGCAGATGGGACGATCATTGCGCAGGATGCAGATATTTTAGCTAATGCCGGGGCTTATGCCGATCAAACGATAGGAACAGCAACCAAGGCAGCATACTCGGTTCAGGGCTGCTATTTTATTCCAAATTGCTTTGTCCGTACCCGGGTAGTTTATACCAATAATATCGATTGGGGATGCATGAGGGGATATGGCACCCTGGAGATGAATTTTGCACTCGAAGCACATCTTGACCTGATTGCGAATGAGATAGGCATTGATCCAGTTAATCTGCGTTATAAAAACTTAGCCCACGAGGGCGATAGGATTGTCTCGGGTCAAAAACTTCGTAGTGTGCATATCAGAGAAACCATGGATAAGGCTTTAAAAGCATCAGAGTACTGGCGAAGAAAAGGGCAACATCAAGCGAATATCGGTATCGGGATTGCCAATGTAGCAAAAACAGCTGGCTTGTTAGCCTCTTCTGCCTCGGTTCGGGTCAACGAAGATGCTTCTATCAGCATAATGACCTCAATAACGGATATTGGCACGGGTGCACGCACTGTGTTCCGTCAAATTGTGGCAGAAGTACTGACCGTTCCAATTGAACAGGTTCAAATCTCAAGCCAGGATTCTGATACATCTCCATTTGATATTGGCTCTCAAGCCAGCCGGGCGATATTCAGCACGGGTAATGCAGTGCTATTGGCAGCGAAAGATGTTCGTGATCAAATTCTTAAACTCGCTGCCACTACTTTTGGTTGTGACGTGAAAGAATTGAAATTTATAGAAGGTAGCGTTCGAAATCAAGACTCACCGGAGTCTGTGTTGAATTTTAAGGATTTGGTGGGTCTGTCGCTTTATAAATACCAGGGACCACTGCTCGGACATGGCTCCTATATGAGCACAAATCCTATCGCAGAAGTTGTGGGAAATGGATTCTACGAACACGTATATCCTTCATTTACGTTTTCGACACAGATCGCGGTCGTGGAAGTCGATCCGGACACAGGTAAAGTTAAAGTATTGGATTGGACGTCCTGTCACGATGTAGGCAAGGCATTAAACCCAAATGCAGTTGAGGGGCAGATCGAAGGTGCGGTAATGCAGGGAGTAGGCTTTACTCTTTACGAGGAAATGATAACCAAAAATGGTCGAGTGTTAAATCCGAATTTTGTTGATTACAAAATGCCTACGGCTCTTGATTCTATTGATATTAAGATCATTCTGGTTGAAATCCCAGATGATCTTGGCCCTTTTGGCGGGAAGGGTATTGGTGAAGCGCCCATTATTGGTGTCGCGCCAGCTATTGTAAATGCGATTTATGATGCTACAGGTGTGCAGATTAATAAGCTACCGATAAATCCTGAACGACTTTGTTTTGCCCTTCAATCAAATAACAAATCGCTATGATATCTAACTAATATCATTATCAATCTACGGAAAGAAGGATTTAGTATGTCTGAAAACGAAAAAATCATCTCTGAATTTACCGAATATTTATTAGGAGAGCGATCTGGAGATCCCGTTGTTTGGGTACGGAGCGTTTTAAATGCTGGATTACCCCCTCTGGATTTCTTTAACAACATATTTAATCCAACCATGACCATTATTGGTGCTAAGTTCAGCCGTCTGGATATATTTTTACCTGAGTTAATGGATGCGGCGGAAACTGCAAAAAGAATTATCGAACAGGTGATTGATCCTATGTTTATTGAGCAGAAGAGCAGCTCAAAGACCAGCAGAGGAAAAATATTAATATGTACAGTTCAAGGTGATTTGCACGATATTGGGAAGAACATGGTAAGCATCATGCTACAAGTGAATGGTTTTGAGGTGATTGATCTGGGAACCAATGTAAATACTCGAACTATACTTGATCGAGCGATCGAAGAGAAAGTCGATATTGTTGGGCTTTCATCCCTAATGACAACCTCTATGTCATATATGAAAGAAGTTGTTGATTTACGCGATGGATTTGGGCATAAAGATAAATTTGCTATTATCATAGGCGGTGCTCCTATAACTGCCGAGTTTGCTACCATGATAGGCGCTGATGGCTTCGGCAAGGATGCATTCGAAGCTGTTGAAAGATGTATGGCTTTAATAAGCCGCGTGAAATCATAATTGTCGAAAGGAATTGGCGATGAAGCACCACCCAAGATTGTTTGAAGTTCTTCAACGATCCGAAACCGGTCCTCTCGTTCATGAAGTAGATTTCGACCGTAAATTAGTTGGACCCACGATAAAGCGCTTGACGGATAAATATGATATCCGATACACCGGCGAGTTCTATGTCAACTGTGATGATGACCTTGCCGATAGAGTATTCCAGGCTGGATTGGATTTTGCTAGTGAGGTCGGCGTTTTTAATCAAAGCACGAGCCGATGTATTACTTGGACAAGAGATGAAATAGAAATAGCGGTGCGAACCTGCCCTGCCGAAGCATCTGTGGGCGCTGGTGAGCAGAAATGTACAATAGTCGCTCGTAAACCAGAAGATACGAATCGCATTGCATTATTTGGTGGGGTAGTTGGTATCCCATTTCCTGAGCATTTATATCTCCCGATTACGTTGAGTTTTCTCAATCAAAACATATTCGATATTATCGATAGCGCCTCACTTGAAACGGCCTATGGATATCCAATAAAAGCCGGGACCGGTTGGGAGGTGCTTGGTGCCTGGCGGGAGGCGGAACTTGTGCAAGAAGCCCTCGCATTGGTTGGAAAACCAGGTATGCCGTTTGGGGCTGTCCAATTATCGCCAACCGCACTGGGTAGCTTAGCAGGAGTCACCTGGGGTGGATTGCGTACATTTGATCATAATCACGTCCCCATGACGAGTGAATTCAAAGTCAACAACGATCTACTGGCAATTATCACTCACGCACATAATCACAGTGGGTTTATCGGTGCTTATTACAATCCGATCTATGGAGGTTTTGTTGGTGGTGCCCCAGGTATTGCTGTTGCAGTAGCTGCGGGAATGATCCTTCTCAATCAGGTCACTATTGGTCACACATTTTGTACCCGTCCCACCCATCCTTTTTTGGGATGTGATACCACTCCTGAGATATTGTGGGCAACAAGCCTTGCGGTCCAAGCATTAACACGCAACTCTAATCTGATGATTGCCAATTTGGCTGGTCCGGTTAGTGGTCCAGGTACAAGAACCATACTCTATGAAAATGCTGCATTTGCTCTTATGGCGATCGCTTCAGGAGTATCAGAACTCGAAGCAAGTCATTCCGCAGGTGGGGCAGTGCCAAGACATGGCAGTGGCTTAGATGCCAGGATTTGTGCTGAGGTTGCCCGAACAATGCCAGGCTTAACTCGCTTGCACGCCAACGAATTGGTAGGCAGGCTTGTAAAACTTTATCAACCTGAAATGCAGCATAAGCCAATTGGCAGGCCTTTTGAAGAGGTATATGATATCGAAAAAGTTGAACCCACTGCTGAGTGGCAGGGAATCTATGATGATGTCAAAGAAGAATTGATCGCAATGGGTATACCATTGGACCGATTCAAAAAAATGTAAGGGAAACCCTGGAATTTATCCTACGATTAGTTGGTTGTCTGCGCATGTAGAACGACTGGAAAACGGATCTTTCATAAACGAAACCTAATTTGACCTCAAACCCGGTAACCCTATGAAGATCCTGATTAAAATATATTCAATAAGTTATGACCCTCAAAATGTCTTTCCAACCGATGACGGAATGGCAGGACTGTATCGCTTTACCAAGGATGCATTGACAAGACTGGGGTAGACATCTACGAAGGAAACATACGGTTATTCGAACCCTCAACGGATACCCTAAAGGTTTCATGTTTTCAGGACCCAGGTGAGACAAATCTAAAGTGTATTTTGTAATACTGGTGAGCAGAATGAATACTATTTTAAAAAGCACGACAAATGAAGTCAAAATAACCACTGATGGACCGATCACCATAATCGGTGAAAGCATCAACCCCACACGGCGGAAGAAACTGACTGCGGCACTGCTCTCAGGCCAATTAGACTATATCTTTGAGCTAGCTAAAATTCAGATTGAGACCGGTGCGGATGTGCTGGATATTAATGTTGGTGCACCAGGAGTTGATGAGGAGACAATGCTCTCGCAGGTAGCCCAGGCGGTCGCCGAGCGTTTCGATGTGCCGATCTGCCTGGATTCTTCCAACCGCGCAGCTCTTGCAGCGGCACTCAAGGTGATCCCTGGGAAGCCCCTGGTCAACTCGGTCAACGGTGAAGAAGCGAATTTGACCAATTTGCTACCGATCATCAAGGAATACGGTGCGGCGGTGATCGGTCTGACGATGGACGATAATGGAATACCCACAGATCCTGAGGTGCGCCTGAGGATCGCGGCCAAAATCCTGGAGCGGGCAGCCAAACTAGGCATCCCTGCCGAAGATGTGGTTATCGACCCGCTGGTATTGACCGTTGGTGCTGACCAGAAAGCTGGGCGAGTAACACTCGATACCATTCAGATGGTCCGCAGGGAATTTGGTGTCAACATCAATCTGGGTGCCAGCAATATTTCTTTCGGACTCCCCGACCGGCATACTGTAAATCAGGCTTTCTTGGCAATCGGGGTGAGCGCTGGTGCCAGCTGCGTCATCACCAACCCGGAAAAATTGACTCCGATCATCCGCGCCTCCGATTTGCTGTTGGGTCGGGATGCTTTTGCAGCGCGCTTCATCAAGGACTTCCGCAAGCGGCAAACGTTGGATTTGATTAGCGATGGAGCTCAAGCAAAACCTTGATTCAATCTTTGACCTGGATGTAGTGTATTTTTTAGATGTGGATAACAAAATATCAAATCCGAACTGTATTTAAGACTATTTTTAAGTAGATTTTTTTCTCAGTGGTAAATTTACTATCTAATTACAGCCAGAATTTCTCATATCTTATATAAAGAAAATTCATTGGACGCCAAAGTGTTGACTGGACTTTAATAACCATGTCAAATGTGCTAGCAATGTCCGTGTCCAATGGACTAGGGCAAAAATGGCAGGACACTGGATCGGAGAACCGTTTTTAAGCGGTTGTTCTTTTATGCAATTAGTTTAACGTTCGAGCCGTATCAAACAAAAACCAATTTCTTTAGACTGTTCATACTCCTTATCTTCCTCCTCTGGACAGGGCTGCGGGTCGCCTTTCCTTGCTTCATACCGATGCATATCGTGGTACAATTCGGGTACAGATATGCTCATACAGTATGGTCATTTTGAGAAATTCTAGACGTAATAGACGGCATTTTCCCCCTTTTCCCCTACCTGCTCATCTATCGCACTGAAGAGGCCGCGGGTTCGAATCCCGCCAGGTCCACAAAATTTTATGCATAATACCCGTAATGCTGGCTAATATCCCGGTTATTTTGTAGTCTAATAGATTCAGTAGGAAAATTGCTCATTATTTGTTGCATTTTAATGCTCTTTATTCACTTCGGGAACAATACGGGAGCAATTGTGCTTGGATAGTATGGAAATAAGCAGACTACTTAGACATAATAGAAGGGTATTATTACTTTTTCGGCTGGCTAATTATTTATCGCGTTGATGAAGTCGCTGGTACGAGTCCCGTCAAGTCCACAATATTCTTTTCACGGAAGGGATTTTCTTAGATATTGAAGAGGTCGCATCTTCAATCCTATTCTCCACACAGGTTTTATTGTTTATCCTCTATTAAACTGATGTAATAAGCGATTTTTACTATGGAGATTTTCGAGTTGGATAACCCTTATTTCATAATACTAATCAATCGTGTAAGGTGCAGCGATATTGGTGTTACAAGGTCATTAATATAATCTACAACTTTTGTTTACACACTTGCGAAAAAATGACCGGAGCAAGTAAATACCCGTGATCATTCTCGCTGAAGCTCATTCACGACACGGAGTGATGAAAGCCATATCACACGTCGATAAAATACATCAGACACACAGGCATTAGCGATGTCGATAAGCTCACTTAGGTTTGTAGTAAGCAGCTTACAGTCGTCCACTACGATCTGCCCTGCGATCATTGTCATGTCTACGTCTCCACCTCGCACCGCATGAACTAGATTGTGATGAAGGTTACCGGCGAACCACCACAGCCGGGCCAGCTACCATGACCCGCATAGCCTCGTCCTTATACGCGCCGGAAGCCAGGGTGGCCAAATCCCCGCCACGCTCTTTTGCCACTTCCTAGCGAGTGATG
>Ga0315289_10006396_pt1 | contig 17323 bp, 13 predicted proteins | sample YL17G11_40_MG_FD_203452 | JGI IMG/M metagenome (GOLD analysis project Ga0315289, IMG submission 203452) | Sediment microbial communities from Yellowstone Lake, YNP, Wyoming, USA - YL17G11_40 | ecosystem: Environmental > Aquatic > Freshwater > Lake > Sediment | place: USA: Wyoming | collected... | reverse complement strand
CCCACCGATGTGAGCTAGGGATTCAAAAGAATTAAGCTGGGGCCATTGATTTAAACAATATAGTATGTTGTTCAGCGGTTGATTCGTACACCCTAGGAAGATAATCCCCCTGTTGCACAAAGCGCCCCATTGTTGAGTACGCACATAAGATTAGTTTCGGAAATCCCAAACTTGCTCCAACCGTTGGGGAGAAAAACCGAACTTCTATTGAAGTGTGGTTTATTGCAGGCACACAAAAGAAGTCTGGCAAGGTTAACTTTAAGACGGGTTACCTTTTCACAATAGCGTGGATAAGATGAAGATATTTGCGCTGAAGGTCGTTAACGGCTGTGTTAAAGCCATCAATCTCGGTGAAATACTTACCAGCCTTGATAGCTTCCCATGCCATTGCTCTACAAAAGGCTTCCCCAACTAGTTCTGCCAGCATTGCACCCCCTTCAGGGGACTCGCTCCCCTTTAAACCCGGACCAAGGTATTTTGCTACCACAGGGAATCTTATGTATATCAAGACCTTTCCCGTATCAGCCGCATAAAAGACGCGCTGCATTGGATTCTCGCTTTCATCTGGCGCTATATCCGAGAAAAACCCTCCTTTGGGACCCTTGAGCTTGCCTTTCGGTCCACGTTTGCCAGGAGGAGCAACTCTGACTAAAGCCACCGCTTCATGGTTTCCAAGCGTGCAAGTAATATACGCCTCTTCTTTCCACACCGAGCCAGCGACTCTAAACCTTCCGTAATGGAGGTATGAATATTCTGGGTCTGGGTGGGGACGAAGTGTTACAGTGGGATCCAGAACCTGTATATTGGGGTTATCTGATTCGACTTGCACTTCATTTCTGACCGCTGATTGTCCCAATATATCTTGGGGAGCATAAACCGAAAAAACCCTTGGGGTATTTGGCTGTATATTTGCTGTGTCTGGCTTAATGATTAATTCGTGTATCTTCTCATCTAGCCTTTCATCGCCCTCACCATTTGTAGTGGGAAGCTCGGCTAATTCCCTCTGTGCGAATCTATTTAGGAGACGGCACATATCATACAGTATCTTTTTTGTTCTCGGTAATACCTCGGCAGGAGGTTTTGCTTCCAGTTCACTTTTCTTCTTATCAATGAGTGGAGCCAAAGTGTTTTCAATTTCGGATTGCAGAGCTTGGCAAAAGGGATGGCGCCGCCAATTGAGCCCAGCCCTAGCTGGGTCTATTAATCCAAAGTCCCCTGCTCTCACCCTTTCTGCTATACCTTCACAAAATACCTCGCCAAAGTAATAACATGCTGCGCCTTCATTTTCATATCTAAAAAGCTGATTATCAAGAGTAGCGCCTTTTGTCTTTATTAAAAGCCCGGCTTCCTCAAACGGATTGTGACGGGGAGTTTTAAGCTCTGCGCTGCTTTCCCACACCCGGATACTAATATTATCCCCAAATCCCGGCAGATTGACTATTTTGTCACAAACGATTTTACCTTCGGGGGGAGAGTAGGAAATTGGAATAGAAGACCTATCCGTCCCACTTTGAAGTGTCAAGATAACTTTTCTTTGCTCCGACATATTGATATCGCGGAGAGCGTAATGATTTCTGACCTGACGCTTCAAAGTTTTATAATCAGGACAGCCCATTTCCTCGTTTATTACGGTTATTGTTATCTTAGTGCCATTTCCTTGCTCGATACCTACTTCCTTGCGAATTTCATCAGTGGCGGGCAAGGGGCTTCTAAGCAAGCTACACTTAGACCTCCTGTTTGGGTCTAACCAGATTCTTGCCCCATCCAGCACCCCATCGTGGATAGTGGTTATTTCCCCATCTCCAAGCGCTAAGATCGCCTCCTTTAGCCCTCTACCAAATAGCCCCCTCACGCTACGACCTGCCTCAAAACCGCTTGCCTCCTCACCAAAAGTTATCGCCCTTTGAAGTTGTTCTCTGCTCATCCCCTCGGCGAAATCTTTTACCACTAGTTTTTTACATTCCCCGCCTTTTACCCTCTCAACATAGATTTCAATCTGTCCCTCTCGGTTAGATGATTCATGGGGCCTATTATAGCTATCATCACTATTTGTTACGAGTTCGACAATTGCATCGGTGACGCTCCGAACGCTGATTGGCTTAACAATCTTCGGGCTAATAGGTAAGTCAAAAGCCGACCCAAACTCCATTTTCCCCCTCCTTCTTTCCGCGGTTAATTCTTGCCACCAAGCGGGTTTCTTTCCTCACACGCTTTTAGAAACTCCGAGATTTCAATTTCATTGCCTTCTTCAGCCAGTTTCTTGCATCGGATAAGATTTTGCTTAACAATGCGGATTGGAGTTTCTAAAGTGCACCTCAACAGACTTCTAAATTCGGCTTCTGTCAGCGAGAATGTTCTCTTATCTTTAACGAATCTTTTATAAGTGTCACTCTCTTTGAGGTAATTCATCAAAATCCTTTCCCGCCCTTTTAATTGCTTGGGGGCAGTCTGCTTTGCCACATTAGCTCCCTGAAGTTGGTGTCCAACTTCAGTTGCGATCCTCTCACCAAATTTGGTTAGCGTGAACCCGGTTTTTGGACTGCCTGTAACCCAGCCCTTCTTCTCACGAAGATTCCTAAGAGGGCGCCCCAGTTTATCGGAATCAGGCCACTGGGGATAGCGAAAGAGACAAAAGCTCTTGGGAAAGAGAGTAAAGCATTCTTTTACAAGGCGTTCAAATGTGCATTCTTCACCACTGCTGAGAATTGAACGCATTGCGAACACCATTAAGCGACCTATTTCTATCTTTGAGTAAATTCTTTGGTCGAAATTCTTATCCATAACGATTGGCTTTGTAGGTCCACATCTATTGTATCATAGAGAATTCAAGTGTCAATCTTGTCCCCGAGTGAGATTCGAACCCCTTTCCACGATGCTTATTTTACACTGACGGTCCTTTGCCAGCAAGGGAGAAAACCAAAGAGATACGGGGTTGAACTTTTCGCTATTTCGTGCAACTAGAGCTACTTGCTTCTGTCCGGAGTGCGCCAAGGCTTAACAATCCGAGTCTTTGTTCAACGATAACCAATCTAACCACGAAGTGCCTGTTTGTCCAGTGCCTATATCGGTGGGACGCGAGTCCAGGATGTGAACGTGGTGTGGGTGGGATATCCTGGGACTGAAAAAACTAATCTACCTTGTTTAGCTCTAATTGCACGGACCGTATTAGAAACCAGACCGGTGTACCATTGGTTTCCAGCCTTTTCCCCCAAGCATCATCAGGAACAATGTTTTTAGCATGGTTCCGGATACAACTATCCCATGCTCTATTGTTATCAAAGGGTTGCCCCTGATCACACATTTCTATTGCATTCAGAAAGCCAAGGTAAACAAGAACAACGGGCACACCCAAGGTGGTCAGTTTCCATGCCCAGGCGAAGCGGTTGCTAAGCTGGTAATGTGAATCACGCGAAAGTGCCCAGCCTTTCATAACTCCGTTCAATCCGGCATTAGCCTGCTCAATAGCAATACCTATATGTTTGTGATTCATTTGGCTATTACTGGTAGTTGGTTGTGACTTACCAGCTTCAGATAACTCCTTATCGTGTGCCTTAGCTTCGACTAATAGGAGACCTTTTATCCCTTCGATTGTACAGGTTGAAGCGATGTCCCAATTAGGTAAATTAGCGCCACGGAGTTTTTCCAACCACCAATCTGTCAATGCTTTACACCTGTCAGGGGTTAGAAAATCGCTGCTATCTACAAGGGTTGTCTCTCTATAGTCCCTCAAACCACGAGGCATCCAGAAATCACTATCAGATGAAATGACTGCATTGGGAAGCTGCATAAGACTTGTGAGAAGTTCTGCGGTATGATGACGCGGAAAATTCATCATGAGTAAACATCGAAGAAGGCTGCCACGTAATCTGTCAAGCGTCAAATTTTTCATAGTCTAGTTAGGTATTATAACATTTGGAATAACAGGATGTTAAGGAATTGACTTGGAAATATGCTTGAGTAATAACATCACCACTTTTACGAATGGAAAGGGCAAGAGGGACAAAAGGTGGTCAGCCTCAGGTCACGGAATAATTCGTCTGCCAAGTGTGTGGATTCACCGCTGAGGGCCAAGTCCCGGAGAAATGCCCTGTATGCGGCGCGCCCAGAGCCCAATTCTTGAAGGTCGACTAAGGGAGAACGTGGAGGCGATTGTCCTTTCCGTCAGCTACTGCACATTTTGGACTGTTGTTCACCCGCTCCACGGTTTCCCTTTCTTGTGGTACTCATAATAGTGCCATAGGAAGTTATGTACTCCCACAAGTTCAAAACCTGCTGCCAGTCCGAGGTTCGCCTTCTCAATGCGGCTTTTTAGCTTATCCCTGTAAATCCGCTTGCAAATGTCGTTTGCGTAAACATAACCGTTGGCAACACCCGTTTTGACGACCACATGCGTCATCCGCAGGTCTTTCAGGGCACTCGCTATGTTGTCTTGCAGAACGCCGTAGTCACCTGGGTGTGCGGCGGCCAAGAGTTGCGTAACAATAAATGGCCCAAACATTTTGATATGTAGACTGCTCCCACGGTCGAGTAGGCAATTCAAATTCTGCACCGGGTCGCCTTGCCAGTCCGCTATGAACCTTAGAACTTTCTTAATCTTGGCGAAATTGTCATCTATAGCTTTCAGTAAAGCTTTCCTGACCGGTTCGCGCCCAGACATCATATATTTGTCGACACCTGTTCTTAGGTCTTCCCTAGTTACCCTGTCCAAATTTGCAAAGATGTTCTTGTTCCAATATTCCAAGCATTTGGAATGCCAGATCGTGTCTTCCAGAAACTTCGTGTCGCTTTTCAAAGCCTGAAAGAACAGCTCTACCAAAGGGTCCAATTCTGGAGGGAACGAGACAAAGTCTATGTTATCGGGTAAATGATCCTTAGACGGGAGTGGTATGTTGGTTTTGCTTTGCAGTCTGATACTATTGCCTTGTGACCTGCCGGTCAGGTAGAACAGATACTTAGTCCCGTCAGTGACGGTAAAAAGGGGTGCTCCAAGCATTAATGCATAAGATTCAGCCTGGGGTACCCATTGCTCAAGATCCTCGCCTTCCTGTTTGACTTCTACCAACAAATAGGGATGGGGTCTGTTTCGCCAAGCTAAGTAGCAAACGAAGTCCGCCCAAGCAACGGAAGTTCCCACTTGGACAGGAACACGACCATATTCGCTGATCAAGGCTGCTGGCCACTTCAACTGATCCTTTAGGTATGGGAATACCTTTGTCGTGGCAACCTCATGTTCATCCATCATTGGTTGACCTCCTTTTCTCGCATACGCAGGTCATAACCTTAGCACACAGATTACTGCCAAGTCCGACTGCAACCACTATAGGAGACTCATACGATCCGCCCTATTGTTCAATTAGCTCGCCTCTTCCATACAGATACAGGCCGGAGTTTATGTGGAGGACTCTAGTTTTCGCTTTTTTGCTGATTCTCCTGCACGCTTCTTGAACAAGTAATACCGTACCTAATCCCTCCTTCAATCCGCCTTCCTCTTCGGCCAGCATGCCAAGGTCTAAGCCGCCAAAGTAGGCGTATCCAGTCCTAATCAAGCCCGTAATGGCTCGAACAACTTCCAGGCCCAACGGCATCCAGACTTTATCTAAGCCCTCGCTTCTCCATAAATCTTGTCTATGAGCTGCTATTATCTTAAAAGGAGCACAAAATAACCAAGGTCCTATGCCACGGATTTGTCTTTGATCGAGGAGTTGAGAGATGGCAGAAAAACAATTCTGCTGAATAGCATACAATCCCTCAGCACTACATGAGTAGAGAGCTGGAATGGCTCCGCCTATTTTATCTAAGCTAATTTTCCAGCCGCAGAGAACTTCATTCAATTTCTCTGACCCAAAACGCCCTGAGAAAGACTCTGCTCTCTGGACGGCAAGCAAGTCACCTGTAGCGAGAAAGTCGATTGCAGAACTGTAGAACGTCTCGTCCCTTACCGCATGACCTGTCCAAGTAAGTGCGTTTGCGATGGCGAGTGGGAGGTAATTGGCGAACCCATAAACATTCACAAGGTTCTGTTGATCTGAACAGATTTCTAAACTCATCTGTTCACCGCGACGAGCCAGCAAGCTCTCAAAGTCTTCGTTTGCCATCTCTCTCATGCGCCTCCTTACCGGATGTAACTGGTAAAGAAGGGACCCGAGGGTTCCACCAGCCAAAATGTAGTCCATCAGAGGCTGCCAGTCAAGCGTTGGCGTTAAATCAAGCCAGACTTATAGCTAAGAATTAACTGACTTAGTGCTCGATTGACAATCCGCTAGAAAGTTCAACTCTTCGTATCTTCGTAAGCGAGATGCACCAGCAGGACTGAGAGTGGATTAATTCTTAGGCGTGTTTTTGGTAATGTTATGAAAAGACCAGACGGATATTAGATCCGCAGTGTGGGGACAGAGACCCCCTCTTTTACTTATCGTGTTTCGCAACTGGCTTCTTCTTGTCTCGTAATAAGATGTTCCAAAATTTACTCGCTCTAGTGTTTATCTGGCCTTATTACTTTGTATTGATGCTCTAGCTTCAATACCCGTGTTGTTTCCTTACTTGTTCATTAAGGTCACGCAATAACTGCCCTTCCTTTGTGCGCCAGTATGCGGGGCCTGCTACTCCATGTTCATCATGCTTAAAGCCGTGTCTTATGAGCAAGACTTTGGCCAACTCTGAAACCGAATAAGCTTTACCATCGGCTTTGTATCTCACTTTGTTGTCTGAAGCTATTATCTCTGCTTGCTCGTCTTGGAACAGCCGGGTATGGTAGAAACATAAGGTTTGTCCATCCCTAACCAAACCCGCCTCTACCAACTCTCGCAAGGAAACTCTCCTAGCCTTTGCCCCTCCTGGAGGTGGAGCAACTCTAACCATCTGAGGAGGATGTGCAGGAATCTTGAAAAGATCAAGAGGTAATCCAAGAGCAGCCCAAATCTCTGATGTCTTGATTCTTAGTTCCTCAGCCAAACTTTCCTTCTGTTTTCTTAATCCTTCGATTTCCTCCTCTTTTGTTTCTATATCGCTATCAATTCCCTCGACCCTTTCCTCATATTCTTGCGTGAGAAGATCCTCATTTGCCATGGCATCCTTTATCTGCCGCTCTCGCTCCTCTATTTTCTTGAGGACATTTCTACTTTGTAAGTTCTGGATATGTAAAAGATTCGAAAGTATCGCCCAAACCGATTCTTTGCTCAAGTCTTGCCTCTTAATGGAATATAATAACGATCTTTCGAATGCAATTCCCCTAAGTGGACTATAAATTCTAATCTCGGTACCGTTTGCAATTATTGTAAGCAACGCAGCTTCATCAAAAGTATATTCTTTTATCTGTTCAATGTGGTTGTTTAGATTCTCGTCATAATTCTTAGTGTCAATAATCATCCTACAATCGGGAGGCACATTTCTTATGAAAATATCTATTTTGCCCCCTCTCCGCGTGCGGTATTCAAACTCCAAGCTTTCTCTCTTATGTCCCAAGAACTCCAATATCGGGACAACAACTTTCTGCTTTACATTTTCCTCAGTGGGCCCTATATCGCTCCTTTTTAGTTCAGCGATTCTTTCTATTGCTTGTTTCATCTGCATTTCCATTATTGTTCACCTCCATGGTGGTTGCTATCCTTTCAGCTGGCCTTACCTTGAACTATGTTTTCCACCCTCCGCTTCGCCTCTTCCAGAAGCTGCCTCGCCTTCTGCCGAGCCTGCCACGATTGGGTAACTAGGTCGGCAACCCTCTCCTGAAACGGCCCTGCAGGAAGAGGAACAATCAACTTTTGAATGTCAGCTTGGGTAATGCTGAAGTTTGAGAAGCCATGAACATATTTTTCGACTTGTATTCGAGCAGCCATTGTATTGAGAAAAACAGCTAAGAAATCCGGCGATAGTTGAGAGCCTGGTAGAAGACGAATACGCATGATCTCTGAGCTAATGATACAATTCTCTTCCCCTTGTCTAACTCGTGAAGCAACTCCATAAGTTCCTTTGCGAGTGAAAAGGACATCGCCTGGTGATAGAGCCACATCCTTCTTAATAAAGTGCGGCGAAATTCGCTCAGCGCTAGATGTGTCAATCCACCCTACCCTGACATCTCCAACACGTAAGTATGGAACCCCCACGCTTTCAAACTCCCTACAATCGTAGCCATTAGTGATAGGACAAATAAGGCTACCTAATACTTTTGCGCCATTCTTATATTGGCTTAGATGCTTTTCTAGGCGTTCATACTTGGGCTGGAAGTGTTCAGCATCGAGCCGATCTGCTTCCCTCACCCTTTTGTACGACACAGTGTAGTAAAGCTGGTGACTCAAGTCCAAATCCTTGAAGCCAATCTCGTTCAGCAGGAATCGCTCAGCCTGGAGGTAAAGAGATTCAGAATCTTTCAGCTTTTGCCTGCTTTCTTTGACTTTGTCGCTGATGGAACCCCTTATTTCTGAGTCCAGTAATGCCACTGGTAGTGATAGCACATCGTCCCCAGAGACCGCCGGGTACATTGTTGCCGTTGTTTTCCGGTCAAGCAGGCTAGCGACAATGCTTGTCTTGAGGTAAGCAAACAGAAATTCAGAGGATGTTTTGATTGGCCTTAGGACTGCAAAGCCGTTAGAGCAAACGAAGCCATCTTCGCTACTGCCTATGAGCGCTACCGCGTTCCTGGCTGGTCTGACAGTAGAAACTATGACATCTCCCTCTCTTACAATCCATTGTGCCCTGCTAGGAGCTTCTGCACCTGCTACCTCAACAGCATTAATAGCTCCGGTACCGATGTCCACCTCTGCAATCTCGATGTAATTGAAAGGTCTGTCAGTTGGCGCAAATCTACGCTTTACGGGCTTTGCTACCTCTGAGAGAGGAACAGCTCTTAGGGCTTGAAAAGCCTTTACAATCCTGAGGTACTTCGGCTGGTAATATTCAGCATCCAGCCGCATTGCCCCCTCAAGTTCAGATTTCTTAACTATAGAGAGTTGAGCCATCTCTTAGTCCTTCCAGAAATCCAGATTCTGGCCCCGGGCAAATTGGATGAATGCCTCGGCAATGTCATCCAGGTCATGGTCAATCTGATGCTTGCCATTATCATCCAAGAGGTAAGAGCCGTCAGGCTTTTTCTTGAAAACATAACTGCCGCTATTGTCCTTACCCGGCTTCTCTGAAGCACCCATGAAAATTGGGTAATCATCGGTAACCTCTTCTTCGTTTCGCCACTTTTGCAGGAAGATGACGCTAGTCTTGGTGCCAGTGAAAGGTTTGAAGGTGTTAACATGAAGCCCTACAATAGCGAGAACTCGGGCCTTGTCGCCTATGAATTTACGGACATACTCAGCATTGGTGTTGTTGAGGTTGCCCTGGGGAGAGACAATAGCCATCCTGCCACCCGGTTTGAGGAAGCGCAGACACCGCTCGATAAAGAGGACATCACGAGTTAGCCTGTTCACTCTGTTGTGTTTACTACTGTCCCCCTTATAGGCCAAGTCAAAGGTACCTAGAATCTCAGGTTGAGTGATATTACCAGCAAATGGGGGATTGGTCATCACCACATCGAACTTGCCATCATAGATGGCTCCTACTAGCCCATCGGTGCGATTTTTCCATTCTCTAGGGTCAAGAGAGTTTACTCGGTAAACATTAGTTCTGCCATCACCAGCGATAAGCATCATGGCTTTGGCTACACGAGCTAGCCTTGGGTCAAAGTCAATGGCGAAAAGCTTAGAGTTAGCATACTGGACCTTATGTACTTTCCAGTCACTGCCGTATTTTGGCTTGAGGTAACGCTCAGTAACCCAATTGAGAGAGTGGATCATGAAGCCACATGGACCACAAGCAGGGTCTAAAGCCAATTCGTCAGGCCTGGGGTTGAGCATCTTGACGCACATTTTGACCACCTGACGAGGCGTGAAGAACTGACCCTTATCCCCCTTCTGCTCTGGATTGATCATATACTCAAAGGCAGCATCTATTACATCGAGGTCGGTATCGAAGAACTTTTTAGTCTGAAAGGCTGAAGCTACAGCCACCAGCGCTTCGGGTGAAAGCTCTATCTTATCACCTTCGCCGAAGATGTCAGGCCAGGCGCCTTTTGCCTTTTTGAATAACCCATCCAGCCTCTGGTACTGCTCCTGGGGTGTAGCCGTGGTCGTACGAAATTCCATAGTATCGTTTTCACCCTTGTCAAACTCATCCCATAGCTTGGCGAATACCAGAGGGAAGATAGCATCGAAGGCACTCACACCGGCGTTGGCTAAAACGGTGTTCTCCAACTCCAATACCATTTCCTTCAAGTCATGAATTGGTTCTAGCTCGGATTTTCTAATTGGGGTCTTGACGTCGTCTAGGTCCTCATTGACCGCAGGCAGCCGCTTGAGTGTTTCAAAGAGGTTAGGCTCGGTTCGCAGTTGGTAGACCTCGTCGTTCCCATTTATCCAACCGCCGTAGTAAACTCCCGTAGCGTTCATATAGGAGTGTAGTTGCTCCAACCCATCTTTGCGAAGAGGTTTTTTAACCTCAATGATAATGTACGGGTTCTCCCTACTGTCCTCAGCATAGACCACTATGTCGGCCTTCTTGCTGGCATAAGTTGACCCCATCTTTATGGGAACTTCCACATCTAGGCGTTTCAGAGGATAGTAGAGATCATCAGTGAGCTTGTTAATAGTGAGCTGACGGATGATCTCCTCTGGCTTGGCAATCTTCTTCTTATCCGAGACCAGGCATTTGATAAAGAACTTGTCATGGTCTTCAAAGATATTGAGTTTCCCCAGTTCCGCAGGCGGGAAAATTTTAAGCCCGTGCTTCACTTCGGGATCCTTGAAAACTAGGTCGATAATTTCTTCCACGGTTTTTGATTGGCTTACCACGGCTACTGCCTCCTCTTTGATTTTATAGCCGCTTTCTCTTCGTTGGGCTGCCATTCAGCTGAATACTTCCCTACACTCTCTGTAATCAGTTTGGCTACATATTCCTGCATGGATGTGTCTTCATGTACACATCTCACCTTCAGCTTCTTGTAGATTTCATCCGGTAGTCTTATATGGAGCTGTTTGCCTTCATTCTTCATGATTTCAATTCGCCTGCTAGAAATAGACTTTGGTATAAATATACCAAACCACCGTAGAATGTCAAGGGATTCACTTTAGATTGAACAAACCGTCATACTGTAGATAAAAAGGGGGGCGCAAATGCTCGCATCATTAGTCTCTATATACGGTCCCACTACATATTCTTGGGCATGTCTGATTTCTTGTACTTACGATTAATTATCCTTAAAAAAAGAGCTCTTAAGTATTTTATTCTTTAACATCCCACTGGCTTAAGGCCAACTCTATCGCATATTCTCATTATAAACCCGTCTTAGAAAGTCGCCTACCTCTTTGGGAATCTGCTGTCGCTCAGTTCTTTTAGAAACCTCTTCTGCTAACGGGACCTTCCACTCCTCCGGTCCTTTTTTCAGGAGCTTATTTATGGTCTTGACGCGTCCTCCCTCAGGGATGTCCTCTCTGGCTACCGTTACGTCAAATAATCTCTGTAAAGCATCAATAAGAACGTCAGTAAGGTAGTAATCCTCGAGGTCGCCCCGTTCCAGTGTGTGTGCGTTGTCTGTTTCCACAAGGCCTGCACTAACGGCGGCGTTCACCTCATCCTGTCCACTTTTATCCACAATAACATAGCGAGGCAAATCAATCTCTTTGCTGATCTCAGCCCAAAGCTTAAGATGGTATCGTGTCTTACTTACGCCCCGAGCTGGTACGACGGCGGCATGGATTTCCTCGAGCGGAACATCTAGTGTCCTGGCCCAGCCTTGCAATACAATTTTGTCTGACTCACCTTCCACAATAAGAATAAGGTCTGCAAAAAATATGTCACTGGGCCTAGCCCCGATATCAAAAAGGGTAGTCCTGAGATCCTCTTTAGTCCCGATTTGTTGTGCTTTTGTCTCTTGCCCATCCCAATAAAGAGCGACTATACCTCGAATGTATGAGGAGTCTACAAAGAAGGGTGAATGTGTCGCAACAAACAACTGTTTCACACTAGGTCCGGCTGTGATATCTTGGAAGTAACGGAGGGTCTTTTTAATAAGTTCGGGATGTAGATGATTCTCTGGCTCCTCAATTGCCACGATCGGGGGTGCAGTCTCGATGTCATGAATCAAGGCTAGGACTGACTGAGCGCCTCCCCCTGTAGCTGGAAATGGTTCGTCTCCTAGAAAGAGCTGGCCAACTTTAGAATCAACTCGCTCGCGATTGGGCAGGGTAGTTTCCATCTTCTTCCTTAGAGGTCTCCACTTATTCCGAACGTCGGCCGCCGCTCCCTGGGCCAAATTGTTTATAGAAGCCAGTGTGGTGGGATTGATAATAGGTGACCGATTACCAAAAGATGGGGCGGGCTGCACGCTGTCCCTTGCTGCACCTATATACTTAAACTGCGACCGCAATAATCCTGATAGGTTGGAAAGTATGCTTTGGACGAGATTTGCCGGTACAGGTTCTGGTCTATTCAGTGCCTTCATTATTTCCTCTGGCGTCACCGCTTTCGTATCTTTTATAAGATCGATATTTCCCACCGCTAACGCACTAGTATGCCACCTCATGTCCGATGGAGTCGCGACAATCTGTCTCAAGACTCTAACTTGGTCTTTATTGGTTACGCCTTCGAAAATTGGTTCTAAGTCCTTGCCTAGGAGAACAAGGGTTTCGCTCTGCTCGAGCTTCAAAGTCACATCCCATTCTATGGGAGCAAGAGCCTCTCGCCCGTGCCAAAGCTCAAGATTCAGCGAACCAATGGCTCGTTCGAAAGCCGAGTCGAACTCTCGAAAGAAATAGTCAATTGCCTCAAGTAAGTTGGTTTTGCCTGAGCTGTTTCTGCCTATTAGAACGACAAGATTGTCTAAAACCTGGCTACTGTTATGCTCCGGTAAGATGACTTCTCTAATGCTCTTGAACCTGCGTAGTTCTATACGTTGAATTTTCAACCCCCGTTAACCTCCTTTGGAGGTTGAGCCCTTCCCGCGACCACACAGAGTCTCGTGGGGCTCTCCCCACCTATGTTACCATAATGCTTTTTCTCATTTTGGTGTTCTCAGTCTATTCCTCCTTGAGAAGCGTTGTCAATATGCACCTTAAGATAGAGATAAATCACTGTGCGAGAAGTTACTGCAGAGACATTCAACTGGCTAGTTCCAGAGTTAGCACTGACTTTTAATTATAAACTTATATACTAATAACCGACGTTTCCGACGTCCTGTTAGTAGGGTAGGACGTAATGTCTTCAGCAAAAGTGGGACACATTAAGCCAACTTGTGTGACCTGCCCCCCAGAAATCGGTCCAGGTAAAATGTTAGACTTTGGGCTGAAAGAAAGGGGGGCTTTTGTATGGGCAGGAAAAAGTATACAGCTGAACAGATCATCAACAAGCTGAGGGAGGCTGAGGTTCTACTAAGCCAGGGAGCCACTGTCGGTGAAGCCAGCAAGAAGATAGGGGTAATAGAGCAGACCTACTATCGCTGGCGGAGGGAATATGGTGGCATGCGGGTTGAGCAGGCTAGAAGGCTGAAGGAGCTTGAGAAGGAGAACAGTCGTCTCAAGAGGCTGGTGGCGGATCTTTCTCTCGATATATCTATACTGAAGGAGGTTGCCAGGGGAAACTTCTAAGCCCGTCGAAGAGACGCAAAGTGGTAATTCGAGTATGTGAAACACTTGCCGTTTCGGAACGACGGGTGTGTAGTGTGCTGGGGCAGGCCAGGGCCACTCAGCGTCACAGTTCCTATGTCAGTGACGAAGAAGAACAGCTGGCAGCTCGGATTATTGAGATGGCGACCCAGTATGGCAGATACGGGTATCGGAGGATAACGGCTCTACTGCGGAGGGAAGGCTGGAAGGTAAACCATAAGAGAGTTGAGAGGATCTGGAGGAGAGAAGGATTGAAGGTGCCACATAAGCAACCAAAGAGGGGGCGATTATGGCTCAATGACGGCTCATGTGTCAGGCTGCGGCCGGAGCATAAAGACCATGTTTGGAGCTATGATTTGATGATAGCCAGGACATCCGATGAGAGAGCTTTTCGGATATTGACGATGCTCGACGAATACTCTCGGGAGTGTCTGTCGATACTGGTCCGCCACATAAGATCACAGGATGTAATTGACCAACTGTTTGACCTGTTTATCTTCAGAGGCATCCCGGAGCATATCCGGTCGGACAACGGCCCTGAATTCACGGCGAAGGCAGTTCGCAAGTGGCTTTCCCATCTTGGAGTCAAGACTCTGTTCATTGAGCCGGGAAGTCCCTGGGAGAATGGATATATTGAATCATTCAATGGGAAGCTGAGGGATGAGCTTCTAAACCGGGAGGTCTTCACGACATTGCTGGAAGCGAAGATAATGATTGAGGGCTGGCGGAAGGGGTACAACCACTTCCGACCTCACAGCTCTCTTGGGTACCGACCTCCAGCTCCTGAGGCTATACAGCCAGCTCTAATACCTTCAACTCTAACTTAACAAGTGGTACAATTGCTGGGGGCAGGTCACCTTTACCTACAAAAGATAGGTATATCCTGTACTTGAGTTTATATTACCTTAAGCACTACTAGCTTTTGAGGTTCTCCTCTTCCTAAGAACAAAAAGAATAGTAGCAAATCCTATTACTACCGCCGCACCGATTATTCCTCCTATCAAAGGCCAACTTACTGAAGATTTACTACAGTCAGGGTCTGCATTAGCTGCACAATCTGGATCGCATTTCCCATCTGCAATTCCATCGCAATATCCGTCGTTACCACCAGAAGGACAGTCTGCTGGACAAGTCTTCGAATTCTCCGGCAATCCACACACACCATCACCGCATGTAGTCTCATTGAAGTTGAGATTCATCAACTGAGTCACCTCTATTTCACTGCCGTTTGGTAATACACAAACACAGCAATCCATGCAGATATCTGAATTTTCCACGTGTTTAGCTTCATAACCTTTAATAGCACAGTAGCTCCACTCAAGGGCAGTCTTGCCAGTTAAGAAATCCCATTCATCTACCTTTTCATTATTTGGCAATGTACAAAATCCCTGTTGCCCGTATTCTGTTTCTTCCACAGAATAGTTATAGCCACAGGCTTGGCAATAGGCTGCGGCTGGGTTTGACATAGCATACGATCTAGATATAAAGACAGTCACCAGCATGACTACAGTTAACAGTGGAAGAATTATTACTATTTTCTTACTTATCAAATTGAATTTCATGGCGATGTGACACCCTCCACATAATATACCGAATCTATCAAGTCGCTATATGGATGGCCAGTGTAAGGGATATATCCATATCCTTTGTCGTGCCATACATATTCACCGCCGTTGCTTCTAGACCATCCACTTATTAAACCCCAACTATTTCTAATGATCCAACAACCATTCTGGCCATATTTATTTTTGCAGATTGTACAGTTATCATCGTAACCCACAAGCACAAAAGCATGTTCCCAATTCATGGAAGTTACCGAAAGTGGTCCATGATCAATCAGAGCTTTCTTTACGTCTTCTGGACTTCCTTTTTCCCGCCAAATGCTTTTTATTGTCCACAATCTAGATTGCCAATCCGAGCATTTTGTACATGATGTATCTTTTGCTTTGTAGGGGAAGCAAAGTTCGTCAACAACACCGTCACGTTTGATATCCGATAAAGCTTGAGAAGGCCATCCTCCCCCACAGCTACCACCCAGATTGCACGATACTAAGTTCTGCTCCGAAAGGTCTATACTGTTATTAACCAATCCTTGTTCTTTGTTATATGTACCTTCAATGGCGCCAATAGCTGAAAAAGCCCAGCAAGCCCCACACTGTAGTCCCTGATTACGTATTGTAGGTAAGATGCCATGTTCTCTCCAATCGAACCTTTCTGGTAGTAAAACTGTCGGTGTAGGGGTGTATGTGGGCAGCACAATTGGAGCAGGCGAGACACTAAGCCGCGGCGGGTAGTCCGCCGACATAGTGTATATCGAGGAACTATTGAAGAGCACCAAGATGTAGTACCCTCGAAACCCATTATCTCCACTAGCTTCACTAGGCGACCATGACAACGATATCGTCTGGCTTCTGCTCTCAGCAAGGTTTAGATCTCCAGAACTCTGAACATAATCAACGTCTGGGCTAAAAGCAATGTCTTGGACAACCTTGATTGTATATGAGCCACTAATACGCTCGCCTTGAGCTGTAACCACTGCCTTGGCTAAAACTACATCACCGACCTGAGCATCGGTCACTGTCGAACTACCAACCTGCCAATAGGCATTGTTGACAATAGCCCCTGAAGCTGGCACAGATGAAACTGTAAGCCGCGGCGGGTAGTCCTCTGACATGGTGTAAATCTTTGAACCATTAAAATATACCAATATATAGTAGCCTCGCAGCCCGTCATCGCCACTGGCTGCACTTGGCGACCATGATAAAGATATCGTCTGACTTTTTCCTGCAGCGATGTTTATCACACTAGAACTAGCTGCATAATCCTGATCTAAGCCAAGAGCTATGTCTTTAGCAACCTTGATAGTAAAAGTGCCACTAATAGGCCCTCCTTGTGCTGTAACCAATGCCTTGGCTATTACTGTGTCACCAACTTTGGCAGTTGTTACCGTAGAACTACCAACCTGCCAATAGGCACTCGTAACACTGATACTCGCAGTTGGAACTGCCGTTACGATCAGCCTCGGCGGATACGACGTCATCACATATATCTTCGTACCATTGAACCATACTTCCACAAAGTACCCATCTACTCCATCTTCACCACTCGCTGTATCCGGCGACCATGAGAGTGAGAGAGTCTGGCTCTCTCCATCGCTAAGACTGGCACTGCCGGAGGCTTGAGCTACTTCCTGATCGGGAGCCAAACTGATATCTTTTATGACCTTGATTATCCACGTACCGTTTATGGAGCCGCCCTGCGCTGTGATTACTGCTTTGGCTATTACTGTGTCACCAACTTTGGCAGTTGTTACCGTAGAACTACCAACCTGCCAATAGGCACTCGTGACGCTAACACCCGCAGATGGAATAGCTGTCACAGTCAGCCTCGGCGGATACGACGTCATCACATATATCTTCGTACCATTGAACCACACTTCCACAAAGTACCCATCTACTCCATTTTCACCACTCGCTGTATCCGGCGACCATGAGAGTGAGAGAGTCTGGCTCTCTCCATCGCTAAGACTGACACTGCCAGATGTCTGAGCCACCTCTTGGTCAGGAGCCAAGCTGATATCTTTTATGACCTTGATTATCCACGTACCGCTTATGGAGCCGCCCTGCGCTGTGATTACTGCTTTGGCTATTACTGTGTCTCCAACCTTGGCAGTGGTAACTGTACTT
>Ga0315289_10006395_pt1 | contig 17325 bp, 15 predicted proteins | sample YL17G11_40_MG_FD_203452 | JGI IMG/M metagenome (GOLD analysis project Ga0315289, IMG submission 203452) | Sediment microbial communities from Yellowstone Lake, YNP, Wyoming, USA - YL17G11_40 | ecosystem: Environmental > Aquatic > Freshwater > Lake > Sediment | place: USA: Wyoming | collected... | reverse complement strand
CACGACAAACGAACGATTGGATTCCTCGTGCTGATGCCGCTGCTGATGATCACCATCTTCGGCTACACCTTCGGGGGCAACATCAGGAACGTCGACGTATACATCGTCAACCTCGACCGCGCTCCCGCTAGCGTTTCGGTCTCAGCCGCAATCGTTGCCAACTTGGAGACTCGAGACACTCTCCACATCGTCAATATCTACGGCCCAGCCGACGCGGGCATCGACCCACTTGCGATCTCGAGAGACGAAGTGAAGGACACGCATATCTGGGCCACCATAGTGTTCAACGAGACCTTCACCGAGGACTTCGCGACGGCGACATCGGGCAGCGACGGCCGACCAGCCATGATCCAGCTCATAGTCGATGGCACAAACCCGAACATCGTCCAGGCGATATCGAATGACATACTCACATCTGTACGCGCGCTGGTCGGGACACAGGCATCCGTTACGCCCATCTCCATCTCGACGGATCTCGTGTATGGCAAGGATGCGAGGTTCATCGACTTCTTCGCGCCCGGAGTGATGGGCCTCGCGGCTATGATGGTCACTTTCATGCTTTCCATCATCTCGTTCGTACATGAGAGAAGCGCATCGACACTCGACAGACTCCTCAGCACGCCCGTGACCGAGGGGGAGGTCGTCGCGGGCTATGCGATCGCGTTCGGGCTCGTCGGTCTGATCCAGTCGACGGTGATCATACTGGCCGCGGTCCTGCTGTTCCAGATACAGATAGTCGGGAACCCGCTCACGGCGCTGCTGATCATATTCGTGTTCGGCATGGGCATGCAGGGACTCGGGTTCCTGCTTTCCTCAATCGCGAAGAACGAGTTCCAGGCGATACAGTTCCTGCCAATCATCCTGTTCCCATCGATACTGCTGTCGGGCGTGTTCTGGCCGATCGAGGCGGTTCCGACGCTGCTCAGACCGATATCCAACTTCATACCGCTGACCTACGCGGTCGACGGGATGAGGTCGGTCATGATCAGGGGCTGGGGCATCGGAGATGTCTGGTTCCAGTTCGGCGTACTCATCATATTCGCATGTGTTATGCTAGTGTTGAGCACTTACGGTCTCAAGAGAAGGAAGTGAACCGAGTTGGACGCCAGACCCAGGATCGTGTTCGTTTCGGAAGGCAAGGAGATCACGCACAGGCAGATGGAGGCGCTGGCCGCTCTGAACGAAGCTGGCAGCATGAAGAAGGCTGCTGAGTCGATAGGCGTATCGACTCCCGTTCTCCACAAATACGTGCGGGATATCGAGGATAAGGCCGACGCGAGCCTGGTGATATCGAACAGCAAAGGCAGCAGACTCACAGACTCCGGCCTCGAACTGCTGAGGAGGTTCAGAGCGTACGAACTCAGGCTGAAGGACGAGGATGTGCTCAGGGTCGCGGGCACAGTCGTCTCGGAGAAGTGTCTCTTGACCGCCGCGACAGAGCTCTCGGACGCCGGTACACCTTGCCATGTCACGATATCCACCGACGATGTGAATCTTCGGCTCCTGGAGGAGAGGAGACTGGACTGCGTCCTAGTGGACGATGCCATGTTCGCGATGGAGAGATCGCCCGAGCTTCAGAGCGCGGAGATCGGCTCGGACATGCTGCTGCTCAAGGACACAGGGCCGAGGTACGCTCGGCTAGGCTTCGGGGCCCAGCGACTCGCGTTCCGATACCTTGACGAGAGAGAGATACCGCACGACGTCGTCCGAACAATATTCGAGCCCTCGATGATCGATCGAACTGACCTCAGCTACTTCGTCAACAAGAGCCTCGTGAGGGAAGGGATCGTGGAGGCCGACGGCGCCAAGGACCAGCTGTGGTCGATACACTCGATCATGGCGCTCACGGCCACCGATCGAGACGATCTGGCGGCGTTCTTGGAAGAGGCCAGAGAGGCTTGGATTTACCGAAAAGGGTAACGCTTAAGCCTTTCCAGCAAAACCCTCAAATATGCCGCCCGCGCAATCAGGGTCGGTGAGTCATTGGCAGAAGCCAAGGAACCGAACCCAGAATTCACGCGCAAGGTGGTCGATGCAGGAGGCAAGACAGTCAATCTGTGCTTCCAATGCGGGACGTGCACGGGCAGTTGCCCGTCGGGCAGGCAGACCGCGTTCAGAATCAGGAAGGTAGTCAGGAGGGCCCAGCTGGGCTTCGAGGAGGATGTTCTTCCCTCGGAAGACCTTTGGCTGTGCACGACCTGCTACACGTGCTACGAGAGATGCCCGCGAGGCGTCGAGATCGTAGACATCATCATGGCGCTCAGGAACATGGCCGTCAGGAAAGGCTACATGGCCGAGCCCCACAGGAAGGTCGCGGAGCTCATCTCCAAGACCGGCCACCTCGTGTCGCTTAGGGACGAGGACAAGACCCTGAGGAGCAAACTGGGATTGCAGGCCACTCCGCCGACGGTGTTCTCGGACCCGAAGGCGTTGGAGGAAGTGAAGAAGATCGCGGCCCTGTGCGGCTTCGACAAGCTGGTTGCTGGGGGTGCGAAGTGATGGCCAAGTACGCATTCTTCCTGGGCTGCATCATGCCTCTCAGATATCCGGGCATAGAGAGCGCCTCGAGGGAGGTCTTCAAATCATTGGGCGTAGAGCTGGTCGATATGCAGGGCGCGAGCTGCTGCCCCGCTCCAGGTGTCATGCGCTCGTTCGACCAGACATATTGGATGACCGTCGCGGCGAGGAACCTCGCGATAGCCGAGAAGATGGGCGTCGACGGCGTGCTCACGATCTGCAACGGCTGCTTCGACACTCTCTTCGAGGTCGCGCACAAGCTGAACCACGACCCCGAGCTGAGGAAGAAGATCAACAAGATACTCAAGGACGCCACTGGCATGGAATACAACGGCACGATCCCCGTCAGGCACTTCGTCGAGCTTCTCTACCGTGATGTGGGTGTAGAGGCCATCAGGGCGAAGGTCAAGGGAGGAAAGAACCTCAAGGCCGCTGTGCACTATGGCTGCCACTTCTTGAAACCGAGCAACATCAAGAAGATCGACGACTCCGAGAGACCCCATATCTTCGACGACATCGTAGAGGCTGCAGGCATGACGAGCGTTACGTACAAGGACAAGGGAACCTGTTGCGGCGCGGGCGGCGGCGTGAGAGCAAGAACGCCGGATGTCGCGCTCAAGATGACCGCCGAGAACCTGAAGAACATGACGGCCGCGGGAGTCGATGTCATAGTCGACTGCTGCCCGTTCTGCCACCTCCAGTACGATGCGGGCCAGGTCGCCCTCAAGGAATACAAGATCCCGGTCCTGCACCTGTCGCAGCTGTTGGGCCTGGCGTTCGGCCTGGAGAAGGACAAGCTCGGGCTCGAAGTGCACCAGACGAAGGTAAACCTCTAGGAATATGGGAGCTGTCCGAGGATGCACGTTGCCAGATTGGTCGCCATAACCGAGTTGCGCAACCTGCCCCCGGACATCAGGCCTTTTGTCGAGTTCAAGGCCATGGTAGAGGACAGAAAAACGGACGAGAAGGATGTCGTGGCCGTATTGAACATCGACACCACGACCTGCTATGTGCCTGTGTTCCTGAAGGACCCTCCGACGATGGACCGGCTCGAGAAGGAGCTGGCCCAGCAGGACGCCAAGCTCAGCTCGGACTCGAAGGAAGCGCTCTCGGGCCACCTGAAGAAGTAGCCGGGCGCTACACATCTTTTGCTCCAATTCGACAAAGTTCTTAACCCGCTTCGCGATTCACGGTCTCGCAGTCAGCCGGGATGACGGTAGTGAAGGAGCGGTACAAGATGGACAAGAAGTTGTACAAGTGCTTCGAATGCGGGAAGCTCTATGAGAACGAGCAGGCCGCAATCAAGTGCCACAACGCGCCGATCCAACTGATAGTGCAGAAAGAAGACGCAAAGAAACCCAGATTCCTTGGGGCTTGAGCCGAAGGACCGTTCTCACGTCCATAATCAAAGGGCATGGACATCATAGGGGCGTAGCAATGACACTAGAAGACATCCACAATAAAATCGACCGAGACTGGAGCAAACATCTAGATGAGACCAAGAGGCTCCTGAAGATTCCGAGCGTTTCGCTGACTGGAGAAGGTATCCAAGATACCGCGGAGAGACTGGGGGAGATGTTGGAGGACATCGGTGTCAAGCCCGGGTTCTTCAAAGCCACAAAGAAGAGTCATCCACTGGTGACGGGGTATTTGGATGTGGGAGCAAAGAAGACCGCACTCCTCTACGGCATGTACGATGTCCAGCCGATTGGCGATATCAACGAATGGGACTTTCCTCCATTCGGCGCCACGATAGTCAAGAAGAAGCCGTATGGCGAGATCATCGTCAACAGAGGGGCGTACAACTCCAAGGGGCCCCTCGGAGGCATGCTCATGGCCATCAGGACGATGGTCGACTGCGGCGAGATGCCCCTGAACGTTCATTTCATGATGGAGGGCGAGGAGGAACAGGGCGGGCTCAGCTTCCCGAACTACGTGGAGAAGAACAAGGCGAAGTTGTCCAAGGCAGATGTAGCGCTCGGTTTCGACTACAGCGAGAACGCGAATGGCGTGCCTGTCATTTCGCTCGGCCTCAAGGGATGCGTGTACTTCGACCTGATATGTGAAGGTTCCATCAGGGGCGGCCCGACATCGGAGGTTCACAGCAGCGATGCTGTGTGGATCGAGAGCCCCGTCTGGAGGCTCGTGCACGCGATCTCCACTCTGGTCGATGAGAACCAGAAGCCAGTCGTAGACGGCCTCTGGGATGATGTGAAAGGACCAAACAAGGACGACCTCTTGCTCGTTAAGAAGCTCGCTAAGACGTTCAATACGGCGAGCTACCTCAACGAGATTTCGGTGAAGCAGTTCAAGAACGAAGGCACGAAGGAGCAACTTCTCAAGCAATACCTGTTCGAGCCGTCGCTAAACATCGACGGACTCAGCGCGGGCTTCGAGGAGGATGGCACAAAGACCGTGCTTCCGCCAAGGGCGAAGGCCAAGATCGACATAAGGCTCGTTCCGAACATGACCATCGAAGATACGAGAAGGAAGGTCATGGAGCACCTGAGAAGGCGCGGGTTCACAGACATCAGGATGAGGAACTACATCGACTACCCGTGGTCGAAGGTGTCGCCTCACGAGGACGTCTCGAGAGCTACCATAGAAGCGATGAGATACCACGGCAAGGAGCCCGAGGTATGGCCCACTTCTGCAGGCTCGGCTCCGTTCTACCTGTTCGACCAAGTGCTCGGAGTGCCTTGGGGAGGAGCGGGCCTGGGCCACGGCGGGAACGCGCACTCGCCGAACGAGTTCGCAGTCGTGAAGGGCATGAGGGACTTCGAGAAGAGCGTGTGCACGGTCTCCTGGAAGTTCGTCGAGGTCTCGCGCAAGAAGAAGTGATTGCTGGGACGCGCCCGACGAGAGCGGGCTCTCCAATCAGATAGGGGCCTATCAGCTGCCAGCGTGCCATCCATGACCCCAATTGTAATATATCATTGTGACGCTTTATCAGAGCTGGGCTGAGGGGCTGATCACATCTAGTGGGCGGAATGCCCTCGGCCTGCTAGCTAGGGGGAGAAGAAGAGGAGGGATTTGAATGACTAGCGCCCGCAAGATTGCAGCAATGGTCGTGTGTGCCCTGATGCTCGGTGGCACCCTCGTGGTGTTGCCTGGTCCTATGAATGTATTTCGGGTATCCGCCCAGGAACCCGTCATTCTGACGAATGGAGTTACCCAGTCGCCTGACAACCTCAATCCGTTCGCGGGATACCTGAGCATATCATACCAGATCTACATGCTCATGTACGACATGCTCGTCGGCGTCGACAAGAATTTGAACCCGTGCCCGCAGCTCGCGGCCTCGTGGGAACACACTCCTGACGGCATGACCTGGAACTACTCGCTCGTGAGGAACGCCAAGTGGCATGACGGGGTTGACGTCACCGCGCACGACGTGGCTTTCACCTACAACCTGATCTTGGACAACCCCGGGCCGTGCGCACTGTACATCGACTATGTCAGGAACTTCACCTCCGTGACCGCTCTTGACGACTACACTGTCCAGATCACCACAGACACGCCGAAGGCGACCATGTTGAGCATAATAGCGCCGATCCTTCCGGAGCACCTCTGGAGCGCAGTCCCGCCAGGGCAGCTGGACAAGGTTGATCCGTTCAGCACGCTGTACTTCCCGAACGGGCCAGTGGGTTCCGGACCATTCATCCTGTACGCCTACGCTGTCGATGACATCACGAAATTCAGGAAGTTCACCGACTACTACGGCGGTATCGTGCACTTTGACGAGCTCTGGCTCAAGGTCTTCTTGGACACTGAGGCCATGCTGAACGCACTCTACGCCGGCGATATCGACATAGCATCAGGGGTCCCGCCGAACGTGTGGACGACCGTCCTGGGCCACGACAACATCGACGGCCAGGCGGTCAGGGAGATATCCATGACCGAGCTCGGCCTGAATGTCTGCCCGGTCGACCTGAGATACGCTGGAGCGAGCACCAACTACGAGCTGCTCAACATGTCCGTTAGGAAGGCAATCGCCATGGCGATCAACAAGACCGACCTCTTGCAGAACGTCTACTACGGCCTGGGAGACATGGGCGGATCTCACATAGCGCCTGCAAGTGCCTTCTGGCACTACAACATCACTCCAGCTGAGGAGTACAAGTTCGACCTGGCCCAGGCCAATGCCCTCCTCGACGCCGCAGGATACATCGACACTAACTCGGACGGAATCAGGGAGAACGGCACGAGCGGCGTCGAGCTGAGTTTCCTGTTCAACGTGATCATAGACAACTCGGACGATGTCCAGGCAGGAACCAGGATAGCGAATTGGCTGGACCAGATAGGCATATACGCGCCCCCGCAGGCGGTTAGCGAGGACAGCCTCATCACGCAGTGGATTGGCATGAAGTACGACATGTACATCTGGGGCTGGGGCGGAGACGCGGACCCGTCCTTCATGCTGTCCGTGATGACCACGGACCAGGTACCGGACAGCAAGAACGATTGGTCGGCCTGGTCTGATTGCTTCTACGCGAACTCCTACTACGACCAGCTTTTCCAGCAGCAACAGAACGAGGTCGATCCCAATGCGAGGCAGGAGATAGTCCACGAGATGCAGCAGATACTGTACAGGGACTCGCCCTACGTCGTCCTAGTGAACCCGTTCGGGCTCTACGCCTACAGGACCGACAGGTTCACGAACTGGCCCGACATGGTCTCTCATCCCGGCATGACGCCGATGAGCGGCTGGACTGGCGGGGCCTGGCTCTTCTACGAGATACTACCATACACGTGGACTGGCCCGACGAACGTCGTTGCTGGTGAGGACGGGGAGGCCGCCCTCAACGAAACCATATCGTTCACGGGTAGCGCGAGCGACCCGGACGACCCAATCGCGAGCCTGACCTGGACATGGGAGTTCCTAGAGCCGAACGGGACGACGATCGTGAAGACGGGCCAGATGGTGACCTACAAGTTCGTCAACCTCGGAACTGTCACCATCAAACTGACCGTCGCCGATCCGGATGGTCAATCGGTGAGCGACACGATCATCTTCGTCGTCAAGGAGTATGAGAACGCGGGTTGGCTCGAAGGGTACGTCAAGGACTCGTCAGGCGATCCATTACAGGCTGCGATCGTGACAGTTGTGGAGAACACGAGGACCACTGACGCTACAGGGCACTACAACTTCACTCTAGAGGCAGGCACGTACAACGTGACTGCGGACGCAGTGGGCTTTGCCGCGAGCGGAGAGCAGATGGTCATCATAACCAAGGACAACTTAGCCTGGCAGAACTTCACGTTGGTGTCGAACGCAGGCACTCTCGCAGGCCAGGTGACGAACGAGAAGACCGGAGAGCCCGTGGAAGGAGCCTTACTAGTCGCGAAGCTCGGCGACGTCAGCCGCCAGGACATGACCGACGCGAATGGCAACTACTCGATCGACCTGCTAGAGGCCGGCAGATACAATGTCAACGCCTCCATGTCGGGTTACGAGACCTTCATGACGAGCGTGACCATAACCGCTGGCCAGACTACAACACTGGACATCAGCCTGCATGGGGTCGAGAAGGGTGGGGAGCTCAGCACTGCGATCCTGGCTGCGATCATCGGCATCATAGTCTTGGCAATCGCCGCGGCGGTCGTGCTGATGCTGATGAAGCGCAAGAAGGCGGAAGAGCCGCCAGCGGCTCCGCCACCTTCGCCGCCGAAGACCTGATGGCACGACAAACCCCTTCAATCGTTTGCCTTACGGAGGCTGGGACCAGCGACAGGAGGGACAGGGCTGAACCGCAGGAGGGCGGACCATGAGATCGGTTAGGCGCGTGTTCCTGAGGAGGCTCTTGAACGCGCTTGTGACCCTCATGCTAGTCCTAATCCTCAATTTCTACCTGTTCAGGGTCATGCCGGGAGACCCCGTCAAGCTGCTGATACCCCAGGACCCGAGCATCGGCCCTGAGTTCGTCGAGCGGCAGAGGGAGGCTTTCGGGCTGGGCAAGCCGCTTCCCGAGCAGTTCCTCATCTACCTCTGGAACACCGCCACGCTCGACTTCGGGCTGTCGTACTACTACAGGACGCCAGTCTGGGACTACCTCTTGGATTCCCTCCAATGGACTCTGATACTCGTCGGGACTTCGTCGGTGTTGATGATCGGGATCGGGATGACTTCGGGCATCCTGGCGGCATGGAAGCGCGGGGGGGCGTTCGACACCGGCTCGCTCGCATTCTCGCTGTTCTTCTACGCCATGCCGACCTTCTGGTTTGCCATGATGCTGATCGTGATCTTCTCGCAGAAGATCCCGCTCTTTCCGCCCGGGGGGCAGCTCTCGATAGGGGCGACACTGTGGCCCATGGACTGGGACAGGTTCATGGATCTGGTCGATCACCTCGTGCTCCCCGCCGCGAGCCTCACAATCGGGAGCATAGCCGCCTTCTCGCTGATCATGCGGGGCTCCCTGATCGACGTTATGACTGAGGAGTACATCACCACCGCGAGGGCGAAAGGGCTGTCGGAGTACAAGGTCCTCAAGGACCACGCCGTGCCGAACGCCATGCTGCCAATGGTCACGCTGATCGCCATGGACCTCGCGTTCGTCGTGGGCGGGGCGTTCCAGACGGAGCAGGTGTTCAGTTACAAGGGCATCGGGTGGGCGACTATCCAGGCTACCTACAAGAGGGACTACCCGGTGCTCCAGGCGGCCTTCCTGCTCATCGCGGTCACTGTCATCATAGCCAACCTGGTGGCTGACCTGTTGCTGATCTACTTGGACCCTAGGGTGAAGATGGATTGACTAAGATGTCAGGGGAGAGCGCGGGCATCGGAGAGAATGCAGACGCCGACACAGGCTGGGTCTCAAGGATAGCTGATATGCTGCGCCTGTCTGGACCCACGAAGGAGAAGTTCCTCCTGGCGAGGAAGCGAGGGAAGAACCTCTGGACCGTCTACAAGTCCAGCAAGACCGGCATGATAGGTCTCGTCATGCTGCTGATCGTGCTCGGTATGGCAGCGTTCGCGGACTCCATAACGCCCTATGGCCCCTTCGAACCCACGGGGGCGCCGCACGAGACGCCTCCATCGCCCCGCAACTGGCTCGGAACCGATCTGAGCGGCTGGGACATATTCAGCAGGGTCATCTACGGTTCGAGGGTGTCGCTGATGATAGGGCTCGTGGCGACCGCAGTCTCCATGGGCCTGGGGACGCTCGTTGGACTCATGAGCGGCTACTGGGGGGGCTGGAGGGACGAGGTCCTGATGAGGATCACGGACGTGTTCCTCGTCATCCCGTGGCTCGTGCTGATGATAGTGCTAGCCTATGTGCTCCCTGGCGGCGCGAGCGTGACGAAGGTCGTGTTCGTGATAGGCATCACCGGATGGTCGAGCACGGCGCGGATCGTGCGTGCCCAGGTCTTCTCGCTCAAGGAGCGGGCCTTCGTCGAGCGGGCGAGGGCTATCGGGTCCGGTGACTGGCACATAGTCCGGAGGCACATATTCCCGAACGTGTTCCCGCTGATATTCGCGAACGCCATCCTCACCATTGCCCTCTCGATTCTGTCCGAGAGCACCCTGAGTTACGTCAACCTCGGGCCGAGGTCATACGAGGTCGTCACATGGGGCAACATATTGAACGACGCGGTGCAGGCGCACGCAATGACCCTCGGGTACTACTGGTGGATCGTTGTGCCGGGCCTGTGCATCGTGTTCGTCGTTCTCGCATTCACATTCATAGGGTTCGCCCTCGACGAGATATTCAATCCGAAGCTGAGAAGACGCTGATGCGCAAGGTACGACGCTGCTGGCAGCCCTCAGGGGACCGAGTGCAACGGCAGCGTGGCCCACGGCAATCTTTTAATATGGAAACTTGTTATCGAGCTACCCTAGTCGATTACGCAGAGGTATTTGATGCCAGCGAAACCAAGAGCAGCTGCCAAGAAGGTCAAGGACAAGTGGAGGGCGAAGGAGTGGTACAAGATATACGCCCCCGACATGTTCAGCAAGATGCAGCTCGGCGAGACGCCTTCGGACTCCGCTGAAGGAGTCATGGGCAGGATCACCGAGGCTACTGTGCAGGACCTCACGGGCGATTTCTCGAAGATGCATATCAAGATCAAGTTCAGAGTGACCGACGTCAGAGGTTTTGACGCGCACACGATGTTCATAGGGCACGACCTGACGAGCGACTATGTCCGCAGGCTCACCCGAAGGAAGAGGACCAAGACGGACATGGTAGTCGATGTCACGACCAAGGATGCGTGGGAGATCCGCGTGAAGCCTATGGCGGTGTCCGAGCAGAGGATACAGGCGTCCCAGGAAACGGCCGTCAGGCACATCATGCATGAAGAGGCAAAGAAGGCCGCCGCTGAGGTCACGATCGGCGAGTTCGTCCGGATGCTCATCATGGGTGAGCTGTCCAAGAGGATATCGGACGCGTCGAAGATCATTGTCCCAATCAAGAGAATCGAGATACGCAGGAGCGAGGTCATTAGGGCCGGGAAGATGCCTGAGCCTGGTGAGGCGCCCATAATGGCACCTCAGGAACCCGAAGCGCCGGAGGCGCCTGAGGGAGAGATCCCAGCGCCTGCGCCGGAGATGCCAGCCGAGGCTCCCACTGTCCCAGCCCCCGAAATCCAGCCAGCGCCTGCAGTCGAAGAGGACAAGGAATAGAGCGGCGTCAATGCGCCAGTTTAGATCATCAATGTCGGGGTGGCTCAGCCTGGTGGAGCGTCGGACTCATAGGGAGAGGTCTTGACCAGATGCTCCTAGGACATCCGGAGGTCACGGGTTCGAACCCCGTCCCCGACACCATTCTTGCGATACCGTTATTGGACCGAAGCAGATTCCCCCGACATCGAAGTGCACGCTCATGAGGATCATAATCTACACAGGGAAGGGCGGGGTCGGCAAGACCTCAGTCGCTGCAGCGACTGCTCTCAGGGCAGCCGCGCTCGGACACAAGACTGTCATCATAAGCACTGACGCGGCCCACAGCCTCTCCGACGCCCTCGAGTTCCAGCTTTCTGGCAGGATCACGAAGATCGCGAAGAACCTGGACGGCATCGAGGTCGACATACAGTACGAACTCGAGAACAGATGGAAGGAGATCCAGAGCTACCTATCGGACTTCCTGGCCTCGCAGGGAATGGACGCGGTCACTGCGAAGGAGATGGCTGTGTTCCCTGGCATGGAATTGATGTCCGCGTTATTCTACATGGAGGAGTTCCACAAGGGCAAGCAGTACGACACCGTGATCATGGACACGGCACCGACGGCTGATACTCTGCGTCTCCTGGCGTTCCCCGAGACCGCCAACTGGTACTTCGACAGGCTTTTCCACATGGTCCGAAATGTGATCAAGGTCGCTCGCCTGACCGTGGGCAAGATAATCTCCACGCCTCTGCCATCGGATAGATTCCTTGAGGACCTCGAGAACCTCAGGGAGAGGCTCGGCTATGTCCGCGATCTTCTGACCGATCCGGAGATAACATCGATCAGGCTTGTGGTCAACCCCGAGAGGATGGTGATATCCGAGACCCAGAGGGCCTACACATACCTCTGTCTGTACGGATACACCGTCGAGAGCATCGTCATCAACCGGATAGTCCCTGACGAGCTCGGTGGTGACTACTTCGACGCCAAGCTCGAGGAGCAGAGGAAGTACCTCAAGGTGATCGACGAGGCGTTCTCCCCGCTCAAGACGATCAGCGCCAGGATGATGCCTCGGGAGGTCCTCGGGATCAAGGCTCTCGAAGGACTCGGGGACGAACTGTTCGGCAAGGATGACCCGACGACGATCTACTCGATGGAGTCCCCGATGAAGATGTACGACGAGGATGACAAGAGCGTCCTCGCAATCAAGTTGCCCTTCCCGATGGATCAGAAACTAGAACTATATACACGCAAAGACGATTTGACGGTGCAGCTGGGCGCGTTCAAGAAGTCCATCACGCTCCCACACTCGATGGCAAACAAGGAAGTGCTCGGAGCCGATATGGAGGATGGCTGGCTCAAGGTCAAGTTCCAAGGTGAGGATCATGGCAAGAGAAAAGATAGGAAAAAGCGTCGAGGCCGCAAAGAGGCTGGAAAGGCACGTTGAGGAGATCGCGACGAAGCTCGCGACGAAGGAAACGATGACGCACTTCGTCAACGCTGGCATGGAGATCGTCCAGGCTGCGAGCGCAGCCGTCAAGCAGATGAACGTCCCCGAGGAGACGAAGATCAGGATCCACAAGGCGGAGCGCGAGGTCCTGCTCGCCGTCCGAAGCGCAGTCGACGTCGTGCTCTCGGAGATAGACAAGGAGATTCCGGCCAAGAGCGCCGAGCTGAAGAGAATCGAGATAAGGCAGGTCAAGCGGAAAGCGAAGTAGCGATTCGAGAACCTCGTCCCTCAAACGCACACCTTTTTTAGCCGTATTCTATTACCACATCCGCATCGGATTGAAAGGGAGAGTAGTCAGAATGCCGAAGATGTTGGTACCGTACCCAGAGAACTGCACTGGCTGCAGATTCTGCGAGATGGCCTGCAGCATATATCACGAAGGAAAGATCAACCACGCGGACGCGAGGCTCCAGGTCCACAGAAGGAACGTCAAGCTGGACTTCGCATCCGTATGCACACACTGTGTCTCATGCGGAGAGGACTGCTGCGTGCTCCACTGCCCAGTTGAGGCCATCAAGAAGAAGGATGGCATCGTCTACGTTGACCAGGAGGAGTGCACAGCCTGCGGCACATGCGTAGAGGTCTGCCCGTTCGGCGTCATGCGGATGGAGGAGAAGGCCTTCAACTGCGACCTGTGCGGCGGAGACCCCACATGCGTCAAGTTCTGCCCGATGAAGGCGATAGTTTACGAGGAACCGAAGCCTGAACAGTATGAGAAAGTGAAGAAGCTGCTCAAGGAGGAGGAGTGAAATGAAGGGCTACATGGGCAAGACCCTCAAGATTGATCTCACGACGGGCAAGACCAGCACGAGGACTTTCGATGAGAAGTACGTTCGAAAATACCTCGGAGGCCAGGGGTTCGTCGTCGAGATAGTCTACCACGCCATGCCCAAAGGCGCTGACCCACTCGGCCCCCAGAACGTCCTCGCCATGGCTGGAGGGGTCTTCGACGGGTTTCCAGTCGGAACGGGCGGCAAGGTTGCTTGGGCAGCGAAGTCCCCAGCGACGGGCACGCTCGCCGAGAGCATCATGGGCGGCTCGATAGGGCCCGAGCTGAGACATGCTGGCTATGATGCGTTGGAGATAGTCGGCAAGGCCGACATGCCGTCATACATCTACATCGAGGACGACAAGGTCGAGATCAACGAGGCAGCGGACATTTGGGGCAAGGACACGAGAGTCGTCCCGGAGACGCTGAAGAAGCGCCACGGCTGGGACGTGAAGGTCGCCTGCATAGGCGTTGCGGGCGAGAAGCTCTCCAAGATCGCGTGCATCGACTGTGACGACCGCCAGGCAGGTAGGGCTGGCCTGGGCGCAGTCATGGGCTCAAAGAACCTCAAGGCTGTAGTCATCAGAGGGACCAGGGACCTGGAGCCAGCAGAACCGAAGAAGCTGCTCGAGATCGCACTGAGATACCAGAAGATCTACGAGGCCGCGCCGTCGTTCATCGAGGACACGAAATACGGAACTGGCGAGTTCCTTGGCTGGGTCAACAAGGAGAAGGGAGTCTTTCCGACTAGGAACTGGCAGGAGAGCTACTTCAAGGAGAGGGAGGGGATCGACCCCTACTCGTGGGCGCCGAAATACGTGACGAAGAACAAAGCGTGCTTCGCGTGCACAAAGCCGTGCGGGAAGCTGTTCGAGGTCAAGTCGGGCAAGTTCGCTGGAGTCGCCATCGACGGGATCGAGTACGAGACGCTCTACTCGCTCGGCGGGGCGTGCGGCAATTCGGATGTCGAATCCGTCGCGAAGGCGAATGAACTGTGCGACCTGCTTGGGATGGACACGATATCTGCAGGCGTCACCGTCGGGTTCGCGATGGAACTGATGCAGCGCGGGATCATCACCGAGAAGGAAGTCGGGTTCAAACTCACATGGGACAACGCCTCCGACGCCGTGCCCTGGATGATAGAGATGATGGGCAACAGGAAGGGGTTCGGCGACATCCTGGCCGACGGAGTGAAGGTCGCGGCGAAGAAGATCGGCAAAGGAGCCGAGAGGTACGCCATCCACACGAAGGGCATGGAGCCGCCCGCGTACGATGTGAGGGGCATGAAGGGGCACGGACTCGCGTACATGACCTCCACGAGGGGCGCCTGCCATCTGAGGGCCGGGTTCTACGCGCCCGAGCTGGTCGGCAAGTTCTGGAAGTGGGAGGGCATAGACAGGTTCTCCACGGTCAACAAAGGCTTCATGGTGTCCCAGACCGAGAACTTCATGTGCGTCTACGATTCGGTCGGACTGTGCAAGTTCTCGAGAGGGTTCTTCCTGATCGCGAAATTGCCAGAGGTCATCGAGGCGATAACCGGCCTCAAGTTCACCGAGGAGGAGCTCCTGAAGATCGGGGAGAGGATACACAACATGAAGGGCAACTTCAACGCTCGTGAGGGCGTGACCAGAAAGGACTGGCTGCTCCCGCCGAGGATCCTCGAGGATCCGATACCGGATGGACCTTCCAAGGGGTCGAAGATATCGGTCGACGAGATGAATCTCATGCTCGACGACTACATGAAGGCCCGTGGATGGACCAAGGACGGCGTCCCTACCCCGGAGAAGCTGAAAGAGCTGGACATAAGCTAGGCTCAGCTCCTGCTCAAACCTTAGAAAAACCTTTTCCTGTTATTGAACCAGGCGCTCAGATCATCTTGATCGTATCTGCTAGCTCATCCAGCTTCTTCAAAACGATGCTGGGGTCGCCCTTCCTGCCGACCACTGCAACGATCAACGCCCTCCTGCCAGCTCCGACCACGACCATCTTAGCGTCTTCGGCCTCCACGACAACGTGGAGAGGAGTACCTATTCGAAGTTCCGAATGAGCTGTCGAGGCAGCTCCGAGAAGGGTCGCGCACATTATGGCGAACGTCTCCATCGATACGCCTTCCGGGACATCCGCTGCGATGACCAAACCGTCTCTGCTGATGACCGCTGATGCGATTGCACCACAGCTTTGCCTGAGCGCTCTGAGTGCCGGCTTCAACTCCATCCTATTCTCCCCCGACCGGTTCCAGCTTGAACACACAGTGCTTGTCGCCCTTGCTCACGCATTCGATCTCTTCGCAGTGCAGACGTCTGTGCGTCTGGGCCTCGTACACCTTTCGGACGATTCCCCTCAACCTGTGACATGTCGCGCCGTCTGCCTGTCCAGACTCTATCGAGCCTTCGGCAACTGCGGTCGATTCCTGGAAAACGATATTGTCGACCCAGCCTCTGGCACGCAAGAGATTCGCGCACACCTCGAAGTACTTCTCCGGCTCCTGGGAGGCTATCTTCGCCATCTCCTCGCCGAGGATCATGCCCTCTCTGAAGAACAGACCGTAGCAGGCTTGAGACATGACTCCCTCGTAGAGTTTCCTGATCTGCTCGAATTCAGATTGCGAGAGCTTCACAAACTTCATGGGTTCGTCTCACGGATTCGAGTGGTGGATATTTAAGGTTTGGTTCAGCGTGCCATGCCAGAGGGCCTTCTTGCGGGGCGGGACCTGGAGCAACCGACTGGAACATCCTTCCACCAAGAGTATCCACGAGATCGCATGTATCGCCGTGGAGTAACATCTATCTAAACCGCAGCCTCTTGCTGGTAGCAGAGGAATTTGAATGAGGCGCAACAATCTTCTGAAAATCGTCTCAGCAACCCTCGTGAATGTTGCTCTAATAGCCCTCATCGTGAAGTATGCAGGCTCTAATCTCAATTTCCTGTTCTACGCTGTCTTCTTCATATTTGTCACCTTATGGGGGCTCATATTCTACATAATTCCCCGCCTTGACACGGCAACGGGGACGCCAAAAGAAGTCCTTCAAGATCTCGCACACCGCCTCAGATCAGCGAGGTATCGAGTGACAGAGGAACCTGGAAGACTGTCAATACAGATCACTCCGTTGGTTGCTGTCAAGGTCCACGCTGTAGCAGATGGTGCGAATTCAGAGATTCTGTACCAAGCAGACGCGACGCCCGAAGGTTGGACCCTTCTTGTAGTGCTGTTCCTCTTCGGAGATGGCTTCGCGGGCTTCCCCATGGCGTTGTATCATTTCATAAAAGCCAGAAGATTCGCTGAAGATCAACTGCGTCCACAATTGCCAAAGGGCGGTATACCCCGGGCGAAAGTCGGAGCAGGTGATATTAGAGACCGATTGATCGACTCTCTGTCCGAGGGCCACAGACTGGCAGCTGAAGCCTATGAGGCCACGCAATCGAGATACGAAGATAGATGGTTGATACTCGGTTGCGGTGCCGTTTTTTTGTGGATGATCGCATTGGTGACCCTCAGTGTCGGCCTACAAGACTCCATTCTGGCCCGCAACCCTGCATATCTGTTGATCATCCCGTCTGCAATAACGATAGCGATACTTGTCCCGTCTGTCTGGTCAACACGGAAATGGTTCAAACCGCGAATAGATGACTACCGCGAGTGGGCTGATCGCCTTCGCAAAGCTCTAGAGAAGGAGACTGTGCATGAAACGACAGAGTCGCCAGAATCCAGCGCATTCGAACTCATAGCGCAGGCGTACAGACAGGTTCCGACATGGTTGGAGGCGCGTCGCAAGGGAAGCTTTTCCCGGGAGCCTGGGGCATGGATGCTGATCTTCACGTGCGCAATCATCGCTGTGTTGCTGGTCATGTTTGCCATTATCCTGTATTCATTCTTGATTTGGAGTTTTGGTCTGCTAATTTGGAGTCTTGTCCTGCTAATCGGCG
>Ga0315289_10006394_pt1 | contig 17326 bp, 21 predicted proteins | sample YL17G11_40_MG_FD_203452 | JGI IMG/M metagenome (GOLD analysis project Ga0315289, IMG submission 203452) | Sediment microbial communities from Yellowstone Lake, YNP, Wyoming, USA - YL17G11_40 | ecosystem: Environmental > Aquatic > Freshwater > Lake > Sediment | place: USA: Wyoming | collected... | reverse complement strand
GGCGACGACGACCGACACCTCGCGCTCTCCACGGCCTCTTCTTCTCCTTCCACCCCCGCCACTTCCGCGCGGACTCTAGACCTTCCTCGCCCCCGCAGTGAGCCGAGACATGAACACTTGCTTCTCGAATTCCGTCGCGTTCTCCAGGGGGTCCTCGCCCCTCCCCTTCCCCAGCTCGCTCGCCGCGGCCTCCGACAGAGCCGCCGCGAGCCTCTCGGCGTTGGCCCCCAGCACCAGGGGCGCGACGAGCCTCCCGTCCCGCAGCAGCGCGAAGGCCGGGGTCTGCGGAACATTGAGCCTCTCCTTGAAGAGCGCCTTGGTGGCCTCGTTGGAGTTGGCGTGGAACTTTAGGAACGTGATGTGTTCGTAGGAGGAGGCGAAGGCGGCGTAGATCGGGGCGAACTTCTTGCAAGGGGAGCACCTGGGAAGCGAGAAAGTAAGAGAGAGATAAAGAGAGAGGGGAAAAAGAGAAGAGAGAGAAAGAGAGAAAGAGAGAGAGGGGGGGGGGGGGGGGAGAAAGAGAGAGAGGGGGAAGAGAAAAGGTGAGTGGGAAGAAAAAAAGAGAGATCGGGGTTTAAAAAAACGAAAAAGGGGGAAAAGGAAAAAACAGAATATCTGCCTCACCAGGTGAACCCTGCCTGGACGCAGACGAGTCCCCCCGGCCCCGCGCTCGCGCACGCCGCGTCGACGTCATCCCCGCCGAAGATGAGCGAGACGGTCCCGGGTCGGAACGTGAATTCCGCGGAGGAGGTCGCAGCAGGAGCAGAGGAGGAGGAGGCCGGCGGCGCCACGACCGCCGCCGAAGAAGAAGAAGAAGCCTCCGCGGCATCCGCCCCCGCGGCGTCGGCCTCCGCCGCGGCCGCGGGCGCCTGGTCGAGCGCCGCGTACCTCAGCACCGCCCGCAGGTCCGCCACCTCCGACGCCAGCAGCTTCAGGAAGCCCGCGTACCCCAGGTACAGCTCGCCGCTGCTGCCGTCCCGGAGGCCGAAGCGCAGCAGCAGGTCGTCGACCGCCGCCGCGGCGCCGCGCGGGCGCGCGGCGCCGCCCCTGGCGAGCAGCGCCGCGAGCGGCTCCCTCGTCAGCCTGCCCCGCGAGGCTGCCCTGGCCGCGTCCGGGAACGACGAGGCCGTCTCCCCCGCGGCGGTCTCGAAGGCCTTGAGCACGAGCGCGCCGAGCTCGGCGCGGAGGCGCGGGCCGACCTCGTCCGAGGAGGCCGAAAAGTCGGCGGAGGAGGTCGAGGCCGAGGCAGAACTCTCCCCGTCGCTTTCGTAGCTGTCTTCCTCGTAGCTGGCGAACGCAGCGTCGTCGTCGTCGTCGTCGAGGGACTGTAGGAGGCGGACGGTGCCCGTCGCGGCCGCCGAGGGCGAGGAGGAGGAGGCCGCGAGCAGGCTCTTCAAAATCTCGGCGGGGCCGAGCTTGTGGGATTTCGAGGCCGAGGTCGATGGCGCCCTCGCCCCTTCGGCAGCAGCAGCAGCAGCACCTTTCTCTCCCGAGGAGGGAGCCTTCTCTCCCGCCGCCTTCGACGTAGAGGACGGACGCAGAAGCTTGAAGAGCTCCTTCTCGTCGATGCCCTCCGCCAGCGTCGTCTTCGCCAGGGCGGAGATGAGCGCGTCGATGTCGTCGGTCAAGGGCGGAGGAGCGGGGCGGGCATCATCGTTCGGCGACGACGATGCGATGAGCAAAGGCAACTTTTTTGCGCGCCTCGGGCGAGCTCTGTGAGATGCAGGTGCAGCCGTACTTGCGGTAGGTGATGCATATACTCGTCTCGGTACGCAAGGGGGACGGAAGCGAGGGAGACAAGCCATGACGAGAGAGAGAGAAAGAGGGTAAGAGGGCACGCCTCCCTGTCGTGACTTGTGTGGGGAGAGACGGGGAGGAAAGAACTCGACCTCGAAAAGGTTTTTTTTTTCCGGATGACACAAACAGCTCGCCTTCGTTTGTTTTCGTTTTGGCTTTTTTACAAGTGAGGAGTTCTCACTTGTAAAGGAGTTCGGGGTTGTTTTGCGCAATCGCTAGAAGAAAAGGATGAAAGAGAGGGCGCTTCTCCTCTCTAGGGGGCAACAACTGCAGGAACAGCAGGAACAGCATGAACAGCAGAGGGAGCAGCAGCAGGAACAGCAGAGGGAGCAGCAGCAGGAACAGCAGAGGGAGCAGCAGCAGAAACAGCAGAGGGAGCAGCAGCAGGAACAGCAGAGGGAGCAGCAGCAGGAACAGCAGCAGCAGCAGCAGGAACAGCAGAGGGAGCAGCAGCAGGAACAGCAGCGGCGGCGGCGGCAGGCTCCGGCAAAAGGATCACGTCGACGTCGTCATGGACCCCCTGCAGCAGCAGCTGACCTTCGAAGTGGACGACGGCGCGTTTTTTGGCGGCGCGGAGGGTGCCCATGAGGGCCTCGACTGTTGTTTGTTTTGAGAAGGTCGAGAGGTGAGAAAGAGAGAGACGAGTAGGAGGTCGAAAAAGAAAAAGAAAAAAAGCCATCGGAGAAACGCACAGACGTCGCCCGTCTCACGGAACAGCACGCCGTATTTGACTTTGACCGTGCCGTCCGGGCCAAGCTCTCCCAGGCGCTTGATCTCCGCGGCGAGGCTCGCGACGTCGGCGTCGATGTCGAGCATGGTGGAAGGGAGAGAAGAAGCCGAGTTTTTTTTTGAATTGTTTTTTCTGAGAAAACGATGAAAAAAAAGGGGGAAAACTGCCGTCTTCTCTCATTTTCGTCTTCTTCTTTCCCTTTGGTCGACACGACTTCATTTAAAAATGACCTCCCACCGCCGCCGCTGGACCTTGCCCCTGCGCCTTTCTTCGTCAATGACGACGTTGACGACCACGATGAGAGCAGAGACCATGACGATGCTGGATCCCTTGGACGAGAACGAAGAGGAACTCTGGCGGCTGCGCCGCCTCGTTGCCCCGCCTCTGCCGACGCCGGCGGCGATCGCAGACCTCTGCCCTCCCCCTTCCTCTCCCGCGTTTCGCCCGAGGCTGAAACCTCCTTCGCTGTCGTCTTCGACCTACCGGAGCGACTACAAACCTTCCCCCGTGACGCTCCCCGAAGGTAGCAGGGCGCGAAGCCTCGGCCTCGGCAGTGAGAGAGGGCGCTCCTCTGAAAGAGGGGCTTTGGCGGCGCCGCCACCGATGACGGCGGCGGCGGCGGCGAGAAGAAGAAGCTGTTCGCCTCCCCGCGACGACGGCGGAGGCCGCCGCTGCCACGGCTGCCCCCGGTGCTCTTCCTCCTCCGCCGCCGCCGCCGCCACAGAGGCGCTCTCCGCTCCTCCTCCACCTCCACCTCCTCCTCCATCTCCTCCTCCTCCACCTATCAACTTCCTCTCGCCGGCCGAGATACTCTCCGCCTCTTTCGACTCGAAAGAAAACGCTCCGTCGTCGCTCCAGCAAAAGCCGCGGCTCCTCCTCCAAAAGCAGCAGCAGCAGCAGCTGCAGCGGCGGCAAAACCAAACCCCCAAACCTCCGCAGCGGACGTCGCGCGTCTCGGGCTCGGCCCTCTCCGACGCGCTCGCCTCCTTCCGCGGCAAGGAGACGGAGTGGCTCGCGGAGAAGGCGGCGCTCCGCCGCGAGGCCGACGCGGCGCGCAGGGCCTCGCTGGTGTCTGAGGGGCTGAGGGCGAGGGAGGCCACGGCCAGGAGGCACGCCGAGGCTGAGCTGAAGGCGGCCAGGGCTGCTCTCCGCCGGCGCGACGACGACGCCGTCGCGGAGAGGGAGATGCACGCCGCGGAGCTCGCGGGGAACGCGACCGCGGCAGAGTCCCGCGTGCGCTGCGCCGAGAGGGCTGCCAGCCTCGCCACCTGCGAAGCAGCAGAGCACCGCGAGAGGGTCATCGCTTTGAAAAAGGAGCTCGCGGAGGAGAGGTCGAGGCGGGACGGCGCGGAACTCGAGAGAGAGAGAGCGCTCGAGAGGGCCGACGCCGCTGTCGCCGCGTCGAGGCGAGCGGCCGGAAAGGTCGCCGCGGTCGTCGAGCTGGAGGCCGAGCGGGCGAGCGGGGCCGAAGTGAGGCTGCGGGAGCGCGTGAGCAAAGCCTGCGGGGTGGATCTGAGCTCGATCTCCGAGGCCGAAGAAGAGAAAGAGGAAGAGGAGGAGGAAGAGGAGGAAGAGGAAGAAGAAGGCGGGGAAAGCAGCATCGGCAGCGAAGAAGGAGACGACCACGAGGCCGAAGACAGAGAGGCAAGACTTCCGCCTGTATCATTCACTCTTTGATTCACGAGGGGGAGCGACGGCGGATGCTCCCTTTACAGGCGCTCTGCTCGAAAACACTCCCCCTTCGTGAAAAAATCAAAACCAAAAGAAATCAAAAAGACTGTAAAAGCCCACCTTACTTTTTTTATTCACGATTTGATCACTAACGTCTCTGTCCAAACTCTCATTCTTATCAGAGCGCCTCCACAGCCAGGCCCACAGAGTCCTTGGAGGACACGGGGGACTGCACGTCCTTGACCGTCCCACCCTTCTCGATCAGCGCGTGCGACCTTACGACGCCACCGCCAGACTTGGCCCACCCCAGCTTCTTGAGCGCTTCGAAGGAGCGGTCGCAGAGAAGGTTGTACTGGAACGAGTGCTTGGCGCGCCAGTTTGCCTTGGAAGGTTGGTTTAATGATGCGGGAGAGCGGGCGGGGAGGAGGAGGAGGAGGAGAAGAAGGCGGGAGTGAGAAACGGGAACACACACGAGAGTGTGAAAAAAAAAAAAGACAGACAAAAGAAAGAAAGAAAGAAAGAAAGAAAGAAAGAAAGAAAGAAAGAAAGAAAGAAAGAAAGAAAGAAAGAAAGAAAGAAAGAAAGAAAGAAAAAAGAGGCTCTCTCACCTGAGTCGTCGGGGAGTCGGCCGAGATCCCGAAGACGGCGTATCCCTTGTCGGCGAACGCCTTGTGGTTGTCGTTGAAGCCGATGGCCTGGACGGTGCAGCCGCCTGGAGAAGGAGTGGAAAAGAGAGGAAAGAGGGAGAAAGGAGAACGGTGAGAGTCTTGCCTCCATTTTCCTCGTTTTCAGGAGAGAGAAAAAGAAAGAAAGGCTCGTTCAAAATTCCACTCACTCGTGTTGGCCTTGGGGTAGGAGAAGAGGGCGATCCCCTGGGTCTTGAGAACCTCCTGCGATTCGGTTTTTGGTGGTTCGGGGTTTTGCGGAAAAGCGAGAAAGCGAAAAGTGGGTGAGAGAGAGAGCAAAGTCGGAGGAGGAAACGAAGGAGAAGAAAGAAAAAACGTAGTATAGTCGAGGTGCATCGGTCGAAAACTAGCCCAACTTGATTTCGCGCTCCCTCCGAGTAGCCCCCCTCTTCCTCGATTTACTCACGTCGAGGTCAACAAAGGTGCCCTCGTCCGTCTCTAGCTTTCCCAGCGAAGGAAATTTCCCGCCGACGACGAGGCCCTTCTTCGAAGAAGTCGGAACATCGCCTCCGGCGCTCGATTTGGCCGCGACCGATTTCTTGGCGGTCGTCTTCTTCACCGACGTGGAGAGCGGGGCCTTGGCCTTGGCAGCCGCGGACGCGGAAGGAGCCCTCCTCGTGGAAACCATCGGAGAAGAGCGAGACGAGGGGAGGGCAGCGGCAGCAGCAATAGAGGGCGTGCGAAGGGCGGTGCGAGCAAACATGGGGGGCGAGGTGGAGTTCTGAGGCGGAGAGAGATATATTTTTTTTCACTTTTTTCCCCTCCGAACGGAGAAATCTTCTGCCTCGTGCTCTTTCTCTCTCGCGCGCGCGACCATGCAGTCCTTACCATGCTCTCCGCGCTGTGCCGTGCACGCATCGACAGCGCGCACCGCATGCTCGGGCGTCTCCCCTGCCCGGGGAGCCTCCAGGAGCTGCTATCAGCTGCGGGCCGCTTCTCTACTAGTCGCAGCCCGAAGCATTGGATTGCGCCGTCAATCTTTGCCGGTTCGTCCCGTCTTCCGCGTCGCATCTTCCGCTGCTCCCAACGCGGCCAGCGATACAGTACGCTGCCAAAATAGCACAGTTATCAAAATTGAACGAAAATAGTCTCGTTTCAAGTTTGCAACAGGCGAGGCATTCTTGTCTCTCTTTTCTTTCTTTCTTTTTTTTTTGCTCACCTCCCTGTCTCGCCGTTGAACCTCCACCTCCCCTATCTCCCTCGCCGCCTCGTCCCCACAGCCTTCCCCTCGCCCGCCCCCCTCCGTCGGTATCGACCTCGGCACCTCCCACAGCGCCATCGCCGTCGCCCCCGGGGGGAAGCCCATGCTCATACGCCTGCTGCCGGAGAACGCCGCGCGGCCCTCCGTGAGCAGCGCCGACTCCTCCGCGTCGAGGGCCGGCGTGCTGCTCCCCTCCGTCGTGTTCTACTCCTCGGGGGAGGACGGAGAGGGGCGACAGGGGCGGCCCCTCGTGGGCACCGCTGCCCTCGTCGCCGCCGCCGCCGCCGCCGCGGCAGCAGCAGCAGCAGCAGCAGCGGCGTCGCCCGGAGGGAGCGATGACTCTTCGAACCTGGTGCGCTCGTCGAAGAGGCTCATGGGCAGAAGAGCTGAAGAGTCTCCTTCCTCTCCTTTCTTGACGATCGCCGTCCCTTCTCGAGAGGACCCCCTGCTGCCCCAGCAGGTGGCCACCGAGATCATCGGCGCCCTGCTCGACGCCGCCCAGGCCCACTTCGGCGGCCAGAGGCCGACGAAGGCGGTGGTCTCGGTGCCCGCCTACTTCTCCAGGGAGGCCCGCGCGGCGACCGAGGAGGCCGCGAGGGGCGCCGGACTGCAGACGGTGCGGCTGGTCCGCGAGCCCGTGGCGGCCGCTCTGGGGTACGGCCTGAGGCCCGGAGCGCCGAGGGACGAGACGGTGCTCGTCGTCGACTTGGGTGGAGGTGCGTCGCTGGGGGTGCCTCTTTTCTTTCTCCTTCCTTCTTTTCTTTTTCTCTTTGGGGTGCCCGAGAGGCCGAGAACGAAAAGCTAAGAAGAAAACCCCACCTCACGTTTTCCTTTCTGCACACACAGGCACCTTCGACGTCTCCCTGCTCGAGGTCGGCGGCGGCGCCGTCGAGGTCCTCTCCACGGGCGGGGACGCCTCCCTGGGAGGCGACGACTGGGACGCGGCCCTGGCGGACCTGATCGGCTCCGCGTTCCTGTCCCCGGCTGGGATCGCGGACTGGAAGGCGCCGCCGGCCGCGAACGCTCCGTCGGGCGCCCCGCCCCGCTCCCCCTCCTCCGCCGCCCGCAGCTCCCTGTTGGGAGCCGCGAGGGCCGCCAAGGAGGCCCTCTCGGCCAGCCCCGCGGTCGAGCTCACCCTGTCCTCCGGGGCCTCCCCGGTCGCCGCGAGGGTCACGCGGGCGATGCTGGACCAGGTCGGCGAGCCGCTCTTCGCGCGCGCCGCGGCGGCGATCGACGAGGCCTGCTTCCAGTCCGGGGTCGAGCTCGGGGAGAGCGTGGCGCGGTGGAGGGAGTCTACGGCCAGGGCCGAGGCGGAGGCGGCGAAGGCCAGCGAGGGCGGAGGGGGAGGAGCGCCGGCGGCGGCGGCGGCGGCGGCGGCCTTCAAGCTGCGGCCCAAGCGGCGCCCGCCCGTCTCGCGCGTCCTGCTGGTCGGCGGCGGCACCCGGATGTGGGGCTTCGACGCCTTCATCGAGAACCTCACGGGCCTTCCCGCGACCAAGGCGAAGAGGGTCGAGAAGGAGGAGGAGGAGGAGGAGGAGGAAGGAGGAGGAGGAGGAGGAAAAGGGGAAGACGGAAACCAAAGTTCGGCGCTGGCCCTCGACGTCGTCGACCCCGACACGTCGGTCGCCGCCGGCGCCGCGCTCCAGGCGGCCATGCTCGACGGCGACCCGGCTCTCTCCGGAGTTGTGGTTTTGGACGTCTGGCAGGCGGGCTTGGCGAGGGCTCTGGCCGAGGCGAGGCTCGCCGCCGAGGAGAAGAAGGCGGCGAACGGAGGAGGAGCGGGAGGAGACGAGAGCGACGACGACGATGACGACGGGTTTTTCGGAGGCGGCGACGACCAGGGAGAGCTCCTCGAGGATGGAAACCGCCTCGTCTTTTCGCCTCCTCCTCCTCCGCCCTCCAAGACCAAGCTGCGGAAACAGCGCGCCAGGGCCGCCAAGAGGTCCGGGTCGGCTGGGGGAGCAGAGCAGAAACTGTAAACACAGAAGTTTGATTGAAAGCGTTTTCTATTGGTTTTGTTTTTATTCACAGCGTTTCTCTTCACCTCTCTCTCCCCATGGTTTATCTCTCGCTCTCTCACCACCCCCCGGGCGTTTACTCAAACAAGCACAAGCGCTCCCATGAAGCACTCCAGAGAGGAGAGAGCAAATCAAATTCGAACAAGAGCAAAGAAAGACTTGATAGGGGGGGGGGCTGGGGGACGAGAAGACGCACGCACAAAAGACTCTCGACCCAAAAGAACAAAAAGGCAAAAGAAACTAGCGCGTCCTGTGCACCAGCCTCCGCTCGCGGATCGACTCGAGCTCTCCCGCCCTCGTCATCAGCGCCAGCGTCCGCCTCGCGCTCAGCTCCGCGATCCCGCACCGCACCAGCTCGTCGACCAGCTTGCGCTCGGAGACGTACGCACCAATCGGCAGCCGCCGCTTCACCTGCTGCTCGACGGCGGACAGCTCGGCGCGCTGCTCCTCGGAGAAGACGACTTCGGTGACGCCCGCGCGGACCGCGTGCATGGTAGCCGCAGTGAACAGCTCGACGGCCGAGCGTACGTGCTCGGGCGAGGCCTCGGGCTGAAGCTGCATGCGGGCCAGGGACTCGGAGAGGCGGATGATGGCCTCGAGCTGCCTGACCGTGATCGGCACGGCGGGCGCGTCGCTGCCGCTGCCCGAGCCCGCGACGACGGCGCGGACCTGCTCGCGCAGCTCGACGTACTGCCCCGCGAGGCTCCTCGCCGCGGCCTCGGACAGCCTGGGGCTGACCCTGCAGCGGCAGTACTCGAGATAGCGGCGCAGGAAGCGCTCGTCGGCGGCCGTCGCGGCGTCGCCGCCGTCGTCGACCGCGGCCGCCGCCGCGGCGTTGCCGTTGGCGTCGGTGGCGCCTCCGCCGCCACCCGCGCCGCCCCCGCCGGCGACGGGCCGCATCCCCCCGGCGGCTCGGTGCACCGCCAGCACGTGCCTCGCGATCATCGTGTCCTTTTCGAGCGTCCGCTCGTCCTTCACGATGAAGATCAGGTCGAAGCGACTCAGAATCGTCGTCTGCAGGTCGATGTTCTCGGCCGCCGACTTGAGGTCGTCGTAGCGGCCCGAGGGCGGGTTGGCCGCGGCGAGGACCGCGGTGCGCGACTTGAGCATGGTGGTGATGCCGGCCTTGGCGACGGAAATGGTCTGCTGCTCCATCGCCTGGGAGAGGGGGGGGGGGGGGAGGAGGAGGTGTGAAGGAAAAAGAAGGGTTTGGGAGAGAGAGAAAGGGGGGGGAAAGGTGAGTTTTTTTCCGTTCGACCTCTTCTTCGGCCTCAAAACATAACAAAAAATATAAAATCCTCTCTCCCCCCCCCTCTCTCTACTCGTACCTCGTGGATCGCCACGCGGTCCTCAGGCCTCATCTTGTCGAACTCGTCGATGCACACGACGCCGCCGTCAGCCAGCACCATCGCGCCCCCCTCGAGGTAAAACTCCCCGGAAGCGTCGCGGATCACCGACGCGGTCAGACCGGCGGCACTCGACCCTTTGCCCGAGGTGTAGACGGCGACGGGCGCGATCTTGGACGCAAACTTCAAAAATTGCGACTTGGCCGTCGACGGGTCCCCCAGGAGCAGCACGTTGATGTCGCCGCGGCGCCAGGTGCCGTCGGGGAGCCTCTTGCGCGCGCCGCCGAAGAGCAGGCACGCCAGGGCCTTCTTGACGTCCTCGTGGCCAAAGATGTTGGGGGCCATGCGGGCAAAGAGCTCGCTGGCCGCCCCGGGGGAGCCGGCGAAGGCGCGGAACTCGAGCTCCTCCTCGGGCGTGAAGGTCGGCCCCGAGGAGGACCGCGCGCCGTCGGAGTCGTCGACGATGCCCACGACGCGGAGGTAGGGGACCTGCACGGCGGCCGAGGCCCGCGCGCCGCTGCCGTTTTTCCTGCCGCCGCCGTCGCCGCCGCCGCCGCCCGCCGCGAACGTCGAGTACACGCCGATGGCGGTCACGCGCGTCCCGGGGGCGATCGTGCCCACGAGCCCGCGGTCGACGACGGCGAGCAGCGACCGCGGCAGGTCCCCCGTGGGGACGTCCTCGGGCCTCTCCTGGAGCTTGATAGTCTGCTGGTCGACGAACGAGGAGCGGCCCTGGAGGACCTGGAACGAGTCGACGCCGCAGCCGCCCGCGCCGTTGGCGCCCCCAGGGACCGGGGGGCCTCCGCCGGTGACGGTGTTGCCTTTGGGTCGATTGGGAGGGTGATTTTATCGTTTCCGAGAGGGAATGCAGGAGTTTTTTTTTGTGGTGTGAGAGGAGAAAAACAGCAAGAGTTTTTCCCCCCGCCGCGGCCTTTCTCCGCTCCCTCGTCCTCTCGTCCTCTCCCTTCTCTCTCTCTCGCGCCCTCTCCCCCTCCCCCCCTCTCTCTCCCTCACCTGCGGCGCCCCCGCCGCCCCCGCCGTCGCAGTACCGCGGCACGTGAGCCCCGCCCAGCCCGGGCGCGATGGGCACCCCGCGGGTGTTGCGGCAGACCTTGCACTGCAGCACGATGCGCGTCGCCTTGTGCTTGGGCTTCGAGGCCGCGGTCACGATCCCCGGGACCATGACGAGGCGCGAGACGTGCGCCGCGGCGAGGTCGCGCAGCGTGCCCGGCCCGAACGAGGTCGAGGAGTGCAGCATGACCTGGACGTCGGGCGGCGGCGGCGGCGCCTGCGGCTCGCCGTTGGCGCCGAGGGCCCCCGCCGCGGTCGGGTCGCGGACGGTCTTGTGCTGGACGTAGGCCGCGGCGGCGTCCTCGAGCTACGGTGCGTGTGTGATTTTTTTGCGGAGGGGGGTGGGGAAGGAGGAGGAGGAGGAAGTGAGAGAGACGAGAGGAGGAAGAAAAAGATCTCTCGCTCGCTCGCTCTCTCGAAACAAAACGAAAGGTGGAAAACTTCAAGACTTGGACCCTCACCAGCGGCAGGTACTCGGAGGGGGCCTCCTCGACCGCGGCTCCCAGGTCGGAGTCGAAGTCGACGACGTCCTGGAGGTCAAGGCGGAGCTGCGTCGAGTGCTTGTCGAGGGCGTCACTGTTGTTGAAGTTGAGGAGGGGAAGGAGAGAGAGATGGGGGTCGGGTGGGGTGGTGGGGTGGGGTGGGGTGGGGGGGGGGGGTGAGTTGAGTTGAGAGGGGGGAGAGCGGAAGAGAGAGGAGCAATTTTGAAATTTTCGGGAGGGGGCAATCGTCGAGAGGGGACAGTCGTCGTCGCGTAAGAGGTCAGGGAGGAGCCTTTTTACTCAAAATAACTCAACAAGCGCCGTCCATACGATGGACACTACCACCCGCGAAGGCGAGAGAGCATCGATAAGCACCCAGCGGCGTCGAGCAGAGAGGAGGCGGAGATCGCTTGAGAGACGAAGTAGCCGATTATTCGGCAAGCATCTTGTTGATATAAACGCTTTTTCTTTCCGATGGCGCGCCCTCGGCACGCTCGACTGCGACCTCCCCTGACTCGCCATGGTGCATCAAGACTCGCACCAAGCGATCGCCGCGGAGAAAGAAAGCAAAGAAACTCTTCCCACCCGAACAAAAAACGAGCAACTCACCCGATAATCTCGACACCATCCCCCGCGCGAGCGCCGCCGCGACGCTGCTTGGACAGCATCGCGAAGAACTTGCCCCTCGCGGCCTGCTTGGAGAACTGGCCCCTCGGGGCGCCGGGGAGGGCAGAGCCTCCATCATCGTTCCACTGGTAGTCCTGGTCGTTGTAGAAGACGGCTCCTCCTGCGATGAAGAAAGTTTGGTTTGATTGGATTCGGCGATTGAGTGATGGTGAGAAGCAACGAGCGACGACGACGACGACGGGAATTCGGCGGCAAAACAAAGGAAAGCACGATGCCCACTATCTCTTCTCTCTTACGCACCGTCGTATCCGGCCATCTTGACGCCAGCTGATGAGAAGAGTTGACAGCTGAGGTGACGAGGCGGAGAAGACTGACAAGAGCGTCAGAGAGTGAGAGCGCTGCTCAAAGAAGAAAAGGCTTTAGACGTCGCGAGAGAGAGCTTCCGTCCGTTTGATTTTCGTTTGTTGTGGGAGACGACCACGACCTTCCCGACCTCTTCTCCTCTCTTCTCGTCTCTTCTTCCTCTCTCTTCCTCCTTTCAAGTGAGTGTGTCGCAGCAGCAGCTCCTTTGGCATCCCTATTAAAATAGGTGGGCCAAAGGAGCTGCTGCTGCGATTACAATTACAAACCGTTTCTCTTTCAAAAAAGGGTGAAGAAACCCCACCCCGAGTGAGTCAACAGCGTGCGCGCCAAATTGTTTTGATGGAAAGAAGAAGTTTAGAAAAGAATTGTTCGAAAAAGGTGATGATGGTGCATGGAGAAAATGGGGGGGAATGCTGGGAGCAAAGTGCAGTGTCCAGAAATGGCGGGATCGGAACAGGAGGAAGGGGAAAGAGAAAAGCACAGCGAGATCAAAAAACGGGGGGGGGGGGGGGCGGGCAGAAGAAAAGACAGAAACGTCTTAGAAAGTTCAAACAAGGGGGCGCGAGAGCGCGTGCACTGCGTGAGCAGACGGAAGCGCATGTTGTCGCAATAAATTGATGTGAGTTCGCATCTGAAAAGCGGGGGGAGGAGCGCTTTGCAGAAGAACAAGAGTCGCAACGCAGGAAGAAAAAGGGAGTACAGGCCGATGAGACAGAAAGAGGGAAAAGAAGAGGAAGAAAATGAACTCTCCTCCTTTCGTTCTCTTCTTCTCAACACGCGCGGGGCTCCGTCGCGAGCACGACGTCCACCGCGTCAGCGAAGTGGTCCTCGTCGAGGCAAGGCGAGTCTGTGGGGTGCGTTTCTTTTCCCTTTCGTGAGCCACAAAAGCCGAAAGAAAAAAGACGGAAAAATCGAAGAGAAAGAAAGAAAAAAAAACGCTCTTCTTCCTCCTCTCACCTCGCAGGGTCCGCAGCAGCGCCCTGAGCCCCCCGACGTCGGCCCCGGCCTCCACGGCCCCGGCGGCGGCCCGGGCGCAGGCGGCGGTCGCGGCCATCGCCCTCGCGGCGTCCGCGAGCGACGCCGCGGTAGAGGCGGCGCAGGGGACGGCGCCTCCCGACGAGGCCGCGGCGGCGGAGGGCGTCGGCGCGGCGTCGCGGGCGAGCGCGGCGCCGTCGTCCGCGAGCCGCGCCGCCGCCGCCGCGGCGCGCTCCATCCCCTCGAGGGCCTCCCTCAGGGCGCGGCACAACGCGTCGACGACCTCGAGCTGCCTGGCCACGAGGCGGTCCCGCAGCGAGTCCGTTTCATCGTCGTCGTCGCTGGCGTCGCCTTCTTCTCCTCCTCCTTCTTCTGTGCTGACTTCCTTTTCGTCGATGGCCGGCAGGGGGAGGCAGTCGCTGCTGCTCGCGGCAGCAGCAGCAGCAGCAGCAGCAGCCGCGGAGGAGGAGGAGGCGCGGAAGCTCTTCCGCGCGTGCTTTTCTTCCTCCTCGTCGAGGCTGGCGCCGCGGAGGGCCTTGCAGAGCGGGCCAGCGTAGTTGGAGGCGTCGGCGAGGGTCTGGTTGGAGAGGGGGTTGAGAGAGAGAGAAGAGGTGAAGAGGCAGAGGCAGAGGTTGAGAAAGAGGAGAGCGAAGTACTGTAGAGAGAGCCCCATTCAAAACACGAGAAACCGCTCCCGCCCGTTGTTTCCTCTCTGTATGTTTTCACAATGACTCACCGGCAGGCGCTCCAAGCAGTCCACGCAGGTCTCAAAAAGGGAGCAAGCGGTCGTCTGGGAGTGTTTATTGTTGAGTGAACAGGAAAGGTGAGAAGAGGGCAATTCGTTTTCGTCGGTGGTCTTTGGCCGCCATTCTTTGCCTCGCCTCCGAATGCCCTCCTCCGATGATCGCTCCGTCGTTGATTCCGCTACACTCGACACACCTGTTCGGCTGCGTACTCCTCGAGGAGGTTCTTCAGCTGCGAGACGATCGTCCGCGAGCGGCGGTTGAGCATAGAGTCGGCCATGGCAGGAGAAAACTTGCGCCCTCGATTCCGGATTTCGTAGAAGACGGGAAATGCCGTCTCAGTCGAAGGGGCGAAAGGCGAGTTGTGAGCCGGGATTTTTGCTCACTTTTTTCCTTTCCATTCCCGTCTCGTCGACGAGAGGAAAGGAGAGCGAGCCTATCTCTCGCGCGGCACACGCGCTCTTCTTCTCTTCTCGCGGTATCTTAGAGCACACGCACCATGACGCTCTCGCGGCGCCGCCAGGGCGCTGGCGCCGCGAGCCGCCAACGTGAAGATGACGAGAGCTGGTCACTAGGCGGCTTAACACCGCCGACTCATCATCTTCGCCGTCGCTCTCAGCTCTCGCTCGCGGCGCTCCTCTGCGTCCTCGCCCTCTCTCTTGTCCCTGTATCATCAGCGAGCATCGTGCTCACGGTGAGCGTCGCAGAGAAAAAGAAAAGCGTCAGCGAACAGAGAGAGCGAGACGAGAACCTCGAGACCAATCTTCCGCTCTCGCTCGCATCATCGACTCTCTCGATCTCACCCCTCTTTTTTCCTTCCATCGCTCTCACCCCCCCCCCCGAAACCACCCGCTCCCCTCCCTCCAACCCCTCCATCAACAAAACAACCAAACAACAGAACGGCAACGTCACCTTCGACGCCATCCAGGACATGCCGGCGGACTTCGGGCCTCGACTCCCCCCGGCAGGGCTCGCGGGCCTGCTCGTCGTCGCCACCCCGCTCGACGGCTGCGCGCCGCAGGGCGGCGGCGGGCAGCTGGCGCCGCCGTCGCGCGAGGCCGTTCCCGCCGGGGCCACGTGGATAGCTCTGATCGAGAGGTCGCCACCGCCGCCGCCGCCGAGCGAGGGAGCAAGGGGGGGCCGAGGCGGGTTTGCGCTCGCCACGGACAAGGACTTGCCCCGGAAGAGAGCCTTGCCGCCGCCGCCGCCACCCAACTTGGGCCCCCCTCGGCCGTCGCCTCCCTGCTCCTTTGACGCCAAGGTCCGCGCCGCCGCCGCCGCGGGCGCCTCGGCCGCGATCATCTTCGACGACGCCCCAGGGCAGCCGCTGATCATCATGGCCAAGGCCGGCGGGGCCCCGGAGCCGACGATCCCTGCCGTCTTCATCTCCGCAGAGGGTGCGTTTTTTTTTTTTTTGAGCGCGAGAGAAAAGAAACGGAGCGGAGTGGGAAGAGATTAAGGAAGAAAGAGCAAGAAGCGAAAAACTCACTATTTTCTCCATCTCTCTCGAAACCTTATCCTCCCTCGCACACCCCCCCTCGAACCATTAGGAGGCGCCGCCCTGATGCGTGCCGCCGTCCCCGGGGTCTCCGTCGTCACCCTGGCCCCGCTGGGGGCCGGCGCCGTCTTCGCAACGCTCTTCGTCTCGGCGCTCGCCGGCGTCGGCGCCGTCGCTGTCGTCGTCGCGACGCTGCACTTCGTCGCGGACAGGGCCGCGGGCCGCTTCGGTCCCGAGGGCGGCTCCGGAGGTCTCGGGTACGTGCTGCTCGGTGGCGCCCCCGGCGGGATCGGCGCGCGGCTCGCCGGGGCCGCCCGCGGGGACGCGGCGGCGGGGGCGCCGCAGCCCCCGGCCCCGGAGCCCAGGGGGATGACGGCCGCGGAGCTCAGGGCGCTCCCCGTCCTCGTCCACGACGAGAGCTCCCTGCCGGCGCGGGCGAGGAGGGAGGCGGCGGCGCAGGACGCGAGGAGGCGGCGGAGGTTGGGGCTCCCTCGGGGGGCGGGGGAGGAAGGAGGCGGAGGCGGAGGCGCCGCGGAGCGGAGGCGGCGGCGGCGGCAGCGAGCAAGCGACGAAGGCGGCGACGACGAAACGAGCGATGCTGCCGCCGGCGCCACTGCCGCCGCCGCCTCCCTCTCCGGCGCCGAAAACCCCTCGACTTCTCCTTCCCGTCCGATCAGAGACGAGGAAGACAACGACGACGAGGAGGAGTCCGGAACCAACGAAGACGACGACGGCGACGACGACGACGACGACGGCGACGACGGCTCCCCGCTGGGCCCCAAGGGCGGCGGCACGCTCACCGGGTGCGCCGTCTGCCTCGAGCGCTACCGCGACGGCGACAAGCTGCGCGTCCTGCCGTGCTGCCACCGCTTCCACCTCGAGTGCATCGACCAGTGGCTCGGGGCGAGGAGGCCGCTGTGCCCCGTGTGCAAGTGGGACGCGCAGCAGGAGCGAGGGGGCGGAGAAGGGGGAGAGGGAGGGGGCGCCGGGGGCTGGGAGGGAGGGGGAGGAGGGGGGACGACGCCGCGCTCGCCCGGGGCTGCCGCCCCCGCCGCCGCTTCCGCCGACGTCGAGCAAGGAGGCGGAGGTGGCGGTGGACCCGGCGGTCCCTCTTCTTCTTCTGCCGCTTCTCCACCGAACAGCAGCAGCAGCGTTGGCAGCTTTGCCGCGATCGCCGGGGGTCTCAGGGCGCTGCGCTGGCCGTGGAGGAGGCCCTCCTCGTCCTCCTCCTTGGCAGGGGCCGGCGGGAGCGCACAGCTCACGCCGCCGGCCGCCGCGGCCGTGCCCCTGCTGTCGGACGACCTCGCCGAGGGAGGAGGAGACGGAGGAGGGGTGCTCTCTCCTCCGGCGCACCTCTCCGTCGCCGTCGCCACCGCTGCCGGAGAGGGAGGGGGGGCGAGCTCCTCTCCCGTGGCGGCTCCTCTGAACGCAGCTGCTGCTGCAGCTGCTGGAGAAGGCGCCGGCGCCGGCGTCGACGCCGTGAGCGCTTCTTCGACGCCCCGCAACTTCCCTTCTCTGGTCCAGAGAGCGCCGCCGAGGTAGGAGGAGAGGAATGAGAGAGAGAGAGAGAGAGAGAGAGAGAGAGAGAGAGAGAGAGAGAGAGAGAGAGAGAGAGAGAGAGAGAGAGAGAGAGAGAGAGAGAGCCTCTTTGTACGTGTTTGCTTCCTTTGAGCCCCCACCACCACCACACACACACACGCTCGGTTCGTTTGCCGTTTCCTTTTCTAGTTTTCAAGCAAAAAAAATACACGAAGAGGAAGAAGAAATTTCAGAGCAAGTATGAAAAGAATTTCGAAAGCAAAAAAAAAAAGACAAAATCCTATCCGGACCCGATCCCAACGTCAGAGCACCCCGCCACGCGCGGTCCCCCGCTCTCGCTCGACCCCGCGGCCCCGGGCAGCGGCTGCGCTGTCGAGCCTGCGGTCACGGGCTCCGCGGTCGCCCGCTCCCGCGCGTCGGCCCGCAGCTGCTCCTTGATCCTCTTGGCGTCGGCGCTCTCCTCGTTCCCGGCGACAAGGTTGGACCTCGATGAAATGGCGCGCACGGTCTTGACGCGCGAGGACCGCTTGAGCTCCGTGATCGCCTCCTGGATCTCGCGCACCTGCGCCATCGTCCCTT
>Ga0315289_10006393_pt1 | contig 17328 bp, 9 predicted proteins | sample YL17G11_40_MG_FD_203452 | JGI IMG/M metagenome (GOLD analysis project Ga0315289, IMG submission 203452) | Sediment microbial communities from Yellowstone Lake, YNP, Wyoming, USA - YL17G11_40 | ecosystem: Environmental > Aquatic > Freshwater > Lake > Sediment | place: USA: Wyoming | collected... | reverse complement strand
CCCCGCAGTCCTCCCGCACCACGGAACTTCCTGGAAGCGCTAATTGTTAATTTGAGGGCTGGCCCTCGAAGCCCCTGGCCCTCGAAGCCCCTCTGTGGATCTCCAACGGGGGACGGCACTATCCGCCCTGGAGCGGCCGGCACGTCAATGTGATGGGCTTGGAGGAGGTCACGGCCTATTTCCACCTCGGCCTGGCCGACTCCGCCCGCAAGAACCCGATCAGCGCCCGCGGCTTTCCGACCTGCCTGCGCCTGAACGCCGGGAAGCCTCTGGTCGTCCCTTACGTGGCGGGCGTGGCGTCCATCCCGGCAGGCTTCGATCGGGTCGTCTCGATCGAAGCGGCCCCGGGCAATCAGGCCCTCCTGCTCCACTCGGCCGGCGGCCGCCAGGCCCGCGCCGCGGTGCATCTGGACTTCCTGCAAGCCGACGCGACGTGACCCCCTGAATCACCGGACCGAAGCTCCCGCCTGCTCATCGTCAATCTCAGCGGTCCCTTCCCACCATTCCATCATTCCAGCATTCCAACTCTTCCGCCCCATCATTCCGCAATTCCAGCATTCCAGTTCCTCTCCCCCGGTTAAAGCTTAAAATAAGGGCTGGCCCCCGCAGTTCCCCACCAGCGCCAGTCCGCCTTGGTCCAGTGTGCGGCGTGGTCCGTGGACCAGGCCAGTTGGATGTACCGGTAGTGGTCGCGCGGGCCGCCCGTGTCGGGCACATCCGGAATCACCCAGGAGTAGAGGATACCGCCGACAGAGATCGTCCCCCAACTCTTGCCCTCGAACTGTGCGGGATTCTCCGGTTTCAGGCCGCCCCACACGTTGAAGCCTTGATAGTTGTGCCAGTCGCCTTCGATGCGGGCGAAACCGAGGCCGACACGTCCATTGTTATTGGTGCCGCCGAAGCCCCCGCCGTCGCCCCAGGCGCCGTACTGATGGTCGTCGTCCGCCCAGGCCAACTGCCAGTTGTCGCTGCCCACCGCCTGCCGTTGATGAGTGGACCAGTCGATATCGCTGATGACCGGGCTCGGCGGATAGGGAGCCTCCGCCAGAACCACCGAGGCGACGAGCAAAATGAAACCGAGTGCACGAGTCGTCAAGACCATTCCTCCTTTTGCCCATGAGTTACAGGGCCATCTCCCACCCTCGCGGGGGCGGGCTTTGGCGCTGTCTGCACCGGCGAGACGCTCTTGACACATACGGGGAAGATGCCCGTGCTACGGAAAACGCGTCACGGCGGGACTACAGACAATCCAATCTCGTTCTCCGTCAAAACCATGATTCTAAACAGATCAGGTCATGTCGCCGGTGCTGGTGGCCACTTCGTTTCAGAGTCGCGGAACTGCATCAGCGCAGCACGCATCGCCTCAAGCGTATAGTGCTCGGTCTTGCGCCATTCTCTGTAGATAGGGTCAGAATGATCTTCAAGCTTCAGAAAAGCGTTGAGCAGCCTCTCATCACCCAAGCGTTCGAGCAGCTTGTGCGTATAGAACTGCGCAATCGCCTCCATCGTACGACCGGGTTGGTAGTCGGGTACTCGCACATCGGGGACCCCACACGCGTTCCACATGCGGTTGCTAAGGTCGCGGCCCAAGTGAGCAAAGGCATGGACCGTTTCGTGAATGTACACAACGGTCGATAGGGCATCGCAGTCCGTGGTCAAGTCCAACGCGGCCAAGGACAGCATCTGCTGGTACAAGACGACCCTGCGCTTGCTCGGAGAATATGCTCCGAGCAGATTGTCGACCACGTAATCCCGGCGCTCTGCGGAAACGATTTCCTGAAGACCATCTCGGTCTTCGAGTAAGGCCTGGGCTGTTTGCTCCGCTTCTTCCCACTGCCTGTCGGCATTCTGCGAACTCTCCGGATCGACCCGGCGCGTAACGACGCGCCGAGCCAATTCAGGTGGCAAATCATCCACGATCTCATAGGTCAGCTCTCGATCCCGCCATAGCGCCTGAAGCGGCCAGGGGTTGTACCTCTCTTCGCCATGGCGATTATCGTAATACTCGAGCGACTTGTTGAACTCTCTGCGGAAGTCCTCATCCACATCATACCGCAATCCCATCATGTCGTGCAGCAGGAATTCCTGACCTGTCCACTGAGGGGAAGGGACCATTCCTCGATGGCGACCACTCTCCTGCAGATACTGGATGCGTGCTTCGCTTGAGTAGCGCCACCAGAGCGGGACAAGCAAACCTTCCCTCAGTGACTCGGAGTCCACCTGGAGGGAGCCGAGGCCACGGTGATCCTCCGCCCAATGATTGATCGCCCATAAGACGGTTATCTGTTGACGGGGTGACCGCAAGGCTGCCAACGCATCTACGATCTCCCTCGCCTTCGCAGGGTCATACAGACTGGAACTGTGATGTAGACCTAAATGCGCCCGATGCACGAAGTCCGTAAGCAAGAACCGAGCGGCTACTCTAACGTAAGGACAATACTCGTCTTCCGGCCCTTCAAGTGCCGCAGCCTGAGCGAGCATCGCAGCGGGGGACAGTGACCTGGGGAGCGGAAGGAACGCACGCCTGAGCTTCTCTTGTTTGATCTCCTCCACAACATGCCTATCCCATGACCTCTCCACCTGATCGTGCGTGCGAACGAAGCCTGGAGCCAGTGCAACCCTCTCGATCTCTGCCGCCGCTCCGGGAATATGCTCCGAAATGCGATAGAGCGAGTCAAGGACTCGTTCGCGAGAACTGTTGGCAACACGCGACAAGACCTCCCGGAATGCAGTCGAGACGTCCACACCGTGTTTGGCCCAATCGGCATCGAGGATCCATTTCAAGAAGTTCTCAAGAGCATCGCGGTCGTCAGGCCAAGCAGCCTCCCTCAGGACCCACTGGTGGATAGGCACGTGAACTCGGTCGGGACTCAGAACGCGCAACTGGTCATCTTCTGCGGCTGCGCGGATAATCTGACGCGTCAGATCGAAACACGCTGGGGTCCCAACGGCAATCAGATGGTGACAGAGATGCGGTCGCTCGCGGGACCGACACATCGCGCCAACGCGAAAGAGCACTGCCTCCCTCTCCGCGGGGCCAAGCAACCGAGAAAGATGCTCTGACATGATCGCGTCCATCTCACCGACCTTCTGCTTCCCCTGCCACTCCTTGACAAACTCCTGGAATCCCCTGGCCTCCCAGGACAACGACGCATCAGGCTTCGCACCGCGTGAAGTCGTGGATGACCTACGCAGGCGCGATCGGCCATTCAACGCTGCAACTCCCGTGTCGTCGCCCGCCTTGCAGCGCAGAGTCCATTCCTGGAAGAACTCCTTGACTTCGCTATGATCGGCATAACGCAGGATGACCACTCTCTTGTCAAGCCAATCGGCGCGGCACTTCTGACCTGGGTCTTGCATCAGGGCGAACACGGTCGGAAACTTGGTGTCCCATGTGACCTTAATGTCTTCCATCATGCTCCGGAAATTCGGGTCGCGCAGGGAGAACCCTGCGCAGAGTACATGGTCGTGCACAAAGACCGACCGAAGCAACTCGCGGTACCTCGAATCCCCGGAGAATCTCTCGAAACTGCTTCGAGTGAGAACAAGCTGGGATGCAGGACGTTCGACGCAACCATGTATCTTGAGAAGATATCCTTTGTTGCGTAAGAGGTGGATTTGATCCAGTATATCCGGATAAACGACCCTGATCAGCCGGTCGGAGTGCTTCTCGAAGATCATATCGAAGTTGTACGATACGATCCCTCGGAACCCCATCTCGACGATGAGCCTATGCAACTCGGATTCCTCAAGATCACTGGGCTTCAGGTGGCGGTGGAGGAACTGCTCATATTCTTGCGGAATCTCAGCGTGCGCCTTACAGAATTCCTCAGCGATGTCAAGGTAGCGTGGCGGGTCCTCGGCAAGCCAGACACGGAGTTGCTCGATTGTCGGTTTGGTGCAGAGATCGTTCGAGGCAAGATGGTGAATCATGAGGCGCATGAGGTCATCCCAGTCAGGCAGCCCCTTGCCCTCAGCGCGAACGCCCTGCTTCGAGAGCCCAGAGCCAACGACGAGCACACAGTTCCCTGGGTCAGTGCCTACCGCGTTGATAAAACGGTCCAAGATGTACATTTTGTCCCGCCCATTGGGCCATTTGTCACTCTTTCGCCATGCGAACTTCTCAGTCTCCCCGCCCGCATCTGGGTCCCTCGGTAGCTCATGACCTCGCGTCATCGCCCTTCGTCGACGGAGTTCACCGCCTTTATTCCTAAATCTCGTTTTCCGGCGGTACGACGAAGGGCTTGCGGTAGTCGCGCGTCAGGAAGGCATTGGCCGCCTTGTTCCGGACGAATCGCTCCCGGTCCGAGTTGATCGCAAGCCAGGGACCGAGAGTCAAGGGCGTCTTCTCGATGTCCACGCCGTTGTCGGTCAGGTGCTGACGAATCTCCACGAACGTCTCCACAACGTTCTCGTTTACCTTGAGGGCTTCCAGGGCCTGCTGGATCTCCTTGGCCGAGGCGGGCTTGCCCAGGCGCTGCGAGATGTTGGCCACGTGAACGACGGCGGTCGAGATATGGCCCTCCAGGATGTCGGCGTTCAGGTCTTCGCGCTTGCGGCTACGGACCGCTTTGATGAAGTTGGCAAAGTGGTCCTCGCCGGGTGCGGAGAGTTTCTGGACGAGTTTGCCGTCGGGGTCGTAGGCCGAAACGCCGCCGGTCCCGACGCTCAGATAGCCTTCGGTGCCGACGATCAGGGTCGCGCCTCGTTTGGGGTTGGCCGTCTTGAGGTTGCGGACTTCCTGGACGACGGTGATCGGGCCGAAAGCATGGATCGTGACTTGCACGCTCGGGGTCTCGCCGCAGTCATCCAGGCCCACGCGCCCACCGTAGCTGAGCACGCCCCGGCCCAGCCCTTCGAGGCCCACGACCATGCGCATCGCATCCACCGGATGGACACTGTTGTTGGCGAGTTCCCCGCCACCCCAGTCCCAGAACCAGTGCCAGTCATAGTGGAACGACTTGCGCCGAACCGGCAATTCCATGGGCGCGGGGCCGGCCCAGAGGTTGTAGTCCACCGTCGGCGGCGGCGAGTACTGGCCCGCGGGACCGATCGAGGACCGCGGGCGGTACGTGCAAACGTGGGCCAGCTTAACCTGGCCGAGCTTGCCGTCACGGATGTACTGTGCGGCGGCGTGGTTGGAGCCGGAGGAACGATACTGAGTGCCGCCCTGGCAGATGCGGTTGTACTTACGGGCGACCTGGACCATCCGGCGGCCTTCGCTGATGTTGTGGCTCAGCGGCTTCTCCACGTAGACATCTTTGCCCGCCTGCATGGCCCAGATCGCCGCCAGGGCATGCCAGTGGTTGGGCGTGGCGATGGAGACGATGTCCACCGACTTGTCGTCGAAGATCCGCCGCATGTCCTGGACGAACTTGGGCTTGCTCTCGAACCGCGCGGCGACTCTCTCGCCCACGGCGCTATCTGCGTCGCAGATGTAGCTGAGGACGCAATCGTCGCGCGAGTCGAACGCCTTGGCATGATCGCCGCCCCGGCTGTTCACGCCGATCACGGCCACGCTCAGCCGCTCGTTGGGACTCTTGCTTTGCTTGGCCGATTCACCCCCGAGGGCGGGGGTGCTACATACCCCGGCGGATGCGGCGGCGGCCAGCAGGGACTCTTGCAGGAACAAACGACGACTGAGAGGTCTCATGGTGATTCTCCTCGGAAGCAATCGAATAATATGCGAAGCGTCGGCACCCGCCGGCACTCCATGTCTCAAATATGCTATCTCTCTGCATCGCGAAGTGCAAGCGGACAGCCTGCAAGTGCTCCCATGAAGTCACGCGAGGGTCGATCAGCGAGACAACGTCCAAGTACCTGCCGGGCCTTCGAACCACGCCGCGCCGGAATCCTCGCTGACCGTGACATCGCGTGTTTCGGCGGAGCTTTCCCACTGGACGTGCCATCGCCCTGGCGACAGATCGGTTATCAGCACGTGGCTGGTGCGATCCCCCGGCACGGCGAACTTCACCGTGAAGTTCACCGGCTCGCCGGAGCGTCGGTTGTCCCTTCGCATCAGAACGGCCCAGGCGTCGTCGGAACCCTCGAGGAGGCAACCCACGCGCTCGCCGGTCTCGATGGCGCGTACGGGCCAGCGTACCAACGATTGGCGGTCCGTCACCTGCATGACGTTGAGGAACAGGTCCTCGGCCGCGCCGGTCTTGGGCGAGACCTCGATCCGCCAGGCGCCGGTCTCGATGGAACTCCGCTCCAGCCGCTTGGGTTCGACATCGTTCGCGTAGTTCTGGCCGAACACCCAGAACTCCTTGCCCGGCCCACCAACTTTGGTCAAGTCCACATTGGTGGCTACCGGCAGCAGCGTATTCAGAATGAGCCGACCGCTATTGTTGTGCTGGGTGCAATCGACCACTGCCGAAATCGAATCCACGCGGGGCTCTTCGAGCGTGTGCAAGAGCCAATACTTGTGAAACGCCGGATTGGCGCTCACGACGCGGTCGAAGATCACCAGCGCCGCCGGCACTTGCGAATTGCGCAGGTTCAGAAAGACAAAGGAGCGCGTCACCTGCCGGACCTTCTTGCCGTACGCCTCGGTGAGGTCGCCCTGCAACCACGTGAAATCCGGCGTCTGCGCGTCGGGGCCGAAGCCGTGGGCGAGCACCTTGCCCGTGCGATAGCCGTTTTCCGGGGCCAGCAGTACGCTCAGGTTGCGTGACTCGGACCGGCCGTGAGGCAGGCGCTGGCCGCCGTCGTTGCCGTAGCCGCGTCCGCCGAACTTCTCGTTCGGATCGTAGACGAGCAGACTGTTGTGCGCGATGGTGCGCCAGTAATAGTTCAGGCAATGCGGACTGCCGTAGGCGCCGGACGAGCCGCCTTGATAGAGGCCTGAATCGATGGCGAGGGCCCCTTTGCAGTAGATCTGGAAGGCGCCCGCGTCCAGGTGCTGGTGATTCACAAAGTTGTATTCATTGACCTTCATCTCCGCGATGACGGCGTTCTCGTCCCAGCCGGTGCGCGCGACGGTCCATCCGAAGGGCGAGCCGAAGTACCGCGACAAAGGCAGCGTGCGAATGGACTTCGGCTGGAGCGAGACATCGCGCCAAAGCACTTCGAAGATCGTCTCATTGCCGCCGCTGCCGCCCTGCCGCTGGAACTGGTCGAGCAGAATGCCGTCGCCGTAATAGCTCGCGGTCAGCAGCGTACCGATGTACTGGCTCCACGGTTGGCCGCGCGGGGCACTGCAGGCAAAAGTGTCGCCCGCGCGCAGCCGCTGGCCGTCGGGCCGGGTCGTGTAAATCCACAGGTAGGGCACGAACTGCTGCGCGGGGTTGTACACGTTGCCCGCGCCCAGCCGGTCGAAGATCCACAGCGGGTACGTGTCCCAACTGTAGCGATGCGGGCCGTAGGAGTCCCCCTGGTGGTAGGCGCCTCCGGGGTAGAACCAGTTCCGAGCCGGCAGATGCTCGCGGAAGAAGCGTCCGGCCGCCAGGCGGTACATTTCGGGGAATTCGTCGTAAATCGCGATCCCCGCCGAGAGCATGTCGCGCATGATCATCGCCTCGGAGGAGTGTCCCGTGACCGAACCTTGCCCCGCGGGCGGATAGCCGCACTCCTGCGTCTGGGCTAGGCGGACCAACTCCTTGATGAACGCCTGCTTCTCGTCCGGGGTCAGCAGACTGTAGCACCAATCGTACACGATCGCACCGGTGACCATCATGCGGCCGGTTTCTCGACAGGCGTCCATTCGGTCTGCCAGCACGCATTTCTGGAGCAGCGGCAGCACGGCCTCGATAGTGGCACGGCCCAGTTTCTCATCATGGGTCACAAGGTACTGGATTGCCTCCCACTCGACCTTCGATTGCGGCGACCTCTTCGCCTGTGCTTGCAGTCCCTCGACCGCCCGCTGCAGCGCGGGGTCCTTCAATCGTTGCGGCAACTGCGCCACATGCTCAGCCCGGAGGTAAAGCCGCGGATGCTCGGCCGGCGGCACGGGAACCCGCACACCGTCCGTCTCCTGCCACTGTATCTTCGTCTGAGCGGCCAGGGCGGAGCCCGCCACGGCGAGCCAGGCGGCAACCAACGCGATCTTTGCTCGATATCCAGGAGTCATGTCTTGTTCCCTTCCATTCGGGGGACAACGCGTGTCCTTGTGTTCGTTCAAGTGCTCACCTCGCCTCGAGGCCTGGCGCAAGCTCGCGGCCGCCCGCTTGCACGGCCTTGATAAACTCGGTGTGCAGCCGCGGGATGCGACGAAAGTCATTGTATTGAATCATGAGGATGGCGACCTCATCCACATGAGGATCGCCCCAGGCGTAGGCACCGCTGGAGCCGGCATGGGCGAAGCCGCCGTTCTCCAGCGCCCACCCCAGGCCGCGGCCCGGCGCCTGCTGCCGCAACATCTGTCCTACCGAGTCCTTCGACAGAATCCGACCGTCGTTGTCAAGAAACATCTGGCAGAACTTGAACAGGTCCCGCGCCGTGCAGAAGAGCCCGCCGTCCGGCGTGTCGTTGCGCGTGGTCATGCCCGGCTCATAGCGGAAATACAGGAACCGCTCGCCCTGTCTCTGACGGTAGATCGAGGCCCTGCGCCGGGGCTCCACCGACGCCAAGCCGCGCGGGTAGAACGATTCCTTCATCCCCAGCGGATCGAGGATTTTCTCCCTGACGTAATCGGCGTAGGGCCGGCCGGAGGCGATCTCGATGATCCGGCCCAGAACGTAAAAGCCGGCGTTCGAATACTGGACTTTCGCCCCCGGCGTGAATTCGAGCGTCGCCTGCGCAATGGGGCCGACGGTCTGGGCCACACTCTTGCCCCGCCATTCGGGATCGAAGACATCCTTGCGGGTGGGCGGGTCGGCGGGCAGGCCGGCGGTGTGCGTCAGCAACTGCCGAATCGTGATCGCATAGTGGCGGCCGTCCTTGGCCTGCTGCGTTTGGAATTCGGGAAGGTACTTCTCGACCGGATCATCCAACCGCAGTTTCCCCTCCTCGACCAGCTTCATGATCGCCGTCGTCGTCACCGGCTTGGTGACCGAGGCGAGCCAGCAAACCGTGTCCGTGCGGAACCGGACATGATTCTCAATATCGCTCAGGCCATACGCCGCTTCGCGCACGATCTTCCCCCGCTGCGCGACCAGTACTACCGCCCCCGGGATCTCCCCCTTCGCCACCGCGTCCTCAATGAGTTTGAACGCGGCGGCCTGTCGAGGGGCAGAATCCTGCGCTGCCACCCAGCCGCCGAATACACCTGTTACGAGGCACAGCATCAATATGAGATTCCGCATGGTGTTCATCCTCATGGATCTTTGGTCAAGGTTTCCTATAAGCTCTGCACATCGGCCATGTAGACGTTGTCGCTCTTCTCCGTGTCCGAGTTGTAGATCACCCACCGGTCGTCCGGGCTGAAGCTGGGATGGCCGTGGCTGGCCTGGGTGAGCCCGGAGCTGCCGTGCCACGCCAGACCGCCGAACCTGGACGCGGCCGTTGGCATGGGTCATCAGGCTCATGTACTTGCCGCCCTCCTTGTCGTCGCGACGGAGGAAGGCCCGGTCCCCGACAACCAGGCTGTTGTCCGAGTTCGACTGAATGTGACCCGGACGCTGGCCTGGGAAGAGATACTGGCGAGTCCATGTGCCGTCGGGCCGGATGAAGGCGTTGTACTCCTCGCGGCCGCCCGGGCGGTCCAGCGAGTACTGGAAGCCCACGTCGCCCTGTTGGGTGAAATATTCGTGCACGCACGACTCGCCCGGCCGCTGCGGATAGAGCGGCGCCGCCTTGCGCATTTGCATGTCGTCGAGGTTCACAATCCACATCCGCTGATCGACGCACGTGCCGCCGCCTTCGTGGCAGAACACGATCAGATTGGGCTGCGTGGGATGGATCAGCGTGTGGCTGATCCACGTCGGCTCGCCCCAGGCGGCCACGGCGTCCCCCTTCTGCGTGTCGATCCGCATGACGACCGAGTGCGGATGCTGGTAGTACCGCTCGTGCATCGTGGCGTAGATCCGGCCGGTCTCCGTGCTCAGCGCCGTCTCCTGGCAGTAGGCGAAGGCCACGTAGCGGCCGTCGGCCGTACAGGTAGGCAACGCCGGTCGGAAGCCGGCGGGCACACGGTACAACTCGCGATCTTCGAGCGTGTCGATCTTGACGGAATGGAGCGCCAAGCCCTCGAAGTAGAACAGCCAACCGTTCTTTGCGACGCACCCCATATTGGCGGAGATCTTCTGACCAGCCGTCAATTGCACCAGGCGGCCAGCCGGGATATCCAGCAGGTACCACTGATACGCGCCGGAGCGATTCGATACCAAAATGGTGGTGTCGGCACCGCTGCCCACGAAGGCCCAGGAGGTGAAGTAAGGATGCACATTGCTGGAGCCGTCGCCGGTCAGTCGGCGGATGCGGGCCCCGGTCTTGGGGTCCTTGTACTCCTGGATTTCACCGCGCACTTGGAGGACCTTGCCCCGGTTGGTGGCGGGGCTGGTATCGCCCGTCGCCTTTCCAGCGTTCCGTGGCGGCTCGGCCGCCGTCACAAGGTTCAGGCCGGGCGCCGATATAGCCACCCCACTGACGACAGCCAGGCGCGTCAGAAACAACCGGCGGTCCATCAAGTTCACCTTCGACGTGACCGGCACGTCCATGGCTCTACTGTGCATGGTTTCTCTCCTGCGTCTTGCGTACAAGGTCATTTCGCCGTCGTGACGATATAGAACGCCCCGTCCGTGCCGAGGAAAGTCGTAGCCTTGGTGCCCGACGTGGACACACCAAGCGTCCCCTGCCTGCCGGTGAACGTTCCATCATTTCGATATAGCGCCCACTTCACCGTTGCCGTGCGTCCCACCGCCATCGGCCCCACCTGCCAGACCAACAGCACGTGCCCCTTGCCGTCGCCGAAGGCCGCCGGATAAATCTCGTCCTCTTCATTCGCCGGTGTGGCCACGTGCAGCACGAACCGGCCGTCGTCCAGCGCCGACCAATAGACACGATGACGGCTCATGAAAGCACAGAGCATCCGTCCGGCCGGGTCGAGCGTCAACTCCGGCCCGCACATCGGGCAGGTCTTCAACTCCCAGTAGTCCCCGTTGACGCGCAGCGGCGTGAAGGCATTCTCTTGCTTGGGGCTGCGCAGCAGGAAGAAGTCCCGGATGTTGTCGTTCGCCACGCGGTAAGCGAGGCAGGCGTTGGCGTCGGCGGTGATGCGGGCCCGCATCATGCACATGGAGCACGCCAAGTCATCCATACCCTGGATCTTCACGCGCTCCTCCGGCCCGAAAGTAGCCCCGTTGTCCGTCGAGCGCGCCAAATAGAGGCGGTGCGCCTGCGGGACCTCCAGTTGCTGCCCCGGAGTAACGTGATGGAAGAACGCCACGACGGTGCCCGCGCCGTCGGCGGCCACGGTCAGCCCATCAATCCCCGACAACGAAGCCAGCGCCCGCGGCGGCTCGAACGTCCGGCCCCCATCCAGGCTGCGGCTGTACCGGGGATAGACCTGCACCCCGGGCGACCACTTGTCGGCCCAGACCACGTGGATTGAAGGTTCCCAAACGCGAATCCGCGCGTTGGTCAGCATCCCACCCTGGCCCAGCGCCAGCTTGGGACCCCGCTCGCCCATGGTGAGCGTGACCTTCCCCACCGTGTTGACCTTCACCGGTGCCGAGAAGGTCTGACCATGGTCCGCCGAACGCACGTACCACGCGTCGTCGCCCAAACCGTAGACCATATGCAGCACGCCGGCCCCATCCACCAGCACATCAGGCACCAGTGCCCCCTCGGGAAGAGCTACGACACGCAGGTCGGGAAGAGCCTCCTCGGCCGCATGAACCGGGGCACCGCTCACTGAGGCGAGGATAAGAAACGCGATCGGAATCCAGGAGTTCTGAGATCTGCAGTCCATGTTCATCTCCGAAGATACAGCACGGCGTCGCCGTCGAACGGGGGTGTGAAGGAGGATTTCCGGCTACCGGACATGCTTGGGCCCTGCGTAGTTTCGCCGGAGCGAGGATTGAACCACTCGACCGCGATCGGGCCGGACGCGGCGGAGAGGTCCACCGTCACCGCGCCGCCCTCGGGCAAGTAAACCAGGTACTCCTTGCCAAGCTCGGCCAGACAGAACCCGGTTGAAGCAAGCTCGCCCCGGGGCGTCATCGCCGCCAGATTCACCTCCCGCGCGTAGCGCAGCGTGTAGCCCATGTTGCGCCGGAGCAGGTCGAATCTTGGGTCGAAACGTTCGCCCAAAATCGTGCCATCATAGGGGTCCATAAAGATCGGGTTGTGTCCGCGTAGGAAACCCCGCCAGACCCAGCCATGATTGCCGCCAACACCCCAGATGTGATCGGTGTCGAGCAGACTGACCTTGCGGCCGTCCCACGCCGGGGCCGGGTCACGGTACCCGTCCTGACTGCCGGGTGAGATCCAGTCCGCGGGGCTGGCCAGCATGGTGGCGATTCTCTCACCGCCGTGTCCCGTGATGGCGACCGGGTGCTGCTTGGGCTTGGTCCGCTCGTAGTCTTTGATTGTCTTGACTACCCACCAGTCCCATTCCTGGTTGCCGCCCTCGTTGATGACCTCATACAACACGTTGTCCAGATCGTTCACCGTGTCCACGACCTTGCGGATGTAGCCCGCCTGGAGGGAGGTGATGGCGTCACTGGCCAGCGAATGGATCTCCAGGACATTGCCGTCGCCGTTCAGATCGCCCTTGATACCGTTGACATTGTTGTCCGGGTGGAAGGGATGGCTGCGATACGCCCAGCCGTCCGCCGCCGGCACGCGCCGATTGGCATGGCTCAGACCCCAACCCTCGAACAGCATGACCGAGACATAGATCCCCCGGTCGCCGGCAGCACGAACCCGGGTCCGTAAACGGTCGAAATACTCCGGGTTGAACTTCGTGAGATCGAACTTGGGCTTGCCGTCCAGGGCATTGCCCGGCCCGGTCCGCGCCCAGGGCAAGGGGGCAACATGGTGGACGAAGTCCTTGCCGAGTTTGCCGTTGGCACGGCTGTCCCACGCCACCGAGTCCCAGGTCCACAGGCGGATGAAGTTGTGGCCGTAGCGTTGGAGAAAGTCGAGATACACCGCGAAGTCAAACGGGGCCGGCGGATCGGCCTTGTCCATGTCGATAAGGTTGTTCCACGTGTGCGAGCCGGTCAGATAGACCGCTTTCAGTGATCCGTCGGCGGTCTTGGTCCCATCGGTAAAGTATCGCGGATTCGTCGGATGCACCCGCAGCGGCCCGGCGGCCCTCGCAGGTCGGCCGGCGTCCGCACCGGCAGCGGGACCGGCGGTGAGGACGGCAATCCACTGACCCGGTCCGGGTGCGTCGAGTCCGGTTCTCTGGACGGACCTTCTTTGCGTCGGCCCGCTCCACCGGGCGGCGTCGACGTCGAGCCAGCGCAATTCCACTTCGCCCGCGCAGCCGGCCAAGTCGAGGCGAACGCTCCCCCCCGCCGGCAAGTAGACCGCATACTGCCTTCCCGGGTCGGCCAGGCAATAGGCCTCATTGGGTTCGCGGTCCCCAAGCAGATCGTTGCGCGGTTGACAACGGAACAGATCGATCGCCGCGGTCAGCATCCGGGCGCTGCGAATCGTCTGCAGGGCCGGCTCACTATCGCCCAAATGCTTCTCGTGAAATCGGGCCGAGGCGCAACCGGCAAAGAGGTTGCGCCAGAACCGTTGCATCGCCTCCTGACTCGAGCCGAACGGCCCGCCGTCCACGCCGTAGATTTTCACGTTGTTCAGCGGGCGGGGCGACGCGGCCACGCGGCGGCGCACCTCCAGGATCTTGGTGTCGTGGGTCTCGCCTTTCTGGTGATTGTTCTGCGCCAGCTCGACGAAACTGTACAACTCCGGGTGGTCGATCACGTTGCTGTGCATGGGATGGCTCAGATCGTGCGAGTCAAACATCTCCGTCACGGGGACCTTCCGACCTGCCTTCTCGGCCGCCGCGCGGACGTAGCGTGCCCAGTAGGCGCCCCACTTCGGGCTGACCATGGTCTCGTTGTCCATGCAATAGAGGATGTGATTGTACCGCAGCGTGTACGAGAGAATCTTGTCCACGAACCGCTGCTGGTACTTCAGAACCGCCGCGACATCGTCCAACTCCGGGAGGGTGCGAAAAAAGGTGTTCCGGGCTTGGCTCGGGTGGCTGGCGACCTCTACGGGCAAGCCGGTCTGCTCGGCAGTGTAGTTGACGTTGTTCTTCGGGTTGAACGGATTGCGGGTCCACGGCTCGCGGTAGTAGTCGAAGGTCGCCCAGAGTTCGATGTCGGTGATGATGTCGCGCGCCTGGGTCTCCCGGAGAAACGTCTCGAAGAGCCGCCAGTATTCCTCGTTCCACTGGTCCAGATCGTAGCGGTCGCCCTTGGGCGCAAAAGGCCAAAGCGCCGTCTCGCGCAGCCGGCCGGACACCAGGCAGCGAACGTAGTTGCCGCCCGCCGCCTTGAGCTTGTCCAGCGCCGCGGGCAGATTCGGCCAAAGGAACATGCCTTCATCGTTCAGCGCGTTCGGCGGCGCAGAAGAGCCGCCGAGCAACAGCACCGGCCGGCCGTGGTACTGCCAGTAGTACGGATTGCCGGCGTAGATGCCGAGGCCATCTTCCGCTGCGGCCGCGGAGCCGCCGGCGTGTCCCACGGCCGCGAGAACCGGCCCCAAGACCAACAAGATCGCCAGCAGGTGAGCACGACCGGTTCTCATTCTCTTTTCCTTGTTCATGCGATTACGCCTTCCAAGGTTGGTTCACAAAGAGGCGACAAACGGCGGGCGGCCCACGCGGGTCAAGAGGGCATCGGCCGCTGCGTTGCCCGAGAACCGCTCGGCCTTTGGGTCCATCGCCAGCCGCGCCCCCAGCGTGGCCTCCTGCTTTTCCAGATCCATGCCGTTGCGGGCCAAGTGGTCGCAAAAAGAGTCGAACCGGCCGGCCAGAAGCTGATCGTCTCTCACCTCCTGCCGGATCCGGCCCAGGGGCAGCCTCTCGCCCAGCCGGTGCGAGATCATCGCGGTATGGCACAGGCTGCTGGAGATGTGCCCTTCCAGGATGTCCGCGGTCAGTTTCTTGTGATCGCGAGTCCGGATGGCTTCCAGCCAGCTCATCCAATGGAAGTGGTCTCCCTTGCCCCACCCGCGCCCATACGGGGAAGCCTCCTGGTCAAAGCGGCGCATCACCTTGCCGGACGGGTCGAGCGCCACGATCAGGTAGCCCCCGCTGACCACGATCATCCTGCCCCCTTCGCAAACAACTTCCACGCCAATGCCCTGTTCCCCGCTGCCCTCCCCCCAGAGACCGTCCAGCATGTCCATGTTCTTGCCCCAGAGCGACGCGGACGCCTGGTGCTCCTTGGACTTGGGGAGCCCGCGGACCTCGAACAGGAGCGGCGGACCCTCGTAGGCGTGGCACAACAACTGGGTGTTGGGGGTCTGGCCGTCGTCGTCATACCCGAGCCGACCGCCGATGCTGATGACCCGCGGCGCGAGGGCCGAATAGCCCAAGAACCACCGGGCGATATCCACCTCGTGGACCCCTTGATTGCCCAGGTCCCCATTGCCGTAATCGTAGATCCAGTGCCAGTCGTAGTGGAGCCTCTCGCGCGTCAAAGGCTGGAGCGGAGCCGGCCCCGTCCAGAGGTCATAATCCAGCCCCGGTGGGATCACTCCTTGGCCCACTTTGCCGATCGACATCCGCGGCTTGTAGCACGTGCCGCGCGCGTACCCGATTTTCCCGAGATTGCCCGCCCGGACCCAGGCCACCGCTTCGATCAGCTCGGGGTGAGCACGGGCCTGCGTGCCCGCCTGGACCATGCGGCCGTGGCGCCGCGCGGCCTCGACCATCTGCCGCCCCTCCGAGACATTGTGCGAGACCGGCTTCTCGACAAACACGTCCTTGCCCGCCTGGCAAGCCCAGATCGTGGCCAGCGCGTGCCAATGGTTCGGCGTGGCGATGGTGAGCGCGTCGATCTCTTTCGAGGCGATCAGGTCGCGCACGTCTTTGAACCCGCGCACCGGATGTCCGTCCGCCTTGGCCTTTTCCACATTCTGACCGAGGATCGCGGGATCCACATCGCACAGGGCCGCCAAACGGAAGCCCGGCACGCGGGTCGCCTGGTAAATGTGTGATTGGCCGCGACCGTGCAGGCCCACCACTCCGATGCGCACCGCGTCGTTGGCGCCGAGCACGCGGCCCGATCCTTTTCCCGCGATCAGGGCAGCGGTCGTTCCCAGCGCCGTCTTGACCAGGAGGCTGCGGCGGTTGAGCCTGAATACCCCCATCCCTGCCGAGGCGGCACGGGCGTCGGCGGCAAGCGGATCGCGGCGGGCCGAGCCGGCCCATCGTCCGCTCTCTAAAGATTCGAGTTTAGACATGGGAGACTCCTCATCATTATCGTTTTGTTGACACATTGTGTCTCTCACCGTGAACCGGCTCCAGGGGCATCCAGGACCCGCACCTCGTATCCTTCCAGCGAGAACTCCTTGCCCTCCAGGCGTACCGCCACGGATTCCGGACGCTTGTTGATCAGCATGATCTTCTCTCGTGAAGCCAGCACCTCGATGTCGTCCGAGGATGACTCCGTCTTATACAACTGCGTGCCCGGCCCGAAATGCTGGTTGAACGCCTGGACAACAGAATAGTGCGGCGTCGGCTGGCCGCCGTCCGCGGCTTGGGTACGGGTGAAGAGTTGTCCCAGACCGACCCCATCCCATAGCAACGCCAGGCGCGCACCGCTCTGGAGCGCGTGGAAATAGCAGGAGGCGTGATTGGCCGCAGTGAACTGCGCATTCTTGCTCCGGCCTCCGTAGAATTCAGAGATCCATACGGGCTGCTCGACCATCGTCTGGAACTCCTTCACGAGTTCGCCGAAGAACCGCGTACGGCCCATCATCCAGTCTTCCGTCTTTCCGCCCGGGGGCCAGCCTTCCAGCCAGCCGTCGCACGTGAAGAAATCGCTCCCGCGGCTGTGCTGATGCCAGTAATCAAGCACCTGCCGGTCGTTGGCGCTGATGCTCCGCCCTCCCATCGGCAGATACGGCCCACCGATCTTCGCCTCCGGCCGCGCCGCCTTGACGGCATCGTAGACCGCGTTGTACATCACGGTGAAGCGCTCCACGTCCCGGCCGCCCTTGGTCCAGTAGCCTTTGAATTCGTTCCAGATCTGGAAATACTCCACATCGGGATAGCGCAGCGCCACCGCCCGGCACAAGTCCGCAAAGTCCTGGACGTGCTCGTCGGCCACTCGCTCTTCCATGTTCCAATCCTTGCCGCTGGCTTTCATCCAGCCCGGCGCCGAGCAGAAGGTGACGACCGGAACAGTATTAGCCATGGAACGGATGAGTTCCAAGCGGCGATCCAGGCTGGACCAACTGTAAACGCCGGGAGAC
>Ga0315289_10006392_pt1 | contig 17328 bp, 17 predicted proteins | sample YL17G11_40_MG_FD_203452 | JGI IMG/M metagenome (GOLD analysis project Ga0315289, IMG submission 203452) | Sediment microbial communities from Yellowstone Lake, YNP, Wyoming, USA - YL17G11_40 | ecosystem: Environmental > Aquatic > Freshwater > Lake > Sediment | place: USA: Wyoming | collected... | reverse complement strand
AAAAATGAAACTTAGATACATGAAGCTCGTTAGAGCCCTAGTCATGTCTTTCCTAGTTTCAACATTGTTGCCTTGCCTTTCCGGCTGGCTCAGCACTTGCCCGAGGGCCCACGCCTATTCGGACATACCGATCAAGCCAGTTCCCTTTGTCTGCTTCGATCTCTACACGCAGAAAGGCGGAGCCGGACCAGGCATTCCTGGAGGAGAATTCACACCTGGAGAGGATGTCATTCTATACGTTAAGATGACGATCAATGACTCTCCAGCAGTCAACACAACTATATTGTTTGTGATAGAGGGCCCGGCGAGCTTTAACCTTAACGTCTCAATAGTTCCGACGGCCGTGACAAACTCGTCAGGAATTGCCTCTCACACCTTCAGGATACAACCCATCAACGACGTGCCAGATACGGTTCTGGGAACCTGGAGCGTGACTGCACAGACGGGTCTAGATCAAGCGACTTTTGGAGACAGCCTTGACTTTCAGGTAGCACCTGACCCTCTCCCGGTTGTACCCGAGTTTCAAACGTGGAGAATTGCCTTGCTGCTCTCCGCCTTGGCGGTTACCCTCGCTCACACAGGCTTTAGAATGCGTCTTAAGCGAACACTTCCTACGTGATGGAAACTTCGTAGCGCGCGCTGGCTTGTCCCTAAATTAATTAGTGTGGTTGGGGTCTCGTATTTATCGAGTTGTGTCTAAGCTTAGGAGGTGAATCCTTTAGCTGGACAAGATGAACACGAGACCCTAGAAACTCTCTTCAGAAACGTAGACTTAAGTTTTGCTAGAGCAGCGTTGCTCGGATGCTTCCACACGGATGGACCCGGGAGGCCTCCCAGAAACCCATTAGGGCTCTTCAGATCTTTCATCGTCATGCGCATGAAGGGTGTTCGCAGCCTGAGAGAAATGACAAGACTACTCGACACAGACCAACGGCTCAGAAAACTGTGCCTCATCAAAACAGGCGAGGCAGGCTATCCCAGAAGTGTTCTCAGCAGGTTCATCCGAAAGGTCGGAGAAGACAACCTCACCAGAATAATAGAAGAGAAAGTTGTTAAACTATTGAAACGGAACGACGCAAAAGACGTTGATGCCGTTCTTGACGCTTCGTTCATAAAGGCCTGGAGCACACGGCATCCATTGGATAACAAGAAAGGCTATTCCGACGAGGAAGCCAGGGTCGGAAGAGCAGGCAGAACCTTCGGACTCGGCTACAAGCTACACTTGTCCATCGATTCTCAGACTATGCTTCCGTTAACATGCGCTTTTGCTTCCGCAAACCAGAACGAGAAGAAACACTCGCTGAACATGCTGGAGAAGACGAAGCTGATTCTCAAACGGTCTGCAGCTAGACTGAGAAGTGTGATAGCTGACAGCCAGTACAGTGATGGCAAACTCAGAAGTGCTGTTGACGAGGCAGTGATTCCGTATCCGGCAAACCAGAAACGCGGAGTAAGAGACATCCTTAGGGTGGACAAGAAGTTCAGAACTTACGGGCCGGAAGACCAGAAAAACGAGTATCATAAGAGGCCTCACATTGAAGCGGTCTACAGCTTCCTCAAGACGCAGTACAGCTTGGCCATAAACAAGGTCAGAGGCTTAAGAAACGTCGCTTCCTACGCGCTCTACAGCCTACTGTGCCTGGTTCTAAACAGAGAAGCAGCAGAAAACATTGGAAGACCAGAAAAAGCAGTCTCACCAACCTACTTCAACACATAATAAAGGGACAAGGCAGCGCGCTATTTTGACCGGATGAGCCGATGCTCTCCACTTGATCGAGATATATCAGACGGCCTTTTAGCATGCACGAAGCAAACTTGGATCTTTAGTGTTCAGCGAATTGTAGCAAAAGAACCTTTAGTAACCTCGTCTGGTTCTTTCTAGTGGGATCAAATTGTCTCAAAGCTACTATTTTCCTGACCCCATTCAAGGAACAATAGAATTGCCACCGTGGTTGATTAACATCAAAGATGAACCTGTAATCAGACGGATGATGTCTATAAGGCAATTAGGACTTAAAGCCTACATGGATTTTCCAGGAGCCATCCACACGCGCCATTCTCATGCGCTGGGCACTATGCACCTTGCAGGACGAATGTCAGAAATGCTGTCCAAGAAGATGCTGAACAAAGGGAAGCATGTTCTAGCCAAGAACCTCGACGACAATAGGAACAATATAATGGCTGCTGGTTTTTTGCATGATATCGCTCAACCACCGTTTTCGCATGCAGCTGACTTCGTCTTGAAGAAGATAGTTGGTAAATCTCACGAAGAATTATGCGGGGACATCATCGCCTCAAAAATCCCTTCTGACATTGAGAATTGGGGGATAACAAAAAGCTCTGTAATTCAACTAATAGGCCCGCGGACGCACAGTTATCCTTTTCTCAGCCACATCATAAATGGTCCCCTTGATAGCGATAAATTAGACTATTTGCTACGTGATGCCTATCATGTGGGCTTGAAGTACAGTTTTGACCTAGACAATTTTCTGAGATGGTATGTAGTCCTTGGAGAAGAAGAGAACCTTGAGCATTGCGTGCTTGGACTTGATTTGACAAAGCAGGCAATTGTGACAGCTGAGCTGTTTCTTGTGATTTGGAAAAGCATGTATGAACTAGTCTATTTTGCCGAACAATCGAGAATAGCTGAGAAAATGCTTGAGAAGGCTTTCCTAATGTGCAAAGATGACCCGGTGATAAAGGAAATGTTTGACATTGACAATTATGTCAAGGGCAATGATGAGAGCATGTTGTCGCAACTGAAGAAAATGGGAAATGGCGTTGTACAGCTATTAGCCGCTGAAAATCCCAAACTTCTATATTCTAAGAAACTAGAAGTGGAACTGACCAAAAAGAATTTCAGAATGACCACTAGGTTTCTGGCAGAGTTGGAAAACCAACCAGACGAGCTATCAGAACAGTTGTCATTAAGACTTGCCGAAGGACTCAGGCAGGAAAAATACAGTCTGATTTGTGACATCATAAAAAGCAAAGCACCGAAAAAAATCTACCTGGACAATTCTGGTACGGGCGAGTCGGAGATAGAATTGAGCACGAAGTCAGATATTGTGGGTGAACTCAAAGCTAAGAACCTGCTCAAAATTTATGTGGCACCAACAATCTTAAAAAAGATTGACTATACACATATGAGCGCGACTGTTAAGAAACTGGTTGAAGAGGAGAAAGGAGATGATTAAAGCCATAGATATTAGTCTTCTAATCGCCTTTTTTGGATCTCACGACTCGAAGGTGAGAGGAAGAACTCGCATTCAAAAGGATGTTTGCATTTTGAAGTATAGAGATAGGATCCCATTCAACTTTGAATTTGAGTCCCATTATTATGGACCGTACTCTTCCGAACTGGCGGATACTATAAACACTCTGGTCGCTGCGGGTCTCCTTAAGCAAAACGTCATGCGTCTTTCCTCCGACATTCGCAGATATGATTATGCACTGACAGAGGAAGGGAAAGAAATGTTTCAGAGGATAAAAGTGGCCCTAAGACAAGAAGAACCTGTATTGTTGAAACAATTGGTTCGTAAGGCTGGAAAGCTGAAGCAACTGTCTATTCCACAGGCCATCGCTCTTTCCAAAAAATGCAGCGGGATTCAATCGTCAAACTGAAATGCATAAGCGCGCGTTAAAGGAAAACGAGCCTAGTGCTAAGAGGCTTAGGGATCATAACTGCATCTAAGAAAGGTATCCCGTTTAGCGCGCGCCCTTCATCGAAGAGCCAGTGTTGACTTTTATTGATAAGCCAGGAGCTATCAACTTCAAAATGGGAACCTTTTCGCCTATCCTCCGTTCCATTTTAATGTGTGCGCGCTCGTCCGCAGCCATATGTGTGTCGAAAACGCTCACCCAGTTCATCTAGCGCGCGCGCTCCAACAATACTTGCAGATTTTATAATATATATTTTAGTATAAATATAATAGAGAGAAAGAGTTAAATAGATAGAATAGCTATTATGATAGCGAAGAATAAATAGAGTTTGAAGGGAAGAATAAATGGAGAAACTTTCGATAAGACCTGTTATACAAAACAGCCAGATAGTTTCAGTAGAAATCGAGGGTGCATCGTTACCTCTTAGAAGCCCTCTTGCAATCGACGAGCTACCGGAATTGATCAAAGCTCTGGAAATCTTCGTTCAATATATTGACGTTCAGAAGCTGGGCAATGTCAATGGCCAAGAGGTGTCTGAAAACGAGTGGAAGGAGAGCGATCTCCGTAGGTTTGTGCTGAATGAACTGAGCGATAATCAGGCTACTGCACTTCGAATCTTGGTGGAATCAGAAGAGATAACGCGGGAGAAGTATGTCGGAGAGATGAGAAAGCGGCTTGGAAACAAGGATTTCAACGGTTGGGCTCTTGGCGGACTGCTCAGAAGTATCACTGTGAAGTCAAGGAATTATGGATATTCGAGTCTCTACGAGAAAGAATGGAGAGTGGTTGGCAACGAATATGAGTGCTTCTACCGCTTATCAGAAGGCTCATATCGATCGAAGATTGGCGCGGCATTGGAGGAGAGGTTGAAGTGACGTTTGTGGCGATTCCCACAATAAAGAATAGCAAAGTTGAGGAACTCTCCATTCACTTCGATCATCCCATGTCTATTCAAATTCTTAAGACCCTGATTCAAAGGATTTCAGACGAGCTAGACTCAACGAAAAAGGAAGGCACGCACCTACACACTTTCACCAGTTTTCCTGTGTACTGCAATGGCGAAATGATAGCAACAGTCAATAAGTGTTCATGCGGAAAAACAGTCCGGCAGAACCTTTAGACATGACGAAATGCCGATAAGTCCCCCTTTTTTCTCTGTGCAACTCTTCTTAGTTCCAGTCATGTTCCTCTATGACATACGCGCGCGCTAGCTAAATCGACCTTTCATCACTGTTTTCATGAATTCTTCGCCAAGAAATCTGTCACTGGCTATTTGGACCCTGCAATCATTGCACTTGACAGCATCTTCAACTAAGCACGGGTCATAGTTGCGAGTTGACGACCTGGAGTTGGGATATTGAACAAACAGCTTCTCCATACATTAGTATTCAGTGAAATAGGTTATTTAGCCTTTGAGCAGCGCGCGCATTTCAATTTGTCACATCTAACGGAAAACAATGTTCACGCGACAATTGCGCGCGTTGCCTTTTTTCGAGATGACTGGTCATGAACCAGTCAATCATTAGTGATACCATAAAAGCCTCCATAAAACCCCAAATACGAAGAAAATTCGGCGCGCGCTGATTTTGATGCTCTTAGCGAGTTTAATATCATTTGTCCGACCCCCGGCACTACTTCCATAGTGGTGCGGGGGTGGGATTTGAACCCTCCACCAGGTGGAGATGTCACCCGCAAATCCCCTTTTTCTCTAGCCCAACACCAGCGCGCGCGGTAGTTTTCGCATATCTTGTCCACATTTCAACGGCATTCTCCACATTTCTTTTTGATAACCTTCATGCGATGAAATCCATGATGCTTTGTTTTTTCGAGCTAGATCGTTGGATATTGTAATCATCTCTTCTTTATTTATGAAGGCTGTTAGTATAGGCATTCTGTATCTCTTTAGAATATCTAGTTTTTCCATTATTTCTTGATAGCCCTCTTGCCTAGCTCTTCTAACTTCATCCAACTTAATATTCAATCCGATAAAACGCGATTCTTCGTATTGGTAGTATACTTGTACTTCTATTTCTGAGGTTAGATCATCTATGACTGCGCAATGAACTTTGAATATTTTAAAATCAAAATTCGAAATGCAATCCTCTATTATTCGGCCCTTAGGAATACGAGACGATTTTACGGATAACTTGATGACGCCATTATCCGGAGATGAAGGGTCGTCAATTCGATAAGCCCATTTCTTGGCAGCTTCGCCTGTCACCAAATCCCACCCCGGATCGGGCAGTTGATACTTATCACTTCGTAATTCATCATAAGTTCTGACGAAAACTCCATTTTCATCTAGAAATTTTTTTACCTCAAGACACGCGATATCACCCATGACTTTATCATCTATTCTCTCCGCAATGGAACGGGGATTCATATTAGACCTATCAATCGAATAGTTTAGTTTTTTACACGAACATTCTAATGCAGAATAGGCCGTTTTTTCATAAAGTTTCCTATATAAAGGACGGGGATAGGAAATTCCACTATACGAACCCATTAGAAAGGCTTCCGATTCTTCCTCTATATCTTTTCAGGCTAATTTCTCTATTGTGTCGCGCGCGTCTAGGCCGCATTTATAAACCTGCAAAAAGCAGAGAACGGGCATTGCTGATGCAGGGGTTTGCTTCTGAGGCACACCAAACTTGCAATGTCAAGAAGTGCCCAATTGTAGATCTTGATATCCTTTTCAGGCAGCAAATTGTCTGCAAGGATCCAATATGCTTCATCTTGAGATAGTTTTCCCATACGCGGTTGAAGGCCGAAGCATCTTTGCAGCAAACGTGCCACGTTTACGTCAACGATCGGTCTTTTTTGGTTGAAAGCAAAACATAGCACGGCATTTGCTGTATACCTTCCGACATATGGAAGATTCATTAGCAGGTTTATGTCAGCAGGTACTGACGCGCCATGATGCTTCACCAATGCTTTTGATAATTCCACCAAAGCCTTGGCTCTCTTTCGATGGAGTCCTAGAGGCTTTAGTAGTCGCCAAACAGATTCAGGTTTTTCAAGTGAGAGAGTTTTCGCGTCTGGAAATTCGGCAAGGAATTGGGATATTATCTTTTCCACGGATTCAGCGCGCGTTCTCACGAGTAAAATCTCAGTAATCAGCACTCCAAAGGCGTCCAGGTCACCTGATCTCCACCTAAAAACACGGAGGTTTCTTTCTCCCCATTCAATTGCCCTGCGACGAAAGGCTTCCATCTTGGTGTGATCTTGCAGCGCTCTGCATGTCTCTCCCGAAGATTTGGGCGTAACGGCTTCGTCTACTCCGCACATAAGCTTCGCCAATCTTGGGCAATTTTGCGTAGGTCGTCTATCGATTGAGCGTTTCTAGCATCTTTGTCTATAATAAGCCAGTATTCCCATCTGTTTTCCCCCAGAGAGTTTACCGCTTCGCACCATGATTCGGCAGCTGAAGCTTTGACGATCGCATCAGACTCCGCGCCAGAAATTAGATGTTCCCCTTTTACCTCGAGCAGGACATTTATGCTTTTCATTTTGAGAATGAATAAGAAATCAGGAGAATAGAATCCAATTGGCGTGCTCAACTTGAAGATATCATGAAGGTTGCGCAACCACAATTCCACCTCTTCGCTACGGTCTATGATTTTAGCGACATGTAACTCTGTCGCGTTATCGAAAGGTACAGCCTTGTAGACACAGCGGCTCCAACCTCCTATCGGATAACCCTTATACATCGGTTTCCAATTCTCAAAACTGAGGCCAACACATTCAATTTCCTTTTCGAAATGATGGGGAACTAGTAGATCGAAGTGAGAAGCTTGTATGACGCTCGTTCCTTTCACCTGTTTGTATTTTGCCTTGCTATGCGCAAGAATTGAATCAATCGCTTTGACTACATGGAGAGCAGCCAATTCTGGCTCAATGCGTACGACACCGCCTTTCGTTATTCCAGCATCTAGCAAATACTTCTCAATTGTACTCTCAATTTCTCTTGCCTTCGTTAAGCTCCCGATAACTTTTCTCTTCCGCATTACAAGAGCCGTCACTAGAGAAGTAAAGACTTCCCAGTCGAACCCGAGTTTGCCTTGGAGTCGTCGAATTGTTACGGGATCAGAGAGATCTATTGCCAGAGCTTCTCTGGCTAGGTCTGAGGGGATCTGTAGCTGAGACAAATCCAACTCAGGCATCTCCAAGTCAACGTTCGGGAAAGACAGGGTTAATTCTTTTTCTGGCAGCATTTGATAGTTCTTTGCACCAAGATCCATTTCTACTTCGTCATCTTTAACTACCTCAAGAAAAGTTTCTTTGCTATCGCGATTCCCGAAACCCTCAGACAACACCTGATCAACTATTTCATTCATAGTTTCTCGTCCAAAGCACAAAACGTCAAGGGTGTCAACTTCAGAATCATTGACCCTTCTCCCAAAAGGTAACCTCAATCCACGCCCCATTGTCTGAAGTACACCTGTTGCGGTTGCCAAAGCCCGCAGAGGGGATATCACATAGACGTTCGTGACATCCCATCCCTCCGTGAGTTTGAAAACGTTCACAATAACTCTAACTTTCTGTCCTGGTTGTTCCACAGACAAAAGTCTACCCATGTATTCGCTCTCTTGCATTCCTGAGTGAACGAGCAATACAGAGTCACTGCCAATTTGAGAGCTTATCCATGTGGAGATTTCTTCTGCGTGATGAATGTCCTTGGCGCAGACAAGAAGGATTGGTTGGACATTGCCATTCAGAGCCTTTGCCCTGGAGTATTGTTTAAGTGCCTCAAGTTTGACATCAAGTCTCGATAATGCGAATCTTATCGTGTTCTTGTCCCATTCGAGATCGTCAATTCCCTCAGGACGCTGTTTTACGACAACCTGAACCTCCTTGGTGTAAAGTCCTTCTTTTAGACATTCCGTGAGTGCATACTGGTGGAGTATGTTTGCCTCTGAGCTTGGTGAGGCAGTCATCGAGAACAGGAGACGTGGCGAAAGTTCTCGCACTCCACGGGTCCATACGGGTAACTCGCCTTTCTGCTCCTCTCCTAGATGATGGCTCTCATCAAAGAAGACAACTAGGTCAGGTAATGATCTGAGATATTCAAAAAGACTCGTTCCTAAGTATTCATTTGGTCTGTGAAAGCGAAGAGCACCAGGTTCAGTTCTCGCTATTCCTTGAGGCGAAGCAATCCAGATTGTCGGGCTGGTTGTTTCCGAATCGTCCTCGTACCGACAGCGATCGAAAGTACCAGACTGATAAATGAGAGGTTCGGATACAAGACCCTTGTCGACGAAAATATACTTGGGGTTGTCAGGATGGCATTCACGCACAAGCTTATCCACTATTGTGGTTCTAGGTGCAAGAAGTAGAAAGTGCTTAGATTCGCCAGCCTTGAAAAGGTACGTCATAAATGTTCCCATGAGACGAGTCTTTCCAACCCCTGTCGCCAAAGCACATGTCATCTCAGGATATCCGGCATCCCAGTTCCACTTTGGTTTGTGACTTTTGAAAATCTCAACAACCACCTCGCGGGGCACTTCGCACAATTTCCCTGGAAGTTCTGAAAACATCTCGTGAAATCTCTTCAGGCAGTCCAGTTGAGGTTTTCTCAATTTCATTCTTTGAACGATCTGTTGATAAGCTTGATCTAGAACATACTGTCGGGTCAGATCACTTCACCATCCAAACATATCAAAAGGTATATGCCTTAGAAACACATTGGCCGGGGTCCTAACGGAATCCGAGACCAAGCTCGATTCAAAAAAGACCGAAAGTTGTCTGAATTTTGGTGCTATTTCACTAACGTACCTAGAAAGTTGCATTTCCGTGAGGGAAGAACCCAAAGGAACAACAATGCACGCGTCTCCTTTCAAATCAACACCATCTATTACCTCGTTGTCTATCTTGCGAAATCCTGCTACTGAACATACGGCCTCAACGAACTTTTCATTCTCTGAATATGTCTTCTCATCGAATTCATATGTCTCAAAGTGCGAAACGGTAGAGAAAATCGGCTTGCCAACTTCAAGGACATCGAAGAAATACCTCGTTCTGTCCACAGAAACGTTATCAGTTCGTATGGCATCGATCTCGTAAGTAGTCTCGAATTTGTCTTTTCCTTCAGCTACAAAAGTCAGCCTCGGACGGGCACAAGATTGCCATAGTCTTCTTTCTTGGATGCCATTGCCCACAAGATGCACGAACGGCCGATGTATCTTCATAGAAACACAAGCCGTCGTAGCCATGGTGTCGCCTAGCGCAAGTATCACGCTCTTTTTCTGCGGTGCGAAGAGCAAAATCAGCCTCTTCAGAAGCTCCTCAGGTTTTGCGATTCGCGGTGCGTCCTTAATCAATCCCATATTTTCCAGTTCTTTCAAGTGTTTTGAAGCGTCTTCCGATTTTCCTGCCGTTTCCCAAGACCACCAAGTGGTTTGCCTTGCTATTCTTCGTGAGCCTTCCTTCGGGAAATGTTTCTTGATTGCAGGCAGCGAAGTTCCGTCTTTGCCAAATTGAACATTATCTTGTAGTATGTTTTCAACGAGGTTTTTAATGCTAAACTCCCAGAAGCGACCTGGCCCAGGTTTTCGCTTCTTGCCGACATACGGTTTCCCGCCTTTCGCTTCAAGTACGTGAGCATACACTTTATTGAGGGCTGCAGGTTTCAGGGTGTTTGTAACAAGTTCGATAGGACCCTGAGTTTGTGGCTGCTCGCGCATCCACCAAACGTTTTGAGGCATCTCGAAGTCATCAGAGTCAAGCACATCTATCAACATTTGTGATTCTGCGGAGGCACCTAAGCTATCAGTTACTCTGACTTTGAATTTGTACAAACCTTTCTCGCGGGGGATCCCCCAGATTACCCCTAGTTCAGGGCTAACTCTCCACAGACCTGGAGGGAGCCGCCCTTCTACTAGATCCCATCTGTAAGGAGGAACGTTAACTTCAAACTTCGTTTCTTCGGTCCCAGACCTAGCCCCTTTATGTGCAGCCTTCCATGGACCTCTGGGATCGCCGTCATCGACCAGTTCATCAGTCACCTCCAAACCTATTGGGGGCAGTTTGGCTCTTTCCTGAGCGAAAACGATAAGATAGTCTTGAGCGTCAGTCGGAACGTCAAGGTCATTTTGGGGACCATACTTCTTTTGCCATACAATCGTGCAAACGTAATTGCCAGGGCCAAAAACCTCCTCCAGAACGATCCTTGCATAATGGTATGACTCATCGTTTACCTGCAATACGAAAACGCCTTCAGCAGTGAGAAGCGGTCGGGTCGCCAGAGCGAACCTGTAAACAATACTCATCCACAAAGAATTCCTGAACCCCTCAATATGAGACGCAACTCTGAGTTTGTCAACAGGAGTCGAATCGAAGTACACCATTTGAACCAAGCCTCCATACAACCTTCGCAAGGTTTTCAAAGCAGAAAGTCCGTCTCCGATCACAGCAAGGTTCGAACTAGGGGAAGCGGAACTACTGGAAGGAAAATGATCTGTCAACAGAAGAGGATAAAGCCGTTCTACCTTCTCTATGGATGCGGTAGTCAATAGATCATCTTTAACGATAGGTATTTCCAGCTTTGTGGGCCAAGTAAATTCAAGTTTGTCGACTGAGCAAGCGGTTCGGGGAGCAGATAGCGATTCTCCCGCTGCAGTCTCCACCGCATTCTTATCATAGGTTTCGGGCGCCTGCTTTTTAACATACGTCCGCCAACCTCCTGGATCAGGAAGACCGCTCAAAGCCTCCTTCAGCGTCACCCACGGTGCTCTCCCTGGAACTGGCTTCAAAGGGTCACAATGGCTTTTCTTGCGGGAAACGAGGTTGAAGATCCCATTTGCAAAGGTGAAGGATTTATCCCGAAAACCCAGTATGAAAAGTCTCTGCCTTTTTTGAGGTACACCAAAATCTGCTGCGTTCAATATGCCTCTGGCAATGCCGTATGACAAATTGGGCGGCCCTGGATTTGCTAGCTTTTCCAACGTGCTTTCCAGATACTCTTGATGCTCCATTTTTGTTACTAAACCAGGTACATTTTCAATTACAAATACCTCAGGTTGACATTGTGACAATACGACTGGCATAAAGCCCAGAAGATCCCTAGGGTCCAGAGACCCTTTGCCTTGTCCTGCAAGAGACCACGGTTGACAGGGCGGTCCTCCGCTTAACACCCCGACTTTCCCAGAAAATCTTTCAAAATCAAAGGACCGAACGTCCTCGCAGAAAACTGAACTGCCTGCCCAAGGTTTGTTACTTTTTAGTATCTGACACGCAGGCAACCATTTCTCGACGAGCGCGAGATGATGCAGTCCTACAGCGGACGCTCCAGAAGCCAAACCACCAATTCCGGCACACATTTCGATGGCGGTTCTGTTATTCCACTCCCAATTATCATCAATCGTCTTGAATATTGAGAATGCGACTTTCGGAGGGACTGCATCGCCCAATGCTGCAATTTGATATTTCTCTCTGGTTTCAGCAATGCGAACCCAAGTTTCATCGAATCCTTGAATTCTGGCTATTTCTGCAACTGAGAGTCGGCGATACCTGTTGCGTTCTTTGTCCAAGAGGTGAGCCTCCTGGGGCCACCTTAACCATTCTCTACGCACCGTAGTTGACGGTTTGTCCAGAGTTTGCGGACGATGTTTGGGGTCGACAGCCACCGACTCCGACCAGCCGCTTTCGGGAATATCGTCAATCTGATCTAAAGGAATATCGTCGTCTTCTTCTCGGTTCTCCATGAATCCACACAATGGAGTAATATACGGAACTGGTCAGATATGAATTTTCTTCAAGTTGCAGGAAACAGCAGCCAAACCTTTAAACTGGCAATCCGCAAAGTATGGCCCATGGCAAACTGCTGGATATTTGTTTCATTCCCCTTCAGCGATTTCAATAAGGGAAACATTTCAGAAATGATGGAAAAGATCAAACAATCCGGGAAGTGGGCAATAGGCAAAAATACCAGCTTCAGAAGAAGCCTTTCAAAAGGTGATTCCATTCTATTTTACCAAGCAGGAGAGGAAGGAAAAAAGTTTGTTGGCAGTGGATCGTTGCTTTCTGGTCTGCAATCTAATGAAGATTCAATATCTAATTATGTCGCTATCGGAAACATCGACTTCTGGGAAAAACCCGTGCCAGTAACAGATGTCCTGAACAATCTTTCATTCGTAAAAGACAAGAACCGCTGGGGGTTCTATTTTAAGGGAGGAATAGTGAGACTTCCCCAAAATGATTACGAATATGTTTTGCAGAAAGCTAGACGCAAGCGTATTCGGGCGCGCGCTGCTCTGTTCTTTTTGAGGAGTGGACCAAGATGCTCTTCGAAAGACTGAGAAATCAGTCAGACTGAAAAGCTTGACAACTTTGTTATAACAGAAAACAAGGAACAATCCATCCGATTTACAGAAATTCGGCTCATTCCTTAGAGAACTGGTCTCTGTCTCAGGCTGCAGAAGAACAAAAAAACCATTCAGTCTCGTTGTCTCTTTGAAAAAAACGGGAAAACCTGACTGTTACGCTGCTGTTACATCGAACTGTTACGAATTGACGGAATTCAACGGTTTTTCTCTTAGTGCGCTCTCCAGCAGTTCAGATTCTAGAGGATTTTCCCATGAGATTTATCAGGATTTCCCATCCTTCCAGGAGAGGTTTTGACAGTAGCTGAAAAGCATGGTGTTACTATCAGGTTGTCAACCCAATGCAGTTGAGGTTACAGAGGCAGGTGTGAAAGCTACACCAAGTTTAAAAAGCACATCCTCTTATCTATTAGCTCAGTAAAAGACAACTGACAAAAGAGAAAGGAGATTTTTCGGCTGTGCCGTGGTATAGGAGAGAAAGAAAGATTCAGGATCCCCTGAGTTTCGAGCAGTTCAGAGAAGGAATGGACCACGGAAAGTTTGTGAGGCCTGAGCATAGAGCGTTCTGTGTTCTCCTCTACTATTCAGGTATCAGATTGGCTGAAGGCCTGAGAGCAACCAGGGAGCAGTTCCAGATGGAGAACGATAAGATCCTTTTTGATGTAGGCGTCAGGCTCAAACATGGAATCCAAACGCCTTTCCTACTGTTTCCTCTGGAGGCTCCCTATATCTTAGAACTCAGGAAGGCCGTAGAATCAACCAGGAAAGGAGAAAGAGTTTTTCCGTATTGCCACATGACAGGCTATAACATTGTCAGGAGAGCTTTCAAATATCCTCACTACTTCAGGCTGTCCAGAATCACTAACTTCTTTTTGGACAACTACTCTATTCCTGAAGTTCGCTCCTGGACAGGATTAACTCTGAGATCCCTAGATGCCTATGTCGGGATCGTGAGCGTTCAGAAGATGGGAGAGAGCCTGGGCAAAAGAGACTAACCAGGCTAGGCCTTTCCTTTCAAGCTAGGCCACTCATTAACATGGTGCCATTCTGAACAAGAAAAATCTTTAAGCCTGGAGAGAGCCTAGGCTATATCTATAACTCTGGCTCCCCTTTCAAATAGCTCAACTTCCTGGGGGTTTCTCACTCACTGTTTGTATCTGTACAAAAACAAGGGAGTTTCTATAAAGAGATCGAATTGAGTTCCTTTTTCAGCTATGTCAGCAAGGTGAGATTTGGCTAGTCCTCCTGCAAAGACATCTTGCCCGGGACCTTTACCTAGATAATCATCCCTAAGCATGTTGTAGTCGTACAGTCTTTCCACTGCTGATTGATGGATTACGTTTAGTATGAATGCACAAGCGAGCGCATCCCAAGCATTGGCGAGGGTTGCCTCCTTCAGAGCGACAGCGACGTCATGTTTCAGCCCATTATATATGCTCCACCACCCTCTGAGGGGATCTTTCCTTATCGCCAAAAAGGGTTGCTTCGACGGGCGCACATTGAGGATCTTATACTTGACTTCCCGGGTCGAAAGATGCCACTTCTGTTCAAAAACGTTAAACATTTCGACCATAGAAACTTTATCTGATTGGCCGATTTTGCGCTTTGAAACCCACGCCTTTTCCCAGTTGTCCAGTCTGACTTTGATTTTCGCAATTTCGGGATCTTTTGCATACCCCTTGTACCGTACAATTTCCTTGAACGCGGAATCCAAATGGCCTCCTATGCTCAAAATCATATTGAGTAGTTTAAATGAGCACACATTCTCATTTTCTGGCAAATATGGAACGTATTCAAGGAAATCTCTAAGCTGAAGCTCCAAGTCTTGGTAAAGTTCCCAAAAATATCCATTCTTAAAATTGTCTTGTCTAACACTCATATCCATCAAACCCTTTCATTTGAGATTATTGACCCGCGCATTATCAAACTTTATCGTATATTATCCATGAGTTTCATAAACATCTCACGTAAGTCTTTGTCACCAGATTCCATGGTCACGAGCCACATATTCATAACCTGATCCAAAGATATCTTCGGAGTCAACGTCAAGATGTCATTTTTGATTTTGTTAACAAGCAGCTTCGCAGTATCATCCTTTTTTTGGAGCAAATCAAGAGCTGAAAGCAACAGCTGCTCTTCAACAGAAAAATCATTGAGCCTATAATAGACATGATCAGCTTTTTCAATCTTGAAAACACGCTTTCCTTCGTTATCGTTTAGGATTCTGTTGATCGTGCTTTCAGAAATTCCGCCTTTTCCTCTGAAATGCGATATTATATCACTACGCTGTTTTATTCCATCTTTCAGAAATTCAAACACTTGCTTTTCTTCAACAGTGGCTAACTGAAACCTATCTGACACCGTTCTGACACCTAATTGACAATCTATCCTTATTCTTTCTGGCTTTTAATCCTTTATGACAAGGTGCAATCTATGAAAAGAACGCGGATTTCCGTAGAGATCACAGAAACAGATAGACAGCGAATCGAGGCTACAGTCAAACGTGAATACCCAAAACTGAAAAATGTTTCTGATGTTGTGCGCACAGCCCTCAAAGTTTTTTTGGAAGAAGAGGTTGCTAAAGATGGTTAAACGAGATGGTGCAGAAACCAGAAGAGAAAGAATCACCGAAATAGCGCGCTTCATTCAAGCAGCATTTCAAAAGAAAAAAGAAAATGGAGAAAGTGAAGAACTTTCGCTTTCAAAAATGGTTAGCACGATGATGTTTCTGAAGGGCCTAACCAAAGATACGGTTATGGAATATCTGGAAGTTATCCAAGGGATGGAACAGATTGAGCTTGATGTTGTTAATGACAAAATAAGGAAGCCTAAGGTGTGAATGTGTGTATATGAGTGTCTGTGTGTGTTAGGCGAGCCTTTAATGAGTTTTTGCAGCATTTCAAACTCTCTGCTCCCTTCCTTTCAATGAATGGTTAGGGTGTATGTGTGTGAGTGTGTTGTAGTGTATGAGTGTATGGGTTAAGAAGAGAGAAGAGAGAAAGAGAGAACAAGAATCGTATAATACACACACTCACATACACACCCTGATCTGTCCTGAGTGTGGTTCTTCTAAGATCGTGAAGGATGGGATTCGCTATTTGAATGATGGCTCCCAGGTTCAGAGATGGTTATGTGGAATTTGCTTCTATAGCTTCATTCCTGAGGATCATAAAAGGCAGAGAACCCATTATGAGGGTAGAGAGTGTGCGGAGCGGAAAGATCCGAAAAACTCTCATTCCCAGGTGTCATGCATGACAGAGATAGTGGAGCAGACATCTAGGGAGAATCTCCATAAGGAAACTTAAGGAAAAATCCTCAGCTTTGCATGGCACATGCAGAAACAAGGTCTATCGCTAAACACGATTGAAACCTTCACTAATTGTTTGAAGAGGCTAGAGAAGGCTGGAGCAGATCTCTTAGATCCAGAATCGGTTAAAGAAGTTTTGGCTAAGTTCACGATCTCTCAGAACAGCAAGGCAACCACGAAAGACGCTTACTCAGGCTTTTTGAGATTTCTAGGTATACCATGGATTCCGCCTAGGATCCCTCATCAGACCAAGATTCCTTTCATTCCGTTAGAATCAGAGATAGACACCCTCATAGCTGGATGCGGAAAAACCACTAGCCTAATTTTGCAACTGCTTAAAGAATCTGGAATGCGGATCGGAGAAGCATTGAGGCTCAAATGGATGGACATGAACACGGAGAACAATACTATAATCCTCAATGAGCCTGAGAAACATTGTGAGCCTAGGATCTTCAGAGTTAGCCCAAAACTGATAGGAATGCTTCAGTCTTATCCTAAGAAAGCTGAAACGATCTTTGGATCTGTAAGAGAAAGGCATAGGCAACACGCCTTCAAACTTCAGAGAATCAGGCTAGCACAGAAACTAGGGAATCCACGACTGAAACAGATCCATTTCCACACGCTTAGACATTGGAAAGCCACAATGGAATATCACAAAACCCATGATGTCTACCATGTGAAAATGCTCTTAGGACACAAAAGCCTGACAAGCACAGAGATCTACATCAACATAGAACAAGCAATCTTCAACGATGCTAATGACGAATTCCATGTTAAGATCGCTTCAAATCTGAAAGAAGCATGTAGGCTCCTAGAGGTAGGCTTTGAATACGTTACGGACATGGAAGGCAAGAAGCTCTTCAGGAAGAGAAAATGAATGAAACAGACACATAGTTTCCAAAAACAATCGTTAGTCTTAAATATTTGTCTATCCTCGCTCATACAGAGTTTGAGTGACACAGTATGCCCAAGCAGGAAAAAGGAAAATCCCATCAGATAAGACCAGTCAGCAAGCGACCTCCAAGCTGGTGCAAGTAC
>Ga0315289_10006391_pt1 | contig 17328 bp, 16 predicted proteins | sample YL17G11_40_MG_FD_203452 | JGI IMG/M metagenome (GOLD analysis project Ga0315289, IMG submission 203452) | Sediment microbial communities from Yellowstone Lake, YNP, Wyoming, USA - YL17G11_40 | ecosystem: Environmental > Aquatic > Freshwater > Lake > Sediment | place: USA: Wyoming | collected... | reverse complement strand
CGGCCGTCTCGGCAATGAGCTCGAAATATTCCCGAAAAACGCCCTTGTCCCGTTTCTTCTTCGGCTCTTTCTCTTCGGTCATGGTTCACCTAAATAGAAGCGCTACTATAGCTAAAAACAAAAAATCTATCAACACCATTTTAGTATTAATTCGCCGGGCGAGGGGTGTGCCGCGCAAAAGCCCGTCCGTTTTTTATAGGGTCGGAAAGAAGAATTAAGATTTTAACATGATTAATCCCCCTCCCCCCTTAGGCAATTAAGGGGGATTAAAAAGGTCGGAGCGGGCATGGTTTCTTTTAACCCAGTTCCCGTGAGGAGAAAGCGGCGCTTATCTTTAAATGGGTGGCACCGACCGGGGCGCCCCAGCGCCCGGAACTGACGAAAATTTGGGATATCGAGTTGGGATCAAAATATCGAGTCCAGGTCCCCAAATTTTTCAGTGAGGACGAAGGGGCTGGTCGGTGACAGGACCCATTCATAGATAGCGCCTCTTATCTTCGAGCCCTCTCTTGACAGGAGCGCCGATTCGGGCTTTACTTAGTTCATGAATTTCACCCTTTTCGGCTATCCCAGGACGGGAAAAACCACGTTGTTCAATATCTTGACCGGATCGCACATCGAAGTGAAAGCCTATGAGGACGGGAAAAGAGAGCCCAATCAACGGACCTGCCCTTATCCCGACGCGCGCCTGGACAAGGTCTGGAGCCTTCATCCGGAGAAAAAGAAGGTCGGAGCAACGATCGATTTTTTTGACCTGGCCGGGATTTCCTACGGTGAGGTCAAGAACAGCACGTTCCTGAACGCCCTGCGCAAAGCCGACGGCCTGATCCATGTCGTCCGCGGCTTTCATGACCACCAGGTCCCTGATCCCAGGCCGGTCAACCCGAACGGCGATATGCGCACCATGGAAGAAGAGCTTCTCCTGGCCGACCTGGTCTCGGTGGAATCGAGGCTGGAGAAGCTCGACAAAGACCTCAAGAAAGCCAAGAGTCCCGAGGGCGAGAAAGAGCAGGAATTGTTGGGGCGCCTGCGCCTCCACTTGGAGGACGGTAAGCCGCTCAGGGAATTCGTCCTCACCGACGCCGAAGAAAAACAGATCAAGAACTTCGCCTTCCTCAGTCAAAAACCCATTCTTCACATGGTCAACATGGATGAATCGGGCGTGTCCGGGATCCATGCCTTGGAAGCGGAGGTCGCATCCGGCCGGAAAAACACGGCGGCCCTCGCCTTCTGCGGAAGAATCGAAGCCGAGATCCTGGAGATCGAAGACGAACAGGAAAAGCAGGTTTTTCTCGCCGAATACGGGTTGAAGGAGACGACGCCCGGACGTTTTTTTACGACAGCCATGGAGCTGCTGGAAGTGATCTTTTTCTTCACGATCGGCAAGGATGAAGTCCGGGCTTGGCCGGTCAAAAAAAATTCCTCGGCGCTCAAAGCGGCCGGCGCGATACATACCGATATCGAGAAAGGCTTCATCCGGGCGGAAGTCATCTCCTGGCAGGGACTGGTCAAGCTGGGCTCGCTCCAAGCCGGCAAAGAAAAAGGGGCCATTCGTCTTGAAGGCAAAGACTATGTCGTCCAGGATGGGGACGTCATCTATTTCCGTTTCGCCGCATGAAAAAATCTTTCGCCATTGCCGCCGCCGATCCCCGCTCCTCGGCCAGGGCCGGGATCATCCAGACCCCCCACGGACCGATTGAGACGCCGGCTTTTGCGCCTGTCGCCAGCCAGGGAACGGTCAAAGCCCTGATCCATAGCGAACTGGAACAACTCGGCGCCCAGCTCATCCTCTGCAACTCCTATCATCTATATCTGCGGCCCGGGCTGGAGGTCATCCGGAACATGGGCGGACTCCATTCATTCATCTCCTGGCCCAGGCCGATCCTGACCGACAGCGGCGGCTTTCAGATCTACAGCCTCTCCCCCCTGGCCAAGGTCAAAGAGGAAGGCGTTTCCTTTGCCTCACACCTGGACGGCACGAAAATCCGGCTCTCTCCCGAAGATATCGTGGATCTCCAGGTCTCTTTAGGCTCGGACATCATGATGGTCCTGGATTACTTCCTCCCCTTCCCTTCTCCCGACGAAAAATTGCGCGAGGCCGTGGCCATCACCAGCCGCTGGGCGGAGCGCTCGAGGGACAGGTTCCGCGAGCTCGACTCGGCGTCGCTCCTCTGGGGAATCACCCAGGGGAGCGTCAACTGGGAGCTCCGCAAACAGAGCACCGAAGACCTGGTCCGCCTGGATTTTGACGGCTATGCCCTGGGCGGCCTGGGGATCGGCGAAGCCAAGTCCCAGCTCTTCGAGATCCTGGAAAAAAGCGATGCCCTTCTTCCCAAAGACCGGCCGCGCTACCTGATGGGCATGGGCTATATCAGCGACATCTTCGAGGCCGTCGAGCGCGGCATGGACCTGTTCGACTGCGTCCTGCCCACCCGCAACGCCCGGAACGGCTCCCTCTTTACCAGCCGGGGGGTCATCGTCATCAAAAACCGTAAATACGCCCAGGATAAAAGGCCCCTCGACGAAGACTGCCCCTGCTATACCTGCCGGAATTTTTCGCGCGCCTATTTGCGCCATCTCTACGAGCGGGAAGAGATCAGCTCGGCCGTCCTCCACACCATCCACAACCTCTATTTTTATCTTGACATCTTTCGCAAAATACGGCAATCTATTCAATCAAATTCGTTTCAACAACTGAAACAAAGGTATTTGAATACATTAAAGGACGTGATACGATGATTTTAAGCGGATTTTTTTCAGTCGCCCAGCAAGCGGGCGGTCAGGCCGGCCGGCCGGCTCCGCAGGGCAGCATGCTCACGGCGCTCGTCCCCTTTATCCTCGTTTTCGTGATTTTCTACCTTCTGATCATCATGCCTCAGCGCAAAAAACAGAAAAAACACTTGGAAATGGTGGATAATCTGAAGCCGGGAGACCGGATCATCACCTCGAGCGGCATTTACGGCACGATCATGGGGGTTCAGAAAGACCGCCTGGATGTCAAGATCGCGGCCAACGTGAAAATCGAGATGACCAAGAGTGCCGTGGGCGTCATTCTCGCCCCCGGCGCGCCGGCGCCGTAGAAGACAGAATAGTTTTCTGATAGTCACCATATAAGGAAAAGGGCTCACATGAAAAAAGGACTGCGCTGGAAAATCATTCTGACCCTCGTCGTCCTGGCCGGGTGCCTCGTGATCTCCTATCCCCTCAAAGAAAAGATCAAGCTCGGCCTGGACCTCAAAGGCGGGATCCATCTTCGGATGCAAGTCATCACCGAGGATGCCATCACCATGGAAACGGACCAGGAAATCCTTCGCCTGCAGGAACTTTTCAAGAAAAACAGTATCACCTTCACCGCCATGACCAAGGACAATCCGGGCCGATTCACCGTCCAGGGGACGACCCCCGATCAAGAGGGAAAAATCAAGGACGTGCTCGACCAATACTTGAGAGACTGGGATTACATATTTACCGGAACAGCCTCAACGGTCACTCTGAAGCCGGAGGCCATACAATACCTGAAAGACCAGGCCGTCGACCAGTCCGTGGAGACCATCCGCAACCGGGTCGACGCCTTGGGGGTCGCCGAGCCGATCATTCAACGGCAGGGCAAAGAATGGATTATCGTCGAGCTGCCAGGAGTGGATAATCCGGACCGGGTTCAAAGCCTCATCAAGCAAGCGGCGGTCCTGGAATGGAAGATGGTCAAAGCAGGACCCGCCGAGGACGAGGCGACGCTCCTCAAAGACTACGGGGGCAAAGTGCCTGATGATATGGATGCCCTCAAGGGCGACCCGAAGAGGAAAGCCCAGGGCTGGTACCTCATCAGCAAAGTGGCGACGGTCACCGGACAGGATCTCCGGATGGTCCGCCGGTCCTTGGATGAATGGAACAATCCCGCCGTCTCCTTTTCCCTCAAGCCGGACGGAGCCAAGCGGTTCGAAGTCGCGACCGGCGAAAATGTCGGAAAGATGATGGCCATCGTGCTCGACGGCCGGATCCAATCCTCTCCGGTGATCAACACCCGAATCAGCGGCGACGGCATCATTCAAGGCAACTTCACCGTGGAAGAAGCCGAAGATCTGGTGCTTCTCCTCAAATCGGGCGCCCTGCCGGCAGGCATCAAAACCCTGGAAAACCGGACCATCGGCCCATCCCTGGGCGCGGACTCGGTCCGGGCGGGCCTGCTGGCCTTCATGATTGCCGTCCTGTCCGTGATGACCTTCATGATCATTTATTATAAGTTTTCCGGAGCGAATGCCATCATCGCTCTCATCCTGAACGTGATCATCCTCATCGGCGCTCTGGCCTATTTTCGGGCCACCCTCACCCTGCCGGGCATTGCCGGGATCATCCTCGGCGTCGGAATGGCCGTGGACGCCAACGTCCTCATTTTTGAGAGGATCCGGGAGGAAAGCGCCCTGGGCAAGAGCATCATGAACTCCATCTCGCTGGGTTTTTCCCGGGCGTTCAGCGCTATTTTCGACTCGAACCTGACCACGGTCATCTCGGCCATTTTTCTCTTCCAGTTCGGTACCGGCCCGATCAGGGGATATGCCGTCACCCTGATCATCAGCCTTGTCGCCAACATGTTCACCGCCGTGTTCGTCTCTCATTGGATTTTTGACGTGACCGTCACCAAAAAAACCAAGAAGTTGAGTATATAGCCATGCCTCTCGTACTCCTCAAAACACCCAACATCAAATTCATGAAATATAAGTACGTCGCTCTGGCCGTCACCGGAGCGATCGTCCTGGCGGGGGTCCTGAATGTCACGGTCGGAAAAGGCCTCAAGCTGGGCGTGGATTTCGGCGGCGGGACCTTGATCCGCGTCATGTTCAAGACGCCGGCGGCGGTTTCGGACATCCGGCAAACCATGAGAGACGTCGGCCTGGGCAACAGCACCATTCAAGCCACGGGCAAAGCAGGACATGAGTTCCAGATCCGGACGATGCAGGTCATCAAGGGCATCGATCCGCAAAAAGAAGTCGAAGCTCATGAGCAGCTGGCCGACAGGGTCATCGCAGCGCTCAAGGGGGACGATGGTCAGGCCGAGATTCAGCGCGGTCTGAAGGACCTGAACAATATTGATACCAGAGAGATCACGTCGCTGCTCTCCGCCACTTTCCCGAACGAAGCGGCTCAGCTTGCCGAAAAAATCGTCGGCCGGACGGGGCTGAGGGTGACCAAGGGGATTTTCACGGATTATGCGGAGCTCTCGGAGGCCGGAATTCAGCCTGAGGTCATCACCTTCCTCAAGGAAAGGACGTTCCTCGGCAAGCTGACCGTGATCAGCAAGGAGACGGTCGGACCTCAGGCCGGGGCGGATTTGCGCTATAAGGCCACGCTGGCCACAATCTGGGCCCTCATCGGGATGCTCGTCTACATCGCCTTCCGCTTCAAGCTGGCCTACGGTGTCGCGGCCATATTCACCCTGACCCAGGATGTCCTTATCACCATGAGCATCTATTCCTTCACCAACCGGGAAATCAACCTGCCGATCATCGCGGCGATGCTGACCATCGTCGGATTCTCCATCAACGACACCATCGTCATTTTCGACCGGGTCCGGGAAAACACGAAAATCATGAGGAAGGAAAGCCTGGAAAACATCATGAACACCAGCCTCAACCAGTGTCTGGGCCGGACCATCATCACCTCCGGGACTGTGTTTATCACCCTGTTGTCCCTCTACATTTTCGGCGGCGAGGTGATCAACGATTTCGCCTTCTGCATGCTGATCGGCGCCATCGAAGGCGTCTATTCCACGGTGGCTCTCTCCTGCCCGGTGGTGATTTTCTGGCAGAAAATTTTCAAGACGAAAACGGGCTTTAGAAAATAATTTGATATTTGGACTTGTCAAAAAAAATAATTTATTCTATACTTCTTAGCTGTGGAAATGTACGCCGTTCCTATGAGGTAATGTATGGCTGAACAACCCGATTCCAGAGCCAAAACAGCCGAATATATTCCTGCACTATTCAAAGATTCTTTCTTCATCGGCGATAAAGCCGGGGCCAGACGCGCCTTTGCCTTTCCTGTCGCGCTTTTCATCCATGCCCTCCTCGTCGGGGCGCTCGTCGTCATTCCGCTGCTCTCCACAAGCGAGCTGCCCAAGGTGGAAGTCTACAGCGCCTTCCTCGCTCCTTCCCCGCCCCCTCCCCCTCCGCCCCCGCCGCCCCCGAAGAAGGCCGCTACAACGGCCGTCAAGCGGATTAAGCCCGTCCAGACCCAGACCACGTTCGAGCCCGGCAAGCTTGTCGCCCCCGTCGAAATCCCCGATCAGATCGCCGAAGAACAGATCAGCGATATCGGTGTTGAAGGCGGCGTCGAAGGCGGTGTCGAAGGCGGCGTCATCGGCGGCGTGCTCGGAGGGGTTGTCGGCGGTGTTCTCGGCGGCGTCGTCGGAGAAATCGAAGCGCCGGTGAGGGCCGTCGGGGAGATCAAGGCGCCCAAGCTGTTGAAGCAGGTCGAGCCCGTCTATCCGGAAATCGCCCGCCAGGCCCGCGTCGCCGGCATCGTGATCATCGAGGCCCAGACCGACATCTACGGCCGGGTGCAGACCGTCAAGGTCTTGCGGTCCATCCCGCTGCTGGACCAGGCGGCGAGCGACGCGGTCCGCCAGTGGGTCTATGAGCCGATGATCATCAACGGCCGCCCCCGAGGCGTCATCTTCACGGTGACCGTCCGGTTCGAGTTGAAATGAAATCCATAAAGCTATCTATGGCTTTCGAATATTAAAAGGAGGTACTTAAATGGAATTCGGTTTAGTCCAAATGTGGCAGTCCATGGGGAGTGTTGCGAGAGGCGTTGCATTCCTCCTGATCGGTCTTTCCATCATTTCTCTCTATCTGTTCATCGAAAGATTGCTCACGTTCAGAAAAGCCAAAGCCAAATCGAAGCTGGTCGCCCCGAAACTTGCCGACATGCTGAAGAATGGTCAAATCAAAGAGGCCTTTAGCCTCGCTTCCAAGAAAGAAAACAAAGGAAGCCATCTGGCCCGTGTCACGGCGGCCGGGATCCAGGAATTCCTGGAAGGCAAAGAATTCAACCTGAGCTTCGAGGAACAGATCGAAACCGCCCAGAGAGGCTGTGCCAGGGCCACATTGATCTTCGAACAGGAATTGAAAAGAGGCTTGAGCATCCTGGCGACCGTCGCCACCTCGGCCCCGTTCATCGGTCTGTTCGGAACAATCGCCGGCATCATCAACGCCTTCCGGGCCATGTCCCTGACCGGATCCAGCGGAATCGGCGCTGTGGCCTCCGGCATCTCCGAAGCTCTTGTCACCACGGCCTTCGGAATCGGCGTGGCGGTCATCGCCCTCTGGTGCTACAACATCCTGAACGCCAGGATCGAGATCTACGGCGCGGAGATGTCGAATACCTCGTCCCAGGTTTTGGACTTCTTCATCCGACGCCAGCAGACCAAATAAGAGAATTCGCAGCCTTTTCAATAAAGGGAAAAGAGGTTCATTATGTCGATCTCAATCGGGAGAGAAGAAAGCGTCAAATCCGAGCCCAATGTCGTTCCCCTCTGCGATGTCCTTCTCGTTCTGCTGATCATTTTCATGATCGTAACCCCCTTGGTTCAAAAGGGCGTGGACCTGAGACTTCCCACGGCCATGAACACGATCCGTATGCCCGAAAATCCGGAAGTCGTCCTCTACATTAAAAAGGACGGAACCATGTACGTGAACCAGGACAAGGTGACGCCCGATAAACTGCAGTCCATGCTGGAAGAAATGTTCATCAGCACCACGGAAAAGAAGCTCTACTTGAGAGCGGACTCGGACCTGGAATACGGGAAACTCGTCGAGGTTTACGAATTTATCCGCGGGGCGGGCTTCGAAAGCATCGCCGTGATCGCGGATAAAAAGACGGAAAAAGGCGACTAGCTTTTGTCTTGACCCCAAAGCCGGGGGGAAAGCGTGTTCTCCACAGCCCGCTTTCCCCTCGGTTTCCAGGCTAATCCATCCCGCCAGATCTCTTTCCCCTCCATACAGAGATACAGAGGAATTTCTTTGCCGCCCCATTTCTTGACAAACCCGGCCACAGACCGAAGGAGCTCCAGCCTGAGAGGCCTGAAATAGCGAAGCTTTCCGTCCCGCCCCAGGATAAATTCGTCATAGATGATCTTCGTCGCGGGGAAGCGGGCCTGGATGATCTTTTTCAGGGCCGGCGGGAACCTCAAGGCACCCAGGCTGAGCCAGACGATGCTCGAGGCGGGAATGACCTGAAAGAGCTTGCGGACGACTTCCTCATATTCCCGTTCCCAACCTGGGAAGCGGACGAGAGGGTCAAAATGAAACCCGACGCGATATCCCTTCTTGACAACGGCCCTGGCAGCCTGGAGGCGCTCGATCACGGGGGGCGCTCCTCTTTCTTCCTCGCCGGCGATCTTTCCGGCGTTCAACGACCAGGAAACGACGATGTTGCCCGGCCTTTGGACCGCCGGCAGATCCCCGATGCCTGCGGTCTTGGTCTTGAGCTCAAAACAGACATTGGCTTTCCCTCGGAAATAGGAGATCAACTCCGCCGAAAGGCCGGTGAGATGATCAAGGGCCAGGGAATCGCCGAGCTCTCCGGTTCCGATGCGAATGGCCCGCCGGTGGTGCTTTTCAAGGAAACCGTCCAGCTCATGCCAGAGATCCTCCAGGTTGACGAAGACGGTCAGCCAGGGCTCGGCAAGATAGTGTTGAAGGATGCAATACGTACAGTCCAACGGACACTGAAGGTTGAGATTGATGATGAAATAGCCGCAGCCGATGACGCGGGGAGTGCATGGACAGGGCTTGACAAACCGTCCTCTCTGGACCGTCAAATAGAGAATCCTCTTCCCTTCCCCGACCGGGTCTTCGGAACTGCGAATGGCCTTGAGGATCGCCTGCTTCCGGCGCGGGCTGGGGACGATTTCCCGAGGCAGGCCGTCTAGATGGCCCAGGATTCTCTCCGTCAGAGGAAAATCCAGGGCTTTTTTATCGATATACACCCGGTCCGGATAATAAGGCGAGGCCCCCATTAAGCCTTCTCCCGGCCTTTTGTCGTCAGTCGAGGACGGGCAAAAATCTTTTGAAATTCCTGACGGGAAGATACGTCCAGAAGCTGTCTAAGACGGGCCTGAAATTCCTTTTCGCCCTTGAATCGGAACGAGGCTTCCATGTCGTCCGTTTCAAAGTACGGCGCCGGCTCGAGGGAAATCCCCTTCGGCCAGCCGAGCTCCCGCAGGGCGGATTGGAAGCTCTCTTCCCAGGCTGTCAGGTGGGGAAAACGCTCCCTCCGCAGGGCGAGGCGGACGCGCTCCGATTTTTGAACCGGCGGCCACTTTGAGCATTGGAGGACGGCCCGGATGCCGGGCGTCTCAAGGATATGTCGGGGAAAAATATTTTTCCTTTTGGAAATCTCCAGGAGATCTTCCAATACCTCCCTTTGCTTGTTCTGGCCGAGCGGAAGGAGGAGCGGGATGATTTTTTCCAGATCCTCGGTTTGGAATTCGGCCAGCATCCGGGCTATAGGGAAAGGCAGGTTCTTCGCGGCGATCGCTTTTTTTGCGATGGGATCCAGCCTGGATATAGAAAGGAAGCTGTCCAGGTAAAAGGCCGTCGGCGGGATTTGAAGAAGCGGCAAAATATCCTTCATAATCTTGGATCCGGCCATGCCGAAGGCATCGAGCCTTGCCACAATCTCCGCCTTTTCCAGGAGCGGGAATTCCCGCCCAGCCAGATTCTCGTAGAGCCCGAACAAAAATGCCTTGAGGTCATCGGGCTCGTCCAGGATGAGCGCCGGCGCGCGCGAGATCCCCAACTTCAGACAGGCAGAGAGTCTCTTCCACCCGGAGACCAGGACGAACCGGCCCTTTCGGAGCGTCACCAGCAGGGGATAAAGAAGGCCGATTTTTTTTATGGAGAGGGCCAGCCGGTCCGACGAAAAAAACTCTGATATCCTGAACCTGGTATCCTCAAGGTCCAATTCATGAAGGTTCAGCTGTTTTGGCTCAAAAATATTTTTCATGACCGGAGTCGGCTCTATTTTAGTTTTTCCTCCCGATAAATTGCAATGCCGCCCCGATTCTGATATTTTTAACCTCCGCCATGAACGAATCCGTATCGATCGTCCCGCCCAGGCCTTTTAAAGATTTCCTCGTCGACCGGGTCATCTATGTGCCCGTGGATTTACCCTCGGGACTCATTAAGAAACACCTCCGGGAAAAAGCCGGCAAGGAAAAACAGACCGACTGGGGCATCCTCTACAGGATTGAACGGACGGCCGTTCTGTTCCAGGCTGTGGGAGCTCCGTTGGCCGTCCTCTCGTTGGAAAAGCTCGTCGCTTCGGGCGCTGAAGAAATTTTGATCCTCGGCTTCTGCGGCTCGCTAAATCCAGAGTACAAGCTGGCGTCTCCCATCAGCGTCGCCAAAGCTTATTCCAATGAAGGCACATCCTGCCACTATTGTCCCGGTCAAAAGGTCTTTCCTGCCTCCGCGGATCTTCAAAAATCCGTCGAGGAAAAATTGAAAGACAGAGGACTTCCCTTTCTGCGAGGCGCGGCAGTTTCCACGGACGCACCTTACCGGGAAACTCCGGCCTGGATTCGAAAAATGCGAGAGAGGGGAATGGATGTCGTGGATATGGAGGCATCCGCAGTCTTTGGACTGGCCCGTTTCCACAAACTCCCGGCCGCAGCCTTGATGATCGTCAGCGACGAATTGTTCTCCGGTCGCTGGAAGAACGGCTTTTCAGATCCCAAGCTGGCAAAAGCCGTCCAGGACTATTTTTTCCCTTTTCTCGGGCATCGGAGCCTTGGATGAAACCCAAGGCTCTTGTGACCCACGAGCTGCTCCCGGATGCGTTGGATTTCCTAGCCGAGCATGTCGATTTTGAAATCGGAACGAAAGAAGTCTTGCTGCCGAAGCCGCTCCTCCTCCAGAAGATCCGGGATAAGGAAGGCCTTCTCGCCCTCCTAACCGTTGACATCGACCGGGACGTCATGGAAGCGGCGCCCCGGCTGAAAATCATCGCCAATTGCGCCGTCGGCACCGACAACATCGACCTTGAACATGCCCGGAAAAAGAATATCCTCGTCACAAACACACCGGGCGTTCTGACGGAAACGACGGCCGACCTGACCTGGGCCCTGATCCTGGCCGTAGCCCGCAGAATTCCACAGGCGGACCGTTTTTTGAGAAACGGAAATTACAAAGGATGGAAGGTCGACCTGTGCCTGGGCCGGGAAATGACCGGAAAGAGGCTGGGGATTATCGGCTTGGGACGAATCGGGAAAGCGGTGGCCGAGCGGGCCAAGGGGTTCAAGATGGACATCGTCTATTATGATCGCCGCCGGTTGAGTGCGGAGGAAGAAAAAGCTCTCGGGGTGAAATCCCTCCCCCTTGATGAGCTTCTTCGGACCTCGGATATCGTTTCCATCCATGCTTCGATGACCGAGGGCTCCTACCATCTCCTGTCCAGGGAAAAGCTGGACCTGATGAAAAGGGAGGCCCTTCTCATCAACGTCGCCCGCGGCCCGATCGTCGATGAGCAGGCCCTGGCCGATGTCCTGGAAAATGGCAGGCTTTGGGGGGCGGGCCTGGACGTCTATGAGCGGGAACCCGCCGTTGAGGACAGACTCCTGAGGATGGACAACGTCGTCTTGCTCCCCCATATCGGAAGCGCCACCTACGAAACCCGCTTGAAGATGGCGATGATGGCGGCGACCAACTTGGTCATAGCCCTGAAAGGGGAAAAGCCGCCGAATCTCGTGATCTAAAATCAACGCAATAATTAAAATGACATCCCCGTTCGGGCGGCCTAAGCGCCGCCCATACATTGTCACTTTATTTATTATGTTTGTATTAGTGTTTCAAACGGAGCGCTTCGTTCAGGCTGCCCGTCCTGTAGCCGGCCAGGTCCAGCGTGACATAGAGATAGCCGATTTTTTTCAAATATCCGACGATCTTCCCGCGCATCTCCGGCCTGACGGCCTTGGCAAATTCTTTGGGCCCGATTTCGAGGCGGGCGATTCGGCCGTGATGCCGCACCCGGAGCTGCCCGAAGCCCAGCTCTCTCAAGAAATCTTCGGCCTTTCCCACCTGCCTCAAACTCTTTTTGTCGATCCGGGTATGATAGGGAAAACGAGAGGCCAGGCAGGCCAGGGACGGCTTGTTCCAGGTCGGAAGCCCGAAATGCCTGGAAAGTTTACGGATTTCATCCTTCGTCAGCCCGGCCTCTTTGAGCGGCGACCGGATGCCGAGCTTTTTTCCGGCCTTTGCCCCAGGCCGGAAATCGCCCATGTCATCGACATTCTGGCCGTCCAGCACATAAGCGATCCCCTCTTTTTTTGCGATGTCTTTCAGCCTGGAAAAAAGCTCTTGCTTGCAGTAATAGCAGCGGAGCGGAGGATTCTTCACGAAATCTGGATTCTCGATCTCATGGGTGTGGATGACCTTATGCCTGACGCCCAGACTTTTGGCGAGGGCCGCGGCTCCTTTGACCTCCGCTTCGGGATATGTCTCCGAGCCGGCTATGACGGCTAAAGTTTCCTTTCCCAGAGCATCCGAAGCAACCTTCAACAAAAGCGTGCTGTCGACCCCGCCCGAATAGGCCACCAGGACTTTTCCCATAACCCGGAGAATCTCCCTGAGCTCAGCCAGCTTGGAGAGAATTGATTTTGATAATCCGGGTTGACTCATCGCGTCTTCGTCTCAATTTTTTCTTTCTGCCTGCTGCGGGCGATCTTTTCGACTTCCCGGACCAGGGTCGGAACGATCTCTTTCTCATCGAGCCGGCGCAGGAGCCTGCCTTCTTTAAAAAGAACGCCGATCCCTTTTCCGCAGGCGACGCCGATGTCCGCTTCTTTAGCCTCTCCGGGCCCGTTGACCATGCAGCCCATGACGGCCACGGACACGTTTTCTGTGATCCCGGCCAATTTTTTCTCGACATCGGCGGCCATGCGCCGGAGGTCGACTTCGACGCGGCCGCAGGTCGGGCAGGAAATCACGTTCGGCCCTCTCCGACGGAGGCCTAAGCTGGCCAGGATCCGGAAGGCTACTCTGACTTCCTCCTCGGGTCGGGCCGTCAAGGAGACCCGGATCGTATCGGCCAATCCCTCATTCAAGAGCAGGCCGATTCCGACGGCCGATTTGACCGCGCCGCAGAGAAGCGTTCCAGCTTCCGTGATGCCGGCATGAAAGGGATAGTCCACTTTCCCGGCCATAAGACGATAGGCTTCAAGGGTGCGCAGCACGTCCGAAGCCTTAAGAGAGACCTTGATCAGCCGAAAATCCAAGTCCTCCAGGATCCGAATATGGCGCAGGGCGCTTTCCACCATCGCCCCGGCGGTGGCGCTGCCATGCTTCTTCAGGAGATCTCTTTCCAGAGATCCCGAATTCACCCCGATCCGGATCGGGAGACGCCTGTCTTTGGCGGCCAGGACGATTTCTTTCACCTTTTCTTTGGAACCGATCGTGCCCGGGTTCAGGCGCAGCCCGTCCACACCCCGGGCCACGGCGATGAGCGCCAGCCGGTGATCAAAGTGAATGTCGGCGATTAAAGGGATCCGGGCCTTCCTTTTGATTTCCCCGAGCGCCTCTGCCGCTTCCCTATCCGGAACGGCCAAACGAACGACTTCGCAGCCGCTTTTCTCCAATCTTTTAATCTCGGCGGTCGTCGCCCGGATATCCCGCGTGTCCGTTTTCGTCATGGACTGGACGACAATGGGCGCCCCCCCGCCAATGGGGACTCCGCCGATCATTATCTGCCGGGTCTTCCGACGCGGCAAAAAAGTTTTAGGCATTTCTTTCGTCATTCTTTATCCAATCCGTTTTTAAAATTATGTGATTCTCTTCCATTTCTTGTGGAGAAAAATTGTCTGGGAAACGATCCGGAGACGGCTGAAGCGACCATGGAGGGTTTAGCCTTCCCGAGCCCTCATTCGAGGGTAGCCGGCTCGGAAGAAGCCGCCCGGACACTCTTGGACGGAAACCCTTGGCAGGGGTTTCCTTCCAACGGTCGCTTCGCTCCCTGCCTTCCTTCCCAGGAGCATCTTCCGATGAATTCTCGTGGTAACATTGAGATCTGTTCTGGAATAGAGACCCGACCAGGGCAGGAAACCCTGTCCCGCGACCATGGAGGGCTCGGGAACGGCGTTAAAAACCCGGATGGGGAGCAAGGCCGTTTCCGGATCGTTTTCTTTTCTTATCCACATGAAACGGAAGCGAGCCATCATTTTTAAAACGGCACCAGGCTCTTCCAGCCGTTGGGCAGGCGCTTGACGATGTCATTCAGCAAGATGAACCCGATCAGGATAATGAAAATGACAAAGCCGATCTGCATCCAGATCTGCCGGGCCTTGGGGCTGAAATCACGGCGGAATATGCCTTCCAGGATCAGGACGAAAAGCTGTCCTCCGTCAAAAACGGGAATCGGGAACAGGTTGATGAGGCCGAGTTGAAGGCTGATGAAGCCGATCCAGCTGATGAAAGCCAGAAACCCCATCCGGAAGGTCTCGTAGGAAAGACCGGCAATATCCAGCGGGCCACTCAACTGCTTAACCGAGGCCTGCCCCGTCAACAAATTCTTGATGACCTCGATGACCATAAAAAACAGCTTGGCGTTGTATTTGACGCTCTCTTTGATCGCAGCTAAAAACCCTAGCTTTTTGACGACAGACTTCACGGATTGGAGCACTCCGATCTTTCCGACTTTTCCTGCCTGCCTTGGCGTGATGAACAAGGTGACCGGCTTTCCGTCCCGGATGAGGCTGAATTCGAGCTCCTTTCCCGGGCTTTTCTCGATGACCTCGAGGAATTTGTTGGCGTTGATCGGCTGGCCGTTGATGGCTTGAATAAGATCGCCGGCCCGCATCCCCCCTTTTTCGGCCGGCGAGCCCGGCGACACGACTTGAACCTGGGTGAGGATCTTCGCGGCAAACCCGGCGTAGCCGATTTCGTATCTAGTCCGTTTCTCTTTTCCGGTCACCATCTGGGCGGAGCGGACCTGGCCGTCCCTCTTGATCTCCAGGGTCAGCTGTTTATCAGGCTTTGTCCCGATGGCCAGTTCCAAATCGCTCCAGGTCGGGACCTTTTTGCCGTCGACGCTCAAAATTTCATCCTCGACTCGAAGGCCTGCTTTTTCGGCCGGTGAGCCCGGCTCGATCCAGCCGATGACCGGCTTTTGGTCCAGGTATTCGGGAAGGGCCACCCCGGCCATATTGGTCCCGGCCACAATGACAATGGCCAGGACGATGTTCATCACCGAGCCCATGAGAATGACCAGGAATCGCTGCCATCTTTTCTTGGCCATGAAATCGTCCGGGGCCAGCGCGCGGCCCGGCTCAAAAATGCCCTCCCCGAGGAACTTGACGTAGCCGCCCATGGGGAGCACGCTGATCCGATAATCGGTCTGTCCCTTTTTGAAGCCAAGAAGCCTTTTCCCATAGCCGAACGAGAAGACTTCAACCCGGATGCCGACTAATTTGGCCATGAAAAAATGGCCGAACTCGTGAATAAACACCAGGATGCCGAAAACAATGAGGAAGGCCAGCACAGTTCCGAATATTGCGCCCATTTCACAACCTTTTCTGAAGAGTTTGGATCGTCCGTTCTCTCATCTGCCGGTCCACGGCAAAGATGTCCTCGAGGCCGCGGATCTTATTTTTACGATGCCCGTCCATGGCCCTCCGGACAACCTCTTGAATATCCAAGAAATGGATTTTCCCGGCCAGGAAGGCGGCCACGGCCGCTTCGTTGGCCGCGTTGAGGGCCACGGGAAGGCTCTCTCCCTCCTCCAAGGCCTGATAAGCCAGTCGGATCAAGGGATATCGTCGTTCTTCGACGGGATAAAATTCAAGGGACCGGACCTGACCCAGGTCAAGGGAGGGAAGCATGGCCTCCCGTCGCTCGGGATAGGTCAAAGCGTACTGGATGGGGATTTTCATGTCCGGCGGGCTGAGCTGGGCAAGGACGGAGCCGTCTCGCATCTCGACCAGAGCATGGACGATGCTCTGGGGATGGATCAGGATACGCAGCTGACCCGGATCCAAGTCGAACAGCCACTTGGCCTCGATGAGCTCCAGGCCTTTGTTCATCAACGTCGCCGAATCGACGGTCACTTTCTTTCCCATCTTCCAGCGCGGGTGGGCCAGAGCTTCTTCGAGCGTTTTCGTTTTCAGCCTGTGGAGGGGGGTCTTGAAAAAGGGGCCGCCGGAGGCCGTCAGCGTCACGGTTTTGATGTTTCGCCTGTCTTCCTTGGCCAGACATTGGAAAACGCCGCTGTGCTCGGAATCCACCGGAATGATCTGCGCCCCGCTTATCTGGGCTTCTTTCCTGAGGACGGGGCCGGCCACGACCATCGACTCTTTATTGGCCAGGGCCACTTTTTTGCCGGCCCGAACGGCCGCCAAGGTCGGCCTCAAGCCGCTGATCCCCGTGATGGCCGAGACGACGATATCGCTATTTCCATATCCGCCGATTTCCTCCGCCCCCTCGGGGCCGTAGGTGACACGCACGGAGATTCTCTTGATTTTTTCCCTAAACGCTTGGGCATCCTCTTTTCGCTCGAGAGAAACGATCTCCGGACGGAAAGCGCGGACCTGTTCTTCCAAAAGCCGGCTGTTCGAGCCGGCCGCCAAGGCCACGATACGGAAGGCCGTCTTGTGCCGGGTGATGACGTCCAAGGCATTTCGACCGATGGCGCCGGTCGAGCCAAGAATCGCGACATTTTTCATAAAACGCTACTTCGAGAAAAACCGGATAAAATAATAAAAAAACGGCGCCGCCAGGATCAGGCTGTCGATCCTGTCTAAGAATCCCCCATGGCCCGGGAGAAAATTCGAAGAATCCTTGACGCCGGCCGCCCTCTTGAACAGCGATTCCAGAGGGTCGCTCAGTTGGGCGACGGCATGGACAAAAAATCCAGCCAGGACGGCTTCCAGGATGCCGATCTCTTTCAACAGAACCTGTTGTGCGGCCACGGCCCCGAGACAGGCCAGGACAAGGCCTCCCACGCTTCCCTCCCAGGTCTTGTTCGGGCTGGCCATCGGCGTCATCTTGTGCCGGCCCAAGAGCTTCCCGAACAAATAAGCCCCGCTGTCCCCGAGGAAGATGACGGCGAAAAGAAAATAGATGTAAAAAGGGCCTTTTTCCAGGCGCAATAGATAGAAATAGTTCATGGGGAAGCTGATGTAGATGGCGCCGAAGACGGTCACAGCAAAGGAAAAAGGAAACAGGACGACTTTCTCGATCGTCTTAAAAGAGATGACGTAATAGAGCCCGGACAGAAGCAGACCGAGGAACAGCGCCATCTCAAAGGGCAGAGCCTCGAAAAAAAACGAGGCGCTGATGA
>Ga0315289_10006389_pt1 | contig 17329 bp, 21 predicted proteins | sample YL17G11_40_MG_FD_203452 | JGI IMG/M metagenome (GOLD analysis project Ga0315289, IMG submission 203452) | Sediment microbial communities from Yellowstone Lake, YNP, Wyoming, USA - YL17G11_40 | ecosystem: Environmental > Aquatic > Freshwater > Lake > Sediment | place: USA: Wyoming | collected... | reverse complement strand
CGATTTCGACAAGGGGATGCTGTCGCAGCGCGGTAGGGAAGTAGACTACAAGACGTACACATCGTATGCGGACTTTGAGATAGACTTTAGACAGATGGAAGGGAATTGTCCGTATGAGACTATCATCTTAGACTCGGTGACGACATTGGAAGAGTATTGTATGGATATGGTGTTGGCTGCGAATAGGAGACAGATGCCAACGATGAATGAGTGGAATGTGTTGATTGCGGACCTGAAGGATTTGTTTATGAGAGCGACGAAGATGAGTAAGCATCTGGTGGTGATAGCTCATGAGCAGATGATACAGGACGAGATTACGGGGGAGGTGATGGTGAGACCACAGATTGTGGGGAAGAAACTACCCGCTCAACTGCCGTTGTGGTTTGATGAGGTGTATAGGGCGCAGGTGTCGAGGAGTAAGGACGGGATACCAATATATAGTCTATTGACGGCTGCGGACTTGAAATACACTGCGAAGTCTAGACTAAATTGTATGCCGTCAGTGGTAGATTGGAGTAAAGAAGGGAAGATGCTGAATGTGTTTGAGCTGATAAGGGAGAGGGTGAGAGCAGATGTCAGAGAGACTAAGTAATTGGTGTCCAGAGTGTAGGGTAGTGTGTGACCAACAGTTCTGTTGGAGATGTGGAAGGAAGAGTATAAGTGGGTTTGTAGAGTGTCCACATTGTGAGGAGAAGGTGACGGTGATAGGACAGTTCTGTGGGAACTGTGGGAAGCCGATACAGGAGGCGATACAGGAACATATTAAGAGGGAGAGGAGGGGAGGACGATTGGAGATGCAGTGTGAGATGACTCTTGAAAAAGAGACGAAGGGAGCTGTCCGATATGAGGAGAAAGGAGAACCTGAGAAACAGATATTCCGGACTCTGTATATTAGGAAGACAGCGTTCCCAAAGGGAGTGACTCCACCGAAGGAGATACAGGTGACGGTGGAGAGTTTGTCGACAGCGAAGGCGGAGAGTGTTTAACCAAACTAACAAGGAGATAGAAAATGCTTATCGATGCACAGTTGAATGATTTCGAAGACTTTGGACCAGTGAAACCTGGCACTTATGAGTTCATAATCAAGGAGCCAGTGGAGGTTATACCAGTGGTGGACGAGCAGACGGATATTGGAGGGAAGTGCTACAACTTCATTATTCGACCGGAGTTAGTGGGAGGGGAACAGGCAGGAAAGAAAGTGAGGAGACAGTTTAGTAATAAGTCGAAAGCGACTCGATACTTCCTTCGCAGTTTCTTGGAGAAAGTGGGAGTCAACATCCAGGAAGGTGGAAGGTTCACATCCGAAGACCTATTAGGGAGGAAGTTCAGGGCGGCAGTAGGGGAGAGGATGGGGACGGGAGACAATGTAGGGAAGAAGTATGCAGATTTAGACACCGAAAGTATTGTTGCACTGTAATTAGTAATTTCAATAATTGAAATTACGACGAGGTCGGAGCCGAATATCGGGTAGATATGGCTAGAAGATTACTTGGAAATTCCATATTGCCAAACTGACTAACGAGTAATCGGGTCGGCTCCGCCTCCTTATTTTATCAACTGTCTAATTGGAGGATAAAATGGATTGTCCAAAATGTAAACACGAATTGGTAGAAAACCAGAGGTGGTGTGATAACTGCGGGCATAAAATAAGTAAAGGTGTAAGGGACGCTAAACAAATAGAGTTACTTTATGAAAACATTAGGTCATACAAGCCAGAAGGCAAAGAAGGTGCTATTGTCCAAATGATGCTTATTATGAGCGCATTATTAACTCTAGATTGGGTTCTAGACAAAACTGATGCTTCTCCTTTAGAGTTTATTAGAGCTGGAGAGAAGAAAGAAAAGGAGATGTGATGGCTAAAGTTAAAGTTGAAGATGTAAAGATTGCTAATGAGAGGTTTAGGGAAGACTACGGCGAAATAGAAGAGTTGGCTGTCTCCATTCAGCGCTATGGACTGTTGCACCCAATCGTCGTTGACGACCAACTGAACTTGATTGCTGGAGAACGTCGATTGAAGGCACATCGACTGCTGGGAATTACAGAGATTGAGGTGAAGCAGTTGAAGGATTTGTCGACGCTAGAGAAGAGACAGATTGAGATAGAGGAGAACTTGAAGAGAAAGGACTTTACTTGGCAAGAGGATGTTAAGGCTAAGAAGGAAATAGACAATATAATGAGGGAGTTGTATGGGTCTGCTATTAAAGGGCACGGAGGGGGGTGGAGTATCAGAGACACAGCTGATAGCACTGGTGATTCTATTGGCACTATTAGCCGTGATATCCACCTTGCGGAGGCAATGGAGGAGTTTCCACAGTTAGCGAAAGAGGCGTCTAAGGATGCGGCGTGGAAACTATATAATAAGATGAAGGAGAGACTATATACGGATGAGTTGGCTGCTCGTGTAAAGATAGAGATAGATACGAAGTGTCTTGTGAATGGGGATAGTAAGGTGGAGATGAAGAGGTTGAAGACAGCGTCGGTTGATTTGGTGTTTACTGACCCACCGTTTGCGATTGCTCTCGATAAAGGATTTAAGAGTGCGGATGCTTGGGCGGGGAAGGTGTATGATGATGAACTACAACACGTGATGGATACTATATCGCTGGTCGTAAAAGAATGCTATCGTGTGCTAAAGGATGACCGTCATATGTATCTGTGGTTTGCTGTCCAACATTATGAGTATGTGTATAAGATGTTGACGGATGTTGGGTTCTTGGTTAATCCTGTGCCGTGTGTGTGGATAAAAACTGGGGGAGGAGGAGCAGGAGGAAGTGAGTACGCGTATGCGTCGAACTATGAATTATTTTTCTTATGTATGAAAGGTCGCAGACCGTTGAATAAGTTGGGACAGAGCAATGTTTGGATAGAACCGAGGGTGGCACCGCAGAGGAAGATACATCCGACGGAGAAGCCGACAGCGTTGATTAGGAAGATTATAGAGCAGAGTTCACAAGCAGGGGAGTTAGTCATTGACCCGTTTGCGGGGTCGTCGAGCACATTGGTGGCGGCGTTTGAGTGTAATAGACAAGCGTTTGGGATAGAGTTGGATAAAGAATACTACTCGCAGGGAGTGTTGAAGATAGAGAAGATGATGAAAGAGGGAGTGGTGAAGGGAGAGGAAGTGTAGATGATAGACAACCGATATGCTGTAGTTAAAGGTTCGTTGAATGATGCAGAAACTGAAGTAAAAACTTTTAAAGTATGGCACCAGACATATAAGTTGGCAAAAGAGGAAGCTGAGAGATTATGTCGTAAGGAAGGGGGACAATTTATTGTAATTAAAGCTGTAAATTGTTGTTATGTAGATAAATTACCCATTTCGTGGAAGGAGAAGGAAGATGGGACAGTGGCTACTTAAACTATTCATAGGACAATACATCCTCATCTCTATAGTTTTTGCTGTACAATGTGATTGGGGGAGAGTGATGTATTTTGTAGGGGCGACAATATTGTCGATGGGAGTGTTGTTTATGAAATAGGAGGAGAGATGACTAAATCTGATTTAGGTAATATAAGGGATGAACTGCTGAAGAATAGATTACAACAAGGGAAAGATTCTGACGAACGTTCTGGCTACATCAATGGTGTGTTAGACTTCTACAATATGTCAAAGGAGAGGTTAAATGAGAACAATAAAGAGGTATGAGTTGAAAGAAGGTGAAAACAGAATAAGTGTCTCGTCTTCTGCTGAACCAATGTCTGCTGGGGCGGTAGGAGATACAATTGTAGTCTGGATGGAAGAGGAAACGGATGATATTGAGAAGGTGGAGAGACCATTCTTGGTGACTAAAGACGATGCTGAAATTGTGGAAGGAATGGTGTTGCAGTGGTTAGGGGTGGCGGTGATGGAGAATGGGGAGGCGTATCATATAAGTGAAATATTATGAGTAGAATAACTGAAAAATTGCTCAATGATTATTGGAAGATAGGTAATATGCGTATGCAATGGGTAATGTATAGACCTCCATTATTTACTGTTATATGGTGGGTGTTGAATTAAGAAGGAGAGTGTATGGTTGAATTTGAGGGACCGAAGGATGCAAAGATATATATATTAGGGGATGGTAGGTATGAGTTGGAGGCAGGAGCTAGACGTCTCTTAAATAGACTGTTGATGGAGTCAGGGATGATAAGTACGGAGTGTAGAATAGGATACCTTATAGATGCTCCTATAATATATAGGAACTTTCGTCATCTATATTATGATAAAGAGTGTTTCCTACCGAAGGAGGAGTTGGAGAAGAATATAGAGTTGGTGACGGATGATATTAGAAGGTGTAATCCTAATGTGGTGGTGGCATTAGGTGGGATAGTGTTGAGGACGTTGACGAAAGAGACGGGGATAACGAATTGGAGGGGGTCGATACTGTTCAACAAGGGGTTGGGATGTAAGATTATACCTACTATCCATCCGAAAGATTTGTTGAAGAGTTGGAATAATATACCTCTGGTAATGTTCGACTTCAAAAGGATTAGAGAGGAGGCGATGTCGCCAGAGTATTCGCTAAGAAATCGTGAGTTCGTTATTAGACCAATATTCGAGACAGTGATATATGAACTGGGTAGATTAAGAACAATTAAGAAGATATCGTTTGATGTGGAGACAGATGAAGATGGACATATAACGGCAATAGCGTTGGCGGAAAGTCCTTGGAGAGCATTATCTATTCCATTCACAAATTCGACAGGTGCACCGTATTGGAGGCTGGAAGAGGAAGTGGCAATATGGAAAGCTGTCAAGGAAGTGATGGAGGATGAGAAGATTGGGAAGATTGCGCAGAATGCACAGTTCGACATCCTAATGTTTCTCACTAATCCATATCATACACAGGTGAAGGGGTTGGTGTTCGACACGATGTGTGGACATCACACAGTGTATCCAGAATTAGCAGCAAGTGAGACATCGTTGACTGGGAAGCATCGCATAGGTGGAGGGAAATCGTTAGGGTTGCTCTGCTCCATCTACACTCGCCAGCCATATTATAAACATTGGGGAAAGAGTGGAACGGATGAGGTGTTTTGGAAGTATAATTGTATGGATGCTTGTGTGACGTATGAATGTGCAGATGTGATAGAAAAGGAAATGAAAGAATTTGGAGTGTATGATTTCTATTATAGGTTGGTGCATCCACTGATACCGATATTGATGGAGATGCAGATGAGAGGGGTTAAGTTAGACCAGTCTGTGAGACTGAAGGCACTGGCTGAATATGAGGGGGAGACGAGAGAGTTGGAGGCTAAGTTGGAGGCTGCGGTTGGACGAGTGGTGAATGTGATGTCGCCTAAACAGTTGAAAGAGTTGCTGTATGATGAACTCAATCTCCCACCACAGTATAAGAAAGGGACGACAGCGCTGACGACGGATGAGGAGGCACTGGAGACGTTGTCGAACAAATTCAATTCGCCTATATTCGACCTCATCTTGACTATAAGAGGTAATCGCAAACTAATCGGCACATATCTTAATGAAGACGGAGGTGAAGATGGACGTATCAGATGTTCGTATGTCATTGGAGGAACTGAAACTGGCAGACTTTCTAGCAGGCAATCTGTTTTTGGAAGCGGAACGAATCTTCAGAACATTCCTAAAGGGGTATGCAGGAGGATGTTTATCGCTGACAAAGGGAAAGTATTCATTGAAGCTGACCTTTCACAAGCAGAAGCCCGTGTCGTTGCATATCTATCTGAAGAAGATAGACTAATCGACCTATTTGACAAGGGAGTCGATATACATAAGCACGTGGCGTCGTGGATATTTAACAAACCAGTCGAACAGGTGACAACTGGAGATAAGGAGTCAGAGAGGGAGATAGCGAAACATCTTATTCACGCGTCGAATTATGGAATTGGACCGAGGACGTTCTCGAAAGTGGCGAGCATTAGTGAGAGTCAGTCGAAGCTATTATTGCAGAAGTATTTTGATACGTTTCCAAAAATAAAAGCGTGGCATATCCAAATTCAGCAGAGGTTGGGGAAGAGTCGGACGATGGTCACGCCTATGGGAAGAAAAAGAACATTTTTTGGTCTGTGGGGAGACAATCTATTCAGAGAAGGCTATGCATTCATACCACAGTCGACAGTTGCTGACGTCCTTAACTTAGCTCTCATTCGATTTGTTAATTTGGCAGATTCACATAAAGAAGGGTATGAACCAATGTTGCAGATACACGATGCTTTTGTCGTCCAATGTGATGAAGATAGAGTGGGAGATTGTGTGGCTACATTAAAAGAGGCATTCGCTATTCCTATCTACATCAATGGTCGGACGTTTACGATACCAGTGGAGATGAAGATGGGGAGGAATTGGGATGAAATGCAGAAGATTACCACCGATAAGTAGAGAGCCTTGTATGTGGTGGAGGGGAATAAAGGTTGTAGAAGATGAGGATGCTAAAGGAGTTATTGGTTATGGGTGTAATAGTAAATTACTCAGTTCACTTAATCAAAAGGTGGAAGAGGCAGAAGTTTGTATGAGACATAAACTTGATTATGCATTGTGTAAACAAAAGTATAGATTGTATAGACGTGGAAAAAGTAGGTGTAAATTATGTGGAGTTAAGTTAGTATAAAATGAAGGAGATGATGTGGCTAATGGACACAATGGAAAGAATGGTCGTCTCCTGGATGATTGGCTGTCGACATATGCGGATTACACTGAAGAACAAGAGTCCCCATCTCTCTTCCACTTTTGGGTCGGGACTTCTGTCATAGCCACCACCCTCGAGAGACGATGCTGGATACATCGAGGTTACTACACTCTCTATCCCAACCTCTATGTCGTGTTGATTGGAGCGAGTGCTCGAGTCCGCAAGACATCAGCCATTAACATTGGGTTTGATGTGTATAGAGAAGCCATTCCTGCTGGAGTGATGGTTAGTCAGAAGACGACACCAGAAGCTCTCATCAGTATATTTGTTGAAGGATATAAAGAGAGAGGAGAAAGTGGAGGGGTCATCGTATCCGATGAACTTGGAGTCTTCCTTGGAGGACAGTCGAAGAATATGGACTTGATGCAGCTGTTGACAAAGTGGTATGACTGTCCGAAACATTTCGAATATCATACGATGATGAGAGGGAAGGAGACGATGGATTTGGTGTATTGTAATATGATAGCGGGGACGACACCGCAATGGTTGAAGGATAGTATGCCACCACATGCGGTAGGGGGAGGATTTACGTCTCGTATCATTTTCGTGTATCAAGACAAGCCAGAGAAGTTGGTCGCGTTTCCTGAGATGACACCACAGATGGAGACGTTGAAGAATAAATTGGTGCACGATTTGAAGGTTATTGCGCAGTTGAAGGGACAGTTTAAGTTGACGGAGAAGGCGAAGGAGTGGTTTGAGGACTGGTACACTCAAGTGTTCAAGCCGGAGACGACACCATATGCATCGTTGGATGGATACTTTGGGAGGAAACACGATACATTGTTGAAGGTGGCGATGTGTCTGTCGGTGTCGAAGTCGTCGAGTCTGGTGGTGGATGAGATTGAGTTGAAGATGGCACTTCGTGCGTTGAATAAGAATGAGGAACATCTTCCGGACACTCTTCGATTGATACAGATGACGGAGGTGGGGGAGATGATGGAGAAGGTGTATAGAACGATATGTAGGAAGGAGGAGATTGAGTTTGTTCAACTAAGTAGACAAGTATCTTACTGTATGAATACTAAAATGTTAGAAGAGGTGTTGACAGATTTGGTGTCGGAAGATAGGGTGGTACAGTATGTGAAGAGTGGGAAGAGGTGGTTTAAGATGAAGGGAGGAGGATAAGTAATGAACAAAACAGAAAGAATAATCATAGATGCCGAACCGCAAGATATCATTTCAGCTCTTATCAGAAATAATGATATACCTGAAGGTTTTGAAGTCAAAGAGTTTACATATACTTTATCCAAGATTACTGACAAAGATTTACTTTCTCATATGGATATGAAAGAATACAAAGTTACACATTGTAGGATTGTATTGGAAAAGAAAGGAGGGAGTTAGATGTTGTATGGAAGTTGCAGAGAGTGTAAACACTTCAGCGATTGTTATCCAGAAGGACAGTATATTGAGGTTCAGTTGGATGGGCAGATTAAGAGAGACCTCTGTGTGAACAACGATAAGGTGAATTGGGAGCAGAAGTCGTAATTTCAATTATTGAAATTACTAGATTTAGTGAAAGGAGAGCAAAAATGGAAGGCGAAAGAAACAGAAAAATATGTCCACACTGTAAGCACAACCTATTTCCAGAGGACGTAACTTTAGAGACTGAATGTAAATTTGACAACGACACTAATAGTAAGGAGTGGTGTGATGAATATGAAAAGAGAGGGAATAAATGATGACACTAATACTGTATGATGATTGGTTAACAAAAGCGAATGAGAAGATTAACGTCGATGGAAAGATGGTGCCGAGAATGTCGAGAACACAGATTAAGGAATTGTTGAGGTTGTGTGTAACTGCAGATAAAGCGGAGTTTTTGTCGAACGGAACACTATATCAGTTCAACTAACTTGCGCTCTTCTGATTGATAGCGAGTGGTGGGGTCGACTCTATACTGGACATTGTCAATGTCTAGATTGGAGATGGTCTTCATCACTCGTTTCTTTGCCTCCCCCACATCTCTTCCTCTAGCACTCACCATCATCAAGCGTCCATTCGAGCCTGCCCTTTCGTAACCTGCCCCATTTTTACAGATGTCCATAAAATAGATGTGTCGAAGATTGGACGGACTCACACCTTTCACTGCGGTCTCTTGATGGGATGTTGCGGAAGATGGGAAGGGAGGGATGGAGAGGAGAAGGGAAAGAGCGTAGTCCGTCGTCATCTCACCTGTCGACTTTCGTCCAGTAGATACAGCCAACAACAAATCAGTGACCGACCCTTTATACAACTCCAATAAAGATGACAGGTATAGAGTTGAGGTTGTAAAAGACACACCGTATACTTTACTTTTTGTCACCACACACTCCAACGAAATCAATCCTCGATATTTGGATTTCTTCAATAGTCGCTCCATCTTCCCCACACCCTCCACTATCAATCGATGAGAGGATGGGAGGGAGGTGATGATGTTGCTAGCACTGTCTACTCTGCATCCGAGAGAGCCGGTGAGGAAGCGGTCTTCGTTCCAGACTATGAATGGAAACAGAGACTGAAGACCATTCCACCACACTCCCACCTCCACCTTCACTCCCTCTTCTCCCTTCCATTGGTCGAGACTGACGCGTCGAAGAATGTCCTTGACATAGAAGGGGTCGGTGGAGAGGGTGTCGGTCCAGTGGGAACTACCGAACACAGGTAGATTTTGTTCTCGAATGTAGTCTGCGACCTTTCCTAGACCATATCCATCGATGATGACTAAATCTGGAGATATTTCGGTCAGAAGTTGGTTGGTATTGGAGGCAATGCAGTCTCCACCGCGGTTGGTAAGATGTTTGGAGAAGGAGGGTTTATCGACTAGACCATTACCGATGAAGGATGAGGACTCGTCCTCGACATAGAAAGAGATAGAGTAACCTTCAGAGAGACAGCGAAGAGCGAGACCTAAACTGTCACCTAATTGACTAATAAATAGAAGTGTCATTTAATCCCTCTCATATCATCTATTACTTCTTTCATTGTCTTCTTAATCATCTGGAATGCTTCTTCTCTCCCATTCCTCTTCGCTTGCGATGCACTAATCTGCAACTCTCTCAGTTGACCAACTATTCTCGAGATTGCTCGTCTTCGGAGGTCTTCCAAGTTAGTCTTGTAGACTGTAGACAAGGTGGAAGTAACCGCCCATTCAGCAGCAGTCAGTGGTATCTTGTTCTTCCTCTTTGTCACCACTTTGTCGAGTTCTCGAGTGATACGGGCGGAGGGGGCGACAGTCGATAATAGATGACGGATACGGACGGGAACTTCTACGCCAAGGAAGGGTTGGGTTTCACTTAGACTCGACTGTATTTGTCTACCAGAATAGATGTCTTTATTGAACAATTGTTCTATAGGCTCTTTGATGAATGGAGAAAATAGTCCCCATACTGTCTTTGCCATATCTTCTGGAGTTCCCATTTTAGATAAATCTGCAGCTGGAAGGAGACCTTCTAAGGGAACATAGGTAACAGTGTCAATTGTTCTCTGTAACTCTATAGGCAAGTTATTGTATAGATTAGGATTAGTATATTTAAGACGAAGTAAATCGAGAGGTTCACGATTACGGATGGGGACGGCGATGGGTGCGAACTTCTCTGGTGTCTTCCATAACGACTCTAGTTGGAGAGGAATGTTCTTGCGTGTCCAAGTGTAGAAAGGCATTATTCGTTTCATCGCATTTCGTTCGAAGTGTGTTAAGTCTGCATAATCAAACAAGTACTTCTTCACAGACAGTGCAGCTTCTTCTACCGACTTTCCTCTCCCCACTGTTCTATCTAAGAAATGGGCGAGACGAGCATTGTTCTCAATTGTGCGTCCCACTTTCATTCCTCTTCCACTTATTCCACCCTTCCCCAATGCCTGACGAATAGAGAGGTCGATATCGGCTGCATACCACCCACTCTCCAATACCCCCAACTTTTCTGCCGACAATATCATCTTCTCTGCATCATCCAAACCTATCCCTAATGTGCGCAACTTCTTCCTAGCGAGGTCTCCAGCGAATGGAACGTGACGATACTTTCTATATGACTGCAACGCTTGTGCCTTTATATAATATTGGGGGTCGACGTCGGCGAGATAGTTGTTCCATACATTACCCACCATATTTCGGAGATGATATTTGGGGAAGACTGCGAGTTGCCATCGTTTCCACACATTCTGAACTTGGTCGAAGTGTTTAGCGAACTTGCCCCAGATGTCGGGTCGATAGACGGGGTTCATATAATACTCTGTCGCTCGTCCAATCTCTGACGCTACCTCTTCAGGGAAGACTTTTCCAGCCAGACTTGGATTAAGTTTAATAACGTGTTCTGGTAATTGAATGTAGTTGGACGGTGCATCTTTAGCAGCTACTCCAAATGTCTTCCCTACATCATCTAAGAAACCAGCAGATGTGACCGCTTTCGCTCCTCTCGTTCCTCTCACTGCCATTGCATAGGATGGGTCGGTCATAAAGAACTGTTGGATTGTCTTCCCTTCCAATGATGTGAGACCAAAGGAATTGACGAAACTGTTGAACTCTTCGATAGTGAAGTCAGATGTTCGACGTTTAAGGGCGTTCATCATCTCTGGCGTCCACAACTTCGTTCGTCCAATCTTCATCGACAACAGTAACTGTCTGGCTTCATCTGTTGTTATTCGTGGAAAGTAACCAAACTCTCTCTTCGCCCTCTCTATGGTCAGTGTCTTCAATAACTTTCTAGACTCTCCAATAGGGATACCTATTTGAGTCATTGGTAACTTTCCAGCTTTCTCTTCCGCAGCCATAATCTGTTTAGCCAATGATGTGCCTTTCGCTCCTAAATTGACTTCAATGTCTGCGGATAGAAGTTTGGAGATGTCATCGATATGTTTCATATAGAGACTGCCTTTGGCTAGTTCGGGAATGTCTTGGAGACGGTCAGCCATTTCGCTGTGGAGATACCAGTATTGGTTCTCGAGTTTGGAGAGTTGTTTGTCTATGTCGATGATAGGTCTAGCTGCTTGCTCTTGTAAGTTTCTTAAGTTTTGTTCTAAAAGAGTCCTTCTATTTAATAAACCTTGTAGTGACTTATTAGGTATCCTCGCACCTTTTACACCTTCTAGTCCGCCTGCCTCTGCTAATTGTAACTTATCAACCAATGTATTGACTTTAGTTATTTCTTGTTCTACAGATATTGCTTGTGTTCCCCCTTTCGCCACCTTCAACTTCAACTTTTCCAATGTCCTCATCTGTCTATCAACATCATCTATAAGTCCATTTAATCGTTTGACATTATCTAGGTTAGAACGATACGCAGCATCTTCTATCTTCTCCTTTACTCCAGTCAACTTAGCTGTCTGCTCTGCCAACTTAGCATCACCATACACGTCTAGTTCTCGAACAAGTTTAGCTCTAGTCCTTGCCAATTCTGTCCCATACTGTGTCCTAATCACTTCCAAGTTCTTCCTCAACTTTGCCGTCTTCGCATCTCTTACACTAGATAGAGGAGAGATTGGTACTCCCCTCTTCATCTCATCGACAATCATATTCGAGAGATGGGACTGGAGAGTGTTAGCTAGCACACGTTCTTCCGGGATAATGTTGGGGACGACTTTAGCGAGTTCTTCTGGATAGTTCTGCAACTCCACAATGTTCGCTATCCTCTGTCCCACCAATTTCGGAGTCGTCGATGATTTGCGGGCAATAGAACGAACAGCGAGACGAGTCTGTGCAGCATACTGTATCTCCTTCCCTTTTAACCAATGTCGTTCAGACAGCCACTTATCTATCATCTCATTCAACTTCGGTATAGGAGACTTAGTCGATATCAACTCTCTTATCGGTTCCACAACTTCCCCTATCTTTGTGACACCTGCCCGAATAGCTGGAACCTTCATACCTACTTTACCAACCGCACCTGCCACCTTCCCTATTCCTTTCGTTATAACTGAGTATCCACCATACATCAATGGGTCAGTCGCAATCTCACCAGCCAAACCTAACCCTGGAAATCTCATTGTTATACCTTCATTTTCTAATAGGTTCTCGAACCTCTTCCTCTCCCTCCCAGTTAGACCACGCCAGAAGGCTTGGACTATGGCTGGAGCAGAACCTGCCCTTTCAGAGGGACGTTGTGTGAGTTCGTCTGGGGGAGTGAGACCTTTAGCTGCATATTCTGGATACTGTGCAGCTATTTCTTGGGGAGACATTTCTTTGGGAGTCTGCTTCTGAAATTCGGAGATAGCTGCTTTGACAGCATATCCTGGTCTACCAGCAACATCGAGGAATTTCATCAATGGTGACATCTTCCCAAACTTCTGTCTCTCTGGTTCTGCACCTAACTCTTCCGAGGTTGCCTCTGGTATAGTCTCTCTTCTTGAAGAGGGTTGGTCGAGAACTAGATGAGGACCTGCTTTTTCATTGGCAAGTTCATCCAATACCAGATGCGGTTTCTTCTCTTCGATAATAGGTTCATCAAGAACTAGTCTAGGCATATTACTCCTCTACTCTATACACCTTCCCACCTCTCCTCACCTTCCACTTCCCACCTTCGAGGTAGGCGTCAGGATACTCTTTATATGGAGATGTCTGTCTCCCTTTCTTTGTTGGCGCAACTGTAGGCGCAATGTCATATCTAGCTAACTCTGCAGTGAACAGAGAGGGGTCGAGACCTTTGAGGGAGATGTAGTCGAGAGCGTCCTGTTTCGTTTTGATGTCTTTAGGCAATGGTTCTCCTACCATCTGCGACAGTGTTCCTCTCCCTTGGGTGAGGGCTGCCCGAACTGCTGCTACTTCCTGTTCTTGTCCCCAACTAGGCTTCGTCTTATCCGATAAGGTAGCGCCAGATAAATGTGGTAGACCAAGACTATCCTCTAATGTTGTCCACTCCACTGACCCTGTCAATTCTGCCTGTTTATCAGGTGGGACGTTAGGGAGTAGCTTAACCATAGAGTCGTATGCATCTTTCCTTTTGTCATAGTCGAGTTTAGCATAATCGTGTTCTATCTGTTGCTTCTTCAACTCCATCTCCGACGCAGCAGTTTGTTGACTAAGTTGTTCCCTTCTTCTCTGCTCTTTCGTTCCCATATATGATTGTATTCCTGACGAAACTCCCTGCCCTAATGCTTTCGCCAGATATCCACCACCTGTTTCCTTCTCTATGTCTCCTAACCATTGTAACTGTGGCATCTCTTTTACCTCCCTATGTCGTAATTTCAATTATTGAAATTACTAGTTTCACTATCTAACCACCTGTCTTAGAAGTACTTGCCGTACTAGTACCTGCTGCTTTAGTACCTAAATACGTCCCTACCCCTGCTCCTACTCCTGGTGCTACCGCTCCCAGAAATTGTAGAAATGGAGATGGCGTATAAGGTTGATTATAAGCTGCTTGTGTCTGTATCCCCAAATACCCCAACATTTTATCTATTAGAGGTGACATCTCTGGTGTCGTCCTTATAAATTCTTGCAGTTTTGCTGTCAACTCCGCCTGCTCAATCATCCTCGGCAACTGTCCATATTGGAAGGCTGCCTCCATCTGTGGCACTCCCCCTTCTATCCCAGCCATCTGTCCAAGGTAAGGTATTAGTCCAGCTGCTCTACCTCTTGCCCCTTCTATGGTCTGTCCTATTCTACCCAACTGACCTTCACCAAATCTGCTAATGATATCTCCGATGCCACGTTCAGTGCCAGTTGACCGAAGAGTCCCACCTGGAACCATCGACTCCTTGAAAGTCGGTATCGTTGTCTCCTTCAGATAGCGCTGTTCCTGTGGAGCTGTGTATTTCATATACTCTGCAGCTATCTGGTTAGGGTCGACATTCATCATCTGATTGTATGCTCCTAATCCAGTTTGTGCAGTCTGTCCTATCCCTCCACCTACATATTGATTGAGGAGGTTCATTCCTTGCTGTTCTGTCCCTGACATTGGAGCTACTTGTTGACCAGTGTAGGGAGTCGCTCCCTTCCCCATCATAGACATCAAATATTCCCCTAATCCTTTTATTAACTGTTCTTGTTCTGGAGATAAAGTAGATATCTTCTGTATTCCACCCTCTTCATCTTTAAAGAGGTCTTCAGTAAACTTGTTTCCCCAAATGTAGTCTGAGCCAAAACTCATAAGTACCTCCTATCCATTATGTGTTATCGCTTCTTCCAATCTCATACCATTTATTATCCGCTTTACACACTAATGTCAGTGTATCTGTCGCTGCCATCGTAAAGTTCGCCGACCCATTAAGAAATATATTAGTCCCATCTGTTATAGTCAATGCGTGTGCAGCCATAACAGTTATAATCTGCCCCTCTATACCATCATCGAAATCTGTCACCGTAGTCGTTCCACCAGTCAAGAAAAATCGTCCACCTTCAACGGAGGGAGTCGCATCATTGATGAGGGTGTGGATAGACCAAGAGATAGGTTCGGACACTCTATTGAATAGTCGCTTAAACATTTCGTCCAGTTGAACAGTAAGTTTGTTCAAATAGTCTTCAAGTTCCACATCTTTCTTGCTCTGCTCAGTTTCGGTGAACTGAAACCTGGACGGAAGGTCGATATTGAATTGTTCACTCATTATGCCACCCCCCTATCACTTGCACCCACGTATCCAACCTCTACTTGTCTAAGTTCAAATGTTTCGCTCGATGTGTCGTTCTCAAACCTAAATCTTATCTGTGGTGCATTCACATTCAAATCATATCTATACACTTTCCACTCATCTGTCAATGTGAAATCTACACCTACCGACCAACTCTCTCCTAAGTCTGTTGAATAATATACCGTAATAGTGTCGCCTGTCGCCTCAAATCCCAACGACATCCAATTAGTCGTTTGTCGACGGTATCCCTCACCGACTACAAAGTCCTTCGTATCCCACCACGAGTCTATGGCGACACCAGCTAAGTTCAACACTGTCTCGTTATCTTGATATAATATACCATTGGCATCTCCATATATATTCAAAGGTGAGAGTTCTTCGAGGGAGACATCGTTCCACCTAATCGTCAACTCATCCCAAGTCGTTGTCGCTGTCCCTATTGTGTCCCAAGTGTCTGCCCCTGTTATCCTCTTATATGCACCGAACGCTGTATACGAACGGCTGCCTCTCGACCAACTTCCATTCGATAGACTGTAGGTGAAGTAACAGTTGGGGGTGGTCGAACCTATCAGTGGAAAGTAGATACGAACTTCATACTGTTCATCGAGATAGACCACGAATGAACGATGGATGTAGGTGGGGTTGATGAGGTCGAAGAGTTCGCGACTAACTTTATCTCCTATCGATTGGACATCAGTGCCACCTTTATAGATATAGACGTCGTCCCACCCTAAGAAGATATGTCTGTCTCCAAGATTAGCCACACCTCTCTCGGACGGTGTCCCTACTCCAGCCACTCTTACATAGAAAGCGTAGGGGTCGTCTGGCGTCTTTCCCGTATATTCTTGCATCGCTATCGTCTTCTTCCCATACACTACCACATAATTGCCCAGTTTGTGTGCTGTCTGAATGACGTCTTCGCCGAAGATGGAGTCGAGGTCAGTATCACCTGACCCTGGGTCTGTCCAATCTGTAACTGCAGGAGGAACAGAGACTCCACCTGTCACTGTCCACGCCACTCTCCTTGGGAGGTCAGGTAAATGATACAGATTGAGACGTTCTCCTATCATCTGCATAGACTTACACGCTAATGTTGAACCACCAGTCAATTCTGCCACCGTCGCAGTCGCCATATCCCAATATAGCAGAGGCACAATGCCATTGCTGAAGATATAGTAGTCGTTGACGACAGCTGCGACGAAATTGTTATCCTCGTCTCCAGTCAACTCTGTAGTTACCATAACATCATCGATGTTGACGACTTGTGCACCATTATCTACATTCACATATAACGCCACAGACTCGACAGTCGTCAAATCAGCTGGAGTGGTTATAGCAATACTCACCTCTTTCCACACTCCCGCTACCAGAGCGGGGATGACGAAACGACCACTTACACTTCCACCTACGGGAGTGCCTCCCTCTGTAGTGTCTCCCAAAACGAGATGGAGGTCACCTGAAACTGTATCTATATCTGACTTAATGTAGAAGTGGAGGTGTGTTTGAGCTGTGAAATTATCGGAAGTGAAGTTTTCGTAGGCAGCTACAGCACCGTCTCCAAAAGCTGCAGCTATCATCAACTTAACACTCCCCGCTCCTTTACGGTATGGATATCCTGTCGTCCACGACCCTGTAGATGTTGCTCCCCAAGCATGCGTTATATAGAAAGTATTCGCATTCACAACCGTTACAATATACGTCCCATCATAGGTGGTGGAGTCTGTAATAGTAATGGAATGTCCTGTCGATAGACCGTGAGTTGCATCCGTCACTAACACTGTCCCAGCCACAGTCCCACCATAGTTTGCGATAGATGCGATAGTTCCCGTAATATGTGCATCTAAGATGGTTGTAACATTAGCATTTACCGACCAGACATCTTCACAATTCTCTACCACTTCTCCTTCTGTAATACACTCCATCACATCGGATACGATATTATATACATAAACATTGGTAGTTGTGTGCACAAGAAACTTCTCGTTCTCTTCATTATCGACGTATTGTTTCGCCAGCATCACCGTCCCATCTAACGGTGTATCGTCTGTCTGTGCAAAGTATTCCGTCCCATATGCTTTAGCCACCACCTTATCGCGGAATGTGACCTCTTCGCAAGCGGGAGTGTATGTCTCCGCTATCAT
>Ga0315289_10006388_pt1 | contig 17329 bp, 9 predicted proteins | sample YL17G11_40_MG_FD_203452 | JGI IMG/M metagenome (GOLD analysis project Ga0315289, IMG submission 203452) | Sediment microbial communities from Yellowstone Lake, YNP, Wyoming, USA - YL17G11_40 | ecosystem: Environmental > Aquatic > Freshwater > Lake > Sediment | place: USA: Wyoming | collected... | reverse complement strand
CATGCAAACAGCCGTTGCTGACCGAGACGCTGATCGATGATCGCGGCGAACGTCCGATCCGGAGCGACGGGCACAGCTGGATCGATCGCCGCCGCCGCCCTCGCAATGACCCGACGGGCCCCCTCTTGTGTGAATGTCGATCGCACGAGCAGAAACCGGTGGTTGGGCGGAAAATGCGTCAGCGGCGCATAGAGCACGGGATCCGGCGGCTCATCGACCGCTCCAAAATGCGCTTGCCGCGCCACGCCGACGATGCGGAGCGTCCAGGGCGCCGCCTGATACCGCGGCATGAGTAGTCGTCGGCCCACGACGTCGCTCGAGCCGAAGAGAGCGCGCGCGAGCGTCTCGCTGAGGAGGACAGCCTCCTCGTCAGACGGCGCGTCTGGCGTGGCGCCAAAGGCTTCATCGTGGGTCAGAGCGCGGCCCCGCACCAGCGGGAGGTTCAGCGTGCGGAAGTATTCGCTGTCGACGGCATTCACCGGTATTTCGGTGGCGGTCTTCGGGTCGGCCCCGGGCAGGTACACGTCGAGGCCGATGGGGCGGCCGAAGAGCGGGGCCTCGGACGCCAGCGCCACCGATTGCACGCCGGGCTCGTGACGCAGGGCGTCGCTCAGTCGCTGTTCGTAGTCGAGCGCGCGCGCCGTCGAGTAGCCGTGTACGCGGAGGTTCAAAGGAACCACCACCACGCCGGACGGGTCGAAACCCAGATCGACCGCGTGTAGATTGCGAACGGTGGACAGGAAGAGCAGCGCGCCCACGAGCAGTGCCAGCGAGAGCGCGATTTGCGAGGCCGCGAGCGTGTGCCGCAGCCGCGTCGCGCGCGGCAGCTCGGCTCGCGCGCCGCGTCCCAGCGTGCCCGCGATTGAGCTGCGCGCTGCCAGGAGCGCCGGGGCCAGGCCAAAGCCCGCGCCCACGAGGATCGACAGGCACGCCGTGGCCGTGAGCACCCGCCAATCCATCACCACGTTGATCGATCCGAGCGCCGGAACGGCAAATCCGGAGAAAAGCTCACCTAACGCGAGCGCGACGCCCACGCCCGCCACGGCTCCGGCGAGCGCAAGCATCAGGCTCTCCACCAGCCGCAGTTGTACGAGGCGCCTCGTCGAAGCGCCAAGCATCTTGCGGGTGGCGACGTCTCGAGCGCCTGCGACGCCGCGAAAGAGGAGCAGATTCGCGACGTTGGCCATGCCGAGCAGCACCAGGAGAGCTGCGACGCCGGCCATGAGCTGCACGGCGCGAAGCGCGGCGGGCCGTGTCGTCGCGGGCGCGGCAAATCCCGGCTGAAGCATCGCACCGACAGTCTGGGCCCGGGCGCTCCGACGCGGGTCCTTAGCAGCAAGCGCCAGGACGCGTGCGGTCAGCTCGGCGGTTGTCTGCTCGACGGTCGCGCTGCCAGCCATGCGGACAATGAATGCGTAAAAGGGACGGGACGATAGGTAGGCCCATTGCTCCGGCGGGAAGTGCGTCGCTCGTACGTACGCCATCCCGGGAATCCAGAAGTCCTGATGCGATTCAGCATCGGTCCCCGCGAACGAGCCGAGCGCTACGCCGATGACGGTGAACGGCACACTGTTGACCAAGACGGTCCGCCCGACGGCGGCCTCGGCCGAGCCGAAAAAGTCGCGCGCTCGACGCTCGGAGAGCACGACCACGGGCTCGCCTCCGGGAGTGCGATCCTCTTCCGCGCGAAACGTTCGTCCAGCAACCAGCCGGACGCCGAGAACATCGAAGTAGTTGGCACTGACCGCTGCACCAGACGTCAGCCGTGGCTCGGCGTTGGGAACGGCGAGCGCCGAGCCCGGCAGATCCTGAAACCCCGCCATGGCCGCGATAGTGGTCGCACCCCGCGTCACATCCAGTGCGTTGGCGTACGAAATGGAAAATGGGGCGATACCGCGCGTGACCTGTGTTCCGAAGAAGTAGATGGCGAGCCGATCCTGCCGAGCGATACCAGGGAGCGGCTTGAAGAACAGCGCCTCCCCGATGCCGAGCACGGCGGTTGCGGGTCCCAGGCTGCACGCGATCGAGACGATGGCCGTGACCGACATCAGCGGCCGCTTGATGAGGGCGCGCATTGCGTAGCGCAGGTCCGACAGGGCCGCGTCGACCAACGGCAGACCGCGCTGATCGCGCAGTGCGTCCAACGCCTGAGATAGCCCGCCGGCCCGCAGACGCGCGGCACGATCCGCCTCGTTCAGCGCTTTACCGCTGCGCCGCGCGTCTTCAGCCGCGAAAGCGAGATGCGCTTTCAACTCCTCTTCGAGGTCAGCGTCCGTGCGGTGTCGTCGCAACGTCGCCCACATTCGGAGCACCCACTCGCGAATCGTGCCCGCCATGGCCACCCTCCCGTCCGCAACCGCGGACGTCCGTTGTCCGTTAGCCCTCTTGATCTAGTAGCGCCTGGATGATGCCCGTCATTCGGGCCCACGCCTGCTTTTCGGCGACTAGTGCCCGCCGGCCGGCCGCGGTAAGACTATAAAAGCGTGCCTTGCGGCTGCCTCGCAGACCCGTGTCGCTGATGCCCCAGGCGCCTCGAAGCAAACCGCGTTGCTCAAGCCGCATCAGCGCCGGGTAGAGCGTGCCCATGTTGAGCTGGATGGCGCCCTTCGCAACCTGCTCGATGCGTGTGGCAATCGCGTAGCCGTGGGACGGCCCGAGGACGTCGAGCGTCTGGAGCACCATCAGATCAAGAGTCCCCTGCAGGACACCTATCTTATCAGTCTTTCCATTAGACACACCAATACAATAGTGCTACTTGCATTAGAAAGTCAACTGGAAATTCTGATACCCCATCGGCAGCGGGGACGGAGTATCGATCCGTGCGTGGCTGGGATAAGGATAAGAAGAAATGGATAGGTGGGATAAGCTGCCGATTTAGATCCTTACGACACGTTTTGTGTGTCGTAAGGATATCGATTTTGCAATGCAAAACAAAAACCCCCCTTTCCCCCAGATCAGGAAAGGGGTTGGCCGGTTCGCACGGTGCGCCAATGAGTCTTCGAAAAAGGATATGAGACTATGTCTCTCAGGCATTCGCCAGAAATATATGGACTCTCTTGGACGCTATCATATTTAGGTCTGTTGACCATATCCCGCTTAGCGGGTGCAGTGCGATAATAAGATGCAATTGCAATTAACACAACCTGTTTGGTTCCGGCTTGTCCGGGTTATGGATCACGGCTCGTGGACATCCCACTTGCAGCGTCTCCGCCTAGTTCCGATAAGGTGCTCTTGTCGCGGCAAGCGCGACAAGAATCGCTAATTTCTTATGTAAACTCTCGTGGAAGCATCCCCCGAGATCTCTTCTGCGGCGAGATTATAACTCAAAACAGGACAGCAGGATGCCGAATTTGGGCACAGCTGTCCATAGGCGGGCAGCGGCCGCCGCCCTTCCCATGTTCGGGGAGATTTCGCGCCTGGTCGTCATTGCAGTGGATTCGAGGGCGTTATGCTTCACCGTAATCACATCAGTGCTCATGGGGTTGCTGATCAGCGTTGTCCCTGCGCTTCAATTTTCACACCCGGATTTGCAGCCACATCTCAATAAGGCCGGACAGCGGGGTAGCTTCAGTTCGGGAAAGACGCGCCAGGTTTTGATGTCTGCCGAGGTTGCAATTGCGGTCGTGTTGCTCCTTGCGGGCGGGCTGCTCATGCGGAGCTTTGTCAGGCTTCTCGACGTCAAGCCGGGATTCAAGGTCGAAGGACTGCTGACGGCACGGATTTCGCTGCCCTACACACGATATCCGGACCGCGGCCGGCGGGTGCAATTCCTTCAACAGGTGTTGCAGCGCGTCTCGACGCTTCCAGGGGTCCAATCCGCCGGCACGATCAATCGCCTGCCGATGACCGCCTCTCTCTTCGATGGCTTTCTGCACGTTGAGGGACGGCCAGCGACAGAACAACAGAAGCATACGCCCGTACCAATAGGCTTGGTCAGTCCCGGCTACTTCACCACAATGGAAATACCGTTGCTCGCGGGGCGTGCTTTCACGGACTCTGATGACTCGAGTGCGCCTCGGGTTGTGATTCTGAGCGAGAGCCTGGCACAATGGCTTTTCCCGGTCGAAAACCCTATCGGCAAGCGCGTCTGGGTGCCGGGCCCCGGGAAAGGCACCCCAACTGTGGTCGGCGTCGTGGCGGATGTTCGGTCTCAAGGCCTGGACCGGGAGGTCAAGCCGGAAGTCTACGTGCCTTACCTGCAGAACTCCATGGATGTGACCACTCTTGTGATTCGAACCAGAGTGGATCCGCTCAGCCTGTCTTCCGCGGTACGGAGCCTGATTCAGGCCGCCGATTCGGAGCTTCCCCTTTACGACGTGAGCACAATGGAGCAGCGGCTGGCGGGTTCCATTGCGCCGCATCGTCTGAGCATGCTGTTGGTTGGCACTTTCGCGCTGCTGGGGCTATTGTTGGCGGCGATGGGAGTCTACGGCGTGATTTCCTACCTTGTAGCGCAGCGCACGCATGAGATCGGCATTCGCGTTGCGCTGGGAGCCCGCTCCGGCAACATCGTACGCATGTTTCTCTTGCATTGGCTTGATTGGATCCTAATCGGCATGACGGCCGGTACAAGCGTCAGCCTGGCGGGCACACGGATCATGTCGATCCTGCTGTTCGAGGTAAGTCCGACCGATCCTGCAACGTTTGCCGGTTGCACGGCTCTCCTGTCAGCGATTGCTCTTCTAGCATGCTATCTTCCCGCCCGCCGCGCGGCGCACACGGACCCAATCAGGGCCCTGCGGTGCGAGTGACAAGACCGGGTGGGGCGAGAAGCTGCTCGAGGCAGCTGGAGGATAGAGTCAATCCGAGGGAGGAATGAAGCACGCTGTCAACGGTTGGCCGGCCCGGAACGCTGCCCGTATCCTGAGAGACGCTGATCCATGGAGCAGCCATTCATTCGTGGCGCAGGATCTCCATCGGATCGATCTTGGTAGCGCGCCTCGCCGGGAGATAGCTTGCCGTCACGGCGACGGCAGCGAGGAGCGCGGCAACCACGAGAAATGTGAGCGGATCCGAAGGAGTCACGCCGTAAAGCTGGCTCGTGAGCAACCGTGAGAGAGCCAAGGCAGCGGGTAAGCCAAAGGCCAGCGAGACTGCGCATAGCAGGATGCCCTCACCCAATACTATGCGGAGAATATCCCGGCGGTCGGCGCCAAGCGCCATGCGCAGCCCAATATCGCGCGTGCGCGCTGCCACACGGTAGGAAAACACGCCGTAGATCCCGAGCGCGGTGAGCAGCAGCGCCAGAATCGACATTGCTGTCATCAACCCGGTGCTCAGTCGCGCGCGCCATGACACGGAAGCCAGGCGCTCGCCCATGGTCATCACGTCGTAGACGGGGAGTTCGGGATCCATGGACCGCACTTGCGCGCGCAGTGCGGGAACGATCGCGAGCGGCGCGCCGCTGGTCCGCACCGCCAGGATCCCGCCGCTGCCGGGATCCTGCAGGGTGCAAAGATAGACATCCGGCATCATCGGCGTTTCGGGAGCATGGTACGTCACGTCGCCGACCACCCCGATGATGTCCGCCTGGTGCTGGGACACCGATGGATCGGACATCGATGGATAGGCCATATGCCGCCCGAGCGGATTTTCGCCCGGAAAAAGCTGCCGGGCCGCCGTTTCGTTCAGAAGCACAACCAGCGGACTGCCGGCACGATCCCGGTCATTGAACAACCTCCCCTTCAGGAGCGGAATGCGAAACAGCCCGAAGTATTCTGGAGACACGGCGTGAATCCCTGCCTCAGAGTCGCCCCTCTTACCCTGGATCGAGATGCCAGTCACCGTAAACTGTTCGCTCAACGGAATGCTGTTCGCTGTTGCTGCGATCTCGACGCCTGGAAGTTCTGCAGCGCGCCGCCGCAGTTCGTCATGGAAAGCCAGGGTTTCCCCCCGGCCGTATCGCGTCCGTGGCGTCGCGACCCTTAAGGTGACGATGTTGCGGGTCTCTGCTCCCGCACTCGTCGCAAGTCGTTCCGATAAACTTCGGGCCATCAGGCCGGCGCCGGCCAGCAGGATCAGCGTCATCGCCGTCTGCGCCACGACGAGCACGTTTCTGGTCCGCATGTGCGGCGGATTTCCCGTGGTTGCACCGCCGCTCTTGAGCACTTCGTTGACATCCCAGCGGGCCGCGCGCCATGCGGGCAGGAATCCAAAGAGGAGCCCGGTAGCAAGCGAAGCGAGCGAAAACAGCGCGACCAGGGGCAGTTCAAATCCGAGAGTTTCCGGACGGATGGCGCGGAGGGAAGCAAACCAGACGGAAGTCTCGTCGGTCGGCAGCATCCGTCCCAGCCACGCCATTCCCCAGCGCGCGAACAGCAGGCCGACGGCGCCCCCGAGCAGCGCGAGCAAAACCGGCTCCACGAGCAGCTGCCGCATCAAAGCACGACGGCTCACTCCGAGCGCGAGCCGGATGGCGATCTCCCGGCGCCGCGCCACGCTGCGGCCCAGCAGCAGGCCGGAAAGATTCAAGCACGCGATCAACAGCAGCGCGGCGGTCGCAGCCTGCAGAATCCAGAGCGCGTTGCGCACGAGCGGATCGACCAGGGCTTCGGTCAGGGGCCGTGCCCCGCCGGACCATTTGCTGTAGGCGGTCGGGTGCTCACGTTCCATTCGGGCCACGAGCAGGCGCACTTCTTCATTCGCCTGCCGGGGACTCACGCCAGCTTTGAGACGGCCGATTGCATTCAGGTTATGCGCGTTGCGCAAAACCGGCGCCTGCGGATTGCGAAGCAGATAGGCGGCCATCGGTACCCAGACATCCGTGACGCCGCTCTCGCCCCGGAAGCCCGTCGGCAGCACGCCTACAATCGTAAAGGGGACTTCCTCGAGACGCACGGTGCGCCCGACTACACCGGGATCCCCGCCGAAGTCGCGCCGCCAGAGCCCCTCGGAAATGAGCATTACCGGGCGCTGCCAGTTCACGGTATCCTCGTCGTCTGAAAAGACCCGGCCGAGGAGGGCATCAACGCCGACAATGCGGAAGTAGCGGGCCGACACAAAGGCGCCCGTCAATCGCTCCGGACGGTCGATCCCGCCGAGTGTCATGTCCCGCGCCTGCCAGGCAGCCACGGATTCGAAGCTCTGATTCCAGCGGCGCAGTTCCTCGAATTTCGGGTAGGACCAGGACATTGGGATAGTGCCGCGTTGCTGGTCGGTCATGAGCAGATGAACGTCCATCAACCGGCCGGCGTCGCGATAGCGTACGGGACGCAACACAACGTTGTAGACCATGGTGAAAATCGCCATGTTCGCGCCGAGCCCCAACGCCAGGGTCAGGATGGTCAAAACCGCAAACAGAGGACTGCGCCGGACGAGGCGCAGCGCGAACCCAACATCCCGGCCCACGGCTTCAAGCCAGGACCAGCCCCACGTTTGCCGGCTGGTCTCCTTCAGCAGCGCAGGGTTGCCGAACTGCCGCCTGGCCGCGTAGCGCGCATCATCGGCGGCCATCCCCTCCTTCTGGTTTTCTTCGGCCGTCAACTCGAGATGGAACTGCATCTCCTCTTCGAGTTCGCGATCGAAGCGCCTGCGACGGAAGAGAACCAGCAGGTGCCGCCAGAGTCTACTCATTGCGGAGAGCCTCCATGGGATCCACCTCAGTTGCGCGCCGTGCCGGGATGTAGCAAGCCACCAGCGCCGTTGCGGTAAGCACCAAAATGATAGTAACGAAAGTCCAAGGGTCCGCCGGCCGTACGCCATACAGCAGGCTCGTGATGAAATGACCGGTCGCCGCGGCCGCAGCCAGCCCGCACGCCAATCCGATCATCATGAGCGCCAGTCCCTGGCGCAGCACCATGCGCAAAACCTCACCACGGCGCGCGCCAAGAGCGATACGGATCCCGATCTCGCGCCGCCGCTGCGCAACCAGGAAGGATATGACACCGTAGATTCCAATCGCCGCGAGCGCAAGTGCGAGGGCGCCCAGCGCGCTCAAAAGCCCTGCGATCATGCGTTCCTGGCCAAGCCCAGAGTCGCGGTACGACTCCAGCGTCGCCATTTCCGAAATCCGGATCTCCTTGTCGAGCGCAGCAACCTCGCGCCGCACAGCCGGTGCCAGCGGCAGCGGCTCGTTCGCGGTCCTCACTTCCAGGTTCATCATCCCCGAATAACTCTGGGCGAGCGGCTCGTAGTAACAGGGTCGGATCGCAGCGCGGTAATTGCGGAACTTCCCGTCTCTGACTACGCCTACGACCTGCACGGTCCGGCGTTTGTCCACCTCAAAACGCATGCCGAGCGGATCCTCCCCCGGCCAGAAATGCCGCGCCCACTCTTCATTGACAATCGCGACCGCAGGCGCGCCGCCACGGTCGTAGTCCGTGAATGCGCGGCCGCGCACGAGCCGGATTCCTACGGTTTCGAAATAGGAAAGCGAGATCACATTCCAGTCCACTTGAACGGTCCGTTTCCCGGACGGATTGCCGGCCGTGATGATCGTGACGTCGTTTCCGCCGCGTCTTCCTCCCATAGGCACGACCATCACCAGCGCCGCGCGGCGCACTCCGGGCAGCGCCTCGATGCGCGCCAGTAACTGCCGATAGAATGCCTGCCCGCGAGGTTCGGAATATTTCCGCGCCGCTATGTTGAGGCTCGTCATCAGAACCTTGCCCGGCTCCGCGGTAATATCGGTTGCGCGCGCATTTGCGAGCGTGCGCAGAAACAGCCCGGCGCCGACCAGCAGCACAACCGACAGCGCCGCCTGGCTTATCATAAGCGCGTTGCGCAGGTTCAGTCTCCGCAAGCGCACACCCGATCCTGGATCGACTTTCAGGGCAGAAGTCAGATTGACCGACAGCACGGCGCGCGCCGGCGCCAGGGCGAACACCACACCCGCAACTACAGAAACCAGGAACGCGAAAACCAGGACACGGAAATCCAACCCGGTCTCCAGCAGGAGCGGAAACCGGAACGGCAAAGGAAGGCTGGCGATGATTTCGGAAGAGAGTACGGCCACCAGGAGGCCGATGGCCCCGCCCAGCATTGACAGCACGAGGCCCTCGGTCGCGAGTTGGCGGATCAAGCGCGCGCGTCCTGCACCGATCGCGAGGCGAACGGCCATCTCCCGCTGCCGCACGGTCGAACGCGCCAGCAGCAGGTTTATGACATTGAAGCAGGCAACCATCAGCACGAGCCCGACGGCCGTTCCAAGCAGGGCAAGGGAAGTGGCGACGGTCTTGCGATAGCTAGGCAGCAACTGCATTTCATTGGCCGGGATCAATGTTGCAGTCCAATGCAGCGGGTTGTCTTTCCACCAGCTGTCCGCGGTCCGCCATAGGTCTTTCCACGGGCCCGCTTTCAACCAGGAACTCATGCGTGCAAATGCGGTATTCGCCCGCGCCAGGCTGGCGCCCGGCTTGAGGCGCCCGACGGTTTCGAGCCAGCTATTGCCGTAATTGGTCAAAAGGTCCGGTCCGCCAGCTGCAAACGTAGCGAGCGTCGGATACATCATAGTCGGTACCCAGAACTCCGGCCGGGAGGTCCTGTCCAGACGCAATCCTGAAAAACCGCGGGGGGCCACCCCGACGACCGTAAACGGGCGGCGGTTGATCGTAATGTCCCTCCCCATAATCTGCGTGTCTCCTCCGAACCGCCGTTGCCACAGGCCGTAGCTCAGGACGGCCACCGCGCGTTGATCGGGCACGCGGTCCTCTTCCGGCGCGAACCAACGGCCCAATGCGGGCCGCAGCCCGAGAAGGGGAAAATAATTGTCAGTGACGATTTCGCCCGCCAGCTTCTCTGCCTGATCGCCGAACTCCATGTCGGCATCGACCCTGCAGTAAGCTGCCAGTTCCGAAAGCGCGCTGTTGTGATCCCGATAATACGCGTAATCGGGATAGGACATGCTCTCGTAGATTTCGCTGCTGTTGTCGGGTTGATGACAGATCGATACGAGATCTTCCGATTCGCGAAACGGCAGAGGCCGCAAGAGGAGCCGGTCGATAAAACTGAAGATCGACACGTTGACGCCGATCCCCAATGCGAGCGTCAGGACAGCGACCGCTGTAAATCCAGGATTGCCTCGCAACATTCGCACTGCGTATCGGAGATCCTGGAAAAACCGCTCGGCCGAGGCCCACCCCCACATCTCCCAACCGGCCTCCTTTAGCGCTGCCGCATTTCCGAACTGCCGCCGCGCCGCATAGCGCGCTTCCTTGGCAGCCATGCCGTTTGCCTGGTTCTCCTCGGCCTGCATTTCGAAATGGAACTGCATCTCCTCTTCGAGATCGCGCTCAAAACGCCCGCGGCGGAAGAGGACTGACAGCCTTCGGCCGAACTCGCGCATCCACACGATGCCGCTCCTTTCCGATCATGCCGGCTCGATGACGCGCACGATGGCCTGCATGACCCGGGTGAAATCGGAAACCTCTGTGGCCAGTTGCTTGCGGCCCGCCGGTGTAAGACGATAAACGCGCGCCCGGCGCTTAGGCCCTGCCGGAACCCACTCTGCCGTGACCCACCCTTTCGCAAGCAAGCGCTGAAGGGCCGGGTAGAGCGATCCTTCTTCAACCCGGAGCACGTCATCCGACATGAGCTTGATCTGCCGAGCGATGGCGTATCCGTGCAACGGACCACGCGCCAGCGTCTTCAGGATCAGCATGTAGAGCGTGCCGGGTGGAATTTCGGCGCGAGACGACATTGTTTTTCTGTGCATAGACATGCTATGCATGCTAACCGCGCAATCGTCAAAATGTCAAGCCCAATATTCAGAGGGTTGTTGTCCGAATCGAGCTCGACGTAGTCTCCATAGAGACGCCTGGATCCGAGAATTGCGCTGAACGCCGACTGAGGGTCGGCTTGGATGGGCTGTGGGATGCCGGTCAGGCATGCCCGCCCCGCTCGGCGATGAGTTGCATCGCCGTTTTGCTGACGAAGATCCTGGCATGGAACCGCGATCCCCAGGAGAGTGGCGTCACGTCGCGGTACTCATGCAGCGACGTTTCACCGTGCCCGGGCTCCAGGCGCGCGCGCAGTGACGCGCGGTAGTTGGGATCGGTGGACCCCAGTTGCTGTCGCGGATTGTGGCGTGTTCGTGCTGGAGGTAAGGGTGCTTCCGGACACAGCGACCTTGCGCTTTGCGGGAAATGCTCAGGTTTGAATATTGAGATACTCTATATAAAGATGATCTTGACATTACGTCCTGATTCCATCAGACTGGGCGGCATGAAAAAACTTCAATTGCAGCGCACGGACTTGTTGCAGGGCACGCTCGACCTGTTGGTGCTGCGGACGCTGATTTTCGGCCCGCTGCATGGTTACGGAATTGCAAAAGCCATCCATCAGACATCTAACGAGGCGTTGCGGATCGAGTTCGGCTCCCTTTATCCGGCCCTCCGCCGGCTTGAATTGAAGGGCTGGATCTCTTCGAAATGGGAGACATCCGATCGCAACCGAAAGGCCAAGTTCTACCGGCTCACGTCGGCGGGGAAACGGCAACTCGTGAAAGAGGAATCGAAATGGGAGCAGTTTGTGGCTGCGATGTCTGGTGTGTTGAAATCTGATCCAAGGGTGTCGCAATCATGAGATGGTCGACCCGCCTGCTTTATCTGTTGCCCTGGGAGCGCAGAGCAGAGGATCGTGAGCTTGATGAGGAACTGCAGTCGATCGTAGACCTTGCCGCAGACGATCTTGGCTCGCAAAGCGCGGCGCGCAGGGCGCTCGGAAACCTGACGCTCGCCAAAGAAGATGCCCGTGCCGTGTCGAAATGGGCGTGGCTGGAAAGCGTGTTCGCGGACATCCAATACGCCTTTCGGGTGCTTAGGCGTGAACCGTCATTTACTGCGATTGCGGTGGTCACGCTCGGGCTGTGCATTGGAGCGAATGCCGCGATTTTCAGTCTGATCGACGCTGTACTGCTGCGAACGCTGCCGGTCCGCGAGCCGGCACGACTGATGCAATTAGAGAGCAGCACGGCATCCTACTTCGCGTGGCAGCAGTTCAGCGCCCGCTCGGGCGAGTGGATGACGGGAATTCTCGCCACGACGGTGGAGGTCCGGGATGTCGACGTTGGCGGAGGACCATTTCGGTGCTCGGTGGATCTGGTAACGGGAAACTACTTTGACTTGCTCGGTGTAACCGCCGCGCATGGTCGGACGATCACGCCCGAAGACGATCGGCGAGCGAGCCCTGCTCCTGTGGTTGTGCTCAGCCAGCGATTCTGGAGGCACTATTTCGCCTCCGATGTTTCCGTGCTGGGCCGTACCGTCCGAGTTCAAGGCCAGCCCCTCTCTGTTATAGGTATTGCACCTGCTGAATTCTTCGGAATTGAAGTCGGGCAGTCCCCCGACCTGTGGATACCGCTCTCGCTTCAACCTGCCGTGTTTCCGAATCAAAACTGGCTTGATTCTCCCAATACCAATTTCCTGGACTTCATCGGCCGGTTGCGTCCTGGAACCAACGCACAAGTGGCGGCCGACGCACTGACGCCAGTGATGATCGACATCAATGTCACCCGGCTTGGACCGAATGCTCGAATTGCCTCTCTCGAAAGGATCAAAAAGCAGAGATTGCGGCTACTCTCCCTCGAGCGCGGTAGCTCCATCTTGCGCGATCGTTTTTCCGAACCACTGAAGCTCGTCTTTGGCATGGTTGGAGTTGGCCTCCTGCTCGGTTGCCTCAACTTGATGAGCTTGCAGCTGGCTCGCGCCCGCGAACGGCGCCGCGAGCTCAGCATACGCCTGGCTATTGGAGCAGGCCGCGCCCGAGTGTTACGCCAGCTTTTGACTGAATCCCTGGTCCTCACGATACTCGGCGCCTCATTGGGTTTGCTTCTGAGCGGGCCTGCCGCGAATGCGTTGTTGGTGATGATCACATTGCGGGGAGAACCCGTGGTGATTACTGCGGGAATCAACCGCTCCGTGTTGGGATTCGTGTGTCTCATTGCGGTTGCGGCGGCCCTAATTTCCGGGCTCTTGCCGGCATTGCGCGCCATGCGGGGCCCGCTGCTCCCGGCATTACAGGCACGCGGTCGCTCGGCAGGCGCGGGGCATGAGCGCAAACGGCTAGGGCGCTCACTGGCATGCGTGCAACTTGGCCTGTCGCTTTTCCTTGCAGCTGCGGCTTGCCTGTTTTCCTTCAGCCTGCAGAAGCTGCTTCGGTACGATATCGGGCTGAACCGCAGCAATCTTGTTGTGTCGGATATGAATACGACGGAAGCAGGATACGATTTGACCCACGGCCGGTTCATCGTCGCCCGCATAGTCGAACGACTGAATTCGCTGCTCGGTGTGAAGGCCGTGACGTATTCTCAAAACGGCTTTTTTACGGGCCGAAACTCGAGTCAAAACGTGTATGTCGACGGATTTGAGCCAGTGCAAGATTCAGATTCCTCTGCATGGCTCGACCGAGTAGGCCCGCATTATTTCACGACAATCGGCGCAACGCTCGTTGCCGGTCGAGATGTTACGGAAGAAGATTTCACCGGAAGCCGGCGCGCCGCAGTGGTGAGCGAATCGTTTGCCCGGCATTTCTTCCAGCAGCGGAATCCAGTCGGGGGGATCGTTTACGTCGGCGAGAAGAAAGAGGCATGGGAGGTAGTTGGGATCGTGCGCGACATGCGAGTCGACAACGTTCGGGCAACGCCGCGCCGCTGGATCTACCTGACGAACTATCAGCCCGGAGATCGCATGTGGGGTCTACAGTTCCTGGTGCGCACATCCGGAGCGCCACTTGGCTTGGAAAACTCTCTTCGTCAGGCCATCCAACAAGTGGATCCACGGCTGCCGGTGAGGAGCATCAACACCGCTGATGAACTTCTCAACCGGACTCTGGACCGCGATCGCCTGCTCGCATTCCTCGCTGGTTTGTTTGGCGCGCTTGCGCTGGCAATTGCCGCCGTGGGCATCTACGGTCTGCTGTCTTACGAAGTGACGAAGCGTACGAACGAGGTCGGTATCCGCATGGCGCTTGGCGCGACGCGCTCGAGCATCCTAGCCTTGGTGCTGCGCGAGGTGCTTCTCGTATGTGCTGTTGGCATAACGCTCGGAAGCATTGCGGCCCTGGCGTGCAGCAGGCTTGTTGAGAAAGTCGTGTTTGGAATCGAACCTCGAAATCCGCTGCTGCTGGCGGCTGCCGCCGCGATTCTCGTGCTCGTCGCGCTCGTGGCGGCGTGGTTTCCGGCTCGCCGGGCCGCCTCTGTCGACCCAATGCTTGCGCTTCGCCACGAATGACCTAGCTCTGCGCCGGAGGCAAATGATGGACCAATGGAGAAAGCTCAAGTATTTGTTGCCGTCCCGGCGTCGCGCCGAAGAGCGCGACATGCAGGAGGAATTGAGGTCTCTGAAAGAAATGGCCGGGCCGGGGGAACTCGGCAATCTCACCCTGGCCGCGGAGGATGCCCGCGCGGTTTTCACTTGGATGTGGTTTGAGCGCCTCGGGCAGGATCTGCGTTACGCCCTGCGCTCGATGGCCCACAATAAGACCTTCACCGCGTTGGCTGTTCTGTCGCTGATGCTGGGGATCGGCGCGAACACGGCAATCTACAGCTTCATGGAATCGATCCTCCTGCGCAAATTGCCGGTTCCGGACCCGAAATCACTGGTGGTCATGAAATGGCGCGCAAAGAGCTTTCCTTCGGTTGCCACGGGATTCTCGTTTTCCACAGACGGGACCTACAGTGATCCAAAGGGAGGGAAGGTGAGCACTATCTTTCCCTATCCTGCCTTGGAACTGTTCCAGAACAACGGGGATGTCCTGTCAAGCGCATTTTGCTACTTCGTGGCACAAAGTTTCAGCGTGACAGTAAGCGAGGATACTGTGGCCCTCAAGGGACAGTACGTCTCCGGAGATTACTTCCGTGGCATGGGTGTGCGTCCCGCCGCGGGCCGCTTGATTCTGGCGGCTGACGATCAAAATGGAACGGCAGCAGTTACAGTCCTGAGCTATAGGTTCAGCGCACAGCGCTTCGGAGAAGCCGGCCGGGCGGTGGGGCAATCGATACGGATCAATAATAAACCGTTCGTTGTGGTGGGAGTAGCGCCACCTGAGTTTTTCGGCGCAGAACCTGGTTACGTGCCGGACGTCTATTTGCCGATGCATGCCAACCTGCTTCTGGAACCTTCGACCGTACTCGCTGAAGTGGCCCAGCAGTATCAGGACCGGAACTATTATTGGATCGAGGTTATGGGCCGGCTCAAACCGGGCGTGAGTCTGCCCCAGGCGCAGGCGGTGCTGGGGCCGCAATTCCGCCGGTTTGTCGAGGATTCCGCTTCAGGAGAACGCCAGCACGCGGATCTTCCTGAGTTGATGGTTCAGGACGGTGCGGAGGGGCTGGACAGCCTACGGCGACAATACGCGAAACCTGTATACGTGCTGATGGCAATGGCCGGGCTGATCCTGCTGATTGCCTGCGCCAACATTGCAAACCTGCTGTTGGCGCGGGCCGCAGCGCGGAGGCGCGAGATCGCGGTGCGGTTGAGCATAGGAGCCGGCCGATTGCGGGTCATCCGGCAGCTCATGACCGAAAGCGTGCTGCTTGCCTCGTTGGGAGGCGCCCTGGGGGTGGCATTTGCAGCATGGGGCATCCGGGTACTGACGCTGTTGCTCGCTAACGGCCGCGACAATTTCACACTTCACGCGGAGCTGAACTGGCACGTGTTGAGTGTCACGGTCGCACTCTCCGTTTTGACTGGATTTCTCTTCGGCCTGGCGCCCGCCATACAAGCAACGGGTTTTGACGTGATGCCGGCGCTCAAGGAGGTTTGGGCAAACACGCTGACTGGCAAGACTCGCCTCACGCGGAGTCGTTTCACGATGGGCAGGATTCTGGTTGTGACCCAGATTGCCTTCTCATTCCTGCTGCTTGTCGCCGCAGGACTGTTCGTACGGACTCTGTCGAACCTGCATTCCATACAGCTGGGATTCAATCGCGAAGATGTGCTCCTATTTACCATCAAGCCCCAGGCAGCCGGCTACGGGGGACCTGCGCTCAACCTCCTCTACGAGGACCTGCAGCAGAGGTTGAGCCAGGCGCCAGGCGTCCGCAGTGCAAGTTTGTCCTCCCTTCCGCTGCCGACGGGTGGAGGGACGTTGGTCGCGGTCACTTTGCCTGGAGTTCTGAATCCCTCTTCTTCGACTGGAGGTTCTTCTCGAAGCCGGGCAGGCGTGTTCAATGTCGGGCCGGCGTTCTTCGAGACAATGCAGATTCCGCTTACGGCAGGCAGGGAATTCAGCGCGCACGACCGGGCAGGAACGATCCCGGTCGCGATAGTTAACGATCGGTTCCTGAAGGCATTTGGTTTGGAGCATCCGGTCGGCAGCACGTTCGCTATTGGGAAGGCTTCCTATCAGATCGTCGGAGTTGTCGGGGACGCAAAGTTTCTAACATTGCGCGAAAATTACCGCCCGATGATTTATCTTCCCTACATGCAGAATGTCCGCCTCCCTCTCCAAATGACCTATGAGGTGAGGACTGTTGGCGGCGCATTGAACTATGCCAACATCGTGCGTCAGATTGTGCGGCAGGTAGATTCGCGCCTGGCGATTTCCGGATTGGAGACGCAGGGCGCGCATATTGATCAGGCGATAAATACCCAAATCACGCTTGCCCGGCTCTGCACGGCATTTGCCATGCTGGCGCTACTGATTACCTGCGTGGGTCTATACGGAACCGTCGCATTTCTTGTCGTGCGTAGGACCAGCGAAATCGGCATCCGTATGGCTATCGGCGCACGGCCTGCCGGGATTATCTGGATGGTGCTGCGCGAGGTCTTTGCTCTTGCCCTGGTAGGGTTGGCGATCGGAGTTCCGACTGCGCTGGCCGGAACGCGCGCCGTCAAATCGTTCTTGTACGGGATTCAGCCAAATGATCCAGTATCAATAACGGCCTCGATCGTAGTCCTGTTCTTAGCAGGATTGGCTGCCGGCTATCTGCCTGCCCGGCGGGCATCGAGGATCGACCCAATGATGGCGGTTCGCCACGAGTAGTTAATCGCTTTGGCCTGCTACTTGCCGACAAGATGCGCCGGCAGAATCGAGTCCTGCCATTACCCTCCGATCAGAATAGCGAGGCAAAGCATGATCGCCGCCGATTGGCAACGCAGGATGACTTCCACCTTGTGGAGCCGGTTTTGCGCCCCTGCCGCCTGAAAATGGGGGTGCTCGAGCTATTCGGCACGGAGCACGACGATTGGATCGACGCGTGCCGCACGCCGTGCAGGTAGGTAGGCCGCGATGAGTGCGGCTCCGACGACGGCGACCCCGGCCAATACCAGCGTTGTCGGATCGTGCGTATCGACCTTGAAGAGCTGGGCCTCGGCCAGCCGGGCCGCCCAATGCGTTGCCAGAAGGCCAAGTACGAGGCCAACCGCAACCGGCAAAAGCGTCTGCCTCAGAA
>Ga0315289_10006387_pt1 | contig 17330 bp, 22 predicted proteins | sample YL17G11_40_MG_FD_203452 | JGI IMG/M metagenome (GOLD analysis project Ga0315289, IMG submission 203452) | Sediment microbial communities from Yellowstone Lake, YNP, Wyoming, USA - YL17G11_40 | ecosystem: Environmental > Aquatic > Freshwater > Lake > Sediment | place: USA: Wyoming | collected... | reverse complement strand
GGCCGCCCTTGCAGCCCTGCTGGTCGGTTGCCTGGCCTCACCGGCAACCACCTCTCCCACCTTCGTCGCACCCACAGCCGCTGCAACCTCTGCCGGCATGGTCCGGACACCTTCCGCCGTGTCCACTCCCACGGAAGCGCTCATGGACATGAGCGGCCTCCGTCTCGAGCCGGGCACGCTTGTCCCCTTCTGGTCGCTCTACATGCTCACCGCCAGCGATGGATGGGGGACGGCTGCGTGGCACATCTTCAGGACGGAGGACGGCGGGCATGGCTGGCTGGATGTGACCCCACCCGATCGCCAGTTGAGGGATGGCGACAAGTACTACCGCGCTTATGCCTCCTTCCCAGCGCCGTTGACGGCCTGGGTGACGCTGATCGATCCCCTGTCGCCGCCGGAGGACATCGGGGTGTGGACGACGCGAGACGGCGGCACAACGTGGTCCCGCTCTTCCGCCGGCGCTCCTCTGCCCGGCGTGGAGGTCCTCTCGCTGCTGAGAGCGGTCGACGATTCCACCGCCTGGCTCCTGGTGGACGCCGTCATCGAGCCCTCAGCCGACATCCATGCCTCCCGCCTTTACCGAACGGTGGACGGAGGAGGGTCCTGGGCGGAGACGAGCCTGCCCTCCGCCAAGCCCGTGGACATGGAATTCTTGAACGGAACGACCGGCTTCATTCTGGAGGCGCTCAGCGGCGAAGAGCAGACGGACCTCATGGTCTGGCGGACGCAAGACGGCGGCGCAACCTGGAGCGCCACGCCCATTGCCCCGCCCGCCGACGACCCAGCGTTCTTCGAACGACACGGCGTCTGCGACCGGGTCGGCCTGTCTGTCACCCCGGACGGGTGGGTTGCGGTCACGATTGAGTGCCCGCAGTCGGATCGGGCCCACTACCGATCGGGTGACCACGGCAGCAGCTGGGCCAGCGTGCCGTTGCCGCCACCCTCCGACGGAGCCAACCAGGTAGTGTGGTTCAGCGCGCGTGACGGTCTGCAGCTGGGCAGGCGCATGTACCGGACCGAGGATGGCGGCGGGGTATGGTCTCACTTCAAGACCGTCGACTGGATGGGGACCTTCAGCTTCGCGGATCCCGTTTCGGGCTGGGCCATTGCCGAGTCGGGACCGAGGGTTGCCTTTGTCCACACCGACGATGCGGGTGCCTCCTGGGAGGAGTTGGACCCGCGCATCGTCGCCGCCGGCCCCGGGCGCCTCTCAGACCTTGATACCTCAAGTGACACCCCCGCCCCGCTCGGGGTGCCGGTCGAGTTCTTCGACTCCTTCCTGATCACCGTCCAGGACGTGATCATCCCGGCGGATGACTACGTGAGCCAGGCAACTCCGGGGTATCCACCGCCCTCGGCCGGATTGGCGTACGTGGCGGTCACGCTTTCCATTGCGTGCACGACCCCCGGGGACGGCACGTGTATCTTCCTCAAGGAGAACGACCTGTTCGCCCTCCGGGACGAGGGAGAGGAGACCTATACGGCCCTCGAAGGCCTGGCGGGTCATGAGACGCTCCTGCCTTCCTCCCTTGCTCCGGGAGAGGAGATCGAGGAAACGATGATCTTCGCCGCGCCCGCAGACGCCTTGGGCCTTGTGCTCCTCTTCAGCCGATTCGGGTGGGGCGAGGCCTACTTCGCGCTGCGCCAGCGAAACGCCCGGGTGGGGCGGTCATGGCGGTACCTCAGGAAATCAGATCGGCGCCGAGGTCACGCGGCGGTTGATCCCGCCTGGCCATCATCCGGACGAATGAGTCGGCTCTACCGCCGCCCACCCACGGTGGGCCAGGAAGCGCTTCGGGACAACCACAATCGCAGATGCGAGGAACAGCACTGAGGTCCTCGCCAACACGGAGGGCAGATGGCTACAGAGCTACGCGTCCTCTAATTGCTCGTGATCGCATGCCTGGGGCTTGGTGGCTGTGGACGAACGGCCTGCGGCGGGGTCCCGATAAGAACATCCGGGACGAACGGGCTGCAGCCGACCAGGCGGGCGCCGCTCTCTATGGGCTTGCCTGGCCCGCCGGCCTGACGCACAATCCTGGTGAAACTGCCTGCTTCCGCCAGGCAGCTTCCGGCATAGAGCGCCCTGCCAATAACGTAAAGCCTGCGGCGGGAGCTTGTCAGCTCGAGAACGTTAACCCGCTCGGAGGTCAGTGGAAGATGGCCTCCAACTTGTGCCCAACACCTTGAGGAGCACAATGGAGTCAGCCACGAAGATGCGCAGTGTCATTGCCCGCCTTGGGGTCGTTCTGCTCCAGTTGCTCATGACGCAGGTAGTGACCTTCCTGGTCTCCCTGCTCGTGATTGACATCGAGGGTTTCCAGAAGTCTCATTCAGGCCTCTTTGCTCTGATCCTGGGCGCAACTTTCACGACAGGTGTCTTCCTGGCCGGATGGTTGGCGCTGAGGCGGGGATGGCTGAAGGAAGAGCCGATGTACCTGGCGAGGTTTCTTGCCACGCTCCTGGGGGCCTATGTCCCGCTGGCCGTTGCGCTGATCCTGTATCGCTTCCTTGAGCCGGGCAATCCTTGGTTCTTCATCTCCATGTTGGCAAGTATCTTAGGCTTCCACCTTCCTGGCTGGGCTAGGAAGGCGTAGGTGCATCACCGTCGACTCGAGAGCGCGCGGTGTTGTGCGTTGTCGATCGCGCTTGGGGCTTCTTGAGCGCTCGGGCGGCGCCTATAGAGTTACCTGCCAGGCCCGCTGGCATGGCCTAGAGGCATAGGCAAGTTGCCCGTTTCCACCGGGCAGCTTCCCGCACAGGGCGCCCCGCCAACAACGTAGGGCCTACGGCGGGACCCCGGTAGGAGCATCCGGGACGAACGGCCTGCGGCGGGACCTTGTCAGCTCGAGGCCGTTCGGCCGCTTTCCGCCGAGATCAACACTGCTCTGGTCGGCCTGACGGTCGAGGTCTTTGTGGCAGACCGCCACCGCGACCGATGGAAAGGCCGGACGCTCACGAACAAGATCGTCTTCCTCGAGTCGAATGGCGATCGGCCGGGGAAGCTCGTGCCCGTGCGTGTCGATTGGGCAGGCGCATGGAGCCAGGTCGGCAGCCGGATCAATCCCGGCGCAGCGGTTTTCCGCACAGCCATCCCCGCCTGACAGCCATCGAACTCCCGGAGTAGCATCGCAGCGGCCGGCGTGGATCTTTCCACCCTTCTCACGCGCGGCCCGGAGAAGTTCGATTGAACGTACGAACGAGAATCACCATCGCCGTCTCGCTCACTGCCGGACTTGCATTCCTGGCGTCGTGCAACATGCCTCGCCCGCCGTCTCCGCAGCAGGTCGCCCAGACGGCCGCCGCCGAGACCGCCTCCGCACAACTGACCCTGGTCAGCCTGGCAACGCCGACCGTGCCGCCGACCAACACCCCGACGCCGCCCCCGGCAACCACCACTCCTACCCCGTCGCCCCAGCCTACAGTGACCGTCGGCTGCGACGACTCTTCCCAGTTCATCTCGGACGTCACGATCCCCGACAACACGGTGAGGAAGCCGGGTCAGAGCTTCCGAAAGACATGGCGGGTTCGCAATTCGGGCAATTGCGATTGGACCACGTCCTTTGATGCGGTCTTCATCGACGGATCCTCAATGGGCGGGCCCGCCGCTGCGCCCCTTGCGGGCGCGGTACCCTCCGATGGCACCATCGACATCTCGATCGACCTGACTGCACCGGCGACGAACGGAGTCCACCGCAGCAACTACCAGATGCGCAACGCCGGCGACACCCTCTTCGGAATCGTGTTCTACGTTCAGATCCTCGTCGGCCCCACCCCGACGCCAGCCGACGGCGTCTATCGATCGGGAAAGCTCACGATCGACAACGGGGCTTCGGTTGATTTCGACGCCGGGAACAGCGCCGGCGACCCGCGGCGCGACGTTTGGGTGCACTATGTGTCCGACTCCGAACGCTATTTGGAGCCCACGAACGGCGCCCTCCTGAAGGAGATGTCGGGGACACCCAGCTACGACGACTGCAAGGGGGCTTCCCTCGGCAGCGGCGCCGTGAACTTCACCGACTTCGACACGCAATCCTACTTCTGCTACAAGACGAGCGCCGGGCGCTACGGACGCTTCCAGGTCGAGAGGATCGAGGCGGACTCCATAGGCTTCGATTTCCGAACCTGGGACTGAGTCCGCCACCACGCTCGACGGTCCCCATCTCCGATCGGGCCGCCCCTTCCGCTCTGGGAGTGGGTGAGCAGCGGGGCATGCGGCGGGGTCCCGGTAAGAACATCCGGGACGAACGGCCTGCGGCTGATTCGGCGGCGCCGCTCTCTCGGGCCTTGCCTGGCCTGCTGGCGTGCCGTAGAGTTGGGAGGAGCTGGCAGCTTCCACCGGGCAGCTTCCGACACATGCTGGCGTGCCTTGTGGCTCGAGGCCGTCGGCGAGAGCGGTCCGGCAGCCGCGTAACCATGGCTAGAAGCGCCGGCCGGGAGGAATGAACGATGAGCATCCAGGGATCGATGTCGGAGCTGAAGCAGTACTTCCGATTCCCGTTCCAGGACCGCGAGTCGCGCTCAAGATTCGCCCTGGGGTGTGCCCTGATGCTCGCCGGCTACGTCTTCCCCATCATTCCTGGGCTCCTCGTCTACGGGTATGCCCTGCGAATCCTCCGGCTCAGCGCCAGGGGTGAAGCTCCCTCCATGCCGGCCTGGGAAGATTGGCCCGGGCTGCTGAGCCTTGGGTTCCGAGGCACCATCGTCCAGCTCGCCTTCACCTTGCCGGCCCTGGCTGTCTTCCTCGTGGGTTTCACCGCGTACTTCGGCGCCATCATCCCCTTCTCGATTGCCTCGAGCACAGAGGCAAGCGTCAGTGATCCGGCAATCCTGCTTGTCTTCGTTGCGATGCTGATCCTGATGCTGTCCATCGTCATTGGATCCGTCCTGTTCGTACTGGGCATCCTCCCGCTTCCCGCCTCCGTTGCTCACTTCGCAGCCCAGGACAGGCTCGCGGCTGCATTCCGCATCCGGGAGTGGTCGCGCATCCTCTCGGCCAACAAGCTCGGATACTTCGTCGCGTTCGTCGTGGTTAGTGGGGTCTTCGGGATTGCCTACTGGGCGTTCATGATCCTGTACTCCACCGTGGTCCTTCTCTGCTTTGGCTTCCTCGTCGTTGTGCCGGCCGGCCTTTACACAATGCTGGTCGGCGCAGCGCTCTTCGGGGAAGCCTACCGCGACGGAGCCGAATCGCTCCAAGCGCGAAGCGAGGCGGCGACAGGAACTGCCATCGCTGCCTAGTGCGCACGTCGCTGCCCCGATCGACAGCTCGCTGACGCCCGCTGAAGATGCCAGGATCTTCGGCCTCGCCCCGCGCGCCGAAGGCTCGGCGCACCACAGCCTGGCTGTCGACGTGATGTAGACTGGGGAGGGTCTGCACGCTTGCGCCGGATTGTCTCGCGCAGAGCGCGCGGGACTTCGTTGGCACAAGGTCGCCGGCGAAGGAGCGGACCCGTGGCGCTGGTGGGAATTCCCGTAGGAGGAGAGGCATGCCCCCAACACCGTCCGAACTGAAGGCAACCTTCCAGGCGCTGCGCGCGTTGCTCGAGCGCTACCGGCCCCCGCTGGTGCCCAAGATGGACGATGCCAGCCATTTCGACCTGTGGTCCGAGAAGGACATCGTGATCGCCGGCCGCAAACGCACGGAGGTGTACTTCGCCGGTGCGATCATCCAGAAATCGTACGTCGGCTTCTACTACATGCCGGTCTACACCAATCCGGAGATGAAGAAGATCTTCGCGCCGGAGCTGCTGGCGCTGCTCAAGGGCAAGTCGTGCTTCCACGTCAAGATGCTGGGTGCGAAGCTGGAGACGCAGATCCGGCGGGCGCTGGCCGCAGGCTTTCGACTGTACAAGAAGCGCGGGTGGGTCTAGCGCCGGAGAGATGGCGTGCCGGCACAGGCTTCTTCGCCCGGGCCGGGCGCATGGGTACGTTAGGTGCCGCGCACGCAGAGCGGACGGCACGGACATCGGGGGAGGGATCGATGCCGAAGGTCGCGATCAACACACCGGCGCCGGACTTCAGCCTGACGGATTTCCGCGGCAACAGGGTCCGGCTGTCCGATTTTCGGGGCAAGTCCCCAGTGGTGCTGGTGTTCAACCGCGGTTTCCTTTGACCGTTCTGCCGCCGGCACATGGCGCAGTTGCGCCAGGACCATCACGAGTTCGTTCGGCGGGGAGCACAGATCCTCGTCATCGGCGCCGAGGACGCCTCGGCCTTCGCCGGCTACTGGCAGGAAAACGACCTGCCCTTCATCGGGCTACCGGACCCTCAACACACCGTGCTCAAGCTCTTTGGGCAGGAAGTGAATCTGTTCAAGCTCGGCCGGATGCCGGCCCAGGTCGTCGTCGACCGCCAGGGCATAGCCCGATACGTCCACTATGGGCACAGCATGGAGGACATCCCGGCGAACGCCGAGATCCTGGAGATCCTGGATTCGCTCGAGAGTGTGCCGGCCTGAGACGGGTGGCGGGTGGGCATCGATGCACGGGCACGGCATGGACCGTGCCCCCATTCGCCAGGCTCCGCCAGCCCGGCTGTATCAGCCAGGAGTACAGCGGCCCCAACCCGCCCTGCGCCGAATGCAAGCCGGATGTAGGATTGCGGACCGTACCGGCAAGCCCCCAGCAAGGCGCCGCGTCTACACTATTACCGGTTGCCCGCGTCGCGCCGGACGACCTGGCCATCGTGCCTTGGAGCGCCGCCTGAATGTCGACCGTCCTGATCGTAGACGACGACCCCCTGTTCCGCGAAGTGGTCGCTGAGATCCTCACCGCCGCCGATCACCGCGTTCTGCTCGCCTCCGGGGTCCACGAGGCGCTGAGGTTGATCCGTCTCGACAAGCCAGAGGTCATCCTCACCGACCAGATGATGCCGGATCTCGATGGCCTGAGCTTCATCCATCGCCTGCGATCGGACCGCGAGTGGGCAGACGTGCGTGTCATCGTCGTATCGGCCAAGGCTGCTCCAGAGGATATCGAACGGGCACGGAATGCCGGGGCGAACGACTACCTGGCCAAACCGTTCTCGGCGGCCGAGCTGCGCGCCAAGCTCGAGAGGCCGCGCTTGCCTGTGACTTAGCTCGCCTCCGGGGACGATTTCCCTGGAATGGGACGGGGCCGCCTGACCGGTTCGGTCAGGCGGCCCCGCGTCGGCAGCGCAACGTCCTACCTACTTCTTCGACACCGTCTCAAACGGGTTCAGTTTGCGGATCTTGACCAGAAGCCGCTCGCGCACCTTGCTGTCCTGCGTGGTCTTGAACTTGGTCTTCAGCGCCCGGAGTTTCCCCACCCGGCGCCGGCGGCGCTCGAGCAGCTTCTGCTTGGCTGTCATTGGCATGGTCTCACCTCCCGCGGGTACCCACTATAACGGAAAGCCGGGCGCGCTTCAACAGCAGCTTTCCCCGACTTCCGAAGTCCGCCGGACTTCGGAAGTCGGGCTGCGGCTTGACGGACAGGCCGCCAACCGCTAGAATTCGGACCAATCAACTCGCATCGTGAGGGACCCGGGATGAACGTGCGGCGTGTGGTGGTGTGGCTGGTGTCGTTGGGGTTTGGGACGGCGTGCGTGCTGGGCGCGCTGCGCCTTTTCGACACGACGCTCGAGAAGTTCGCCCTGTCGAATGCGCTGCTCGTGTTCCTGTCGATGGGCGCACTGGCCTTCATCTGGCTCGATTTCGTCTTCCGCACCCAGGACCTCCGCTCCTGACCTGGCGCGCACTCTCTCCCCCAACAACGCAAAGTCCCCTGACGGGGGCTTGGTCTTTTCCCTGCCGGCGAGCAGACGCCGTCTCAGGCGGCGGCGAACTCGGCGATCTGGCGGATCAGCTCCTCCGGGTCGATGTCCTTGAGCAGGTAGGACTGGGCACCGGCGCGCATGGCCGCCTGCGCCTCCCACTCGGATGGATACGAGGTGAGCACCAGGACCTTTGGAGGGTTGGGGATCTCCGCCGCTTGGCGGAGCACTTCCAGACCGAGGCCATCGCTGCGCTTGACCTCGATCAGGACGACGTCCGGCTGGCCACGCCGGATGTCGCTCAACGCCTCATCCGCATTGCCGCTGTGTCCGAGGATCTTGATCGCGGCAGCCCGACTCAGCCGATCGGCGAGAGCCAGACGGACCGAGTCGTGTTCGTCAACGATGTAGACGCGTGCCCTGACCACGTGCGCCGCTCTTCCCCGGAGGTGCACCCAGTATAGGCACCGGCCGGCCGGTGTCTCCAGTGACCTACGTCCCGCGGTGCGGAGCGAATGTCAGGCGGGAGCGGCCGGCGCGGTCTCCCGGCGTCCCGGCAGACCTACGGTGACGGTCGTCCCCTCACCTGGGCTGGAGACCACGCTCAGGCTCCCGCCGACGTTGCGCGCCCGCCCGCGCATGTTGGACAACCCATGCCCCAGCGGCCCGGCCGAGGACTCGGCGGCGAACCCGCGGCCGTTGTCGATGATCTGGAGCATGATGCCGTGGCTGCCCGGCCGCAAGCTGACGAGGACGCGAGAGGCCTGTGCGTGCTTGGCCGTGTTGGCCAGCGCTTCTTGTGTGATCAGGAACAGCGCCGTGCGCTCCTCCCGTCCCAGGTCGAGCAGCGCCGCCGACTCGATCTGCAGGTCGGCCTCCACCAGCGTATTGGCCTTGAACTCGCGCACCAGGCGGGTCAGGGCTTCGACCAGGTTGTCGGTCGAGATGCGGCTCGGCTGCAAGTCGAGGATGTAGGAGCGAATATCGCGGATGATGGCGTTCAGGCCGTCGATCGCCTGCTCCAGGCGCACGCCGGCTTTCTCGGCCGATTCGCGCATCAGCAGGCGTGTGTAGTCCAGGGTCAGCCCGACGGCGTAGATCGACTGGATAATGCCGTCGTGCAGGTCCATGCCGATGCGCTCGCGTTCTTCGAGCACCGCCAGCCGGCGGGCCTGCCGGTACAGGCGCGCGTTCTCCACCGCCACGCCGACGCCGGCGCCCATGGCTTCCAGCTGGCCGGCCTCGCGGGGACTGATGGTGCGCTGGCCGCGGAAGGCCAGCGTCATCACGCCGACCACCTGGCCGCGCGCCGCCAACGGCACGCCCGCCAGCGTGCCGATGCCGTCCTCGGCGTGGTACAGCGGGTCGATCTCAGGCTGGTGCGTCCAGGCCAGCTTGTGAGCCGAGGCGACAGCGCCGACGAAACCCTCGCCATGCCGGAAGTGATCGCTCTCCCAGAAGCTGGCATCGGTCCGCCCACGGTGGACCGCCAGATGGTAGAAGCTCTCGTCCTCCTCCATGACGAAGACCTCGCCGGCTTCGGCACCGAACAGGCCCATGACCCGCTCGAGCATGCTCTCCAGGAGGGGCTCGAGCTCCATGGCCGAGCTGACAGCGGTGGCCAGCGAATTGAACAACTCGAGCTCTTCGTTGCGCTGGGTGAGCTCGGTCTCGCTGCTGAGCACCTGCTTGTACAGGAAGGCGTTCTCAATCGCCGCTGCGGCATGTGCGGCAAGCATCTCGATCAAGCGTTGATCTTCGGGCGAGAACTCGGCGGCCCCCTTCTTGTCGGTCAGGTAGATCTGGCCCAGCGGTTTACCGTAGGCGGCGATGGGCACGCCAAGAAACGAGGACATCTGCGGATGGCCGGGAGGGAAGCCGGCGGCCATCGGGTGCCGGCGCAGGTCCGGCAGGCGGATGGACTGGCCGGAGCGCAGCATTTCGCCCAGCAGTCCCTTGCCCACCGGCTGGCTCTCGATGCGCGCCATCTCTTCGACCGACATTCCCAGGGCGATGAAGGCTTGCAGGCCTCCGGCCGAATCGGGGACGCCGAGAGCGGCGTAGCGCGCGCCCGAGAGGTCTTTGGCCGCCTGCGTGATGCGCTGCAGCACGCCGTCGAGGGACAGGTCGGAGTACAGGCTGAGCGTGGCGCGGTGCAGCGCCCGCATCACGGCCTCGGCGTCGGCCCCCGGCGGGTGCGCGGTGAGTGAGTTGTCATCGTTCGGATGCTGGCTGGCCACAGAACCCTACCACCTGGGCTATTCTACCGCAGGCCCGGCCCCATCCGCCGGCGCCCCGGCGCAAGGCATTACAATCTCCCGCTATGGCTTTTCTGCGCGCCCTCCGCAACCGCTCCTTCGCCCTGCTGTGGGGAGGGCAGACGATCTCTCGCCTCGGGGACAGCCTGTACCGCATCGCCCTGTCCTGGTGGATCCTCGAGGAAACCGGCTCGGCCGCGGCCATGGGCGCCCTGGCGGTGTTCTCGCTCGTCCCGATGCTGCTCTTCCTGCTGGTAGGCGGCGTGGTTATAGACCGGCTGCCGCGCTTCCGTATCATGCTGGCCTCGGACGCGGTCAACATGCTGGTTGTGGCGCTGGTCACGCTGTTGGCGTTCACCGACCGCCTGCAACTCTGGCACGTGTATGCCGTCAGCGTAGTTTTCGGGCTGGCGGAGGCGTTCTTTACCCCGGCGTACATCGCCTCGGTGCCTCAGGTCGTCTCCGCCGAAGATCTGCCGAGCGCCAACTCGCTCACCAGCCTCTCGTGGCAGGTGTCGGGCGTCCCGGGGCCGCCCCTGGGCGCCATCATCGTGGCCGCTGGCGGCACGGCGACCGCCTTCGGGTTCGATAGCCTGTCCTTTTCCTGGTCGCGGCCGGCTGCTTGCTCCCCCTGCGGCATATCCGCCCGCCGGCGGCGGTAACCGGGCAGCGGTCCTCGCCGGTGGCCGAGATGCGCGACGGGTGGGCCACGGTCCTGGCGGCGCCCTGGCTTTGGGTGACCATCTTGATCTACGCCTTCATCAACGTCACGGATTCCGGTCCGCGCAATATCGCCTTGCCCTTCCTGCTGCACGACGTCATGGGGCTGGAGGTCGAGGCGCTGGGCCTGGTGGCTTCCGCTTTCTCCATCGGCTCGGTCACCGCCGCCATCCTGCTGGGGAGGCTGAAACGCATCCGACGCCGCGGCTCGGTGATGTACGCCTCGATCGTCCTCGGCGGCCTGATGATCGTGGCCTACGGGCTGGCGCCCAACCGGGCGGTGCTCCTGGGAGCGGCGTTCGTCTACGGCGTGTCGTTCTCCTGCATCGCCCTGATCTGGACCAACACGCTGCAAGAGATGGTGCCGGCGGAGAAGCTTGGTCGCGTGTCGAGCATCGACGCCCTGGGATCATTCCTCCTGATGCCGATCGGGTTTGCGCTGGCTGGCGTGCTGACGGACAAGATCGGCCCGGTGCAAGTGTTTGTCATCGGCGGATGTACCACCATCGCCCTGGCCTTCCTGGGCTACTTGCATCCGGCGGTTCGCAGGCTCGACTGAGGCATCCTCATCCCGAGAGCAGCTGATCGATGACCCTTCCGTCGATCCACCTCCGGCTGGCTTCGGCGCATGACAACCGGCTTCTGGCCGAGCTGGGGGTGCGCACCTTCCGCGACACTTTCGGCCCCGACAACACGCCGGAGGACATGGCCGCCTATTCCTCCGCCGCCTTCGGCCCCCGGCAACAGGCCACCGAACTGGCCGACCCCGGCACGGTCTTCCTGATTGCCGAGGCCGGAGGGGAGACGGTCGGATACGCGCGGATGAAGCAGGGCCCGGCCCCGGAGTGCATCGCCGGCACCCAGCGGATCGAGATTGTCCGCCTGTACGCCGTCACGGCCTGGATCGGCCGCGGCGTGGGTGCGGCGCTGATGCGCGGCTGCCTGATGCAAGCGCAGCAACGGGGCTGCGATGTCATCTGGCTGGATGTGTGGGAGAGGAACACCCGGGCGATCTCCTTCTACCATGCGTGGGGCTTCGTCGAAGTCGGCACCCAGCCGTTCGTGCTGGGATGCGATGTCCAGCATGACCTGCTGATGGCGCGGGCTGTGGAGATCAAAGGCCGCGTGGGCGCAGGGGTTCGCGCCGGACCGCCCCCCGGCTCAGGATGACCTCGAGGCGGCGCCGTTCGACATCCAGCTCATCCAGGCCAAGAACCCTCGCTGACACGGCACGGAGGGCCGACACATGAGCACCAAGCACCCCGGCCTGTTCTTCCGCGATCGATCCGCGTGGCGCGCGTGGCTGCGCGCCCACCACACGCACGCGGCCGAGGCCTGGGTGGCACACGTCAAGAAGGACTCCCGCCGGCGAGGACTGGCGTACGAGGATGGCGTGCAGGAGGCGTTGTGCTTCGGCTGGATCGACGGCCTCACGCACGCACTCGATGCCGACTTCTTCTTGCAGCGCTACACGCCGCGCAAGCCAGGCAGCCTATGGTCTGAGAGCAACACGGCGCGTGTGCAGAAGCTGATCCGCCAGCGGCGGATGACCCGCGCCGGGATGCGGCACGTCGAGGCGGCGCAGGCCGACGGACGATGGCAGGCTGCGACCCAGCGTCAAGATCCATCCTGGATCCCGGAACCCCTGCGGGCCGCGCTCGCCTTGCAGCCTGGAGCTCTGGAGGCCTTCCAGGCACTCCCGCCCTCCCAGCGCCAGATGCACGGCTACGCCGTCGAATCTGCAAAGCGGCCAGACACTCGGGCGAAGCGCATCCAGGCGGCGATCGACGCCGCCATGCACCGACAGACGTCCCGGCAGCAGGGCGATACCTCCCCACGCAGGCCCTCTCGGCGCAAGGGGTCATCCGACCCGGGCTAGTCCCCGCCCATCGCCACGGCGAGGCGGGACGATCCTTCGGTGGCGCGGACCCGGTGCGAGGCCCCAACCGGCCCCCACTCCAGGTCACTCCAACACCCCGCCGTCGGATGACCTGTGCTAGAGTGAAGGGCGACGATTCTGCTCCTCCCCAATCGCATCACTGAGACCGGCCCGAGTCCGGAGGTCCCCTTGAACCAGCGTGTTCGGGCAGCCGTCATCCTCCCTCGCGGCTCGAGCTTGCTCCTCGTCCAACATGTTGACCCAGGGACGAGCGCCGCGTGGTGGGTCCCGCCTGGCGGGGGGCTCGAGGAGACCGATGAAACCGTGCTTCAGTGCGCACGGCGCGAGACCACGGAAGAGACGGGACTGCACGTGCGCCTCGGCAAGTTGGTCTACTTGCGTGAGTTCTGTGTGGCCGCCACGCACACGCGCCACCTCGAGCTCTTCTTTCTAGGTGACGTGACCGGCGGCACGCTCACAATGGCCAATGTCCGGGGCACAGGGCCCGACGAACACATGATCCGTGAGGTCCGCTGGGTGGAAAGGCGGGAGATGGCGGGTCTGACCGTGTACCCCGAGCACCTGGCGGATGGATTCTGGGCCGACCTCGAGCGCGGCTTTCCCGAGGTTCGCTACCTCGGTGCCCAGCTTGGCTGAGATCCTGGCCGCGTGTTGAGACGCCCGGGGATTCGCCCGCCTTGCCTGGGGCGTGCGGGGGGCTAGCCGCCGGGATCCGGGCAGTGCTCGACTCGGGAGGGCAGGATGCGAGACCGGATCATCATCGGTTGCCTGCTGAGCGCCGTTCTTGGCTTGACGGCCTGCCAGCCGGCCCCGCCAACGCCGCAGTGGGCCAGCGTGAACGTGACCTTTGACATGGGCGGAGGCGGTTCCGGTTTCGCCGCGTCGCTCTTCGCACAAGAGGTTGCGAGTGGCAGGACCTTCAAGGGCTTCTACCCGGCGGGATCGCACGGGCTGGTGGTGATGCCGACCTCCGCGCCGATCCTCGTCACCGTCGAGGCGCCGGGCACGTATGTGTTCTATGCCACACTGATCGAGGCGCCCGACGACTACCAGTTCGGCGCCACCGAGTGCGGCGCCGGGGCCGAATGCAGTTCGACTGGCCTGGTCGCCATAGACGTCGTCCCGGGAGGCACCTACAGCGTGACGATCGCCGATCGCTCGGCACCCATCCCCACGCCGGGAGTACCGGTGACGGTACCCTGGCACCGCTGACCGCCAACGCCGCGAAGGAGGCGTGGGCGGGAACAGGCACGATCATGAACACTACGCTGCAATGGGTGGAGAGCGGGCTGCGCTGGCTTGGGGCGCTGGCCGGCCTGGGCACGCTGGTGCTGGCTCTGCTGGCGATGGCGAGCTCGGTCCGCCGCCCGGCCGGACGGGAGGAACCTGGGGCCCGTCTTGCTCTCAGGCTCCCGATCTTGCTTGCCGCGACGCTGGCGTTCTTCGCCGTCGGCGCGTGGCTGTGGCGGTCCCTGCCATGGCGGCCGGAGGCAGCTTGGCGCGCGCTCCTGATGATCCTCGGGAGTCTGCTTCTGTTCGGCGGCTGCCTGCTGTACCTGTGGGGCCTGCGAACGCTGGGGCGAATGTTCGCGCCCTCCAGCGGCTTCGGCGTCCGGCTGCAGGCCGGGCACCGGCTGATCGACTCTGGACCGTATGCGATCGTGCGGCACCCCATGTACCTGGCTGTGGTGATGGCTGCCTGGGGCAGCCTCCTGCTCTACCGGACCTGGGCGACGCTCGGCTTCGCCGTCATCATGCTTGGCCTCGTGGTGCGTGCCCGACGTGAAGAACGCGTGCTGGAAGCCGAGTTCGGGAACCGCTGGCGTGAGTATGCCGTACGCGTCCCGGCCTGGTTGCCCCTCCGCCCCCAGAGCCGGCCGCCCGGCGCACCCGACCGATGAAGCTCGCCACAGCGCATTCTGTGGCATCCTTCGGACCCGAGCGCGGGCCCAAGGAGCGCCACGACTCGCCCCGTTGAGATCGATCCATGATACGAGTCGCCCTGATCCACTGGAATGCCACCGAAGCCAGAGACCGGGCGGCGCTGCTTCACAGCCTTGGGTACGTGGTCAGCGCCAGACGGCAACCGCCTCCCGAGCTGATCCGCTCACTCGCCAAAGCACCGCCCGCCGCTATTGTGATCGACCTATCCCGCTCGCCCTCGCAAGGGCGGGACCTCGCCGTGCTGCTACGGCAGCGCACAGGCACGCGGTGTACCCCGCTCGTGATCGCGGGCGGCGAGGGCGAGGCTGTCCGCCGCGTGCGCAAACTCCTTCCCGATGCAACCTTCGCGAACTGGGACCGGATAGCCGGCGCGCTGAAGCGGGCAGTTGCCAGGCGCGTGGCACGTCCGGTGGTTCCCGGATCGGCGTTTGCCGCGTATGCCGGCCGCCCCTTGGTGCGCAAACTGGGTGTCCGGGGCGGCACGCAGATTGCGCTCCTTCGCCCACTGCCGGCGTTTCTTCAGACCCTCGGCACGCTGCCCGACGGCGTGCGCATCCGCAAGGGCTATCCAGGCAGTGCGGATATCGTTATCTGGTTTGCGCGCTCGCCGAGCGAACTCGAGCGCAGGATTGCCAGCCTTGCGGCGGGGCTGGGTAAGAGCGTGATGTGGATCGCCTGGCCGAAGGGTGGAAGCGCTGCCGCCGGAGACCTGACGCAGGCGATCGTACGCAGGGCCAGGCTGGCGGCAGGCCTGGTCGACTACAAGATTTGTTCGATCGACGCCGACTGGTCGGCGCTGTTGTTCAAGCGCCGTCAAGGGAAGCGCGCTGGCCGCGGATAGCCTTGTTCGGCCCCCTGGAGGGCTGCACGGTGACCAACCCCATCCTCGAGTCCATGCAGCGATTCGGCGAGGCCAACGGGAAGGGCCTAACCGTTCAGGATACGCGCTGGCGATACTACGCGCTGGGCCGGGGACCCGCGGTGGTATGGATGACCGGAGGCCTGCGGCGGGCGGCCTTCGGCTTCGCCTTTCTCGAGCGCCTGGCACGCCGCCACCGCGTCGTAGCCCCCGACTATCCTCCGCTGATGACGTTCGACTCGATGGCCGCCGGGTTCGATGCCATCCTGCAGGCCGAGGGCCTCGATCGCTTTGCCCTTGGAGGCCAATCGTACGGTGGGCTGATGGCTCAGGGCTACCTCGTGCGCAGGCCGAAGGCCGTCGTCCGTCTGGTGCTCTCCAGCACCGGTCCAGCCAACTATGGACCCCTGTGGGGACTCTTGGGTGGATTGGTGATCACCCTGGCGCGCGTGCTTCCCGAGCGAAGCATGAAGCGCATGCTCGCCGCCGGATCGGGCAAGGTTCTCAGCACCCCTGGCGGTGAGCACGACGAGTGGCAGGCGGCGCTCGAGCACGTGGTGGAGAACGACCTGACCCGTGCGGATGTGGTCTCGCATTTCGCCGTCGCCGCCGACCATATCCGCTCGCGCCGGGTCAATCCTCAAGCCCTCGCCGCGTCGCCTGGGCGGGTTGTCGTCCTGACCGCCGCGAACGACCCAACGCAGAGTCCGAAGGACGTCCAGGCCTATGGCGCGTTGTTCGGAAAGCCCCCCGAGGTCCTCAGCCTGGGAATGCTGGGGCACACGGCGGCGCTCCAGGATCCGGCCGCGTACGTCGAGATCCTCGAGCAGGCGCTCACCTGATCGTCAGCGACACTTGGGCGGCCTCTTGGAAACGGGCAGCGGCCGGGACAGGCGGTTCCGACCGAGTAGAATGCGCACTGGGTGACCGCGTCCTGAGGGTGATCATGGGAGGCTCGACTTCGCTGGGTGTCATCGTCGCGCTCGTCGCTGCGCTGGTCTGGGGGAGCGGTGATTTCGTCGGCGGTCGGGCCGCGCGCGGGCGTGACTCCTACCAGGTGTTGGCCCTGGTCTCGCTCTCCGGGCTAGCGGTGCTCCTGCTCTGCGCGTGGGTGCGGGGTGAAGCCTGGCCGGCGGGGGCGGCCATTGCCTGGAGCGCGGCGGCCGGTGTCGCCGGCGGTTTCGGGCTGGCGGCGCTGTATCAGGGTCTGGCGATTGCCGAGGCGGCGGTCGTTGCCCCCACGGCCGCCGTCGTGGGGGTGATCCTGGCCGTCGTGATCGGCGCGGCGCTGGCGGGGCTGCCGACCCCAATGCAGGTCACTGGCATGCTGGCGGGGACAGCGGGTATCTGGCTTGTGGCCCGCGGTTCTTCCCCCGTTCCAGGCGGGCCGCAGCACGGACTTGGGCTCGGTCTCATCGCCGGCGTCGGCTTCGGCGGCTTCTTCGTCTGCATAGCCCAGGTGCCGACCGGTGCCGTGTTCACTCCGTTGGTCATCTCCAAATCGGTTGCGACGCTGCTAGGCCTGATCGTCGTCGCCGCCCGCCGGCTGCCATTGCTGTCCCCGCGCGGCAATCCCTGGGCACTCCTCGCCGGAGTGCTCGACGCGGCCGGGAACGTGTTCTACCTGGTCGCCGCCCACCTGACGCGCCTCGACTTCGCCGCCCTGGTGTCCTCGATGGCCCCGGCGGTCACCGTCGTCCTGGCAGGCGCCATCAGCCGACAGCGCGTCGCCGCGCGCCAGTGGCTTGGCGTCGGAATGTGCGTGTTGGGGATCGCGTTGATTGCCGCCTAGTGTCGCGTCTCGGAAGTTGCCATAAGAAGTGTCCCGGTTTCTTCCAGGGCCGAGCGAGCTGCGGAGCCCAGAATGCGCCTCAACCCTTGCCGGTGCCACAGCGCAAGGGCGTCTACACAGAGC
>Ga0315289_10006386_pt1 | contig 17331 bp, 17 predicted proteins | sample YL17G11_40_MG_FD_203452 | JGI IMG/M metagenome (GOLD analysis project Ga0315289, IMG submission 203452) | Sediment microbial communities from Yellowstone Lake, YNP, Wyoming, USA - YL17G11_40 | ecosystem: Environmental > Aquatic > Freshwater > Lake > Sediment | place: USA: Wyoming | collected... | reverse complement strand
ATTCAATGTTAATCCGAGGATGATAGATTTTCTCCTCAATATACAGCTCAACCTTTTCGTTCGAGCCAAGTATGTTCTTTATATCATCAGGAGTAGCCATTATTATCAACCAACTTACATGAACATTCTTACCTTACTAGTATTGCCAGCTTGGATAAATAGCTATGTGACTGTGATACCACAGCGACAAGAGATGGTTAATTCTTGTTTCTTTTCTTTTTTACAGCACTATATTTCCTGTAAAAATCCTGCAAACAAAAAAAGCAAGAGATTCTCCCAAACCCCCATAATAACAAAATTATTAAACTTTAAAGTCTCTTAATTGTTCATCTCGGCAAAAATTGGATAGAGCGTTTCCTTTTTCATTTCCTTTTCTCCATCTCTAAACCTATGAACATAATGGTGTGCAGAGTTCTTAAGAGTATGTGACTGTGATGCTCCAGTAACAAGCGGTAGCACACACAAAAAATGTAAGCTAAGTCTTCGCTGTCTCCTAAATTGATTAGTCCGTACCCTAGCTTTTCTCCAACAGGCAAATAAAAATGGGAAAGTTACTATTTTGCCAGCAATCCACCTATGAATCCGCCGATCGTTGATGCAATTGCTCCAAAGATAGCAAGGATAATCGCTACGACTCCAACTGCCAGCCCAGCCAAGCCGCCGAAAAGGCCACCCATGACCCCGCCAGCGACTCCTCCAACGACTGCAAGACCAACGATCGCGAGTATTGCAATTATGATACCGCCGAATATCCCGGCAAGGAAACCTGCTAATGCTCCTCTCAACATGCCCCCGCGAGCAATAATGCCTGCCACAAATCCACCTATGAACCCACCAATCAAGTGTCCAACGCCCGGAAACAGCCAACCAAGAAGCAATGTTATCACGAAACCAACCAAAGCTCCAAGCCACAAACTACCCACAAAATCACCTCCGTTTTTTACCAGACAAAATCTTTCATCCAGTAGCACGCGCTATCTTATACTCTTAATCTATTCCTTTTTCTTGAATTCTTTCTTTATTCCCTTCTCAACACGTTTCACAACTCTGGCGCCTTCTCTAAGGCCTTTGCCGACTGCTTCCCCGGTTTTTTCGGCAACCTCTTCAACCTTTTCTTTTTTTCCAGGCATTCCTTCACCCTCTTTTTTCCATATCGTCATTTGCAAACTTAAGCGTGTGTGACTGTGAGCTTACAGCAACACTCTGACGTTTGTGCCTGCTTCGTCTATTGCTGCTGGGATAGTCGTCTTTGTTTTCGTCTCGTTGGGTGTACTGATCTATTCTACGCGAGGTTTTTCAATAGACAGCAAGAATGAGCCACTCATTGTATAATTCGCGGGTAGCACGCGATTAATCAGCCAACTTGGATTTTCTATATCCTTCGTCGAAAAGCCCAATTCAGATAGGCCCCAAAATCGTACGAAAGCACAAGAGAAGGCTCCACATAACAGTGGAGAGTGCAATTCTTGCAGTTCTGTATTTCTTTCCAGTTGAAACGAGAAATTGAAGTTTTGATGCTGCTCTCAAAAACAGAAAAACTAGTCGCGTAATCATTACGAACATAACAAGGCAGAACCAAATTTCCATCCGGACCCACATTGACTAACGCCCAGGGTTTGCACTTCCAGTTTTTCTCTCTCGAAAGAACCTTAAAATAGCCAGTCGAATGCACCAGAGGATAACCATTCCTTTTCATCACAAGAAGTCTCTTCGCTATCTTGGCAATTTCAACTGTGGTCGGTGTAGGCGCCTTGGCATTACAGTACTGATGCGCAACAACCACAGATATTCGCGTGCCCAATTCCTTTGCCAACTTTACAATGTCTTCTATCTCATGGAGATTCTCAGCCATTATTGTCGTGTTGATAGTCACAGGAACCTTCTCGATAGATGCTGTTATGCCTCGAACGGCTTTCCTGAAACAGCCGCTGACTCCTCTGATCGCGTCATGAGTCTTTTCCAGTCCATCTAATGAAACATAGACTGCCCCGTCGACATATGGTGCTATCTCGTCTATTCTGGATTCCAGTAGAGTTCCGTTAGTGACAAGGCTTGTGTGCAAGGGCAGAGACCTAGAAAAGGCAAGAATCTCAGCCAAATCCGCCCTCAGCAATGGCTCCCCACCTTCAAACGCGATCCCGCAAACGCCCGAATCATAAATCCGCTTTAGAATTGCCTTTTCTCGCTCTATACTCGAATCCTCGCTTAATCTTTTCCAGAAGGGGCACATCTTGCACCGAAGATTACAGTTGTACGTCAACTTGTGCCCACAAAACAGTGGCACCCTAACTCCGAGCAAGTTTGAAAATAATCCTCGATAGATCCGTAATCCCAGCCACAACGTCTCACGACTACGGCGAGACCTTCTGTCTCCACTCAATAGTTGGAACTCCTATCCATCTCTAAACCTACCTCTGAAAGTACAATCTAAAACACAGTCTAACCTAATAAGAAATATTTGGGTTTTAGCGCGCTGCCTTGTCCCTTTATTATGTGTTGAAGTATGTTGGTGAGACTGCTTTGTCAAATCTTCCTAGGTTTTCTGCTGCTTCTCTATTCAGAACCAAACACAACAGGCTGTAAAGTGCATAGGAAGCAACGTTTCTAATCCCTCTAACCTTGCTAATGGCCAAACTGTACTGCGTCTTTAGGAAACTGTAAACCGCTTCAATGTGAGGTCTTTTATGATACTCCCTTCTCTGGTCTTCCGGTCCATAAGTTCGAAACTTCCTATCCACTCTCAGCAAGCCCTCAATGTCTCGCTTCTGGTTTGCCGGGTACGGAATCACCGCTTCATCAACAGCCCCTCTGAGCTTAGCATCGCTGTACTGGCTATCAGCTATCACGCTTCTCAATTTGGCTCCAGACTGCCTAAGAATCAGCTTAGTCTTCTCAAGCATGCTAAGCGAGTGCTTCTTCTCGTTCTGGTTTGCAGAAGCAAAAACACAACTCAACGGAAGCATCGTCCGAGAATCAATAGACAAATGAAGCTTGTAGCCAAGTCCAAAGGTTCTACCTGCTCGTCCAACCCTAGCTTCCATGTCAGAATAGCCTTTCTGATTGTCTAGTGGGTCTCGCGTACTCCAGGCCTTTATGAAGGAAGCATCAAAAACAGAATCAACTTCTTTCGCTTCGTTCTGTTCCAAGAGTGTAACAACTTTCTCTTCTATTATCTTGATGAGGTTGTTTTCTCCAACTTTGCAAATGAACCTGCTAAGAACACTTCTGGGGTAGCCTGCTTGGCCTGGTTTGATGAGGCACAGTTTTCTTAGACGCGGATCCACGTCAAGTAGTCGGGTCATTTCTCTTAAGCTGCGAACGCCCTTCATTTTCATGACGATGAAGGTTCTGAAAAGCCCAAGTGGGTTTCTTGGAGGTCTTCCTGGACCGGAAACGTGAAAGCAACTGTCTAGGATCTTATGAACAAAACTTAAGTCTACGTTTTTGAAAAGGGTTTCTAGGGTCTCATGTTCATCTTGTCCCGCTAGGATTCACCTCCTAAGCTTGGACGTTAGCCATAAAATATGAGACCCCAATTGCACTTATTAATTTAGGGACAAACCAGCGCGCGCTCAAGCTTAAAAGGCAATCGCGATTAAGTAGAGAGTGGAGATTGGGCGAAATGGACCTTATTGCACTATTGATACAGATCGTAGTAGCCACCATAGTACTTGCTCCAATACTGTGGATTGTTGGAAGACTGCTTGCAGGCAAAGATAAGGCAAAATTCACCGATGCTCTCTGGATAGTCCTTCTGGGAACGGTCATAGGTGCGGTCGTTGGCGCCGTGGTAGGTGGCTTGATTGCGGCGGTAATAATGTTCATAGTTTGGCTGGCGCTGATCAAACACTTCTTTGACTGTGGATGGTTAAAGGCTTTCGTAATAGCTGTCGTTGCAGTGATAATCTTCGTAGTAATAGTCGCAATACTAGCTCTAATCGGGATTGGAATACTAGCACTCGGGTTCTAGGCTTCATTCATACAATCTTCAAATACTCTTTTTTTATTTTATAACTTGTTTTTAGATTTACTCTAGATACGCTAGTATGCATCGCTAAAACCTTCTTTCGGCATTGAAAAAGCAGCTCAATTAAGCTCGAAACAGGCGTCCGCTTTTTTTTCAGCAACTTTACAAAAGTTCATAATTAATGTTTACATCGTTATTACTACAGTATCATTTTCTCCAAGTTTACACGCGTGCATTGTTCACTTTCGCTTTCTGAAAATCTTTATTCCATCTAACTCAGTTACGTATTCGAATCCTGCTTCTATCAATCTCTGGGCATCCTCTATTGTATTAGCTGTGGCTGAGAGGTATTCTTCTGTCTTGAATTGCACCATTTGCGTGTAGACCAGTGTGTTTTGGATGCTCTTTTGACCCAGCAATTGCATAACATGTAGAATATCTTACGTTTGTCGTGAACCTGCGATTTTTTCGTATATATGGGGTTTAAGTAAACCATTCTATCATCTGTGTGTGCTCTCCTGCTCGCCCGCCTGCCTGCCGTCCGGGGGAGGGAGGGTCGGTAGGAGTGAGTGTGAGAGTTTGAGTGAGTGAGAATGAGTGGCAGAGCGAGTGATACTCAGTGACAATCAGTGACTGTGGGGGGATTAAATTTTAATGCAAAAAAAGCTAAAAAAAGCTAAAAAAAGAATTTTATTTTGAATCTGGCCTCGTCTATCCTGGCTATGACTTGACGAATATTGATACTAATCCCAGAAGGGCTCCGAGAATAACTAAGGCTCCTCCGATTCCGCCTGAAACGATTCCAAGCACTAACAGCACTATCGCCCATACCAAGATTCCAACGGACTTTGACCCAATTACGCAGATTACGCCTATTATTATTGCCACTATACTGTACATTGCTCCGCTTAAGTAGTGACCAGCTGGCGAGAAAGCACTTCCTAAAGAATTCCCTATAAGACCCAATAAGCCGAAGACGATTATGAGTATTCCGCCTATTAACGCTAGGATATATCCCCAATAAGCAAATCTATTATTCACTTTCTTAGTTCACCTCCAATGAATGCTTGTTCAGAATCTTTAACTACTTAAGATTTGGAATAATAAGAGTTTGTTGGTGTAGCCCAACTGCTACAGAAGTTTAAGCCACGTTATCGCTTATTCTGCAACTTTGACTTTTCAGAGTATTTTGAATACCTGTGGGTTGGTCGTAACCGGCCAGAAAGGGGGCGATGTCTCCCACAAAACCCACTTTCTCTTTTTTTGGTTAAGCTATTAAGTTTTGTTAGGAGAAAGGTAGGTATGCCTCAGGCTGTCTTTGCTGCATAATTTGTCATGATGTATCCTAATTGTGGATTATGATTTATTGTGAGGCGATTGATTCACCGTGTAGAAGTCTTAGCTGAGAGATGCGCTTCTGCACGGTTTTGACTAGTTCATTCCTCAAATCCTCAACAGGAAGCTGTCCGCTTATATGGCTAATCCTTTCAGCTAACACACCATCTCCAACAGTGGTTTGTATCCAGTTTTGAAAATCATTTCTTTGAAAATGAAACTTGACCGAATCAGCATTTATTCTTTCAAGTTTCTGAGCGAATGTATCTAAACTAGTAGCAGTCTCGCCAGTGCTGCGGCCCAGATCAGTGAAAAAGTGGAACCCCTTATCATGTGGCACGGTGCTCAAGATCTTCACGATTTTTGATTCTGAAATATTCTGTTCTTTAGAAGCTGCATATTTCAACATAAAATAGTCCCCTAGAGAGCATGTAATTCGTCTGGTATAATTGTTATTGCGCGTGCATTTTTTCGGTTATCAGGCTTATGCTTCTGGCGTATTCCTTGAATCCTTTGGTCTTTCATTGAAACTGGCTGAGGCATAAAACGCATGAAACGAAACAACGTTGCATTTTGAATTGCACGCCTACGAAGAAAGAATTCCTGTTTACGTTACAAGTGCACTTCTTTTACCATAATGACAATTATGGGCAACTGATCCGCATGCAAATCTTGGTTGGTTGGATTAAATTTTAATGCGCACAAACTTTTTCATTGTAAGGTGCGAGCTATAACTTTTACTTCTTATTGACCTATGCCTTTCGGAGTTTCTATATGACTATCGCAAAAATCAAGAATCTTTAAATTTGCGATTCTGTCTATATTCGTGGTTAGAGCGGTAGTGAGCGTTTTGGAAATGCTATTCTGAAAGCTCCTTTGTCCAACTACCGCTTTAACCTTATACTGTTTTTCGGAAAAGAAATTCTTTAGAGACTCGCAAAGAGTATAGTTAAACCAAATTAGTCATAAAATTGAATGGAGAATGAATAGAGAAATATGAATAGCTTAGTGTTAAGCCCACAAATATAAATATAGCCAAACGCCCATGTTTTGTTTAATTTTGTGCAGTCAGCTGCTCAAAAAAAGGGAGGATTAAATTTTAATCCCACACACATGATACGTGACGACTGACCCTGCCTGAAAAGACGATGCCTGAGCAACAGCAGGGGGCAGTGTTCACCCCCCTTCTTGCCTTGCCCCTAAAGACGGTTAGAACCTGTGTGCCCCCCTCAAGGGGGGACTATTACTACTACCATCAGGGAACTACTACCATCAGGGTAAAAATAATGTATATCTTAACCGTAAGACGTACATTTCAGGGCTATACTTCTAAGCACTCAAAATAATGTATATCTTACGGTTAAGACGTACATTTCCAGAGGAAATAGGGGGATGAGGGGTAGGTTTTAGATAGTATTTGCTATGGTGGAGAAGAATATAGGATTATGGGAAATGGAGCTTAACCTTTCCTTCTAGCACCACAATTAGGACAGAAGGTAGAAGCCTGTGGCATTAAGGATTTACAGTACTCACAGGGAACCATTACGACTTCTTTAGTAATTACTTCTTTTTGAAATGTAGGCGTGGCTTGTGGAGAACTCATAGCAGTGACTTTTACCTTCTCCACTTGTCTGAGAATCATGTCCCTGAAGGGTTCTATTTCCTTCTTACCGACTCCACGCAGATGGAACGTGTAATCGGATTCTCTGTCTGTTATGGAGACCCATTTGCTCCCAGCCTTTAGTGGCGACATCTCTTATTTCAAGTTTAGAAAAGCACACAGCCTGGAGCGTATGCTACATCTTAAAAAGAAAAGTGTGCAATAATGGATAACGAGTGATAGGCATGCCTAAAACAAGAAGTTGTTTAGGGATATCAACAATAATGTTCGTGGCAGGGCTTGTTATCGCCATTCTGGTCGCAAGCGCAATTTCAGCTGTTGTTTCCATTCAGTTCATAACTGGACCAAAGGGACCTCAAGGGGAAAAAGGAGACACTGGACCACAAGGAGACACAGGCGCTACAGGAGCCACAGGAGCAACGGGACCAGCAGGAGCATCAGGAGCAACTGGAGCTACAGGGGCAACTGGACCACAAGGACTACAAGGCATTCAAGGTCCGCCAGGAATTACCACCGTCAATTCCTCTAGTATTCTTAGTGTCTATGCAAACTATAGCGAATCACAACCAACGCCAATTGGCAACGTTACCATTACCGCCCCTGCAAATGGTGTTGTCATTGTTACATTGAACGTAGGCTATGTTGACATGTATTACAACAATTCGTGTGGGCTATATCTTGGAACCTCCCCAACTTCCCCTGGCTGGAATAACCTTGACATTTGCTACCATGGAACAAGAACTAATGGCCCAACAGTTGAACGTGTGTATTTTGACATGACAGCGCAAGCAGCATACCCTGTAACGTCAGGCAACAAATACACTTTCTACGCAACTGCTTTAAGGTATTATGGACCCGATAATTCGCCAATGTACCTCGGCAGCATCCGTCTGGTTGCAGCATTCTTGGCGACCTAATCAAAAATTTTTTCCCCTTCCTTTTTTTGTCGCAGGCTCTTAGACGGAAGAGAAAGTTGTTTTGGTTTTCTGAGTAGCAATAATTCTTTAGCCTTCTTAAAGCGAGTGCCGCTTGTGTGTGTATAGTGGTGCGGGGGGCGGGATTTGAACCCTGGTATCAGTGGCGACGTCTCCCGCGATCCACTTTTTTCACTAAAATCCAATGACCCCAATCACTGACGTTTAGATTTGAGATTAAAATTTAATCCAACCAACCAATTTCAGACCAGTAAAAGCACGTCAAAAGGCACGATGAAAGGCAGTATACACGGTTCAGAGCATAGTATATTTTCACTTCAGGTCAGGAAGGGGTAGGGTACTAGAAATCAGAGTCATAATAGAGTACGGCTATAGTATAGTCGGAATCGAGTATACGGCTTAATCCAACGCACGCTTTCACGTTGGAACAAAATGGGGTTATTGTTTTTTGGAAAAAGAAATTTAAGCAACATATGTGTGACGTTTTCTTAGGGAGATTTATGAAAAAGTATGCTTTTGCTATAGTAGTTCTCGCAACGGTTCTAATTTCGACTTTGTTTGCTTCAACATCTGCTTCAATCGTGGTTAATGACCCAAGAATCCGAATTGGAAACAGTGCAAGCTCTAACTGGTCAGGCTATGCAGTACAAACCAGTCTCACAAATCCAACGAATGGCGTTGTGTCCGATGTCAAAGGGTCATGGACAGTTCCAGCTGTTACTTCAGGTGCTAAGAATACTTACTCCTCTTTCTGGGTTGGAATCGACGGATATTCTGATGGGACAGTTGAGCAAATCGGAACAGACTCAGACACCAACAATAAAGGTCAACCAGTATACTACGCTTGGTATGAGATGTATCCTGCCTATCCAGTCTATCTCAATTTAATAATACAACCAAATGATGTCATAACTGCTGAGGTTAGCTACGATTCTATTCAAAGCAAGTTTACACTAACTATTACTGATACATCGACAGGTGCAACTTTTGTCACTACTCAACCGTCATCTTCTTCAATCCAGAGGTCTTCAGCAGAATGGATTGCTGAGGCACCCTCTTCAGGAAGAGTCCTACCTCTTGCAAACTTTGACACAGTTGCCTTCACAGGCTGCTCAGCAACAATAAGTGGTCACACTGGTTCAATAAGCGATAGCAATTGGCAATACGATGCGATCACAATGGTTGGAGGGGCTGGCAAACACACAACAATAAAAGCTGCACCTTCACCTCTTGACTCAGCGACTGGAAGCATTTTCTCTGTGACATGGTACCATAAATAATCAAAAAACCTTTTCCTCTTTTTTCTTTTATCTAATCATATCAACCTTTTCTTGACAAATTAATACATGAATATAGTCGGAATCGAGTATATGCTACTGCTGAAAGGCAGGCTAATCAGGCACTTAGACAAGGCAAAAGCCACCTAGAAAAAGAGGGAGCGTAATAGCAACAGCATGAAGACCCAGATGACCAGCGCCCTCTGGAAGTTAATTTCTACCAGAGTATTTCACTGACGAATTCGTCATAATGCGTGTTCATGTTTACTAGGTTCTGCCACTCCTTGTAGAGCTTAGCTCCTTTCGCATCCTTCTTAATGAAAGTCAACCACCTGTCCCAAGTGGCGAAATCCCGCATCTCCATGTGCAATTGAAATCTCCTTGGATTTGCACCAACTACATAATGCTTGTAGAGTTTCGAAGCGCCGAATCCTTCCACCTTACCTTCAAGATAGCCAATGAACTCCTTCGCGCTCTTTAGAAATTCTTCCTCGTTTACGCCTTTATTCAAGTTGAAATACATAATGCAGAGCATTCTTAAACCTCAACTGGTTAAGAGTTAAGCCTTTTTAGGCTATAAGATTTTCTTCAACCAACATACTAAACAAAAAGATTAAATTTTAATCCAACCAACCAACCCCAACCACAAACTACCACTGCCTATCACTCTACTCTTTTCACTCAAACACTATCACTCAATCACTTTATCACTCAAACTCAATCACTCACTCTACCTATACCTACCTGCCTATACACCTCTACACACGAGCACGCACGCGAGAACGCAAGTTTTTAGGATAATATATTACTCGCTAGATTGTTAGTGGTAAACTATTTGTGGCGGGCCGCTGGGATTTGAACCCAACCCCCAGTTAAGATTAGACTTTTAGAAATTCTCTCACATAATTGTTTGCATCTTTTTCTTCTTTTCTGAGAGGCATTTCTAATCCGTTTGCATCTACTAAATGATGATAAAACTCATGCAGAGCGTTTCTTTTGTTCAGCCCTTTCTTAGCAAAGTACGCTACATTTTGGAAATAGCAAGCTGTGTCTCCGTTCCCAACTCTTCGACCGTTGAGAACTATTCTCATTCTTTTTATTTTATAATATTTGGTTAGGAAATCTCTTCCTTTCTTTCTTCCTTCGCACCGAAGAAACAATTTGCAATTCAGACACCTTTCTATGTTTTCAATTTTAAGCTTTTTTTCCAATATGTCCCAATCATGATGACAAGTTTAATAAAGCCAACTGTCCATAGAAACCGATCGGGGAAGAAGAGGAATATGAGTCTTGAAACAAAGGATAAATGGACTGTATCTGGATTTGCTTTAGGAGTACTTGGAACTGGTCTAGCATTAAGCGGAGGTCTCCTCACTCTTATTATTGTCTTAAATAAAATCGCAAGTGTTGAGTATGGAAATCCGTCATTATCTTCGCAACTAATGGTTGCGCTTTGCGGTCTGATTCTGGGATTCGCTGGTGTTGCATTATTTAGTTCTTTAGGGATTTGGAGACAATCGGTTAAGGGTGGAGCTTTGAATTTTGGAATAGGCATAGTGCTCTTGACATTAGGAGAGGGAACAGTTATTTTGCTTTCTGATTTCGTCAATTCTAATCCGAGCCTGGCAACTTTCCTAAGTGTTATTTTCATAATGATAGGCGTGGCAACAACTTCTAGTGGTGTAATGGGCATAATAGCGCACCTTACCGCAAAAAAGTAGGTCTTTTTCTTAATAGTGAGCGCGCGCGCGAATAAAAGAGCGCGTATGCTCGCTCGCGCATAGTTGATTCAAAAAAAGGGTGGGTCGCCCTGCTTTTCATTCACAGGGCTTTTATTCGCTTGGTTTCTCTTCGGCGGGTGCTGGTGCCTCGGCTGGTGGGACTTCAGCAGTTTTCTCTTCAGCTGGTGCTGCCTTCTCCTCTAACGCCTTCTTCTCTTCCTTAAGCTTGGCAATCTCAGGCTCTAGAGCGGAAATCTTGGCTTCAAGCTCAGGAATCGCTTTAAGTGCCTCTATCTCCGCTAGTAAGCAGGCTTTCTCCTCCTCCAAAGATTTAACCTTCTCCTCAAGTTCGGCTCTCTTCTTGGCGGATTCCATAACCTTCTCCTCCAGCGCTTTAATCTCTTGCAAAATCCCTTTTATAGTTATCTTCTTCTTACCGAGTATGTTTCGAAACTTTTTTTTACAGTTTATACACTCATACAGGCCCATCGTCAGCTGCCACATCTCGCCCGACTTGCTTGGTTTGCGGATCATCGACCAAGCCTTCACGGGGTTGGCAACCTCCACTCCACATTTCGGGCACTTTACCAAACTGGAAGCCTCCTAACGACTCGTTACGTTCTCCTGCGAATTGCAAAAATAAATATATAGAGGTTTTGTTAGCGCGCGCATTACTTCTTTTCCTCTGGCTTTTTCTCCTCGGGTTTCTTTTCCTTTTTTTCTTCCTTCTTCTTTCGTTTCAAGGGCATGTCAATCACCACCACTCTCGCTTAATCCTTTGATACTTTCTTAAAAGACTTTGTTAAGGTTCTAGCAAGAGCGCGCGAGGACTAAGGAATCGCGTGAAGAGCGTTTCCTTCATTCAAAGCGCCAAGTATCTTTCTTCTCAAAGGGCTAGAAAAGGAAAACAAACAAGGGAACTTGATCAACAAGCTTACCCAAGAAGGAAAAGTTGTTAACTATATAGAATGAATTATGAACCAAAGTTTGAAGGAGTTAAGCAGTTCAGAAAACACAAAAAGCTTTTTTTATTGAAAAAATCTACTGTTTGGAAAAGCAAGAATAATTCTCCTTTCTTTCTTCTAACAGCCAAATTAGTGAATTTTAAGATAAAGATTTTTTATTACCTACGCAAGCTCTTCTGAAGAAGGCGATGGAAAAAGCAGTGGAAGAAGAGCTAACCAAACAACCGGTTACCGCATAAAAAGTATTTTTTATCAAATCCGCGCGCGCGATTACTCAACAGATATTTCTTCCATGATTAAGCTCAAGCAAAATCTTAAGCCAACACCAAAAGACAAAATCTTGCGCTCTACTAACAATAAAGAGTAGCGGAGTACTGTACCGAACTCTCAGGCCAGCGACCATAATTTCTATGAAAAATATGCCGCTATTTGAGACGAGACTTAATTATTCTCATACCTTGTGAAATAGCGCCCTCTCTCTGCTGTACCCTGTTTGGCGTGACACCGTCAAACTCCATCGCTTTTTCCTCGCCAGTCTTTACGTTCTTGTACAGGATTCTAAACTGAGGAGTGTAGATAACCACGCGCTCGCCAACTTCAAAGATCTCAGCAACGATTCTCTTCACACCACTTGGACGCTTTACTATTTTGTCTCGAACAAAATCTACATCTGCGTTTTGAGCCACTTCTTCTATTCCGAATTCTGCTATAACTCTCTCAGGGTTCTTCTCGGAGGGGGCAGATGGAAGTTTCTCTAGCGTAGCGTCACGGCCATACCTGTCTAATATACAAGAAGTTTTAGCCTCGTTCACTAGCCGCTCTTCTCCCTCAAGTCTAATCATGCTGCCCTTTTTTGCATTTGAAATTGGAGTGCGTTCAGGCATGAATTTATTGTTCGAGAGAATAACTTCTAAAACTCCTTCGTCAACCCTCACGGTGTAAGCACACTTACGATAGTAGTCTATCACGTATTTTCCACTTACCACTATGTAAGGTTCATAGTACTTGTCGATGGAGACAAATTGAATTTCTTCGGGTTTTGGTTTCAACAGGCCTAATCTGGCGAATAGCTGTGTTTTGAGCTTTTCACTTGCCACCCTTATGACCGTTGGGTCCACTAGGGTTTCGTAAACAATAGTTTTTCTTGGAACCACGTTTTCTTTTGTATGCGTGTCTTCGACTGATGCGACTATTTTCTCATTGCATGCGGTTTCGGTCAAGATAAGACCCTGCCTTAATGTTCTGTTTATGGTTTATAGGAATTATGAATTTGGAAAATGAACCCTGCATAACCGTGCTAACAATTTCATCTGTTAGGCAGCACCCTCTGCGCTTTAGTCTCTGGAAAACTTGGCCGTAATGGTGTGGTTTTCATTCACGTTGGTGAATTTATAGGTCCTCACGGCGCCCAAATGAGTCTTGTTGTCAATCAAGATATCTACGATTTTGTATCCGTAGCGTGCCGTGACAATGAACACGGTGCTATCACCGCCGGGTTTTATCTTCTGTGTGGTGCTGGGACTGATGGAACCGCCTTCACCTGCGATGGGCGTAATTTTTCTTTTTCTTCGTCGCCATGCTAGCACTGACACTGGCGACAAGGCTAAGGAAGAGACTATTATAGTTGGCAGTGCAATCTTGTTTAGATCGAAGCTTGTTTGCAGCTCATACTCCGCCTGAATTGTCGTAGGTTCATTTATTGTAAGTGGCGAAGTGGAGTTGGTGCTCCTCAGGTTGTATTTCTCTCCGGTTTTTGTGTTTTCAACAGTAGCTGCATAGGTGAAGGTAATTGATCCTCCTAGGTCTATCCAAGCACTATTTGGTAGTTGCTCGTATATTTTTGGCTCGTCGAGGATAGTTACCACTGTTCCTGAGACGTTGGAATTTAGTCCGTTCTGATTGAACAATACGAGATACTGGGTCTTGTAAGTGCCTGTAATTGTTACCGGGGCAGTGATCACGCTGGGGCGGTCGTCGCTGACGAAGATGTTCCTCGTGTTTGCTGCGGAGTTGCTTATTGAGGGTACGAAAGTTCCTGTTGCTGCAGTTCCGGAAGTGACCCATTCTGTTTGTGGAGCATCTGCCTGCAAGACGTTGCCTGTCAAGGTGAAGGTTACTTGGTATTGTGTTTTCCAAGTTGCTTCTTCAGTGATGGGACGCGTCATAGTTGCTGTGGATGATGGTTTAGGACCTGTGTAACCGCCATCGGTTCCTTTCCAATTGAAGATTATTCGCGTGTCTGTGCTGTTCGAGGTAGGCATTTCCACGCTGAAGGTGGCGGTTGTTCCTGCGTCGTACCATCCTTGTCCTGTTGGGTTGCCATACAAGGAGTTTATGGTCAGATAGTATTGGGTTTTCCAGTTTGCGGTTGCTGTCTTCGGACCGTCCATCGTTATGGGGTTGCTTGTCGTGTCTATGCCTGTGGCGTCGCCGCCCCAGCCTGTGAAGAGTTGCCGAGTGCCGCTGCCGTTTGTGGTCGTATTGCTGGATACGGTGGAGGTTGCAGGTGTGCCGGCGTCATACCATCCTGTTCCGGAAGTGGTGCCGGTTGTGGTGGTTACGGTCAGGCGGTATTGCTCTTGCCAGTTAAAGATTATTGTGTGGTTTTCTTGAACGTTGATGAAGGTGTAGGTTGCACCTGAGATAGGCGTGCCGCCGTCTATGCTGTAGCCGGTGCAGATCCATCGGTGGCTTGCGTCGCCTTCTGAGCCTGTTACTGAGACGTTGAGGCTCCCGCCCGAAAGGATGTATGTTGATGGCGTGGGTGACCCGTGGGAGCTCATGACGTTAATTAAGAAATAGCCTGTGCTGCTTTCGAAATCGGCGGTGATGTTGTGGTTAGCTGCAACCCTCGTAAAAGTGTATGTGGTTACGGGGCCAACCGAAACGCCGTCCACCTTAACGTCAGCTATGAAATAGTTTGCGTCGGGTGTTATTGTAAGGCTTAAAGTTGCGTTCCAGTCAGCCACAATTGTCCCAGATGGGTTGATCGTGCCGTTAGGTCCTGCAAAAGCGTAGATGATGTAGGAGTTGATTGCGAAGGTTGCAGAGATATTGTGATCAGCAGTCACTTGTGTGAAAGTATAGGAGGTTACCGCCCCGACTGAGACGCCGTCTACCAGAACTTCAGCTACGTGATAGCCAATGTCTGGTGAAATTGAGAAGCTTTGGTCATTACCGTAGACGACTGATACGGTTCCATTTGGATTAATTGAGCCATTAGGGCCAGCTGAAGTATCAATTGTCATTGTGTTAAGTCCAAAGGTCGCTGTAATTGTCGTGTCTCCGGTGACCGTGGAGATTGTGTAGGCACTTACGGGGCCAACACTTGTGTTGTTGACCAAAACATCCACGATGTGGTATCCAACATTTGGAGATATGTTGAAGGCCTGGTTGCCTCCGTAATCAACAATTGTTGCTCCAGCAGGATTTATTGAGCCGCCCGCGCCTGCAGAAGCGGTTATCGTAAACTGGTTGAGTAGAAAGATTGCCGTGACCTCGCTATTTCCGTTAATTGTAATTGAAGATGGATTGACTGAGCCAGTTAAGCTACCGTTCCAAATACTGAACCTCCAGCCTGATGCAGGGTTCGCAGTCAGTTGAACCACGTCACCGTAATGATATGACGCCTGATCAGGCGTCTTAGTAACTGAACCGCTACCGACCACATTAACGGTCAAGGTGTACTCAATTTGGGTGAAAGTGGCGGTAAGAGTGTGGTCAGCGTTGACATTGACAAAGGTGTATGAAGTTACAGCGCCGACCGAGATGCCGTCAACCAGGACATCAGCAACCCGATAACCTGTGTCCGGAGAAATAGTGAAAGGCTGAGTGCCGGCAGGAAAAACGTTGGTGGTTCCAGGATTGATTGTGCCATGAGCAGTCTGAGCTACGGTGATGATAAAACTAGGTGACGAGGTGACGGTAACGTCCACTGCACTGGAGTTTGCGCTTTGTCCTGCGTTGTCGGTTACCTGAAGCAAGAAAGTCCACGTGCCCACGGTTGTAGAACCCGGGAAAGTGTAGCTGGAGGATTGGCTGCCAACGGGCGTGTAGTCTTGGCTGGGAGCTTTCTGGAACCACTGGTAAGTGTAAGGGGCAGTGCCGGTCGTGATGGAAGATGATGTTAGAACGGAGGGTTGGGTTTGACTGACTACGTTTGGAGTTGCCGTCACTTGCGGAGCGGCCAGGGCAGAGTTGACAACAACGTTGACTGTGTTTGAGCTTACGGTTTCGGGAACCGTCGAGCTGTCTGTGACGTTAAGTTGGAATCTCCATGTGCCAATGGCGGTTGAGGTGGTGGTTGAGAAGGTGTAAGTGGCTCCGTTTGCTCCGGTGATTTGTGTGAAGGGTTCTCCGCTAAAGGATTCTATCCATTGATAGTTGTAAGGTGGGGTGCCTCCTGATGGGGGCATGAGCTGTGATAACTGCGAGTTTTGGTCTTGGTCGATAATGGAAGGGGAGGCGGATATTGTTGGTGCGTTGAGTGGTGAATTGACTGTTACGGTGGGTTGTGGCCCTTCTATATCGAGGGTTTGTCCTCCCCAGCCGATACTTGAAGTAGCTCTTGCGGTCCAATTGGTTACTCCAGCAGAGGATGGGGAGATTGCCGAGAAGGTGAAAATAACACTCTCATTTGTACCTATCGAGGCGCCTCCGCTGGTGGCTGTTAGGTTTATGCCTCCTGGTGATAGGCTGTAGCTCCACGATGAAGGTGGGGCGAGAATTACGATTGGTTCAGACACTGTGAATCCGGTTGGAATGGTTATGCCTGTTGAGCCTAGACTGCTGGTTCCTGTGTTTGTGATGGTTACTGTGTAGGTGGAAAGGTGGTTAACGGCTACTTCTGTGGGGTATATTGTGGCGGTAAAGGAGTTAGTCTTTGCTTCCACTTCCACAAATGCGTTTGTTGTGATAAGGAGTAGCGAGATCAGTAGGCTGGTTGCTATGGCTTCACGTATTTTTCCTCTTCTTGTCATGCGCATCTGCTTCTAGTGACTTTATGAATGGTGAGACTCATTACACATTATAGGCGCTCATGGTGCGATATTTTAGCCCTATGAATTCAGACTCTACTTTGAAATCAGCTAGGGTTTACAGAATTTTACTTTTATAAAGGAACACGTGAGAACTTAGTCGTACAAAACCACAGTTCACCCGTAATTCGGAACTATTTTTTAGGTCTCGATTTTCGTTTGTGCAGGACACCCGCCAACACGACCACTAGAGCTGCTATTATCGCGGCTGTTGTGACGATGATGATTATTGGGAATTCGGGTTTCGGCCACCAGTTCGTTTCCTTCAGTGTGATGGACGACGTGGTTGTTTCTGACTGACTCGTGCCGGTGTCGGTGATGGTTGTCTGCTCTCTTTGTTCTAGGCAAACGCCCGTCGCCTTGTCGAAGTAGTAGTCTATCTGGCTGTCAAGGACGTGGGTGGCTGGTTTGCCGTCCGCAGTAGCGGTGTATTGGTAGTTGAAGGTGGAGGAGTCAACCAGGGCTTCGCGCAGG